>Ga0163144_10011228_pt1 | contig 18977 bp, 21 predicted proteins | sample OliLak19BULKMAT1_FD_123175 | JGI IMG/M metagenome (GOLD analysis project Ga0163144, IMG submission 123175) | Freshwater microbial mat bacterial communities from Lake Vanda, McMurdo Dry Valleys, Antarctica - Oligotrophic Lake LV.19.BULKMAT1 | ecosystem: Environmental > Aquatic > Freshwater >... | reverse complement strand
CCTTCGCCCACCATGGCGATGCCAAGGACCCGATCGCGGCCGCCGCCGGCACCTTCATGCTGGGCACCAAGGGCGAGGTGATGCGGCCGCAGATGACCCGCCCCGAGGTCGGGATATGAGCGGTCTCCTCGAAAGGCTGGCCGAAGTCCGCAAATCGGGCGAGGTCGGGCGCCTCGCCGAAGCGATCCCCTACGCGGGCTGGATGAGGATCGCGCCGGAGAACGGCACCGGCGAGCTTCTGACGCGCATGCGCTACCACAGCGACCTGATCGGCAACACGTTCCTGCCGGCAATTCATGGCGGCACCCTGGGCGCCATGCTGGAGATGGCGGCGATCTTCCATCTGCTGTGGGAGACGGAGACCGAGACGGTGCCGAAGATCGTCAACATCACGGTCGACTACCTGCGCTCGGCTCGGCCGGTCGACGTCATCGCGCGCGCCACCGTCACCAAGCAGGGAAGGCGGATGGTGAACGTCTTCGTCGACGCCTGGCAGGACGACCGATCCAAGCCCGTTGCCACCGCCAACGCGCATTTCCTGATCAAGTCCGACGCCGACGCGCCGCCGTCGCTCTAGGACAATCAGCCCAGCGGATTGGCGAGGTCGATGCCGTAGGTCTTGGCGTTGCGCGCCATGTAGGCGTCGCGCGGTGCTACCGGCTCGCCGCGCAAGGCTGCGGCCACCATGTCGAGATAGGTGTGCCATCCCATGGCGTTCAGCTTCACGAAGCGCTCGAGCACGGGAAGATGGGTGAGGGTGAGCGCGGCATCGTCGCCTGCGGGTTTCAGGTCCAGGGCCAGGTAGGATTCGGGGTAGGGCGAGACCTCGTCGCCGGGATTGAACACGTTCCAGCTATATGAGAGCCGCTGATGCGGCAGGCACTGCGTGACGGTTCCGCGGATGTGGCCGCCCATCAGTTCGACGGCGCCGCCGACCTTGGGCTCGATGCGGCCCTCGCCATACCAGCCCGGCAGCAGAGCCGCCTCGGTCAGCACCCGCCAGGCGTTCTCGACCGGGCCGGTCAGCAGGCGCTCGAAGCGCACCATATGTGCATGGGTGAATTGCGCATCTTCGCTCATGGACTTTCCCGTCTCTTGCAGTAAAGAACGCCCGGCATGGATTACGATTCCTTCAGGACGCCGGACGATGCCATCGTGCGCGACGGCGCCGATTTCGAGGCTTACAGGCGGCCGGGCGACCTGATCGACTCAGAGCACCCCAAAATCGTGGCCTATGCAAGGCGCGTGGCGGGTGAAGGCTCAGACCGCGAGCGGGCGCTGAAGCTATACTACGCGGTGCGCGACGACCTCCGCTACGATCCCTACAACACGCCGATGAAGCGCGAGGCCTACCGCGCCAGCACGACGCTGGCGGCGGGGCACGGCTATTGCGTCAACAAGGCGGGAGTCATGGCTGCCGTCTGCCGGGCCGCCGGTCTCCCGGCCCGCGTCGGCTACGCCGATGTGCGCAACCACATGACGACGCAGCGGCTGGCCGAGCTGATGGGCAGCGATGTGTTCTTCTATCATGGCTACACCGACGTCTGGCTGGACGGGCGTTGGGTCAAGGCGACACCGGCCTTCAACAGGGAACTCACGGAGCGCTTTGGGCTGAAGCCGCTCGATTGGGACGCGGTGGGCGATTCGATCTATCACCCGTTCGACCTCGGCGGCCGGCGTCACATGGAATATCTCGCCTACCGCGGCGTCTTCGCCGACATACCGTTCGACGAGATCCGCGGCGCGTTTCGCCATTACTACCCGCGCATGACGCGGGAGCAGGAGCAGATGCCGCTCGGTGGAGATTTTGGCGCCGAGGGTGCTGCGGAAGCGAAACCCCAAGTGCCGTCCAAGTGACGCTGACGCCACGGTCGACCGCCTACATTGCCCTGCTGGTGGCGTTGGGCAGCTTCGGGCCGCTCACCATGAGCATCTACACGCCGGTAATGCCGTCGGTCGGCCATGACCTCCTCACGACTCCCGACAGCGTAAAGCTCACGCTCACCACCTACATGCTGGGCTTCGCAGTCGGCCAGCTCTTCTACGGCCCGCTCAGCGACCGCTACGGCCGCCGCCCGGTGCTGATCGGCGGATTGCTGTTCTTCACCGCGACGACCTTCGCCTGCTCCTTCGCCTCGTCGATCGGCGACCTGATCGTGCTGCGCATCCTGCAGGGGCTGGGCGCCGCTTCCGGATCGGTGCTGGGGCGCGCGCTGACGCGCGACGCCTACACTTTTAAGGAAATGCCGCTGGTCATGAGCTGGATCTCGCTCGGACAGAACATCGCGCCGTCGCTGGCGCCGACGGTCGGCGGCTTCCTCGGCGAGTGGTTCAGCTGGCGGGCGACCTTCTGGTTCGTGGGCGGCTTCGGCACGATCCTGCTCGTGGTTGCCACGTTCGGCCTCGGCGAGACCAACAAGTACCGCAGCGATCGCATCGACCTCGGCAGTCTGCTGCGCGGCTCCGGCGAGATGCTGCGCGACCGCCGCTTCCTCGGCCACATCCTGCCGCTGGGCTTCGCCTTCGCGCTGAACTTCGGCATGCTGGCGGGCGTGCCCTTCATCCTGCAGGAGAGCCTGGGCTTCTCGCCCAAGGAATTCGGCCTGATCGTGCTGCTGTCGGTCGGCGGATTCACCGCCGGCACCTTCGTCAACAACCGGCTGGTCGGCCGCGTGGCGCCAACGACCGTCATCCGCTTCTCGGGTTGGTTCCACATCGCGGCATTGGTCGTCATGGCCGCGCTTTCGCTGTCGGAAATCGTCACCTGGTGGGCGATCATCGGCCCGCACATGCTGTTGAGCTTTGGCACCGGCTTGATGGTGGCCAACGCCAATGCCGGCGCCGTCGGCATGTATCCCAAGCTGGCCGGCACCGCCTCGTCGCTGGCCGGCCTCGCGCAGATGGGCATGGGCGCCATGGGCACGGTCACGGTCGCGATCCTGTCGGTGATCGGCAGTCGCTACATCGCCATGCCGCTGGTGATCGGGCTCGCGCCGTTTGCGATCGCCACGGTGCTGAGCGCGCGGCTGTTGCGTCCGGGCACCGGTGCCCCGAAACTGGACTCGTAAAGTAGGGAGAAGACGATGACGAACATGCTGAAGGACAAGGTCGTGCTGGTGACCGGCGCGGGCGGCGGCATCGGCCGCGAGATGGCGCTGCTGGCGGCCCGCGAGGGCGCCAAGGTGGTGGTCAACGACCTGGGTGGCGCGGTCGACGGCGAAGGCGGTGGCAGCACGACGCCGGCGCAGAAGGTCTGCGACGAGATCGCCGCGTTTGGCGGCAAGGCCGTCCCCAACGGCGACAGCGTCACCGATCCGGCCGGCGCCGAGCGCATGGTCAAGGCCGCGGTCGAGAATTTCGGCAAGATCGACGGCGTTATCAACAACGCCGGCATCCTGCGCGACCGCATCTTCCATCGCATGAGCCACATGGACTGGAAGATGGTGATCGACGTCCATCTGAACGGCGCCTTCAACGTCAGCCGCGCCGCCGCCAACTACTTCAAGGAACAGAAGTCGGGCGCCTTCGTGCATTTCACCTCGACGTCAGGCCTTGTCGGCAATTTCGGCCAGGCGAATTACTCGGCGGCCAAGATGGGCATCATTGGCCTGTCGCGCTCCATCGCCCTCGACATGGCGGCGTTCAACGTCCGCTCCAACTGCATCTCGCCGTTTGCCTGGACGCGCATGATCGGCACCATCCCCGCCGATAGCGATGCGCAGAAGGCACGCCTGGAGCGCTCCAAGAAGATGACCCCGGCCAAGATCGCGCCGATGGCGGTGTTCCTGCTGTCGGATGCCGCCCATGCCGCCGGCGTCAGCTCGCAGATCTTCGGCGTGCGCATGAACGAGATCATGCTGTTCAACGCCAACCGTCCGGTGCGCTCGGTGCACATGTCGGAAGGCTGGACGCTGGAGGCGATCGACGAGATCGCCGTGCCGGCGATGAAGCCCTACTTCACCGACCTCAAGCGCTCGCCCGAGTACTTCACGTGGGATCCGATCTGATGGCTGTCGACAAGACGAAGAACGAACCGAGGATCGATGCCGATGAAGTGTTGGGCGGCATCGTCGAATGGGTGTCGATCGAAAGCCCGAGCCATGATGCGAAGTCGGTCAACAAGGTCGTCGATCATGTCGAGGGCCAATTCCGCGATCTTGGGCTGAAGCTCGAGCGCACGCCCGGCGTCGATGGCTTCGGCGACATCCTGGAGTGCAAGACGCAGCCGGGCTGGAATGAGGGGGGCGAGGGCAAGGGCATCCTGGTGCTGGCCCATCTCGACACCGTGCATCCCATCGGCATGATCGAGAAGGAGCTGAAGGTGCGTCGCGAAGGCGACAGCATCTTTGGGCCCGGCATCTACGACATGAAGGCCGGCGGCTACATCGCCTACTATGCGCTGCGTCATCTGATCCGCCAGGGTAAGAAGACCAAGCTGCCCGTGACGTTCATGTTCATCCCCGAGGAAGAGGTCGGCAGCCCGACCTCGCGCGCGCGCATCGAGGAAGCGGCCAGGGGCCACAAATACGCGCTGGTGATGGAGCCGGGCCGCGACGGCGACAAGGTCGTGACCTCGCGCAAGGGCGTCGGCCGCTTCACGCTTACCGTGAAGGGCAAGGCGGCACATGCCGGCGTGCGCCACCAGGACGGCCGCAGCGCCATCCTCGAGATGGCCAAGCAGATCCTGCGCATCGAGGGCAAGACCGACTATGCCCGCGGCATCACCTGCAATGTCGGCCAGATCAAGGGCGGCAGCGGCGTGAACGTGACGCCGGCGGAATGCGTGATCGAGGTCGATCTGCGCGTACCCAACATGGCGCTGGCCGAGGAGATGACCCACTGGTTCCTCGGCCTCGAGCCGATCGGCCACGAAGTCACGCTCACGGTCGACGGTGGCATGAACCGGCCGCCCTACCAGAAGGACGCCGGCATTACCGACCTCTTCGGCAAGGCGCAGGCGATCTATCGCGAGATCGGAAAGGAGCTGGCCGACGTGCCGCTCACCGGCGGCGGCAGCGACGGCAACTTTACCGCCGCGCTCGGCATCCCGACGCTCGACGGGCTGGGTGCCGACGGCAAGGGCGCGCACGCCATCGACGAGCAGATCTATTACTCGTCGCTGGTGCCGCGCACTTATCTCTGCGCGCGCCTGCTGGAGACACTCGACTGATGGCCACGCTCTACCACGTCCCCACCTCGCGCTCGTTGCGCGTGCTGTGAACGCTGGAATAGATCGGAGCGACGGTCGAAGTGAAGTCGCTGGGCGTTCGGCCGCGGCTGCACGAGGCCGAGTATCTCTCGGTCAACCCGGCCGGTACGCTGCCTGCCCTGATCGACGGCGACCGGACGATCTACGAGTCGCTGGCAATTTGCGAATATCTGGCGGCCCGGCATGGCTCCGACCTGGTCGTGGCGCCGGGCGAACCGGAACGGCCGGAATACCTGCAATGGCTGCTGTACGGCGAGGCGACGCTGCAGGCGCCGCTCTCGGCGATGGCGCGCGTCGGCCGCATCCGGAACAAGACGCCGGAGATGCAGGCCGCCATCGACGCCGTGCTGTCCGACTCCCGCCATTCGCTCTCGATGCGGCTCAAGCTGCTCGAGCAACGGCTGGAAGGTCGCGACTTCCTGGTGGCCGGGCGGATGACGCTCGCCGACATCTCGGTCGGCTATCCGCTTTTCAACTTGGGAAAGCGGGACTTTGCCTCGCTGCTCGGTTCCCGCGCCGCGGCTTATCGTGAGCGCCTGCTTGCGCGCCCGGCATTCCAGTGCGCCGTGGCGATTCCCTGACCTCGTCTAGCCGAGTTGAGTTTCGACCGCGCGTGCGGCGTCCTGCATGTCATGCGCCAGGGCGACCGAGGCCGCGCGGTCGAGTTGGCTCGAGATGCCGACCGAAACGATCGTCTGTGCGATCGTGCCGGCGACGTTCAGCACCGGCACGGCCACGACGGTGACGCCGGCGATGTAGTTGCCGCGGTCGATGCTGAAACCCTGGCGGCGCGCCGTCTCGACTTCCTTGCGCCAGGCCGCGTAGGTCGGTGCGTTGTGCCAGCGCAGCGCGCGGAAGCGCTTGTCGATCTCGACCTGGGGCTGGCCGCTGAAGGCCGCGACGCAGCGGCCGGTGGCGCTGATTAACGCCGGGAAGCGGCTGCCGATGTCGACATGGAGGCGGACCGGCGCCTGGGTCTGCGAGAGCGCCACCACGATCATGTGCTCGAGGTTGGGCAGCTCGACGCCGATCGCGGTGACGGGATAGCGCCTCGACAGCGCGTCGATGTGCGGCTGCACCAGGGTGGGGAAGTCGCTGTTGTCGAGCGCGGTGCGCGCCAGTGAAAGCGCCCCCATTCCCAGGCTGTACTGCTTGGCGGTATCGACCTTGACCAGTTCCTCGGCCACCAGCACGCGCAAAATGTGCAGGCTGGTGCTCGGCACCAGGCCCAGCGCCTGTGAGATCGCCTTCATGCCCAGCGGCGTTTTATGGCGGCCAAGCAGGCGGAGGATTGCGACGGCGCGGGTGACGGCAGGAACGGCGCGAACGGTCATGTTTGTCTATATACAACTATAGAATCCTCTGTACAACAAACCGCGTCTGGTCGAACGTCGCCGGCGATGACCAGCCTCACGGCCTATACGAGCTATGCCGACGCCCAGGCGCATTTCTCCAGCGCGAAGCTCTGGGAGCTTTTCGATGGCGACCGCGAGCGCCTGAACATCGCGCATGAGTGCATCGACAGGCATGTCGCCTCGGACCCGGGGGGCGACAGGACTGCCGTCATCGTCGTCAAGGCGGGCGGCGGCGAGGACATGCTGAGCTTCCGCCAGATCAGTGAGGACTCCTCGCGCTTTGCCCATTGGCTGATCGGGAAGGGCGTTGTTGCCGGCGACCGGGTCGCCGTCAAGCTCGAGCCGTCGCGTGCGTTTTACGCCGCGGTGTTCGGCGCCATCAAGGCAGGCGCGATTGCCGTGCCGCTGTTCACGCTGTTCGGACCGGATGGCGTCAGGTTGCGCGTCGAGGACTGCAAACCGAAGCTCTTGATCGAGGATGACCGGTTCCTGAAGGAACTCGGCGCCTTCTCTCCTTCCTTCACGCCGAGCACCCGCGCCGACGATCTGGCGATCTTCCAGTACACCTCGGGCACCACACGCGCGCTGCCAGAGGCGGTGAAGCACACGCATCGTGCCGTCGTCACCTTGATGGTCGCGGCGCTCTACGGTACGGGCTTGCGGCCGGGCGACCGCTTCATCTGCCCGTCGTCACCGGCCTGGGGTCATGGCCTGTGGCACGGCACGCTGGCGCCGCTCGCGCTCGGCCTGACGATCGGCTGCTATGCCGGCAAGTTCGATGCCGAGCGGCTGCTGAAGGCGCTGCAGGATCACCGCTTCACCAACATCTCGGCGGCAGCGACGCACTACCGCATGATGCGCGTGTCGCGGGCCGCGCCGCGCTACCGTTACTCGATCGACAAGCTTTCCTTCACCGGTGAGCCGATCGACAGCGAGACGTCGGCATTTTGCGAGACGACGTTCGGCCGGCCGGTCTGCAGCATGTACGGCACGACCGAGATCGGCGTCATCCTGGTGAGCTATCCGGGTGCGGCGGATTTCGTCGTGAAGCCAGGCTCGCTCGGCAAGCCTATCCCGGGCGGCAAGGTCGAGGTCCACGACTCCGAGGGCAAACCATGTCCGCCCGGCGTGATGGGCGAGATGAAGGTGTGGCGGCGGGGCGGCTGGATCGCGACCAAGGATCTCGGCCGCACCGACGACGACGGCTATTTCTTCCATGGCGGCCGCGCCGACGACGTCATCATCTCCGCCGGCTGGACCATGAGCGCCATCGAGATCGAGGACGCCGTGCTGAAGCACCCCGACGTGCGCGAGGTGGGCGCCATCGGCGTGCCCGATGCGCTTCGTGGACAGGTCGTGAAGGCCTTCGTCGTCGCGCAACGCAGTGGCGACGCCGATTTTGCACGCGAGATCCAGGATCTGGTGCGCGAACGCCTCAGCCAGCACGAATATCCGCGCCTCGTCGAGTTCGTGGCCGAGCTGCCCAAGACACCGGCCGGCAAGGTCAATCGCAAGATTCTTCGCATCAAGGAAATGACAGGGGAAAAAGTCCATGTCGACTGAGACGATCGAACGCAACTTTCCGAAGATCACCGACGAGGGACTCGACGCGCTGCGGCAGCGAATCGGCGTGAAGATCGGCCAGACGGCCGAGCCGTGGTGCTATGAGGCGACGCGCGACAACATCCGCCACTACGCGCACGGCATCGGCGACGACAATCCGCTGTGGTGCGTGCCGGAATATGCGCGCAAGACGAAGTTCGGCGAGGTGGTTGCCCTGCCGAGCTTCCTGTTCGCCACCAGCCGGATCATCTCGGGCTATGTCGGCGGCCTGCCGGGCATCCATGCCATGTGGTCGGGCTCGGACTGGAACTGGCACAAGCCGGTAAACCGCAACGACGAGATCACGACCGAGGCGTGGCTGAAAGACCTGATCCTGCACGACACCAAGTTCGCCGGCCGGGCGGTGCAGCAGATCTATCACGTCGATTTCTTCAACCAGAAAGGCGAGCTGGTCGCCGACGCCGACAGCTGGTGCTTCCGCACCGAGCGCGATCACGCCCGCGAGAAGGGCACCAAGTACAAGGAGCTGCGTCAGAAGCCGGTGCGGCGCTACACCGACCAGGAATTGGCGGATGCCTACAAGCTCTATGCCGAGGAGAAGATCCGCGGCGCCGAGAAACGCTACTGGGAAGACGTCAAGGAAGGCGAGGCACTGCCCACGATGCTGAAGGGCCCGATGACCGTGACGGGCTTCATCGCCTATGCCCAGGGCTGGGGCGGCCTCTACATCCGCGCCAACAAGATCGCCTGGAAACTGCAGGACGCCCATCCCGGCCTCGGCATCAAGAACCGCTTCGGCATTCCCGACTGCCCCGAGCGCGTGCACTGGGAAGAAGAGTTCGCGCACGAGGTCGGCGCGCCAGGTGCCTACGATTACGGCCCTGAGCGCGCGTCGTGGCTCACCCATCAGTTGACCAACTGGATCGGCGACGACGGTTTCCTGCGCAAGGCGACCTGCAAGATCCGCCGCCACAACCCGGCGGGCGACATCCTGTTCATCAAGGCCAAGGTGACACGCAAGTACGTGGAGGACGGCAGGCACCTGGTCGCCATCGAACAGGAGGCGCACCAGCAGGATGGCGAATTGTCGATCCTTGGCACCGCCATCGTCGAGCTGCCCAGCCGCGGCTGACGACCACCGTTTCAAAGGGAGGAAAAAGATGAAAATCAAAGCAATCGCGTACCTGGTGGCGCTGTCCGCCGGTCTGTTGACCGGCCTGCCGGCCTGGTCGCAAGCCTATCCCACCAAGCCGGTGACCATCATCGTGCCGTACCAGGCGGGGCAGGGCACCGATGTCGCCGCCCGGCTGTTCGCCGAGCAGCTTTCCAAGGCGATGGGCCAACAGGTCATCGTCGACAACAAGCCCGGCGCCGGCGGCAACATCGGCACCGCGGCCGCCGCCCGTTCGGCGGCTGACGGCTACACGCTGCTGATGGGCACGGTCGCCACGCAGACCATGAACGAGTTCCTCTATCCGTCGGTCGGCTACGACTCGGACAAGGACTTCGCGCCGGTCATCCTGGTCGGCATGCTGCCGATGGTGATCTCGGCCAACCCGTCGTTTGCCGCCAGCACGATCGCCGAGCTGATCGCGGCGGCCAAGGCGCAGCCCGACAAACTCAACATCGCGCTGCCCAGCACGACCGCGCGCATCGTCTTCGAGCTCCTGAAGGCGCGCACCGGCGCACCGTTGTTCGGCGTTCCCTACAAGGGCTCGGCCACCGCCATGAACGAGGTCATGGGCGGCCAGGTCCAGCTCATCATCGACACGGCGACGGCCAGCCGCGGCCATGTCCAGAGCGGCAAGCTGAAGGCACTGGCGATCACCACGCTTAAGTCGAGCGAGCTGCTGCCGGGCGTGAAGTCGGTGGCCGAGCAGGGCTTTCCCGGGTTCGAGGTGACGGCCTGGAACGCGATCTACGCGCCGCGCGGCACGCCGAAGGAGATCGTCGACCGCCTGAATGCCGAGGTGACCAAGGTCTTGGCCCAGCCCGAGACGCGCCAACGCCTGATGCAGCTCGGCTTCGAGCCGGCCGGCGGCTCACCCGAGGCGCTGGCGGCCTACGAGAAGCAGGAACGCGCCAAGTGGGGTCCGCTGATCAAGGCGGCCGGCCTCAAGGGCGACTGACAAGGGGCGACTGACAAGCGGCGACTGATGCCGGCAGCGCGTGTCGCCGCCGCCTAGTAGGCGGCGGTGAACCGCTTGCGGGTGTGTTTGGGCTTCTCGATCTCGTCGACGATGGCGATCGCGAAATCTTCGCGGCTGATGCGGCTCTCGCCCTTGGAGTCGACGAGGAACTGATCGAGACCGAGGCGGAACTTGCCGGTGCGCTGGCCGGCCGGGATCGCCGCCGCGGGCGAGACCGCCGTCCACTCCAGGTCCTTGATCGCCCGGATGGCTTCCAGGGCAAGCATCGCGGGCTTCGAGGTCGGCGGCTGCACGCCTTTTTCCATCATGTGGTCGAAATGGGTGCGGCCGTCCTTGCGGATCAGGCTGCCGGCGCCGACGACGAACAGCGCGCGCTTCACACCCGACTTGCGGATCGTGTCGATGATCCGGTTGACGTCGTTCTCGTTCCATTTGACCGACACCACGACGACATCGTGGCCCTTGAGGACCTGGGCCAGCACGACGGGATCGGTCGTGCTCGCGGCCTTGACCGTCATGCCGGGGCGGGCCGTGAGCTTGCGGGGGTCGCGCGTGATGGCGGTCACCGTATGCGAACGGGCAATCAACTCGGTGAGCACGCGGCTGCCGATATTCCCGGTGGCGCCGATCAGGGCGATGCTGCTCATAGGGTAGTTCCTTTCATCAGGTCGCGTAGCGCCGCGATTGTGGCAGACGGCGCTTCTTGCGGCACGTTGTGGCCGACGCGAGGGATCAGGCGTCGTTCATAGACGCCGGTGAAAAACATTGCATTGCCGTCGGCTTGTGGTGCTGGCCCGACGCCGTCATGGCCGCCGTGCAGGTTGATCGTCGGCACGGCGATCGTGGGCTGGGCGGCGAGCCGTTGTTCGATGCCGGCGAGCGCCGGGTCGCCCGGCGCGTAGCCGTAGCGATGGCGATAGGACTGGATCACGACGTCGACGAAGTCGGGATTGTCGAAGGAGACGGCGGACTTCTCGAAAGTCGCCTCGTCGAAGCACCACTCGGGTGACCACAATTTCCAGAGCAGCCGGCAGATGTCGCGGCGGTCCTTGATGAGACCCGCCCGGCCGCGTTCGGTGTGGAAGTAGTACTGATACCAGAAGCGATGCTCCTGCTCGGCGGGCACGGGCTGGCCTGCGCGGGCGATGTTCTGGATATTGTAGCCGGTGCAGCTCACCAGGCAGCGCACCCGCTCGGGCCACAGCGCCGCCACGATGCAGGCGGCGCGGCCACCCCAGTCGTACCCGGCGAGTGCCGCCCGGCCGAGACCGAGCGCGTCCATGAACTGGAGCAGGTCGTGGCCCAGGGCCGCCTGCTCGCCCGAGCGCGGGGTGGCGGCGCTCAGGAAGCGGGTCGGCCCGTAGCCGCGCAGGTAGGGCACGAGCACGCGGCAGCCGTCGGCCGCCAGAGCCGGCGCCACTTCATCGAAGGCGCGGACATCGTAGGGGAAGCCGTGCAGCAGAACGACCACGGCCCCCCCTGGGGGGCCGTGTTCTTCGTAGGCGACGTCGAGGACGTCGGTGCGGATGGTCCGGCTCTGCATGCGATTCGCAAGATAGCGGCTTGCCGGCGGCGTTGACAGTGCCGAGACGCGCGCTCAATTTTCGCGGTGAGGGCGGCATGCACGCGACCGTTTCCAAAATCAGCGACTATTTGACGCCTGAGCAGATCCGGCAGCTTCGCGGCAAGTCGGACCTCGTGGGCTCGTTGCTGGTTTTGCACGCCTGGGCGCTGATCGCCGGCAGCATGGCGCTGTTCGTGTGGTGGCCCAATCCCGTCACTTTCCTGCTCGCCGTGATGGTGATCGGCGGCCGTCAGCTCGGGCTCGCCATCCTGATGCACGATGCCGCCCACGGCCTGCTGTTCGCCAACCGGCGGCTGAACGACGGTGTGGGAAGCTGGCTCTGCGCCTGGCCCGTCTTCACCAGCCTGGCGCTTTACCGGCCCTATCACCTGCAGCATCACCGGTTCACCCAGCAGCCCGAAGACCCCGACCTGGGGCTTTCGGCGGCGTTTCCAATCAGCCGCCGGAGCCTCCGCCGCAAGATCCTGCGCGACCTCACCGGACAAACGGCCTACCTGCGACGGGGCGAGCAGATCTGCCGCGCCCTGGGGCCGGCCGATCTCGGCCTCACGGCGCGGCTGGGCAATCTCTGGTCCAAGGAGAAGGGACCGATCGTCACCAATCTCGCCCTGTTCGGGGTGCTCGCCGCAATGGGGTACTGGTGGCTCTATCCGGTGCTCTGGTTGCTGCCGCTCGCGACCTGGTACCAACTCATCAGCCGGATCCGAAACATTGCCGAGCATGCGGTCGTTCCCGACAACGACGACGCCTTGTGCAATACCCGTACGACCCACGCCAATCCTATGATCCGGCTCCTCTTGGCGCCCTATTGGGTCAACTTTCACCTTGAACACCATTTGTTCATGTTCGTGCCGTGCTGGCGCCTGCCGGCCGCCCATCGCTTCCTGCTCGCCGGGAACAGCGGACGCCGGATGGAGCTTAAACCGGGCTATAGGGCGGTCCTTCGGGCGGCGACGTCGCGCCTTGCCGATTCACCGCGCCAAGCCGCCACCCGCGGCGCGACTCAGCACATATGAAACCATAGTTGTTCTGGCGACCGTGCCCCAATCAGCGCTAGTATTCGTCCTGCTACGCAATGGGGGAGACAGGATCATGATCAAGAAGCTTTTGGCCGTCGTCGCGGCTGCGTTCCTTCTGGGCGCCTGCGACGACCCCGCGCCTCAGGCGGCTGCGCCGCCGCCGCCGCCGCCGGTGAAGAACTTCCTAGTGTTCTTCGACTTCGACAAATCGTCCCTGACGCCGCGCGCCATGGACATCGTGAAGGAAGCGGCTGCGACCGCCAAATCCGGCCAGAACGCGCGCCTGACCTGCACCGGTCACACCGACACGTCGGGACCGGCGAACTACAACATGGCGCTGTCGCTGCGCCGTGCCAACACGGTCAAGGCGGCACTGGTGCGCCAGGGCGTGCCTGCGGACACGATCACGGTCGTTGGCCGGGGTGAGACGGCGCTGCTGGTGGCAACCAAGGATGGTGTCCGCGAGCCGCAGAACCGGCGCGTCGAGATCGTCATCCAGTAGAAATTTCCGATCCGAGTGAAACGGAAAAAGGCGGTCCCTTCGGACCGCCTTTTTTTATCGTCTGCGCCGCTATGCGGCGGGGCAGGGAAAGATGTTCATTTCCGGCCCGAGATCGAACGGCGGCGGAACCTCGTTCAGCGACGACACCTTGGGGTCAAGCGCCCAATCCAGGGCACGCTTGCTGCGCGAGCAGAATTCCTTGTCGGTCGGGGCGCGCTGCGCCGTGCGGTTCGCAACCTCGGTGACGAACACATCGACGTTCAACCGCTTGCGCCGGGCGACTTCCGACAGCGCGCGCGAGTTGCTGCTGAGCTCCGACTGGTACTTGCTGATGAAGGAACTGTACGGAGCCTCGAAGGCGCGGCTGCCGCCGGGGTTCTGGCATTGCAGGGTCGCCACCACGAGCTCCTGCTGCACCATGCGTGCACGAACGACCGCCAGGTCGGCGGCATTGTAGCAATAGGCCCGAATGTTCCCCGCGGGCGGGGTCGGTGGAACAGGCGCCTGATAGTCGGCGGCCGCCGCCTTTTGCACGGGCGCCGTGGTCTTGGCCTGATTGAGCGTGCAACCGCCCACCGCCAGGATACCTGCTACCAGAATCGTCGCCTGCGAAAGCATCTTGATCATCCGTATACTCCCAACGCGTTGGCCGGAAACCGCCAGCGGGTACAACAGTTAGACGCGTGTTTCAAACGCAATTACCGGCCGGAGCCGCACAGAGGGCGGTCGGGCGCGGAAAAGCTGGATATTTTCAGTGTATGACCGTGGCCAGCGCCCGGTCGAAGATGTCCAGGCCGAGGTCGATTTGCTCGTCCGTGATCGTCATCGGGGGTGCAATGCGGAATATCCCGAACCCTCCCCGGACGACGCTGGTCATCATGCCGAGGTCGAGACACGCCCGGGCCACGCTTTGGGCGAGTTCCGGGTCGGGCGTCCTCGAGCGCCGGTCCTTGACCAGATCGAGGCCGAGCAGAAGGCCGCGGCCGCGGATGTCGCCAATGCAGTCGTAGCGTTGCTGCAGCGCCAGCAGACCGTCCTTCAGCCGCTGGCCCAGCACGGCGGCGCGCTCGGTCAGGCGGTCGCGCAGGATGATTTCTATGACCTTGAGACCGACCGCCGCCGGCAGCGGATCGGAGGCATGGGTGGTGTAAAACAGGAATCCGCGCTCCGCGGCAATGTCTTCGATCTCGGGCGTCGTGAGCATCGCCGCCAGCGGCAGTCCCGCGCCCAAGGTCTTGGAAAGGGTGAGGTACTGCGGCACGACGCCGTCGCGTTCGCTGGCGAACAGGTGGCCGGTGCGGCCGAGCCCGGTCTGGGCCTCGTCGAAGATGAGCTGCATGTCGCGTTCGCGGCATTTCTCGGCCAGCGCCGCCACGTAGCCCTCGGGCGGTTCGAGCACGCCGCCTGAACTCAGGATCGGCTCCATGATGCAGGCCGCCAGCGCGCCGCTCGATTGACGATCGATCAGCTCGAACCCGAATTCGAGTTCCGACTGCCAGTCGTAGACGCCTCGGGCGTCGATGAAGCGCGAACGGTAGGTGTCGGGCGCGGGGAGCACCAACGCGCCCGGCGCCGGCGGACCGTAGCCCTTGCGGCTCGAGGAATAGGTCGCCGACGCGGCGCCGCCGGTGACGCCGTGCCAGGAGCGGCTCATGGCCACGATCTCGTGCCGGCCCGTCACCAGCTTGGCCATGCGCAGCGCCGCTTCGTTGGATTCGCCGCCGGTCGAGACCAGCAGGACACGGTCGAGATGGCCCGGCGAGACCTCGGCGATCAGGGATGCCAGGTCGACGACCGGACGGGAGAGGATGGTCGAATAGAGATGGTCGAGCTCGCCGATCCAGTGCCGCGCCACGTCGACGATCTCGGGATGGCTGTGGCCGAGGATGGCGCTCATCTGGCCCGAGGTGAAATCCAGAATCTTTCGCCCGTTCGCGTCGGTGAAATAGTTGCCGGCGGCGCTCTCGGCGATCAGCGGCGCGAAGGCGCCGCCGTAGCGCACGAGATGGGCCTGCGCCCTGGCCCAGAACTGCGGATCATCGTTGGCGTTCATGCTGCCTCCTCAGGAATCCAACAGCGCTGCTCTGACCAGCGGCATGCGGTCGTTGCCGAAGAACATGTCGTTGCCGACGAAGATCGTCGGGCTGCCGAAGCCGCCGCGGGCGATCAGCTCGTCGGTGTTGGCGCGCAGCCGCGCCTTGCACCCATCGGTCTCGATGCCGGCGAAGAAGCGCTGGCGCTCGAGTCCGGCGCGCTGGGCGATGTCGGCCAGCACGTCCTCCTTGGAAAGGTCGCGGTCGTCGCCCCAGTAGGCCTCGAAGGCGGCCGTGGCGTAGGGCGCGAGCTTGCCCTCGTCGAGGGCAACGAAGGCGCCGCGCATGCACTTCACGCTGTTCACCGGGAAGACCGTCGGTGGGAACCTGATCGCGAGGCCATAGAGTCGGGCCCAGTCCTGCATATCCTTCTGGCTATAAGCCTGCTTCAGCGGATTGGGCGTGGCGCGGTTGTCGTAGACGGTCTGGTTGACCGCGTTGAACACGCCGCCGACCAGGATGGGCTTCCACGCAATTTCCGCGCCGACATCGGCCGCGAGCGGCTGCACGGCGTGAAAGGCGAGATAGGTCCAAGGGCTGGAGCAATCGAAGTAGAAGTCGAGCTGGCGCGCCATTTCGTCTCTCCGCCTTTGGTTCGCCTTGTCGATGCCACAAGCGACGCGTATCTTGCAAATCCATGACGGTACCGGCTTTGCAGCCTAAAAAGATTGGTCCCAAGAAAGTAGCGCCTAAGAAGGTAGCAATCGTCGTGCATCAGGAGCACTCCAGACCCGGTCGGGTCGGTGTCCTCCTCGAGAAGCGCGGATACGAGCTTCACCGCCTTTGCCCAAATCTCGGCTGCGACCTGCCCGAGGACATGTCCGACTATGCCGGCGTGGTCATCTTCGGCGGGCCCATGTCGGCCAACGACTGCGGCACCCTGGCCGGCATCAAGTGCGAGCTGGACTGGATTCCGAAGGTGGTCGAGGCGGGCGTGCCGTTCCTCGGCCTTTGCCTCGGCGCGCAACTCCTGGCGCGTGCCGTCGGCGGTCACGTCGGGCCGCATCCCGAGGGGCTGGTCGAAATCGGCTACGTCGATGTCGAGCCGACCGAAGCCGGGCGCGAGTGGATCAAGGCGCCGATGAAAGTCTACCAGTGGCATCGCGAAGGCATGCGGGTGCCGGATTGCTGCGAGTTGCTCGCCACCAACGATCGCTATCCCGTCCAGGCCTTCCGTTACGGCGGCAACGCCTTCGGCTTCCAGTTTCATCCCGAAGTGACACTGGAGATGAAGCAGATATGGACCCTCAAGGCCGCGGAGCGTCTCAAGATGCCGGGCGCGCAGCAGCGCGGTGTTCATCTCGCCATGCATGCACTCTACGATCCGCCACTCGATCGCTGGATCGACGGCTTCCTCGATCGCTGGCTGGCGACGGACACTAGAGCCACGAACTGATTTCCTCGAGCGGCTTTCGCAAGCCGCCGTGCACGGGAACCCGGCAATTCGTCCGGGGATATCCGACGACCAGCAGGATCGTCGGCTTTTCCCATGCCGGCCGATCGCAGATCTCGTTGAGAAATCCCATCGGGCTCGGCGTATGGGTAAGCGTCGCGAGTCCTGCGTTGTGCAGGGCTGAGATCAGGAAGCCCGTGGCGATCCCGACCGACTCGGGCACGTAGTAGTGCTTCACCGTGCGCCCATCGGGTCGCGTCCCGGATTTCTGGGCGAATATCGCGATCAGCAGTGGGGCATCCTCGAGGAACGGCTTTTCGGCATCGGTACCGAGCGGTGCCAGCGCTTCGAGCCACTCCTTGGGCGCGCGGCCATTGTAGAAGGTGCGCTCCTCGGATTCGGCGGCAAGGCGAATGCGCCTCTTCGATGCGGGATTTTCGATGACGGCGAAATGCCAGGGTTGAAGATTGGCGCCGGACGGCGCCGTGCCGGCCGCAAGCAGGCACGTCTCGATCACTTCGCGAGGCACCGCGCGACGGTCGAAGTCGCGCACCGTGCGCCGGCGCCGCAAGTCGGCGTGGAAGGCCAGAGCGCGTTCCGCCATTTCTTCCGGCGCGTAGCTTCGATAGTCGGGAAGGGGTTCCCAGACGGGTTCAGCCACCATGAAACCTCCTGTGTCCAGCGCCGAACTCTAGCGGCAGCGATGGTTCGGCGCATCGGCTTGGGCTAGGGTTCGGCGAAAGCTTGGGAGGCGCTGTAATGTCTGGTGCTCTGATCTTCGTCATCGCGCTTGTGCTCGTGGCACTGGTGCTGGTCTTTGCCGGTGTGAAGACCGTGTCGCAGGGCACCAACTGGACCATCGAGCGGTTCGGACGCTACACGCGCACGCTGCAGCCTGGCTTGCACCTCATCGTGCCCTTCGTCGACACGATCGGCCGCAAGATGAACATGCAGGAGAACGTCCTCGATATTCCCCCGCAGAAGGTGATCACCAAGGACAATGCCAGTGTCCAGGTCGACGCCGTTGCCTTCTACCAGGTGATCGACGCGGCGCGGGCCGCCTACGAGGTCCAGAACCTGCACCTTGCCATGATCAACCTGGCGCTCACCAACATCCGCAGCGTCATGGGCAACATGGCGCTCGACGAGGCGCTGTCCAAGCGCAACGACATCAACAACACGCTGCTCGCCGTGATCGACCAGGCAACCAGCCCATGGGGCGTCAAAGTGCTGCGCATCGAGGTCAAGGACATCGCCCCACCGGAAGACATCGTGCTCGCCATGGGCCGGCAGATGAAAGCCGAGCGCGAGAAGCGCGCCACCATCCTCGAGTCGGAGGGCGTGCGCGAATCGAGCATCCAGCGCGCCGAGGGCGAGAAGCAGTCGGCCATCCTGACCGCCGAGGGCCGCCGCGAGGCGGCATATCGCGACGCTGAGGCGCGCGAGCGTATGGCCGAAGCTGAAGCAAAAGCGACATCCGTCGTGGCCGCGGCGATCGCTGGCAACGGCGTCCAGGCAACCAACTACTTCCTCGGCACGAAATACGTCGAGGCGCTGGCCAAGATGGGATCCAGCTCCAACGCCAAGGTGTTCTTCCTGCCGGTCGAGGCGGCGGGGATCATGGCCTCGATCGCGGGCATCGGCGAACTCGCCAAGGAGGCGCAGGCGCGTGGTGTCGAAGCCGCGGCCCGTCCGCGCGGTTCGGTTCCCAACGCAGGCTAGGCCATGATCAGCTTCAAGATCGTCTTCTGGTACTGGTGGGCGCTGGCGGCGATGCTGCTCGTCTTCGAGATGATGCTGCCGGGCGTCGTCTTCCTCTTCCTGGCGATCGGTGCGGCGTCAGCGGGCTTTGTCCTGCTGGTTGCGTCCGACCTGTCGCTCGAATTGCAGCTCGTGATCTTCGCCGTCGTCTCCGTGGTCTCGGCAGTGGGGCTCCGGCGCACGCTGCGGCGGTTGCAGCATGTCGATGGCCCGGCGACATCGACACTCAATGCGCGCGGTGACGCGCTGATCGGCCAGATCTTCGTGCTCGACGCGCCGATCCTGAACGGCCGCGGCCGGATCATCCTGGGCGACGGTAGCTGGACGGTGACCGGCGCCGACATGGT
>Ga0163144_10011227_pt1 | contig 18977 bp, 13 predicted proteins | sample OliLak19BULKMAT1_FD_123175 | JGI IMG/M metagenome (GOLD analysis project Ga0163144, IMG submission 123175) | Freshwater microbial mat bacterial communities from Lake Vanda, McMurdo Dry Valleys, Antarctica - Oligotrophic Lake LV.19.BULKMAT1 | ecosystem: Environmental > Aquatic > Freshwater >... | reverse complement strand
GCCCGTGTCTTCCATCCCCCGCAACACATCGATCGCGTAGTTCAAAACGTCATTGTTCGAACCGGCGGTATTCGTGCCGGTGGGCCGCGACGGCGGGCTCGAGCTGCCCTGCGGTCGGCAACCAATCGCAATCGCTAGTACGAGCAACAGACAGCCGCCAAACGGCCCGGCCAGCCGACGCCAAAAGGCGCGGCTCGTCGAGCTGTTGTCGGTTGGGTGGGTGAAGCCAGCGTTTTTGGGACTAGGCACTGAATTGCTCCACGGTCTCGCGGATCTTCAGCAATCGATCGAGCAAGCCGGCGAACTCGTCGAGCGGCACCATGTTCGGGCCATCGCTGGGCGACGTGTCGGGCTGAGGATGCGTTTCAAGAAAGAGTCCATCGACACCGATAGCCGTGGCGGCCCGAGCAAGCGGTTCGACCATGGCTCGGTTTCCTCCCGTTGCGCCACCCAAGCCGCCGGGCTCTTGCACGCTGTGCGTGGCGTCGAAGACGACCGGCGTGCCCAGCGCTTTCATTTGGGGAATCGAGCGCATGTCGTTGACCAGCCGCCCGTACCCGAAAAACGTGCCGCGCTCGCAAAGCAGAATCTGACGGCAGCCCGACGACTCGAGCTTGTTCACGACGTACCGCATGTCGGCGGGCGAAAGGAACTGACCCTTCTTCACGTTGACCGCGCGGCCGGTGCGTGCGGAGGCCACGAGCAGATCAGTTTGGCGGGCGAGGAAGGCCGGTATCTGCAACAGATCGCAGACCTCGCCCACCGGCTTGGCCTGGTACGATTCGTGCAAGTCGGTCGTCACGGGCAGGCCGGTTTCGCGCTTCACGCGCGCCAGCACGGCCAGGCCGTTCTCGAGCCCCGGACCGCGGTACGCCTCGACGCTGGTGCGATTCGCCTTGTCGAATGAGGCCTTGAACACGAGTTGGATCGGCAGCTCGCGGGCGATTTTAGCCAGCCGCCGGGCGATGAAGAGGGTCAATTCCTCGGTTTCGATCACGCAAGGGCCGGCGATGACCAAAAGTGGTTTGCCTCGCCCGCATTGATAGGGACCGATGGTGGCCGGATTGTCAGGCACGTAACGCTTTTCCTTTTCGAGCGCACGAAAATCCAAAGGCCAGAATATAACGGCCCGTATCGTCTTGAGTAACTACGGATTGCGATCGATTCGGGTTCCGTGGATGGGAAACTTGGAGAGGCGGTTGTGGAATTCGCGATCAGAGGGACACCATAAGCCAGAAGTGGCGTCGAGTGAGGCATGTTGTGGCAAAGGGCCATTTGCATGGATGATTCGCGATCACGATGGTCGTTCGGCTTTCATCAAGAAGTCTTGGACGAAGGTTTAATGAAGAGTTGCGATGCAAAAGGCCCGAGCTGACAGGCCCTGCTCTCGCTTGGTTGATACTGCGCTATTGCCAGCGTTCAACTTCGACTGTCGACTTATTCTACGTAATCATCGCAAACTAACAGCAGTTCTCACACTGAGACGGTGTAGCCCCAATGAGGGTCGCTCGTTGAGCATTGTTGAGCAATTGGATCATCTTGCTGCATCGAGATGCGCAAGTTGCCGCAGAATGCACCACAGGAAAAAACAACACAAGTCTTTGTCAGGCTTCTATTTGTGCATTATTTATTCGCCGTAAGTCGTTGATAATTGCACTGCTTACCGCATGAGCCAGCGAGCTGCACCCACATTTCCGTGCGATTGGCACGCGGCCTGCTATAGGAGAAGTCCGCAGTCGTGGCTCACACCCGGCTGCTAAATCCAGACTGGCCCGCGGGGCCTCTGACGACTACCGGCGGGATGGTTGACTTGCCCCTGGCCATCCAGCACAGCCAATGTGGAATTGGCACGTCAGAGGCCCCCGTTTTTTTTGAAGGCTGAACCAGCCCGCCGGTGATCGACTAGTTTTTGGTTGCCTGGCCTTTCCCTGCGTCGACTCTTTTGCCGAGTCGTTTTCCGGCCGGCCGATCGGAATCGCCTTCAGCCGTGATCCAATCCCAGGGCCGTGTACCACGGTTGGCCTCCTTGGGCTCCCTTCCAACCCGCACAATCAAACGATCCTGCACGGCCGGCCGCGGTGATCTGGCCGGTTGTCGCGCAATGCGCATGCTAGGGTTTTTAGTGTCTGGCCCCTCCGGCGCGCTCTTTACTCGCATCTCCGGGCCGACGGCAATTGCGCGGGACGTTGCAGTCATGGCCGAGTCCGAATCACAACCAGACGCGACACAGCCGGATCGGGCTGCAGGGGCGGGCAAGCCACCTGGGCTCTTGCGCCGCTTGAACTTCAAGTGGCTGGTTGGGCCGCGGCTACTGGGCACCGTTGCCATCTGCTCCCTCGCGCTGAACGTCGTGGGCTATGGCTTTATCAAGGCACGGATGTCTCGCACTCCGCCGCCCCCGAGCCCCGAGATCGAGGTGGGCACGTTTCAGTTTCAAACCGAATCGGCAGGCAAACCGGGCATCGTCTCGGCTCGCTTCAATTTGCACGTCAATCTGCTGAAGGAAGCCGAACGAGCCGGCCGGGCTCAACTGGTCGATAGCAAATTTCGCCTTCAGCAAGACCTCGAAGAGTTGCTGCGACGCGCTCACTCCGCGGATTTTGAGGACCCCGCGCTGGCCGAGCTCAAGCGGCAAATGCAAGAACAAGTCAACGCCACATTGGGCATGAAGGCCGTCTCGAACGTGATCATTACTGATTTAGCGTTGCAGCGGGCCGAGGCCAGCGGCGCCGAAATCGCTGCTACCGAGACCGCCGATGCGAGTCATCCACAAGATGCAAATCATCCGCAACCCGTGGCCAAGGCGACCAATTCGGATCCTCCACAACACGCCGCCAAGCCAACGCAGCCGCCGCATGCGGGCGAGCCGGTAGACTCCGGTCACTCGCAGCACGTGGCCGACGAACCCTCACACGCAGAAACAGAACACGCCGAACCCCATTCGCCGAAGCCCGCGGGTTGAGAGCACGGACCAGTTGCTCGGCAAGTGACCGCCACGATCAACGGCTGTAGATCACCTAACTGGTCAACGTCTCTGGTCACGCTCTTAGGTTGGCGGACTTGACGCGCCGCGGGCCGTTCCCTAACTTCGGTGGATTGCGATCACCCGGCAGCCGGGCAGCGTGTCCGTTCTTTTGCCAGCCAGCGTAGCTTCAATTGGCAGAGCACCGCATTCGTAATGCGGGGGTTAAGGGTTCGACTCCCTTCGCTGGCTCTTTTCTTACGAGCGATCTTTCGGCTTACCCGCTAGTTCTCGTTCAGCCAACCATATTGCGGGGATGGCTTTGCGCGCAGGGCACGGGGCGATATACTGGTTTCGGCACTTAGGCAGGGTAGAAGTTTAGGCAGCCCGTTGGTCTGCCAGCTCGCTCGCTTTTTAATGCTCCACGGCAAGCGACGGGACCGGGGTTTGCGACCCGCCCCCCTCGTGTGACGCAAATACCGTTCATCCCGCACTCCATGTGGCCCGGCTAGGCCATTGCCTGAGTTCAAGCGGTCCAGATTCAAGCAGATTCTCGGAGGTTTTGGAAATGTCGCCAGCGGTCGATTTCGACGTGAAGCAGTTGGTCCTTTCCAATTCGCCGTTCGGTCCCCCAGTTGTTCAGCAGCTGATGGATGCGATCTCGGCCGACTTTGGCAATTATCGGCTGCTGCGCGAGGCGGTTCAGGAATTGGAAACCGCCGATATGTCGAGTCCGGCGGCAGCCGTGCGGCTGGGCGTTTGCTACTACCTGTTGGGGCGTTACCGCTTGGCCATTGAGATGTTGGCAGCCGCCGATGGCGGAGCGCTAGCCCAGTTTTACCTGGCCAAATCGTATTTCGCCCGCCAGCAGTACGACGCTGCTTTGAAGGGCTACCAGGCCGCCAAAGGCGCCGGCTACGATCGCGACGCCTGCATGCTCGGCCAGGCGGAAGCCGCGCGTGCAACGGGCGATGCCAAAGGCGCGCTGGCCTTGTTGGATCAGCTTTCCGGCGCCGTCGAGCAGACGGCTAATTATCTCTATCAGCGGGGCGCCACGGTGGCCGCGCTGGGCGGCAATCCGCACGAAGTCGTCGCGCTGTTCGAGCGGGCCGTCGAGGCCAATGGTCGCCATGCCGGCGCGCTGTTTGGCCTGGCCATGGAGAATGATCGCCGCGGCAACGACGAGACCGCGATCGAGCTGTATCAACGCTCGGCCGCGCAGTTTCCGTCGCACGTCGGTTCGCTGTTAAATCTCGGTATCCTCTACGAAGACCGACAGCAGTACGAGCGGGCCCGCCAGTGCTACCAGCGCATCCTGGAAACCTATCCCAATGAGCCGCGTGCTCGGCTGTTCTTGAAGGACGCCCAGGCTTCGGGCGAGATGTTCTACGACGAGGACGCCCAGAAGCGCCGCGACCGCCTGAGCCAGGTGCTCAGCGTGCCGGTCACTGACTTCGAGCTTTCGGTCCGCAGCCGCAATTGCCTGCAAAAGATGGGTCTGCTCACGCTAGGCGACTTGTCCCGCGCCACCGAGCAAGAACTGCTGGCCAGCAAAAACTTCGGCGAGACGTCGCTGGTCGAGATCAAGGAGATGCTGGCTTCCAAGGGACTGGAGCTCGGTCAATTCGCGTCCGACAAGCATTCGATGCGCATCGGCGGCTTTGAACCCGAGTTTGTCAGCCCCGACGAGCAGGCCTTGTTGACCAAGCCGATCGCCGAATTGAACCTCTCCGTGCGTGCCCGCAAGTGCATGATCCGTTTGGGCATCAGCACGATCGGCGAGCTGGTGCGGCGCACGGGCGATGAGCTGCTGGAGTGCAAGAATTTCGGCGTGACGAGTCTCAACGAAGTTCGCGAAAAACTCACGGTACACGCGTTGAAGCTGCGGGGCGATTGAGCGTGGTCGGCTCGCCGCTTACTCTCACGTGTCGCGCACGACCGAGCGCTCGATGATCGCGTCCGGATTCCGTTTCGAGCTACTCCACGTCGATGCCCACTGCGCGGCGCGGCGGAGCATCTTCCACACGCCGCACGGGCCAGTCGATTTGCCGGCCTTCATGCCTGTCGGCACTGCCGCCACGGTCAAGGGGTTGACCGCCGAGCAAGTCCGCCAGACGCAAGCGCAGATGGTGTTGGCCAACACCTATCATTTGGCGCTGCGGCCCGGCGAAGAGATCGTCCGCGAGTTGGGCGGCCTGCACGCCTTTATGCAGTGGAGCGGGCCGATTCTCACGGACAGCGGCGGCTTTCAACTCTTCAGCCTGGCCGACTCGACGCGTGTCACCGACGCCGCGGCCGTGTTTCGCTCTCATATTGACGGTCGACTGCTCGAGCTATCGCCCGAGCGAGCCATCGCGATCCAGGAAGCCCTGGGCAGCGACGTGGCGATGGTGCTCGATCATGTCGTGGCGCTGCCTAGCCCTGCCGAACTGGTTGCCGACGCCGTCGAACGGACCGTGCTATGGGCCAAGCGCTCGCGCGATGCGGCCCGGCGAGCGGACCAAGCGCAGTTCGCGATCGTGCAGGGAGGGCTCGATCCGCGGCTGCGCGTGGCTTGTGCCGAGCGACTGACGGCGCTCGATTTCACCGGCTATGCCATCGGCGGCTTGAGCGTGGGCGAGTCACCCCGCGAGATGTACGAGGTGCTGGACGCAACCGTTCCCGTGTTGCCGGCCGACCGCCCTCGCTACCTGATGGGCGTTGGCACGCCGCGCGACCTGCTCGAAGCCATTGCGCGCGGCATCGACCTGTTCGATTGCGTGCTCCCCACGCGCAACGGCCGCAACGCGCTGGCCTTCACCGACGAGGGGCCGCTGCGGTTGCGGAACCTGAAACATGCTTTGGATTCGCAACCGCTCGAGCAAGACTGCCCCTGCCCGGCGTGCCGTCACAGCCGGGGCTACCTGCGACACTTGTTCATGGCGGGCGAAATGCTCGGGCCGATCCTGCTGTCAGCGCACAATCTGACGTACTACCAGCGACTGCTCGCGGTGGCCCGAGAGGCGATCCGCGCGGACAGTTTTGGCCCGTTCTGGCGAGAGAAGCGGCGCATCTGGGGTGACTCGTCCCGTGAAAGCAATTTGGGCAGTTCCTGAACCCCTTGCCCGTTGTGGCGCTTCATCTTATGATACGCGGGCGCGAGTTCTGTCGCACGGCCCGGCCCAGACTTTGGCGTCGGGCCGCTTCGGTTCGTACCGAACCGGCGAGGGACGCCCCGAACCGGCGAGGGACGACAGAGGGGGGGGCACGCCCCGATGTGCTCGGGGTGTAGAGTACCGGCGGTAATCGCACGGCGGCCGACGGTGCTTTGAGTCAACGGCCCTGAGAAACGGCGCTCTGAGCAAGCGGGGGCACACGGTTCCGTCGGCAGGGTAATTCGCTCGACGACGAATCGGGCGCGCGGCAGCAAGTCGGGCGCGAAGAACGTGCAAAACTCGTTACAGACGCGGTGAACGGCTTGAATATCAGCGATTGGATTCTTCTGGCGCAAGATGGCGCAGCACCCGGGCCCGCGGGCGGCGGCCTTCCGCAGTTGCTGATGATGTTCGCGCCGATCGTGCTGCTCTACATCTTTCTCATCCAGCGGCCGCAAAAAAAAGAACAAATGCGGCGGCGCGTGATGCTCGAGAGTCTGAAGAAGAACGACCACATCATCACCACGGGCGGCATCTATGGCGTCGTGACCAATATTCGCCCCGATGGCGACGAGATTTCCATCCGCGTGGACGAAACGACCAATACGAAAATGCGCGTGTTGCGCAGCGCCATTGCCCGTGTCATCGGCGACGAGGACGCGGCTGCAACCGCCAAGGATTCGAGTGCGAGCGCGAAGGAGTCAACTGCCGCAGGCTAGGTGCGGGCCGGTTCGCGTGGGGCCCACGTGGCCCCTGGGCCGTTTCCGCTGGTGACTTCTCTCGCGGTCCGATTCTGCCGATCGCAAAACTGCATATCGCCTACTGACACCAATTCCTTTCGAGGGTTCGCCGGCCATGCCGTGGTATTACGTGTTATTGATCGTCGCGGGCGTGTTTGTCGTGCCGTTCGCGCTGGGCCATTACCTCAGCCGTGTGGTGCGACTGCCCGAACAGAGCTTGCGGATCGGCCTGGTGCTGTTCAGCATCGTCGCCAGCATCGTCGTCACGTACGCCGGTTGGCCGCCCAAGTTGGGCATCGACCTCAGCGGCGGTTCGATCCTGGTCTACGAGGTGAAGGACTTCTCCGAAAAAGTCGACATGGAGAAGCTCATCGCCGCGGTGACGCTGCGCGTGAACCCCGGCGGCGTCAAGGAAGTCTCCATCCGGCCCTACGGCGTCGGACAGATTGAAGTCATCATTCCCAAGGCGTCGCCCGAGGAGTTGGAGCAGATCAAAGAGAAGATCAGCGCGACGGGCCTACTCGAGTTCCGCATCCTGGCCAACATGCGCGATCATGCCGCAATCATCGCGGAAGCGCAGCAGCTTGAACCTAACGTCGACCAGCTCTTCCGCGACGGACCCAACGGCACGCGCGAGCTGGAAGCCCAATGGTTTCCGGTGTTGCCGGCCGAGGTCTCCAAGCTGCCGAGCGCGATCACCCGCGTAAACGCCAAGGAGCTGGTCGAGGCGCTGGTCGTCATGGACGATTACAACGTCAACGGCGGATACCTGACCAGCGCCACGCCGGGCCACGATGAAAAAGGCCAGCCCAGCGTGGACTTCGTCTTCAATTCGCAGGGAGCTCGATTATTCGAAGGGCTGACGGGCGACAACCTGCCCGATGGCGTGCAAGATTTCAAACGGCAACTTTCGATTATTCTCGACGGAACGATCTACTCGGCCCCCAATATCCAGAGCGTGATCTCGTCGCGCGGGCAGATTTCCGGAAATTTCACCCCCCAGCAGGTGAACTCACTCGCCGAAGTGCTCACCGCCGGCAGCTTGCCTACCGCGCTGCGCAAGGATCCGAGCACCGAGCTGGTGACCGGTCCCACACTGGGCGCCGACACGATCCGCCGAGGCGTCAACTCGATGCTCGTGTCGACCGTGGCGGTCATGGTTTTTATGGTCATCTATTATCGCTTCGCCGGAGTCGTGGCCAATCTGGCCCTGGCGCTCAACGTGCTCTTGATCGTGGCCTTCATGATCTTGTTCAAGGCGGCGTTTACGCTCTCGGGGCTGGCCGGTTTGGCGCTCACGGTGGGCATGGCGGTCGACGCCAACGTGCTGATCTACGAACGCATGCGCGAGGAATTATCCCGCGGGGCAACCTTGCGCATGGCCATCCGCAATGGGTTTGGCCGGGCGACGACGACGATCATCGACGCCAACGTGACCACGCTCATCGCGGCCGTGGTTCTCTTCGCCATCGGCACGGACCAGATCAAGGGTTTCGCCGTGACGCTGATCTTGGGCATCTTGATGAACTTGTTCACGGCCATCACCTGCTCGCGATTGTTGTTCGACATCGCCGAGAAGCTGCGCTGGATCAAGGATTTGAAGATGCTGCACATCCTCTCCAATCCCAATTTCGACTTCATCGGCAAGCGAGTGCCGGCCATTGCCCTGAGTTTAGTCGTAATCGCCATTGGCATGGTGGCCGTATTCGCCCGCGGCAAGGGCCTCTTGGACATCGATTTCACGGGCGGCGTGTCCGTCGAGGCGATCTTTGAAGAACCGCAGAACATCGCCGACATTCGCGCGAAGTTGGAGTCTGTCAGCGACAAATTGCCGGATGTGACCGTCCAAGACGTGCAAATCGCGGGCGAAGAGCCGAACAAGCGCTTTGTGATCAATACCTCGCGCCAAGACGAGGATGGAATCGACGCCACGGATTTTGTCGAGGGCGAGCTCACGAAGCTCTTCCCAGGGAAGCTGGCCGTGAATCGTATGACCGTAAAGCAGGTCGCGCTGATCGAAGCCAAGACTCCAGAAAAACCTACCGGGGCGACACCTGAGACGGACGCTAAAGATAAACCCGCCGCCAAACAGGGGGCGGCCAATCCGTTGCCGGGCACGAACGTCAGTCCGCGCGACGACGCGCGCAGCCTTTTGGCGATGGCGGATGCCGGCGCGCCGGCATCCGCCCCGATGGTCTTAGCGCTGCTGGCTCAAGACGACGCCAAGACCGCTGCGAAATCCGACGCTGCCAAATCCGACGCCGCCAAATCCGACGCTGCGAAATCGGAAGGCCCCAAGTCCGATGCGGGCAAAACGCCGGCGAAATCGAATTCGGCGAGCGCGTCCAAAGCGGCCACCAAGGTTGACCGATTTGTCGGCGGCACGAGCGCAACGCTTAACTTTTCGACGCACATCAACCAGCAGGAGTTGGAAGACAGGATCCGAGCGGAGCTCAAGAAACTGGATCCGAAGAAATCCGACATTTCGCTGGAGCTGACGAGTCCCGACGCGGCATTCGAACCGGGCAGCGACAAAGACTTCCAGGTTTGGGACGTGAAATTGGCCGTTGCCCCGCAGCAAGCCGAGGCAGTGTTAAAAGGCGTCAGCCAGACCCTGGCGGCCGAGCCATCGTTTCCGTCCTCGAACAAGATCGGCGCCGCGGTCGCCGGCAACACGCAGCGGCAGGCCGTGGTTGCGCTGTTGGCCAGCATGGTGCTAATCGTGATTTACGTTTGGTTCCGCTTTTCGCAGATCATGTTCGGTCTGGCCGGCATCATTGCGCTGGTACACGACGTCTTGGTCACGTTGGGCGCGCTGGCGCTCAGCTATTGGCTGGCGCCCTACCTGGGCTTCTTACTGGTTGAGCCGTTCAAGATCAGCTTGCCGGTCGTGGCCGCGTTCTTGACGATCATCGGCTATTCGATCAACGACACGATCGTGATCTTCGACCGCATCCGCGAGGTTCGCGGCAAGAGCCCGCATTTGACCGCGGAGCTTTGTAACGCCTGCATCAACCAGACATTGAGCCGTACGATTCTTACGAGCTTGACCGTGTTCATCGTCGTGCTCATCTTGTACGCCGTCGGCGGCCAGGGGATCCACGGCTTTGCTTTCGCGATGGTCGTTGGCGTCGTGTCGGGTACGTACAGCACCGTCTACATTGCCACGCCGCTGGTGCTGTGGATGAACCGCTCGGCCGAAACGCTGCCCAAGCCTCCAGCGACCGACGAACGCGCGACGACGACGCTAGCCACGCGCTGATACTCAGGTTCATGCTGAGTGCCATGCTTTCACGACGCGCTAGCGTCGGGTAAGCATGCCGACATCCGCCGGTGCGCGACATGCCTACTCGGGCTGACGCCCGTGAAGGCATGGCACCCCGATGGTGATATTCCGCTCATGGGCAATCGATTCACAAGCTCTGACCCCTGCCGTCGATTACCTCGGCAGAACCGCGCAGGACTCCCCATCTTCTCACACTTCTGATCGACCCCGCGGGTTTTGGCGGTTGCGCCGCGAACGGCGCCGGCAACGCTGCTGGGTTGCATCTAGGATCGCGTGAAAGCGGCCTATTCTACGCCGGCCTCGCGCCTACGATTCATCGGGCGCGGCTCGATTCCAGGCCGCCGAACCCCGATATCTAGATGATGGGGGATTCCAGCGTGACACGTGTAAAAACTTCAAAAGCTGCGCGACTCGACGAAGAGGACGAGGACGAATTGTCCGACGAGCCGCGCGCGCTACTGACAGGGTCCCGCGGCAAAACGGCCGCGGCTGCCCTGGTGCTGTTGCTGGGCGTGACGGCCGCGGTCGTGTTTCGCAAGCAGCCCGAGGAAGCTCCGGCCCCCGCGCCGTCGAACGATCCGCCCTTGGTGCTGCGCGAAAGCCCTCCGCCCGTGCCGCCAAAACCGGCGCCCGTGTCGCATCTCGTCGGCCGCATCGATCCGCTCGGTCATGCGGGCAAATCGCCGGCGCCGTCGGGGATTTCGCCATCGCACAGTGTCAATTCAGAAATCAGCGACGTGGCTTCCACGAGTGATCGAACGGCGCCGCCGCTGCTTTCGTCCTCCTACCCTGGACCGGCTCAGCACGCGGACACGCCGTCGGCGGTGCGTCCCTCGGCCGCGCCCAGGTTGCATCGCGTGCGCGACGGCGACACGCTCTCGGGCCTGGCTAAGGAGTACCTGGGCGACGGAGAGCTGTACATGCAGATCTACGAGCTCAACCGCGGCGTGCTGAAAGAGGGGCCCGACCTGCTGCCGATCGGCGCCCAGTTGAAGATTCCGGACGCGGATGGTTTGCCCCCGAAGGCGGACGACACCTGGCAACCGCACGCCATGGTGCCGATCCCTGAAGGCGCCTTGCGTCGCGAGGAAGAGGCCCGCGAAGATTCTTCGGCCGAGCCGACTCGCCCGTAGCGTGAAAGTCAGCCCGTCTCACTGAAGTAGCTCGCGAGTCAACCTTCGTTAGTGGGTCAGTCTGAAGTCCATTGGTTGGGTGCCTGGGGTTGACGGGCACCGCGTACTCTTGGTCGGCGAACCCCCCAGATTGGCAAGCGTCTGTGGGCTCACTTCGTTCGACCACAGGCACCCCGAAGTCAAACTGACCCCACTACCCGAACTTCGCGAGAATTGCATTTACTGCAGCGGATTGGGCCGATTCTTCCAGGGCAGGGCTTGGTTCGCCAGCCGTGCTTTGATGAATACACCGATCGCCTTTTGCAAACCGAACTCGTCGCTCAAAACGAGTTTCGCTCCTTGCAGTTTTGTATTCGCTGCGAAGGGTTCGAGGTCTTGATCTTCGACCTTTGCGGGATCGGGATGGAATCGCTTAAATTGGTCGAATAACTTGTCGGCTTCTTTAACGGCCTTACTGTCGCCATTGCCGACCGCAATGAGGACGGCCAGCCTGCTCTTGACGTTCTTGTCGGTCACTGCGTCGACCATCCGCAGCCCCTTGAAAGTTTCCAGGGGTGAGATCAGCACCAGTGCCTTGACGTCTTGCCCTTGCTTGCCCGTAGCCAAGGGGGGAAAGCTCCAGTCGACGCGGGCCCAGTTGGCGGCGACTAGCGCGCCCAATTCGCATCCCACGACGCAAAGCTTTTCAATGTTGAGTTCGCTCTTGTTGTTCTTTTCCATCAAGAATTTTTTTGCGGCCTCGACGTCCCACAACATGGCCTTGAAGTCTGCCGGTGTGAACCTGTCGGACGCGAGCGCCTTATCGACACCGCGGCGACGCAGGCTGTCGCCGTGACCGCGCAGGTCGGGCACGATCACCGCATTGCCGCCGCCGACTTCCGACTGCAAGAACGCCGCCAGATTGCTGAGGTCCTGCCGATTGCCGCCAAAGCCATGCACCAGGATGACCGGCACGGTATCCTTGCCGGGCTTGCCTGCTGGGTAATAAGTGGCCTTCATGAGCACGCCATCCTTGGTTTCCAGGCTGACGTCCTCCTTGATAACGGGCGCCGCTGGCTTCTTGGCCGGCGGGGCCTGCTGCACCGTCGGGGTCTGTTGCCCGATGGCGCTTGCCGTCAGCACGAACCAGGCCAAAACTGTTACCCTCAGGCGTCGGTAGATTTGTGTTGAAGGTCCAAGGGTGATCGGCGGCCGAGATTTCGACGGCGAAGCCGGGAGATTAGTCATGCTCGTAGGGCCTTGGTTCGATGCAGTGATGGGGTGAGTCGGAAGGTTTGCTAAAGGCCGAATCGACGGTTCGAATGCTCGGTATTGCATGCAGATCCGTTCCTAACCGGCCGCCGCAACTCTATCTGATCATGGTAGATACGTTCAAGGATCTGGTCAACAAAAAGCAGTCATCCGTGGCGAGTTGCGGAGACATGGCGGTGGACGGGATGGTTGGTATTTCGCGAGTCGAACGATCGCCCGGTGGTTGCCTGAGAGCTTGAGTCCAGGTCGGTTGGCATCGGCACATGTGGTCGAACGGTCCCCGCTTTCGCCGCAAGATTCGCTTGCAAGCGACCGACTTGTCCTAGACAATGCCATATAGCGTGAGGAGTTGCGCTTCGAGCACGACGATGGTCACGTCGTGGCAATGCGTCACCTCTAGCGCAAACAGAGAGAGGGAACTGCGGATGAAGTTCCTCGGCATTGCCAAGGGCCCCGAGAAAGCGCCGACACTCGGGGGCGAAAGTCCGATCGATGGCGCGAGCCCCATTGGCAGCGAGCGCCCGGTCAACAGCGACACGGCAAGTTGGTTCTTAAGCCTGCTGGTGCATCTCAGCCTGCTGGTGGCGCTGGGGGTCTGGTTCCAGTCCGAGCCCCGCAAGCCGACATATCTTGCACAAGTCTCGTTGGAAACGCCGGAAAACGAGCTCGCGCCGCAGGAAGTGCAATACGCGCCGTCATCGCTTTCCCAAGTCGGCGCCAACGGCGTTGGCGGATTGGCAGCGGCCATGGCTTCTGCCCCGACGCTCGCCGAGGAATCGAAGGTGCAGACCGCGGACGTCGCGCCGACCGAGTTCGCGGACGTCGGGCAGCCCGTCATGCTCGAAATCTCCACGGCGCGGAGCACCTCCGATTCGTTGTTGATCAAGGGCGCCGCGGGCGTGGGGGCGACCGGCGCCGAAGGCGCCATCGATCGCATCACGCAAGAGATCATTCTCTCGCTCGAGCAACGGCCGACGTTGGTCGTTTGGTTGTTCGACCAGTCGGGCAGCCTCCAAATGCAAAGGGCTACGATCGACAAACGATTCGATCGCATCTACGAGGAGCTGGGCGTTATCGAGACGAGCGGCAACGAGGCCTTCAAGCGGCACGCCGACAAGCCGCTGCTCACATCGGTCGTGGCCTTCGGCGAGCGCGTGACCTTCCGCACCGCAAAGCCCACGGACGACCTGAACGAAATCAAGTCCGCCGTGCGTGGGATCGAGAACGACGCCTCGGGCATCGAAATGACCTTCACGGCCATCGCCAGCGCTGCACAGAAGTATCAGAAATATCGCGCCGAAAGCCCCCGCCGCAACGTCATGCTGGTCGTCATTAGCGACGAAGTTGGCAATGACGAGAGCCAGGCCGAGGCCGCGCTGGCTTTGTGCCGTCGCCAGGAGATGCCGGTTTACGTCGTGGGCGTGCCGGCGCCGTTTGGCCGCCGCGAGGCGCTGGTGAAGTACGTCGATCCCGATCCCGCGTACAACCAGATGGTGCAGATGATTCCCGTTCTGCAAGGACCGGAATCGGCGTTGCCCGAGCGGGTGAACCTGGGCTTTTCCTCGCAGCGCGATCAGGACGATCTCGATCGCCTCGACTCGGGCTTCGGCCCTTATTTGCTGACGCGGATGTGCTATGAGACGGGCGGCATCTACTTCGCCGTGCATGCCAACCGACCGCAAGGCGCGGGCGAAGTGCGAAACACCGCGATCATGTCGGCGAGGATCAATCACTTTTTCGATCCGACCGTGATGCGGAACTACCGCCCCGACTACGTATCGATGAAAGAATACGAACACCTGCTGAAAGAAAACAAAGCCCGCGCTGCACTCGTGCAGGCCGCGCAACTCACGCAGGTGAACCCCATGGACAGCCCGCGGCAGGTTTTTCCTAAGCGGAGCGAAGCGGATTTGAAGAACGAGCTAGACTTGGCCCAGCGCGCCGCGGCGGTCGTTGAGCCCAAGGTCGACCAGCTTTACGGTCTACTGAAGCAAGGTGAAAAGGACCGCGAACGGCTGACCGGCGTGCGCTGGCAGGCTGGTTACGATCTGGCGATGGGCCGGGTACTGGCCGTCAAGGTTCGCACCTTCGGCTACAACGCCATGCTGGCCAAGGCCAAGACGGGCATGAAATTCGAGAAGGCCAATAGCGACACCTGGGCGCTTGCTCCGGCCGACGAGGTCTCCGTCGGCAGCGCCTTGGAAAAAATGGCCGCGCAGGCCCGCGAGTATCTTACGCGCGTCAAGGACCAGCATCCGGGTACTCCCTGGGCACTATTGGCCGAGCGCGAATTGGCAGACCCACTGGGCTGGAAGTGGACCGAGCGGCACACCGGCGTCAACGAGCCGCGACCGCGGCCGATGGTGGCCAATAACAATCCCACGCCGCCGAAGGACATGCTTCGCAAGCTCGAAAAGCCCAAGCCGGTACGGCAGAACGTCAAGCTGTAGGCTGGTTTGCCGGTATCCAAAAGCTCGGTGCTATTGCGTGGCCTTCTGTGCCAGCAGTATCTCCAACCCTCGGCTCACGAGCTTTGCCCGGCTGATCTTCAGCTTTTTGGCCAGTCGGTCGGCTCGGCTCAAGAGGCCCTTTTCGACCGAGAGCGAGATGACCTTCACGCCGCGTCCGTTCTTAGGGCGGCCGGGCTTTAGCCGGGCTGCGTCCCAGTTAGCACGCTGCTCAGGAGTTAACGGCTTGAACTGGCTGTCATCGAAGTCAGCGTCGAATTCGCGCGTCGCTTCTGCAAGTTCCACAGTGGTCATTTCCCAATAGGGCTTCTTAGGCTGAACGGACGCCCTTGGGCCGTGGCGTGACGAATCATGTTTGGCCGTTGAACGTTTTGGCATCGTTATTCTCGCCGTCTAAACCGTTTTGTTTCTTTCTGCGTCAGCGGTCGTGCGTGGATCGCATCGATGGTGCCGTCATCATCCATCAGGTAGATCACTTGCAACAATCGACCACCGCGTCCTCGTCCACGAACAAGCCACTTTCCGTCTGCGTCGCGCCTGGGATAAGCACCCGAAGCTGCCTCGATGACCGCTTCGGCCTCTTCGAGGGCAACTCCATGCCGCGCGACGTGCTCGATGTTCCAGTCGTTCCAACGAAAGTCCACGGTCGCGTCGTCCTATTTATTATATAACATATTATCAGCGGCAAGCCTAGATCGTAGGTCAACAAGGCGGGCAACGCGAACCGGGTTTTTTCCAGGAATCTCCAACGGCTGCCCCGCATTCGGCCGGCATTTGGTGGTTGCGGGCCCCGTTCCGAACGCGGCCCGCGTGCTATGGTTTCCACGGGGAACTGCGCCCAGAAGCACTTCGACGCCTGGGTAGTTTCTCCTTGAAACACCGACGCCCAACGCTATGGGTTCCAGCGCGCCACAATCCCGGGAGCACGAGGCCGTGAAATACAGAATTACCGAACTATTGGGCGACGGGATTTCTTCCGAACTGGCTGCCGCCGTGCGGACCGTCGTGGCCCGACTGCCGGTCGAGATCGAATTCGAGTCGGTCGACCTCAGTCTCGAGAACCGACTGGCCCGTGGAATGGCGCTCTACGATGACGCGGCCGACGCGATGCATCGCAATCGCTTCACGCTCAAGTATCCCACGACCACGGCCAAGGAAAGCCCCAACGCCATCCTGCGGCAGCGCTGCCATTTCTCAGTAATTCATCGTCCCGTGGCCACGATCCCCGGCGTACCGACCAACTTCCGCGGCCAACTGGCATTGAACATTGTCCGCGTCGCCACGGGCGGAACCTACGATGATCCGGGACGCGGCATCGGCACCGAGGCCGCGGTCAGCTTGCGAATCGTCGAGCGCAAGCCGTGCTGGGAGGCGGCCCGGTACGCATTCGCGCTGTCGCAACGGCTGGGTCGCTCGATGACCAGCGCGTCGAAGCACACGATCCAACGCGCGACGGACGGACTCTTCGAGACGATCGCCAGCGAAGTCGGCCGCGGATTTCCCGACGTGCTCCACCAGGAAGAGCTGTTCGATGCGCTGCTGGCAAAAATCATCATGCATCCCGACCGCTACTCGGTCGTGCTCGTTCTCAACGAGTACGGCGATTTCCTCAGCGACATGGCCTGTGGTCTGATCGGTTCGATGGGCATGGGCGCCAGCAGCAGCCTGAGCTTCGACGCCCAGGGCGATGTAAAACTGGCCATGTTCGACCCGGCCGGCGGCACGGCGCCCGATATCGCCGGCAAGAATTTGGCCAACCCCGCGGCGATTATTCTGGCGCTGGCCATGCTGTTGACCGAAATTGGCGAGCACGAACTGGGCCTCGAACTAGAGCGTTCGACGCTCGAGCTCATCGGGCGAGGCGTTCGCACGAGAGACTTGAACGGCCAACTTTCGACCAGTGAATTCGCCGCGGCCGTGGGAGACGAGTTGGCGTCGCGACTGACCCTAGCCGCGTGGTAGACCGCGTCAGGGGTCGGCGAGTCTTTGTCGGGAGAGGACTCGCGCTCGGCCGAAACGTGTCGGCGACAACGAGTCCCGACCCCTTCGGTCCGTCGCGCGCTTTTGATCGGTGGCGTCCGCGTGGTAGATGTTGTCGCCGGACGACGATGAAGGGTGTGCCACGGCTTGCACTCGAGCAGGGCTGTCATCTGATTCGTACAGACACGGCTCGAGTACAAACGGTGGCACACCTTCTGCAGCCGGTCTCAATGGTTTGCTATCTGGACTTTCACGATTCCGGCCCGCCGCGTATCTTGACCCTGGATTGATTCGACCCGCACTCCGTAAACGAAACGGAAGTCGACGACGATGACGACTGCCAGCCCTGCGAGCGCGGACCGACTTTCTAGCGGCGATTCCGATGCGCACCTCGCGCTGCTCCTGCGTTTTGCCCGGCTGTCCGCCGAAGCGGGGCTCCCCAGCCACCGCGTCGAAGACAACGTGATGCTGCTCGCCGAACGATTCGGCACGCCACTCAATGTGTTTGTCTTGCCCGACAACGTCACGCTGTCCATGTCGAGGCCCAGCGGACCGGCGACCGTGGTCGAGCGACTGAGCGTGGGACCGGCCAATCTCGAGCGCTTGGCGGCGCTATCGGCCGTGGCCGACGATGTGATCCGCGGCCGCACTAGCCGCGACGAAGCCAATTCCCGCATCGACGACATCTGTGCGGCGCCCCCACGTTGGAAGCCGCCGGCCGTAATCGTAGCATACGTATTCAGCGCCATTGCCTTCGCCGCGTTCTTCGGTGGCGGGACGAAGGAGCTGATCGTTTCGAGCTGTGTGGGCCTGGCGGCCGGCGTAATCGCGGTGGCCACGCAGCGCACGCGCACGCGCAACCGGCTGTTTGAGCTTGTCGCCGCGACGGTGGCGGCCTTCGTAGCCGGCGTCGCCGACTGGGCCTGGGGAGCTTACAGCGATTGGATCCCACTGGCCGCTGGATTGATCATCCTGCTGCCGGGCATCGCCCTGGTCGACGCGGTGGAAGAGCTTGCACACGGCCGCCTGGTCGCAGGAGCTGGCCGTATGGCCGGCGTGGGGGTTGTGTTTCTAGCACTTACCTTTGGCGCCGTGTTGGGAACGGCGTGCGCGCAGCTTTTGCCAGATGCCCCGCGCAACGCCGCGTTCCGGTTGCTGCCCGATTCGATTCTCGACGCGCTCACTCCGCAGCCAGATTGGTTGCTGGCCCTGGCCGTGGTGCTGGTCGCGTTCGGCTCGACCGTCCGTTTTCGTGCCCGGCCTCGACACGTCGGGATCATCTTCATCGCGTCGGCGGTCGCGCTCGTGGTATCGCGAAACGGAGCAGCCATTGCCACGAAGTTCGCCGGACCCGAGGCGGGGCCGCTGGTTGGGGCCTTCGTCGCGGCGCTGGCCTTGGGGCTTGTCGCCGATCTCTACGCTTGGATCAGACGCACGTCGCCCGTGTTGGTCATCACGCCGGGTCTGGCCGTGCTCGTGCCGGGTTCGTTCGGAGTTCGCGGCTTTGAGAAGCTGTTGACCAAGGCGACCATGGAGGGCATCGATGAGTCGTTTCACATGTTCCTGATCGCGATGGCGCTGGTCGCGGGGTTGCTCTTCAGCAGCGCGCTGGTTCGCGATCGGGCGGGATAGCGCCTAGTCGCCATCTCTTCGAGCAGTTGCAGCCTCGCAAGATACCAGCCCGACGCGCCAGCGAGGGAGTTGTGCTCGCGCCGAATCCATCGGTGTGCGGTTCGTCGCGACGATGAACGCTAATCTTTTCCCAGCCCGCATACTTGATGCACGGGACCACTCAACCCCGCAGGGGTTGCAGCCATTAGCCGGGGGCTGAGCGCAGCGACGCCCCCGGAGTCGCGGAACCGTGTCAGAGTCTATCCGGATACTGGCATTGCCATAAATTGTGGTTTTGACGAAGGTTCGTGCATTCCGTCTCATTTCACCTACGGAGTGCCTGGCCATGCGATTCAAAACGTCTCCTCGTGAGTTGTACCCCACGGACCTGACGGACGATCAATGGAACCTG
>Ga0163144_10011225_pt1 | contig 18979 bp, 18 predicted proteins | sample OliLak19BULKMAT1_FD_123175 | JGI IMG/M metagenome (GOLD analysis project Ga0163144, IMG submission 123175) | Freshwater microbial mat bacterial communities from Lake Vanda, McMurdo Dry Valleys, Antarctica - Oligotrophic Lake LV.19.BULKMAT1 | ecosystem: Environmental > Aquatic > Freshwater >... | reverse complement strand
GCGGCGCGGCGCGGCGTCAATGCGAGTACGGATTCAACTGAAGCGCTCGGGCGCATTCTGAATCTCGTCGAGGATCACCGGCGGCTTGACTTCGTCAACGAATGCACGCGGATCAGCGCGCACTCGAGCGAGGACGTCGGGATCCTCAAGCAGGCGGTACGTCGCACCTGGGAAAATCTCCCGCAGCAGGGTCGTCTTCCCTGAGCGTCGTGGCCCGGTAACGACAACGCCGGGGAACGCTCGGGAGGCGAGCAGGATCTCAGAAGCAAGATGTCGGGCGACGTTGGGGATTTGAGAATTCTAAAGTAGCACTTTAGAAGACTCAAGCCGCTCGCTCCGTACTCGTTGCACATTCACTCCATTCGTCCCAACGCCATCACCGCGCGACGAGCGCCGCTTCCGCGCGATGACGCGTTCCATCTGACGCGCCAATCTCAATCCCCTGCGCTCGGCAATATCGCCCGATCGCCATGATCGGAAAGTACAGCCGGTAAAGGTGATACCGCAGATAGAAGACCTTAGGGAAGCCGGTGCCTGTGAATTCGGCCTCGACCCATGAGCCAGCGGGGTCTCGATCGGGATTCTTCTTCGGATCGAGCGCGTCAGCCGCAGCCAGTTGCGTCGCACAAAGCCACGCGATCGCGCGGCGCAGGTCGGCGTCGTCAGCACCGTAAATCTCCTGCAAGATCATCGCAGCCCACGCGGTCTGACTCGCCGTTGAAATACCTTGACCCTTGAGTCGCGGATCCTCGTAGGAATTCGCGCTCTCACCGAAACTGCCGTCAGCTTTTTGCACGCTCTTGATCCAGCGACCAGCGCGCTGAATCCAGTCTTGTCGCTTGTCTTCGCCGCAGCGAATCGGACCGATGACTGCTTGCCACGTTCCGTAAATGTAATTAACGCCCCAGCGACCGAACCAGCAGCCCTCGGGCTCTTGCCGCGCTCGAATGAACGCGATCGCCTTCTGAACATTTGTTTGATCGTTTCGGATGCCGCTCCATGACAAGCATTCAAGCACGCGCCCAGTGATGTCAGGGCACGACGGATCTTGGATCGCGTTGTGGTCTGCGAAGGGCACGTATTCCAGAATGCGTCGATCCTCGCTGCGATCGAACGCGGCCCAACCACCGTCGCGATTCTGCATCGCGAAAATCCAACGAACGCCGCGGGCCGCAGCGTCGTCGTTGTCGCTCCCGCCAATGCGACGAAGGCTCATCGCGACCATCGCGGTGTCATCAACGTCGGGATAGAACGCGTTCTCGTATTCGAAGAACCATGCGCCGCCCGGTGCCTGTTGCGCGGGTGCCAGCGTGCTGAGGTCGCGGGTTGGCACGTTGTTCTTCCAATCGCCAACAAAGCGGCACTCCTTCCCCCGCAGCCACTCGGCGGCGCGCTCCGACTCGGGTGACCGCTCCAGCCCACAGTCAGCAAGTGCGTAGAGCGCGATGCCTGTGTCCCAGACCGGGGAAAAACACGGTTGCATATGCATCGTGCCGTCGGGACCCCACGCCGAACCTTCAACGAAAAACGCGTCAAGCTCGCGTTCCGCCCGCTCGACGATCGGATTGGAACGCTCGTAGCCGAGCGCATCGAGCGCCACCTGGATGTAGACCATTGGCGGAAAGATCGCGCCCAGACCATCGGTCGCCGCAGGTCCGGCATGTCCGGCTCGCGCCAGAATCCATTCAAGCGCCCTCTGAATCGCATCGTCGCGCCACGGTGTGCCTCCGTGAGCGTGCAAGAACTTGAGGAAGCGATCGGCGGTGCCAAAGAATCCCTTCCAGAATCGCGGCACGTCGTCACGCAGTTTGAGACGGTGTCGCGCGAGATGATCGACAAACAACTCGTTGATGCCCGCTGCGTCAGAGAGTTCGCGTGTCTTCCGCAACGTGGTCACGAGCGCAAGTGGCAGGATCATTGTCCGCGACCACGCGCTCATCTTGTCCATGTGGAAGTAGAACCATTTCGGCAAATAGATGAGTTCGGGCGGAATCGCGGGCACGGCGTCCCAGGAAATCTGCCCGAGCGACGCGAGATAGAAGTTCGTGAACGAGTTGCAGCGCTCGGCGCCGCCCGTCGCGCGAACAAGCTCGCGCGTGCGCGTCATCTCGGGCGATCGCGGGTCGTCGCCCGCGAGTTTTAAGCAGAAATATGCCTTCACCGTCGCCGAGAGATCCACGCCTGAGCCGGGATACTGTCCCCACCCCCCGTCCGCGCGACGCTGCCTCCGCAATTTTTCCGTGAGTTGCACGAGAATCGCCCGGCCGTCTCGACCGTCGGCGAGCGGCTGCGTTTCCTGCGCGAGCATCCACTTCATGAGGATGTACTCGCTCTGCAAAATCGAATCGCCTTCGAGTTCGGCGCACCAGTGCCCGTCGGCGCGCTGCAGCGATCGCAGCGCGTCGAGACCTCGCGACAACGAAGACGCGAACTGCTCGGATTGAGCGACGGATATCGACGTCACGCGAACTCCCGTATCGCAACTGGTCGTCGCTCCCGCGCCGAGCGAATAGCTGCCTCAAGGACACACTGCGTTCGATAGGCGTCTTCGAAATCAGGGAGCGGGACCACCGGCTTCTTTCCTGCAAGCGCGAGCACAATATCTGCGGCCATGCTCGTGAAGCCGTGCTCGTAGCCGATCAGATGCGCGGCCGGCCAATAGGCGCTCGCGTATGGGTGGTCGGCCCCCGAAGTACACATGATTCGGCTCCAACCACGCACTCCACTTTCGAGCGTGTCGTCCCACCATTGCAACTCATTCATGCGCTCGAAGTCGAACTTGATCGAACCCTTCTCGCCATTGATCTCAATCGAATTCCGATTCTGATTGCCAGTCGCAAGCCGCGATGCTTCAAAGCTCGCGACGGCGCCCGAGTCGAGGCGGGCGAGGAAGAGTACGCAATCGTCGACAGTGGACTTGCCCTTCTTCGCCGTGCGGCTTGCTTGACTCGCGCGGTCTGCGCCGCGCACCGCTCCGGTCAGCACCGCCCGCTCTCGGATAAACGTCTCCTCAATGGATCCCACAACCTCCGTCACTTCGCTGCCCGAAATGAAACGCGCCATGTCGACGATGTGGGCGTTCAGATCGCCGTGCGCGCCTGAGCCCGCCTGATCCGCTTGAAATCTCCACAAGAGCGGCGTCGACGCCTTGCCCCAATCTTGGAGATACACGGCACGAACGTGATAGATCCGCCCGAGCTTTCCCCGCGCGACCAGTTGCTGCGCGAACGCGACCGCGGGACAGCGGCGATAGTTGAACCAGCAGAACGTCTGCACGCCGGCCTTCGCCGCTTTCTTCGCCGCGACGACCATCGCCTTCGCATCGGCAAGCGTGCCTGCGAGCGGCTTCTCGCACGCAACGTGCTTGCCCGCTTCGAGTGCCGCGATCGACATCTCCGCGTGCAGATGATTCGGCGTCAAGACATCGACGAGATCAGTCGCGGGATCTTCCGCAACGCAGCGCCATTCGGCACTTGACTGCGCGACACCCCAGCGGGCAGCGAATGCCTTCGTAGCAGCCGCATCACGTCCAGCCACCGAGCGCAGCACGACCGCGCGCGGCAGGTCGAAGAAACAGCCCGCTTGCCGCCACGCGTTCGCGTGGGCGCGACCCATGAACTTCGTGCCGATGAGGCCGACGTTCAAGCCAGAGGCTTGTCCGTGACTGAGCACATCGCCGCCGCGCGAATCGACATTCTTCGGGCCGACTGCATCAATGCGCCCTGCTTCTCGTTGCGGCTGTCGTTGCTTTCGAACCGGTTTCGCTGCCACTGAATCCTCGTCAATCCGCCACGATCCAGCCACATCGGGAGTCGACGCCATCGCAGGCGGGGCTCACGCGGCTCGGGATTCGCGGCGCGACGAGTATGCTACCGCCCCGCTCTCCCGACACTTCGCCGAAGGACTCCCCATGAACGACTCCCCCGATTCGTCCATCGATCTCGTCGCCCGCATCGAACGACTTGAGCGCGAACTCGCCTCGCGGGAGGCGGTTCTTTGCGGCCGGGCCAGCGGCTTCCAGCCACTGCGACGATCGAGAATCGGGCTGCTTGCCGCCTTCGGTGGGGGCGTCGCGGTGACGGTCGGCACGCTCTTAGCTGCAGCTGCACCCGGGCCAGCGAGCGATGTGGTTCGCGCGCGACGCGTTGAAATCGTTAACGGCGCGGGCAAGGTCGTGGCACTCTTGTCAGCGGGCGCGACCGGCGGACAGTTTGACCTGTGGAACGCGGAAGGCGTGAACGCGGCGCGCATCGCGTCGACAGAGAAGGGCGGCGATCTCTCGATTTGGAACGGACGCGGCACGCCCGCAATTGGCGTTTTTTCCGGCGAATCGGGCGGCCGCTTCGAGGCGTATGACGGCGCCGGGAAGACAAACGCGCGACTCGCGTCGACTGCCGATGGTGGCGCGCTCGACATGTTCGGGCGATCGGGCAAGTCGTCGGTGACAGCCCGCGCGACGGACGCAGGGGGAAGCCTCGCTGCCTGCGACCTGCTTGGCCGACCAGTCGCTGAGCTCACCGCGACGACTGAAGGCGGATCACTCGCACTCTCTGAACGCGACGGAACGCGCGTCGCCTCACTCGCCACCGGTCCTCGTGGCGGCGAACTGCGACTCACCGACAGCGCCGGCGCGATTGCACTCTCAGCGGGTGCCGATGCGGGTGGAGGCTCGATCACCACGTACGCGGGCGACAAGAAGCCAACAGTGACCATCGGGCCTGGCGCCTCGGGCGGCGGAAACCTTTCGGTGCGAAATGCAGCGGGCAAGTCGATCGTCGAAGCAACTGCGGGCGACGACAGCGCCGGACGTCTCGTCACCTGCGCCTCCGACGGTCAACCGTCAGTCGTCGCACAGGGCTCGCCCACCGGCGGGCTCTTAGGACTGTTGCTCGGCGGAAAGAAAATACTTCTGCTGGAAGCGAACATCGGCGGAGGCCGTCTTGAGATCGCCGACGCCAACGGAGTGTCTGCTGCCGCAATCGGAGTCGACCCGACAACGAAGGCGGGCGTTCTGAGCCTTCGCACCGGCAAAGGACAGGAGTCGGTCCGCATCGGCGCTGACGAGAATGGCTTGGGCACCCTGACTGTTTACAATCGGGCTGGCACCGAGCGCAAGAGTTTCTCCGCAAAGTGAGTCGCACCAAGCGCGATGCAGCGCGCGACGACCGCTTCGCCGAGATGACGACGCTCGTTGCGGAGGCCCGCCGCATGCGTCAATCTTCGTTCGCCGTTTCGCTCTCGCTACGAACTATTACAAGCGTGATACTTACGCCACTCTTCCTGATGACGCTCGTCGCGGCGACAGCGCCGCCAGCGAAACCAGCGAAACCAGCGAAACCAGCACGTCCCGCCGCGCCAACGTCGGGCGTGCGCACCGGGAGCGAATTTCCGGCGGAGTGGTTCTGGGATATCGGCGGCGCGCTCAGCCGCTTCGCGCCGCTCCTCGGCAAGGCCCCGCCGCCGCTGACGGTGAAGGACTGGATCGGGACACCGACCAAGCCAGCAGATCATGTCGGCAAAGTCGTCGTCGTCGACTTCTGGGCCACGTGGTGCGGACCGTGCATGAAGGCACTTCCTGAGATGAACGCGCTCGCCAAGGAGCATCCGAACGATGTCGTTGTCATCGGCGTGCATGACGCGGCGCGCGGGAGCGACAAGATGGCATCGGTCGCGAAGAGTAAAGACATCGTGTACGCGATGGCGATCGACGACGGCGGAAAGAGTGCGTCCGCTTGGAAAGTGAGCTACTGGCCGACGATTGGTGTGATCGACCGCGCCGGAAACTTGCGGGCGCTTGGTGTCATTCCCGAGCACGTCAAGGCGGTTGTCGAGAAGCTGCTCAAAGAGGCCGCGCCAGCCCCGAAGCCCGCGACAAACCCCGCGACAAACCCCGCGACAAACCCAGTGCCAAGCCCAGTGCCAAGCCCAGCAACTGGTTCGAGTGACAAGCCATCGTCGACGCCGAGCGGCAAGCCAGCGGTACCGCCAGCCGACGCGCCGAAGACCCCGGCGAAGTCGGCCCTGGCGAGCCCCCCGCCTTCAGTCCCGACCGCCCCGCCGCCACAAGCCAACCCAACCAAACCCGCCGCGCCGCCTGCTATCGCGCCAGCGTCAAAGACCTTCACCGAAGGCGACCCCGCCCGGGTTAAGGCGCTCGAACCTCTGGTCGGCAAAGCGCCACCTGCGATCGAGAGCCCCGAGTGGGCAAACACAATGGCCCTCAAGCTCGACGAACTCAAGGGCAAGGTCGTACTCCTCGACTTCTGGGCCACGTGGTGCGGCCCATGTATTCAGAGCATCCCGCACAACAACGAACTCTTCGAAAAGTACAAGGACAAAGTCGTCGTCATCGGCGTCTGCCATCCGCGCGGCGGCGATCAGATGTCGAAGGTCGTGACCGACAAAGGGATCAAGTATCCCGTGTGCCGCCTGACCGACGACTCGGTCCTAAAGGCGTACATGGTTGATAGTTTTCCCGACTACTACCTCATCGATAAAAAGGGAGACCTGCGCATCGTTGACTGCGCCAACGGGCGCGTTGATGAGGCGATTGAGATGCTGGTGAAGGAGTAGGAGTGCTGCCCCGCTCAAGTGGCCGTCGAACAACAAACTAGTCAAGTGGAGTCGCAGACTCCAGCAGCCTACCCAATTGAACTAGCGGGACGTCGGCCAGCCGCTGCGAAACTCGAAAACGCTTGCCTTTCAATTGAAGCTCAGTCGAGCCTACAACATACCGAAGGCCCACCGTTTCGTCGAAGATAGTCCAACCGTCGCCGAACGTCACTGGCGCGACGTCTGCCAGCGCAATTTCTTCGAAGGCCAATCGCTCGAAGAGCCCGACCGTTGTTCGCGCCGCGTTAGTCACTTGGCGAACGACGCGCTGCGGTCGGGATCTTCCAGCGAAATCTCCCCAGCTCTCGACCCGGAATCGCAATGTGTGGGATGGCTGTCCCTCCGCACTTCTCGCGAGCACCGTCGTTTATTCAATCAACCTTGGCGTAGTCGGCGCGATGTCGAGTGTCATACTCCGAACAACTTCACCCTCTTTGCGCTCCCAACCTCGAACTCGCGCCTGCTCGGCCGCAGCGGCATCCTCCGTCGGGAGGACGAAGGAATACGTCACCTCGGTCCCATTCTGGTCCTTACGGAGTAGCTGACACGACTCGATCGCTGCGGGCCAATTGTCTGCTGTAGCGTTGTCCGGAATCATCTCCTGCTGCGCAAGCAGGAGCAACGCTCCGTCAAATGGGTCGGATGCGACACGGTCAAAGTATGCGGTACGAACTCGCGAGTTCGCGCGAAAGAACCCCTTCGGTGTGGCGACGGTGGAGACCTCGCTTCCCACTGCGGTCATTGCCCATGACGGGCTCACACTGTTGAGTAATAAGTAGGTTCCAAGATCTTGCGCTGGTGACCGCCTATCGACTTTTTCAGGTGCTTTTGCAATCCACGCAGTCCACCGAATCTCCGACCGATATGGCTGCGACGGTCCAAGGGCGCGGCGAAGCCGCTCCGCGAACTCACTTCGATCCAAGTCGCGCTGAAGGTCGAGACTTGGAGGAGCCTTGATCTCCGGTCTTGGTACCTCGATAGAAGTGCCTCGGTGCTCTAAACACAGCAGGGCAGAAACGAGAAGAAATTCCCGTAGCATAGGAGACCCTCGGCGACAGCTCGCTCCAATTAGCCCGGGCCTAATAGGCAGGTCAGACGGTGACAGCTCGCCCCATTCAGCGACGCACCGCTGCATCGCCCCAGCGCATCCACGGTGCCACATGACTTCTCCGCGCCGCAAGTCGACGCACCCTCGGTATAGGTCGTCCGAAAACAAACCTCGTTGAACTTGTGGTTGCAATCCTGCTGGCTCTGCGGCTGCGTGCAGTAGCCACAGGACTCAGAGCTGCCCGGACAGACGTCATTGTTGAGCAGATAATGGCTAAGGTCCGGACATGGGCTAATCGGAAGACACTCAGAGTCGTCAAACAATTCTTCAATCTGTGTAGCAATTGCTGATGCAGCCACGAACGAGGCTGCCGCCACGCCGAGTAACGCTCCTAACCTACCTAACCAGACGTTATTGAGTCGCATAGATCCTCCTTCAAAACAATGATTCCTAGGAAGTCGCCTACCAAGCAACTTCCTTCATTCCGAAATGTCCAGATTTCGTTGAGGTGCCGAAGCCGCCCGCAGCACAGCTGCACGTTGCATGAACGCGATTGCGCTGGTCGGCTTAGTCTTGGCTATCTCAGCTAGTTGATCTCGAAGTATCTTCGATGAAACGCCGCGCGCCCTTGCCTCGACCCAGCTTGTTTCTAGCGCGAAGGCAGCAGTTTCGAGTTCCACCAGCGCCTGCGGCGGCGCGGCGTCCCCAGCATGCACGATTTGGGATTGCGCCCACCAATGGGCGTAGTCCTCTACCAGATCCTTCCACATGAGGGTGCGTTTCGCTTGAAGTTCACTCCATGCAATCGGCAGGGATTCGCGATCCGACTTCGACCCATAAATCTCTAGGAGGGAGCGGGCTGATTCGGACGGAAGTGTAGAGGGCACGACCGAGGGGTACGCCTCGCGCAGATACTGCATTTCCCAAGCACGCACCGCAGACTGGTCAGCACCCGCGCTCACTGCAAGCCTCGAGATGTCGCGCGAATACGAATCGTTCTCGCGTGCGAGTAGACGGCGGTGCGTGGATGCTCGAAGCTTCGCCGCGCGAACATCACGGACCAGCGCCGAAGTGGGTTCGGCGGCGAGCAAGATCGAATCGCAGAAGTCTTGACGCCAGCACTGCTCCGAAACAGATCCAGCAGCTCGAAGGTATTGCGACTTACGATCCAGCCACAGGTTTGCCGTTCCCGGGTCTGAGCGAACCTGCTCACCGAGAACGCGAAGTAGGCCTCCTTCCGACATCGCGCCGTCGACGATCGCCTCCACGTCCGTTCCAGAACCGTCGGGTTCTGGCCGACGCGACGCGCCAACCCTCGCCCAATTGGCGACCAAGACGAGGAAGAGCCTACTTCGGGTGAGGGCCGGATCGATACGCTCGCCTCCGGCCTGCGCGACAAACTCCCCCGTAGCACCGATCGCGCTGCTCCCGGCGTCTCGATATGCGAGTACCGCTTCGCGAACTTCTGCGGGGGTCACTTTCGCCTGACCGAGTCCCGCCAGAGACTTCTCGGCTTGGAGCAGAGCTGGGCCTACCGCTTCAGCGTAATCTCGGAAGATCCCATCCGCTAACTCGCTATTTCTGCCAGCTAACAATCGATCGATGGAACCGCGGTCAAGCAGCGTGCGCTTCAGATCGCGAAGCGCCGCAGCGCACTGAATTTCGATCGCATTTCTATCTTCGATTGGCGGAGCAAAAGAGAGCGCCCATGGCGAAGTCACGCCAATCGCGGCCGCTGCCACCATATTTTTGAAGCCATCAGGAACCATTGGCTTTCTCCTCGCGAGGTCGCAGAATCACCACAATCTCGCCGATATCTTTGAGCGCAACCGCAAGGAGTTCGCTCGATGCGGAATCTATAGGAATCGCCAGTTCGCCTATCCACATTTTAAACGTTCCATCCAGTGTCGAATTCGGACCGCCTAGCTGGCTCCACCCGCTGAATGTCTGTTCGGCAACATTTGGGGAACACGTGATCTGGGCGGACAGTGTTTCCTCGCGATCGGTCACCGCCAAGAGCTCTCATCGCCGATGACGATCTTCGAGGCGGGGAGGGCTGAGCAGCGCGAGCGAGCACCCCGCTGTTATCTGTGCCAGAAGCCCTACTTCCAGCAACCGACCGTCCGTGAGCGAGATCCAAGCCCGTTCATACTTCGCTCCGAGTTTCTTCGGTCGAAGCGATAGCTTGACGAGCGTGGACTGCCCCGGCCGGACCTCGCGTTCGATTGGAGAGATCCCGACACACCCACAGGAGCGCCCGACATCTTCAATAAGCAGCGGGACACCCGACCGATTCTCAATCTCAACTGTAGCGTCGAGCGCTTGGTTCGGAGCATTCAGGCGATGCTCGCCAAATGCAATGGTTGCGGCGAATGCGGCGCCGGAATCAGCTTGGGGGGGGGAGGGAGAGGGCCAACGATGAACTTGACGTCCCGAGCCCCAACGGTGACCTCAACGGATGTTGTGCGCGCATCGCGCCGGTCGCCTTGCGCCCTGTGCGCTGCCCTGAAAACGATCGCTGAAGACGCATATACCAGTGAGCAGACGGCCAGCGAGACGAGAAACAACGGTTGGCGGCGAACCCACATCGAAGTCACTGTCGCCGGCGGCGACGGTGGTGTCAATTGGATTATTGGGGATTCTAAAGTTTTGGGTCTTCATCCTTTTGTGTGGTTGCGAGGATAAGGAAGACTAGTTTTCGGGCGGCTCCGCTCGGGGTCTGGCGCGCTCGTTGCGTCTGTTGGGTGTTCCACCGCCCGCGGTCGCCTTCACATCGCCGTACATCCTTCCGGCGGCGATGTGAAGGCGGCGGCAGGCTTGGTTTCACTCCAGAGCGGGTTATTCCCGCTACGCGGGATTCATCTCGACTTCGCCCGGGGACGCGGCTGTGCGCGCGATCGGAGCGGACACCGACGTCAAGCCGCCCCGAGCGGAGCAAGCCGGTCTCTGGTCCTCGCCGCGCGCGACCGAAGATCCCTGCGTCGCTACCCACACGAACGCCCGAAGCGCCAAAGTTTTCGGGCTTGATTTACTCGCCCGAGCAAGCAGGATTCTATCTCGCCTCTAGAAGTCGCAAGCAAAGCTGGAGAGCAACGTCTTGAACGCGCGTTCTTCTCGCTCATTTCACGCTGGCGTGAACGTCATCCCGCTCTCGACATACATATTCACCGTCTGACCGACCACGAAGTCGCTCGCCAACTGTCCTTCCGCGACCACGATCCACGCGGGCACTGCCATATCAATGAGCAGTCGGTTCGCCGCCGCGTCGACCGTGACGACGACGCCTTGCACGATGCGCGGGTGGCCGTCGACTGGTTCGATGAATTGGCCGCCTGCGCTCGCAGGGTGAATGCGCATCGCCTTACCGCGAATCGTGCCAGTGATGCGTTTGCCGACGACCGTCGTCACGCGGCCAGCGAGCTTGAAGTGCAGGCGGTACGCCGTGCTCGGAATTGAGAGAACGATGAGTTCGTCGGTGCCAGATGGCGTGACGGATTCCAAGACCGCGCGGCAGATGTCGGGGGCGGAGGCGACGTTCATGGGCGGGATGATACGGACTCGCGAGCCGGCGACAGATACGCCAAGAAGTTCGCCAACAGCTTCGGGCCGTCGATCGTCAGGAAGCTTTCGGGATGGAACTGCACACCTTCGAGCGGCGCTCGCTCATTGCCAGCGGCGTTCCAGCGCAATCCCATGATCTCGCCGCGCTCGGTCCACGCGCTGACCGTGAAATCCTTCGACACCGTCGAAGGTTCGACGACGAGCGAGTGGTACCGCGTCGCAACAAACGGATTCGGTAACCCGGAGAAGACGCCTATGCCGTCGTGCAGAATCGGTGAGGTTTTTCCGTGCACCGGCCTGTCGTTCCGTCGCACAGTCATTCCGTGCATGTCGCCGATGGTCTGATGACCAAGACACACACCGAGAATGGGAATCTTGCCCTTGAAGTGCGCGATGAGCGGCGCGCAGATGCCCGACTCTTTCGGGGTACATGGACCCGGCGAAATCACGAGTGCCTGCGGCGCGAGTTTCTCCGCTTGGGCGACATCGATCTCGTCGTTGCGAACGACCTTCACGTCGAGCGCGCGATCGATCTCGCCAAAGCGCTGCACAAGGTTGAACGTGAACGAGTCGTAGTTATCGATGAGAAGGAGCACAGGACGAGGAGCGTAGCAGCGTCACGCCGCCGTCCCCGCCACTCCGTCGCGCGTCACGACAAACAGATTGTTCGTGATCGGATACGGCAAACGGCGGTAGTCAGCGTCAATTCTCGATCTGAGGCGATCGACAAAATCGCCGGGGTCGCACGTCATCGCGAGGAACGTGTCGCGCGCTGGCGTGGCGACGTAGAAGTCACCCTTGAGTTCCGGCGCGAGCTTTTCGTAGAGACGGTTCAACAGCAGTCGCGCTGCGTCGTAACCGTCTTGGCGCGACACGATCGCTGCGCGACCGCCGTCCTTCGAATCAATGATCTGAATCGAAAGATCTGGCGCATAGCGACCGAGATTCTCCCGCGCGATAGATTCTAAATCCTCTGATTGAACCCCCCACCGGATCATCTGCTCCGTCGTGATAGACACCGTCATCTGTGGAAGATCGATCACAAACACGACAACGGTGTCGTTGACAAACGGCACATGCGCTACTTGCTCGCGCTCGAGATGTTTGAAGATCGACTCCGGCTGAATGCGCGGCATGATGCGCGGTCGCGCGATCGCGAACGGCAGCGGCGAGCCTGAGACCGTGTCCCCTTCGATCAGCTTTTCCAGATAGGTCTCGACGATTTGCACGCCGTTGTCTGGATCACGCAAGACCATGCGATACAAGTTGTCGAGTCCGAGGTGGCGCCCATCGATGACGATGTCCATGGGTCCAGCGAGCTGCACCGCTCGCTCGGGGAAATGCCGCTTCAGAATCGTGACGACCTGTTCACCGAACGCTTCCGGTTCGTGCGGCATCGCTGACATGGTCTCGCCTCCTCCGTGCTGCTCGCGGCCGTAGCCTTGGCCGAGAGAAGATCCGCACGTTTCGGCGCGCGGATCCGCAGCAGGCTTGCAAATGAGAGATCGCCCCGCAACGATCGTCGCCATCCGTGACGACAGTCGTGGTCTGTTTCGGCTCGTCTCGCCCCGGCCTTTGAGACAAGCCCGCATCTCTTGCCTGTTAGACTCCGTTTGCAACGATGACGATCACTCTGCGACCGCACCGTTCCCCTGATCCGCGCGACGCGATCGCGCAGCGCCTCGACGCGTGGTTCTCGGCCCCTGCCGACCAACTCCTCGTCATCGCCGGGCCGTGCGCTCTGGAATCGGATGCGATCAACCGTCAAATCGGCGAAACCGTCCGCGACGCGTGCGTCGACCTCGGTATCCCCTACGTCTTCAAGGCGAGCTTCGACAAGGCGAATCGCTCCAGCATTCGTTCGGCGCGCGGACCCGGTGCCGATGCGGGACTAGACCGGCTGCGCCGACTGCGCGAGACCCTGGGCGTGCCGGTGACTACTGATATCCACGCCCCCGAGCAGGCCGCGCCGGCCGCTGCGGCGGTCGACATCCTTCAGATTCCGGCGTTCCTCTGCCGCCAGACAGATCTCCTCGTCGCCGCTGCCACCACCGGGGTCGCGGTCAACGTCAAGAAGGGGCAATTCATGGCCCCGGATGAGATGAGGAACGTCGTGACGAAGCTCACGGACGCGGCCCCCGCCGGTGATGCGGCCCGCATCATGCTCACCGAGCGCGGCACCTTCTTCGGCTACCACCGCCTCGTCAACGATTTCATCGGAATTGCTGACCTTTTGGCTCTCGGGCGGCCAGTCTGCTTCGATGCAACTCATTCGACGCAGCTCCCGGGCGGGGACAAGACCTCAACGGGCGGGAGACCCGAGCGTGCCCCATCGCTTGCCCGCGCCGCGATCGCCACCGGCGTTCACGCACTCTTCTTGGAATGCCACCCCGAGCCCGCTCGCGCGACCTCGGACGCAAGCACCATGCAGCCACTCGAAACGGTCCCGGCACTCCTGCGTTGTCTCGTGGCGATGCGTCGGACGCTCGCAGAGCACGGGGTCACCGCCGGTCGCTAGCGGCAAAACTACTCGACCGAAACTGGAGACTTTCTAGGACGATTCCCGATCGTCACCGCTACGCTGCCCGTGGCAACTGCGGTCCTGTGTGCGTCAGTCCGTCTGCCCTCTCGATTTCCTTTTTCTTGGGGATCCTCTGTGCCGAGCGACCGCTGCGATCACTGCGACAAGCCTGCCGTCGTGCATGAGCTCGTCATCAAGAACGGCACCACGCTTGAGGTCCACCTCTGCGAGGAGCACGCTTCGGCGCAGGGGTACGTACTCCCGTCCCATCAACCAGTGCACCAGTTGCTCACGCAGTTCGCCGTCGGCGCGCCAGCCAAGTCAGCGGCGGCCAAGCAGAAAGTGGTCAAGGCTTGCACGACGTGCGGACGCACGCTGGCTCAGATCCGAGAGACTGGGCTCCTCGGTTGCGCTGACTGCTATCGAACCTTTGAAGACGGTCTTCAGTCTCTCATAGAGCGGGCGCAGGCCGGGGCGAATTTCCACATTGGCCGTACCCCCCGCGGTGAGCGCGACGCAGCAGCGCGACACGAGTTGCGTACCCGCCTCGTTCGCGAGCTCGATGAAGCAGTGTCAGCTGAACAGTACGAACGAGCGGCAAAGCTACGCGATCGCATTCATCAGATGAAGGACGCTGGCGACTGCGAAGTGTGAAGTCTGAACTGTGAAGGCTTGAGCCGGGCCTACGTGAGCCGGGCCTAGCCGATCGGGTGAGCAACGTTCCCTTCAATACTCGCGATGCGGATTAACGAAACGAGCGTGTGGCAGAATGGGACCGGTCCCGACGGCGACGTTGTCGTTTCAAGTCGAGTGCGCCTCGCTCGCAATCTTGCCGGATTCCCCTTCGTCAATCGGGCGAGCGCTCCGCAGCGTCACGAAGTCGTCCGCATGGTGCAGGGCGCGCGGTGGCCCGATGACTTGGCTCAATCACTCGTCTGGGTGAATGTGCAGCAAGCGACAGCGATCGACCGGAACATCTTGGTCGAGCGCCACCTCATCTCGAAGCAATTTGCCGATGGCGATCTACCGAGGGCGGTCGCGATCTCGCCCGACGAGACACTCTCGGTGATGGTCAACGAGGAAGACCACCTTCGGATTCAGGTGCTTCGCGCTGGCGCCCGCCTCGGCGACTGCTTCGACGCCATCGAGGTACTCGACCGCTCGCTTGAGCAATCGCTCGACTTCGCTTTCACCTCGCGATGGGGATTCCTTACCGCGTGTCCGACCAACGTGGGCTGCGGCATTCGGCTCTCGGTGATGCTGCACTTGCCTGGGCTCAAGCTCACGAATGAGATCGAGAAGGTGCGCCGGGCTGCGAAGGACATGCACTTGGCAGTGCGTGGGTTCTACGGCGAGGGATCGGAAGTCATCGGTGACTTCTATCAAGTGTCGAACCAAATCACCTTGGGGCGGAGCGAACAAGATCTCTTTGACCACTTCGCTCAGTTCGTCGTGACCAGCCTTGTCGATTACGAACGCACAGCCCGAGGCGTCTTGGTACGTCAGAGTGGAACCCTTGTCGACGACCGCGTCCACCGGGCGCTCGGCATTCTTCGCTCCGCGCGGCTTCTCACAGCGGACGAGGCGATGAAGCTCTTGAGCCGCGTGCGACTGGGTGTCTGCCTCGGGCGCGTCAACGACGTAGACCTCGCGACAGTGCACCGCCTGTTTCTCCAGGTCCAGCCAGCCCACTTAAAGGTGCTGACGCAGACCGAAGAACAAGACGCAGAACTTCGCGAAACGCGAGCAACGCTCGTGCGCCGAGCGCTGGGCGGACGCTAACTCTTCCATACCGCGCCACTGAACCCTAGGCTCCGCCGTAGCCAGCGTCGGCGAACGCTGCGGCATCGAAGTCTTTCGCGGTGATCCCCTTCGCGTCGTGCGTCGACAGCGTCAGCGTCACCTTGTTGTAGCGAATCAAGATGTCGGGATGGTGCTGCGTGCGCTCGGCTTCCGCAGCGATCTTCTCGACGAACGCAATCGAGTGGAGGAAGTCAGCGAACGCAAAGGTCCGCTGGATGGCGTCACCGGTCTGCGACCATTCGGAGCGCGATGCGAGGCGAACATCGACCTGATCCTGCGTGAGAGCTCGAGGAGTCTTGGACATAGGCAATCACCGGTGTTTCTGCACGCCCACGGGGACGACACGCCCGTGGGGCACCCGAACCGTGTGCACTATACCGTTTGCTTCGCGATGAACATCCGCCGCACGCGACTCGCGCCCTCACCGACCGGCGCGCTGCACCTCGGTAACGCTCGCACATTCGCGTTGACCTGGGCACTCGCCCGTAACGAGGGCTGGGAAGTGCTCCTGCGCATTGAGGACCTCGACTTTGAACGCGTCAAGCCCGGCGCGATGGAAGAGACGCTGGAAATCCTCGCGTGGCTCGGCCTCGATCACGACGGCGAACTCGCCGTGCAGCGCGACGATCTTGAACCCTTTCACGTCGCCATGCAGCAACTCGCAGTTGCCGGTCACATCTTCCGCTGCGAACGGTCGCGGAAAGACGTGCGGCTTGCCACGAGTGCCCCTCACGCGGAAGACGGCGAAATCCGCTTCGAGCCATCGCTGCGGCCCAACCCTAGTTCACGAACGGCTTCCTTCACCGACGATCACGCAAACCATCGGCTGATCGTGGATCCCGGTAGCGAAGTCATCGTCGACGAACTCTCGGGCAAACACGCATTCGATCCCGGTCGCGAAGTCGGGGACTTTCTCGTGTGGATGAAGCTCGGCGTACCGAGCTATCAACTCGCTGTCGTCGTCGACGACGCACGGTACGGAATCAGCGACGTCGTGCGCGGCGATGATCTCCTTCCGAGCGCCGCGCGACAACAGATCCTTTATCGACTGCTCGGCGCCTCCGCACCGCGCTGGTGGCATCTGCCGCTCGTCTACGGCGACGACGGAGAGCGCCTCGCGAAGCGACACGACCACACGAGCCTCGCCCAGTTGCGTGCCGCTGGCGTGCGTCGCGAGCGGGTGCTCGGCCTCTTGGCTGAACGAAGTGGGCTTCTAGCCGTTCCAACAGAACTCTCGCTCGAAGACTTCCGCACGCTCGTCACCGTCGATACGCTGCGGGCAATGACCACGCGTGAACTGGCTTCCGTCGAAGCCCAGTCGCGCATTCGGAAGGACGATTTGCAATGGCTTTACGACCGCTCGGACTAACTGCGCTCGCATGCGCGATCTCGGCGACGGCTCTTGTCGCGACTGCCTGCGATCCAAGCCAAGTGGGTGCGGTCGAGAAGGTCACCATCGGTGGTACCGAGTTCACCTTGAAGACCGCCCTCGACGACGCTTCGCGCGCGAAAGGCCTCGGTAGCGTGAGCGAACTACCTGAGAACGGCGGCATGATCTTCGTGTTTCCGGACTCCGAGCCGCGTGGCTTCTGGATGAAGGACTGCCTGATGGACATTGACATCGCCTACATCAGCCCGCTCGGGATCGTGACGGCGGTTCACACAATGGCAAAGCAGCCACTGAAAGGCGAGAACGAGTCGCTCTCGGCGTACCACCAGCGGCTGAAGACATATCCGAGCGGTTCTCCGGCGCAGATCGCGATTGAGCTTCGCCCCGGCACATTCGACAAACTCGGCATCAAGCGCGGATCAAAGATCACGCTCGACTTACCGCGGTTGAAGGCCGCCGCGAAGTAAGACCTCGTACTGAATGCCGTCCCGCACTGAGCCGATGAGTCGCGGTGTCCGCGCTCAAAACGGTCATGATCGTCGGGAGGAACGGCGCGGCGGTGGCCGACGCGCTCGCGAGCGCTCGTTGGCCTGACGGCGGTCCCGCCACGACGCTCGTCGTTCACGAACGACCTAGTTCCGTGTTCGCTTCAGCGCTTGCGAATCCGTCGCTCTTCCTCATCATTGACGACGATCAGTGTGACACCGACGCGCTTCGCGCGCTTCTCGAGTACGCGAAGGTAGAAGGTGTTCCGGTGCTGCTCCTCGCGCCCGACGAGCGTTCCGCGCCAAGCGCTCGCAGTGTGTCGGACGCCCCTACCGCGCTGCGCTTCTCGTGCGACACCACACCAGGAGCGCTCGCTGCTGCAATCGCTGGCCTCCTCGTCCGGAACGATGAACTCGATCAACTGAGTGCGGAACTCGCACTCAGCGCCCGCGTCGCCGATGGCGTGCGCAGCGAGATCACCCGAATCGACGAAGAACTCCAGATGGCGGCAGTGCTGCAGCAGGAGTTCTTGCCGCGGCTTCCACCGCCCATTGAAGGCGTCGAGTTCGCAGCCCTGTGGCGTCCTGCGGGCAGTGTGTCTGGCGACGTTTACGACATCATTCGCCTTGACGAGCGCCACATTGGCGTGTTTCTGGCCGACGCAGTTGGTCACGGCGTTGCAGCGGCGCTGATGGCGATGCAGCTCTGCCGCGCGCTCGAGACCTGCGACAACCACGACCGATTTCGTCGCATCGTTCCCCCTGCGGAAGCGCTCAGCAGGCTGAACGCGCTGATGGCCGACCGACAGGGTCGCGTCGGCCGTTACGCAAGCGCGACCTACGCGGTTATCGACTGCCGGGACCGCATCGCGCGATTGGCGACTGCTGGCGGTCCAGCCCCGATCGTTGTGTCGCATTCGTCGGGTCTGCGCGCCCTTTCCGCGAGCGGCCCGCTTCTAGGCATGACGCCCGATCAAGAGTTCGAGGAGTTAGTCATCGAACTCGCCGACGAAGATCAACTCCTCATATACTCCGACGGCTTCGAGCAGGCGTTCCGCGACGACGATGGCGTGCTCCTGTTTCCCGAGATGTTGCCCCGGTATCTGAGCGAGATCGCGCGGATCTGCGAGTCGAGCGACTGCGCCGCTGCGCTCGCAGCGCTCGCGAATAAGCTCGACATCGAGCAAGGGTCGTTGCACCCCGCCGACGATTGCACGCTGCTTCTTATGCGCGCGCGAGCGAAGGCCTGCGCGCGGGCGGCGTAGGGGCGGGCGTAATGTCGTTCACTCTCTCTACGAGCGTTTCGCAGGGCGAGCCTGAATTTGCCGAAGTTTTTGAATTGCAAGATTCAAGATCGCTATCGAGGGGCACGCTCGGTGTCGGGTTTAGTTTGAAGAAGCTGAAGTCGCCAGGGAGGGTCGCATGATTCAAACTACTCGGCAGAAGACGCTGCGCCGCAGCCGAGCGACGTCGCTTGGTTGTTTGGATTCGCGTCGCTCGATGAATTCGCGCTCTGACTGGGCGATGCGCCAGCGACAACTCAGCAAGCGGTCATCACG
>Ga0163144_10011222_pt1 | contig 18981 bp, 19 predicted proteins | sample OliLak19BULKMAT1_FD_123175 | JGI IMG/M metagenome (GOLD analysis project Ga0163144, IMG submission 123175) | Freshwater microbial mat bacterial communities from Lake Vanda, McMurdo Dry Valleys, Antarctica - Oligotrophic Lake LV.19.BULKMAT1 | ecosystem: Environmental > Aquatic > Freshwater >... | reverse complement strand
TTCACTGTAGGTTCGGTTTGACCGCATTGGTCATTCCCAGTGGATCAGCGGCGAAGTCATTGTCGCCTCTATCGTCGACCAACGGGCAATGTCCGCGACGCCTCTGCGATCCGCTCGAAGCAGCGAGAATTCGAGCCCGCCGCCCTCCAGGCCGTGGCCAAGCGGACGTTCCGCCGCGGTCGCAAAGACGGCCAGACCGTAAACGCCCGCATGTAGATCCCCGTGGTGTCCAGTATCACGAGCGATTGCCCCCGCTCCCCGCACTCCACACCCTCACCCGCCGCCCAGCCCCGGGTAAGACGTCAGTCCTCTGACTGTTGACAAGCGAGGAGCGCGGACGGTTTCGCCGGGTAATGGTGTCAAGAGTCAGAGACCTGACGTCTTCAGCTTGTCTTGTCGCGGGTCTGGGATTTCCCCTTATCTCTTGGAAATGCGGTGACGCGGTTGAAATCGCTCCACTTGAATTCCATGGGATCGCCGAACTTCGACATGAGCACGCGGGCGGTGCTGCCGCTCTTAACCTCGCCGGAGCTTTCTTGGGAAGCGTCGTCGCCCGGCTCGATCCAGAGATCGAGGTCGATGTCAGTGATTTTCGCCAGGCCCAAGGCGACCTTGAGCGGTTCTTTCAGAAGTCCGGAGATGTGGGCGATGGTGGCGGTTTCCTTGTCGACCGTAATGCGGACGGCGATTTTCTCCACGGCGATCAGCCTGGCTGCCTCGGCTCGGAAGTTTACCTCAAAGCGAGCGGCTTTGGCGTTTTCGTCAACCAGCGTCGCGTGGTCGAGGTCGAGGTATTCGGCGGGGGGTTTGATCGCTTTCTTACGCGGCCGTCCGTTTTTTTTCGCCTCCCACTTCTCGCGCTGCTCGGCCGTGGCTGGTTTACCGGCCCATTCGATGAGACGCCAACGTTGGCTGTCGGGTAGCGACGGATCGTAACGTTCGAGTCGCTCCTCCTTTACCTGTCCGTCGTCGCGGAAAACGCGGGTGTGTTGCGTGAACGCGAGGTCTCCTCGACCTGTGCCCCATTGTTCCAACGCCCGAGCGAGCAGCGGTGGCGTATCCGCCGCGAGCCAAGGCGAGGCGAGAAGCACCGCAAGGATGGCAGCGAACGACGATAAACCGCGCGGGAGGTGCATTCCACTTAGACGGGCGCAAGCGTGCACGGTTCGCCGTCATCCTCCGATTTATCGCTAAACCCTCTGGGGGATTCTCCGTGCTTTGGGCCGGTGGAGTGCGTGTTAAGGTCAAATTGCAGACGCAATCGAGCTCGGTCCGCTGCTTAACTTGGTGAGTGGCGAAAAGTCGGTAAGTCTCTGGCTATTGACAAGCCAGGAGATCGGTCATTTTCGCAAGGCAAAGGCGTCAAGAGCCAAGCAGGGTTCGCGCACGCGGGCGCGAAATCATGCGACATGTCCACAGACGAGACGGTTGCACGCCCTGTGGCGCAGCCCTTCGATTGCCGGTGCGCCTGCCGCAATCGCCGACAGGTTGGCCCGGTTTTCGCTTTTGCACTTTCCGCTCAACGCGCATCCCTGCAAAGTCACCCTTGATTCCCCCCTTATGGCTCAGCCTTTGAAAGAAGCCCCCGCAATCTCCAACGACCCCTCCCGATTGCGGACGGAAATCCGTCAATTGGGGGCGGTGCTTGGGCGAGTCATCGGACAGATCGAAGGTCAGGAGACTTTCGAGCGGGTCGAGCAGCTCCGGGTGATGGCCAAGAGGGCGCGCAAGGGCGACAAGGGGGCGGCGAAAGAACTGGCCGATGCGGTTGCCACCCTGGACCCCGTCGAGGCCTTCAGCCAAGCCATGGCCTTTACGGTGTATTTCGAACTGATCAATCTGGCGGAGGAAAACTTCCGGATTTCGATCCTCCGGCGACGCCGATTCACACGGGACAGATCGGTGACCCGAGCCGGAAGGCCCCCTCCCATCCGCGAGTCGATTGAGGCGGCCATCCTGACCCTGAAGGAACGTGGAGTCAATGCGGCGGAGATGCGGTCCCTGGTCGGTCGACTTTCGATCGAGTTGGTGTTCACGGCGCATCCGACCGAATCGAAGCGTCGCACGCTCCTGACCAAGCTCCAGCGCCTCGGAGCGGTTTTGCGAAGCCGGTCGGTGCTGGCGGACGGCGCCTACTGTACCGCGGCGGATGATGCGGCGGTGGAGCGCGAGATCGCGTCCCTCTGGCTCACCGACCGCAGCCGCGTTGCCCGGCCAGAGGTCACGGATGAGGTGCGGACCGGACTTTGGTATCACGACACCACGCTCTATGACGTCCTGCCTGAGCTGCAACGGGATCTTGAAAGGGCCCTGGCTGAACACTATCCCACGGTTGCTGCGCCCTCCCGTTGGTTGACGTTCGGATCTTGGATTGGCGGGGACCGTGATGGAAATCCCAACGTGACGGCCCGGGTGACGGCGGAGGTTCTCGCGCTCCACCGGCGCCTGGCGATTGAGAAGCTCCGACTGGCGGCGCGTGAGCTCGCCCGCTCACTGACCGTGAGCGATCGGCGTGACACCGTTTCCCCGGCAGTCCGCCGGCTGATTCGTGAAGACCGGCACCTTTCCCGGCACATCGAGCAAATCGCGCACCGGTATCCCCACGAACCTTACCGTTTGGTCCTCGCGGGGCTTCGGGAAAGACTGGCGCAGGCGGTGGTCGAGGTCCGGGATGGAGCGGCCTTGGTGGCTTCACCCGCCGGCTCGGAACCGGTGTTGACCTCGGAGTCCATTCGTGGGGTGCTGGACACGATTCGCTCGAGTCTGGAGGCGGGCAAGGGGAAGCTTCTCGCCACGGGAGAACTACGGAGTGTGGTTCACCGGCTGGAGGTTTTCGGGCTGCACACCGCCCACCTCGATCTTCGGCAGCACTCCAGCCTCCATGAAGCCGCCGTCGCCGAGGTGACCGGGCGCGCCGAGTACCCGAGGCTTCCGGAGCAGGACAAGCGTGCTTTCATCGAAGCGTGCCTGAAGAGCATGGACGTCCTGCCGGAGTCGGTGCTGGACGGTTTTTCCACTGCCACGCGGCATGTGGTGGATCCGTTGCGACTGGCGGCGGCGGCACGCGCCAAGTTTGGGCCGGAATGTTTGGGCATCTACATCATCAGCATGACGGATGATGTCTCGGATCTGCTCGAGGCGAAGCTGTTGATGCGGATCGCCGGGGTCGACCTGCCGATCGCCCCCCTCTTTGAGACGCTCGACGATCTTATCCGGGCACCCGAGATTCTGCAGGCGCTTTTGACCAACGCCGCCTACACGGGACGGACCTCCCCCGCGGGCTGGCATCAGCATGTGATGCTGGGATACTCGGACTCGAACAAGGATTGCGGCTACCTGACGGCCACCTGGGCGTTGTATCGGGCGCAGGAGACGATTGCCGAGGTTTGTGGGCGGCTTTCGGTTCGCTTCACCCTGTTTCACGGCCGGGGCGGAAGCATCGCCCGTGGGGGAGGACCGGCGGCGAAAGCCATTCTCGCACAGCCCGCCGGCTTGATCGGCGGGGGGATTCGAATCACTGAGCAAGGGGAGGTTCTTTCCACCCGGTATCATGACCCCGACTTGGCGCATCGCATCCTCGAGCAGATTGCGCATGGTGTTCTCCTGGCCGCTCACGCAGCTCAGGCCCCTGCGAAGATTCCCTCCGCCTGGACCGACGCGATGGAAACCATGAGCGCCGCAGGTCTCGAGGCCTACCAGTCGTTGGTCCATCGCGACGCCGATTTTCTGACGTTTTGGAAACAGGCGACCCCGATCGATGCGATTGGAAACCTGAAGTTCGGCTCGCGTCCGACCTATCGTCGCGCCGCTCAGACCGTCGAGGATCTGCGGGCGATCCCCTGGGTGTTTTCCTGGATGCAGTCCAGGTTCAACTTTCCGGGCTGGTACGGACTGGGCTCGGCGCTTGCGTCGATGCTTGGACAGGGTCGATCGGCGCGATCGCTACTGCGCGACATGTATCGGGAATGGCCGTTTTTCAAGTCCCTGATCGACAATGCACAGTTGACGATGAGAAAGGCGGACATGGGCATCGCGCGCCTCTATGCGGATCTCGTCGACGACGAGAAAGTGAAAGCGCGGATCTTTAGGCTCCTTCTCGATGAGTTTGAGCGCACCGAAAAGATGATTCTGGGCATCACCGGTCAGAAGAGACTGCTGGGGAACGAGCCGGTTCTTCTCCGATCCGTGGGACTGCGGAATCCGTATATCGATCCCCTCAACTACCTGCAGGTCGAAATGCTGCGACGACTTCGCCGCGGCGGTATGTCCAAGGACGAGGAAGAGGCGGCTCGGTCAGTGGTCGAATTGACCATCAATGGAATCTCCGGCGGACTGAAGAACACGGGGTGAGAGGCCCGTGGACGATCATTTCCGAAACGATCCAAACGAGTCAGGCCTTGGGGTGTGGGTTTGACGGGATCGATTGCGCTGCTGGGTTACTGGGCACGGCAAGACCGTTGCGATTGGAGTCAGAGGCGGGTGTTTACCACGTGTTGGACCGGGCAACTACCGGGCACACCTTATTCGAGCGGAGAAGGCGAAGACGGCCTTTCTCTCCAATGCTTGGAAGAGGCGTGCGGCAAAACTGGCTGGCGGTGCACGCCTGGTGTCTGATGTCGAATCACTCCCATCTGGCCATCGCATCGCGCCGAAGGGCGAACTTGGTGGATGGCCTGCAGTGGTTGCAGGGCACCTTTGCGAAACGGTTTACCCAAACCCCAAGACCTGACTCGTTAGCTTTCTCTCGTCGTCGTCGTCCAGTCTTTTGGGGACTTCCTCTTTTGGCACCCGCATGTGCACGTCCTGGCGGCGGTCGGCGTCTTCACCCCCAACGGCGACTTTCATCTTGCGCCGCCCGACGGCTGGCAGGAACTCGCCGAACTCTGGTGCCACACTGTCCTGCGGCACCTGCGCGACGCCGGCAGCCACTCGACGGGCAGATCGCCAAATTGAAGAACTGGCACCACAGCGGTTTTTCGGTTGATGCCGCGAGGTGCCTCTCGCCGCCGACGATGCCGCCGGTCGTCGCCGCCTCGCGGAGTATCTCCTGCGCGCCCCAAACGCCGTCGCCGCGCCTGGCGCGAATTGATCCAGGAAGTCTGGGGTGCCGACCCATTGCGCTGCCCGCTTTGCTCCGGCCTGCTGCGACCCATTGCCATCGTCGAAACCACGGCCGAAATCCTCGCCCTCCTCACTCCCCTCGGTCTTGAGCGGCCCCACGAACGTCCTTTCGCCCTCGGCCCGCCGCGACCGGAGGTCACCGTCCTGGTCGACGCCGCCTCGGGCGAGTTTCATGTGCTCGACCCGCCGGCTTGCCCGCCCGGGCTACCGTATCCGAAGCCTCGCGACGAGCCGATCCGGTTCCGCGCGGAGGTGATGGAGCGGGGCGAGGGTTTTGGCGCCGATTTTCCCCGTGGCGGGCTGACGGGGTCCGGTTTTACGACTTCCCACGCACCCCCTGACCGCTCCCGGCCCGCCCCCCTGAAAATCGAATTTCCTGCCAATAACTCCGGGGCTGCGCCCCGTCGTGTCTGACCTCATTGTATCCACGTGTCATTACACAACCACACCTATGAGCGCACCAAGACGGGACGATATTGCTGTTCCGACACTGCCGAGCCGGTCCGTAAGCGACACGCTCGCCTTCTATCGACGACTCGGCTTTGACTGCGAAATTCTTGGTGTCGGCGACTCCTACGCCATGCTCCGACCTGGCGCGGTGGAGCTTCACTTCTTGACCCACCTTGGGCTCCTCCCCGACGAATCGAACGCGGGTTGCTACATTCGAGTTTCAGATGTGGAGAGCATTTGTCGGGATTTTGCCCTGGCTCAGTTGCCACGCAGAGGCATCCCGCGCCAAGATGCCCTCGAAGACAAAGCCTGGGGCATGAGGGAGTTTGCCATTGTTGACCCAGACGGTAATCTGTTGCGCGTCGGGCAGACGCTCCGGCAGTGATGCACATGAGTTTGAAACCGTCCCTGTTGCCGAACCTCCTACAGTGAAGCAGGCGGCGAAGGGGTGAGGCCATCGCAAAAAAGGGGGGGGTACGAGCTGCTTACATCGCGGTTGGACGAGGCGGTCGGGGGTAAGGGGGTGATCTACAGAAAGAAATTTACCCACCGAGTCGAACTCTGGAGTTCTGCGTTGCGCAGCGGCGATGCCGACCAGGTGCTCAACGGGCTCCACGACGTGCCGGCCGATGCAGCCTATTTCCACTCGCCATGGCGGCGGTGCCGCAGGTGTGACCTTCCCGAAATTTCCCGTCCCTCAATGAACGCTGGCCGCGCTGAATTTTACCGTGGATTTCACGGCTGAACGCGCCTAAGACCAAGCTGGGTTTGAGGTGGCCCGGCACGTCCCTGTGTCGGTTGAGTGGGCATAACGCGCAGAGGGACCTGCGCATCCATCTGAAAAAAACGAACCAACAGTCCAACGGCTCATGAGCTTCGAAAACATGGATTATAAGTGCTACCTTGACGCGACGGCGCGCCAGCGCCGACACCAAGAGGACTGGCTCAAGGTTGGCTATGCGCCGCTGGGATTTTACCTGAAGGACTTCTGTCTGCACGAGGTGCAAGGCACGTGGCACCTCTACCACATCGCCGGCACGCCGGGTGTGAGCTGCTGCCTGCCGGGTAACGAGGTGTTTTTCGGTCATGCGACCACGCGCGATTTCGTGACATGGGAGACGCACGAGCCATGTTTGTTCATCGATATGCGCGGCTGGGATCACGGCCATGTGTTTGCGCCCTATGTGATCACCCAAGGCGGCCAGCACTGGATGTTCTACACCGGCGTGGCGACCGACAACACGCAGCGCATCGGCGTGGCGGTGTCGACCGACCTGTTCCACTGGGAGCGTGCCTCCGACCGTCCGGTCATCCGTCCGGAGGAATACGGCTGGGCCTTCTGCCCGACCCGTGGTGGCGCGGCCTGCCGCGACGCGCACGTGATCGAACACCAAGGCCGGTTCCAGCTGTATTACACCGCGGTGAAAAAAGACGGCAACGGCTGCGTCGGCCGAGCTTCGTCCACCGACCTGCTCACCTGGCGCGACGAAGGCATCGTTTACGGCTTCAATGCCTGGAACCAGTGCGAGTCGAGCAATGTGCAGCACTTGGACGACGGCCGCTGGCGGCTATTCTTCGGCGGACACCATGCATGGAGCTATGTCGATTCCGACAATCCACTGCGCTGGCCCGACGTGGCACCCACCAAGCTCCGCGATGACATCACCGGCATGGAGGTCATCCGGCGAAGCGGTGATCGCTGGCTGGTGGCCTATTTCGGCCTGCGCTACTATCGGCTGCTGGTTGGCGTGCTCGACTGGTCGGCCACAGAGCCGACGATTGTGCAGATCCCGGAGCGGGAGGCGCTGCGGGAGTTTGGGCTGGGCGGATAGATGCGGCCAAAACCGGCTTGTCAGACCAAGCCATCGGGCTGTATCCAGCGCGTATTTCTCTTTTTACTGTTACTCCCCGTGCCGTTTCCCGGATCGTGTCGCTGGCTGCATTGGCGGCATTGCTGCTGCCGGCCGCCGCCCAGCCTGCCGCAGAACTGAATTACGATCAGCCGCCCAAACCGATCCGTCAGATACAGCCGGTCTATCCCTCAAATATGCTTGTCCTTGAAGGCAAGGGGCGAGGTGCTGCTGGAGATGATCGTGGATGCGCAAGGTCGCGTGGATGACATTTGGACGGTCGAGTCCACCAATCCTTGGCTCGAACGCGCCGCCATCACGGCCGTAGAGCAGTGGCGTTTCGAACCGGCCCAGAACAAGGAAGGCCTGCGCTGCTACACGATGCTGGCGCTGGAGAAGGAATTCGTGCCCCGGGGCTGCGGGTTCGTGCCCTTGAGCGCTGAAGCGCGTCAGATTTTGCGGGCGATTGAGCGCGGTGGCGAGGGAATCTCCACTGCTCGTCAGCTCGATGCCCCGCTCGAAGCTCGCGTGATGCGAGCGCCGGTCTATCCCACCGGGCTGCGGGAAAAAGGATCGGCCGGTGAGGCGCTGATCGAGTTTTGTTTGGACAAGAACGGTGACGCGGAGTTGCCGCGCATCGTCTCGGCGACCGTGCCGGAATTCGGCTACGCGGCGGCGCAGGCGGTGGCGACATGGCTGTTCAAGAAACCGCTGCGCTGGGGCAAGCCCACGGTCGTGCGGATGCAGGTGCCCACCACGTTCGCCGCACGCGGCTGAGTAGAGGAGACGGAAAAGACGTCGGAGACGGAACAGACGTCATGTCTTGACTCTTGACAAAAGGCTCTTGACCGTCGCCCGGCCTTTGAGTGTCAGCAGTAGTCGCCGCACAAACTGGCTGGCGGAGGCGGTTTCCCCCACGCCCAGCCGTTGACTCAACGAACCGTTGGACACTGAAGTACTCTCCTTCAATGCTGCGGCCAGAAGCACCTTCTGCGGTGCGGATTTTCTCGGAGCGAGCTGTGCGAGTTCGACATTCGCCTCTTTGGCAAGGAGCTGGATTCGCTCCTCCCAGAGTTCCTCGCGCTCGATCCTTACCTCGTCGGGGCCAAGGCCACCGAAGCGGTGCAGGTCAAGGTCAGCGCCTTTCCGGCGCCTGATCTTTGCGGAACTCCTGTTTGAAGGATCTGGCACCAACACACCAGCCCCGGCTCAGCCGTTTCGCTACCAATTCCCGCTTCATCTCTTCATCGATGGCAAGGAACTCCAGGTAAGTCCCGTACTGCCTCCATCCCGCCTTCGTATCTGGCAGCCCGCCGGATTCGCTCAGCACGGTGGTTGGGCAAAGCCAGGCCGGTCGTTTGCGATCCGGCCACTTTGGCAGGCTACTCCATGGGTACGTGGCCGCTTCTGCGGGAGCGACTCGCCCGCCCGGACCGGGTTGAGATGAACAGAGTGGCATATCTGGCTCAACACGTGCATGCACCCGCCATGCGTACCGCTCCGCCGCCTCGCCTAAAGTTCGTTCAAATGCCTCCGCCGCTCCCTCCCCCTCAAACAGGTTCGTCCGGTAGTTTCCCCGGTTGATCACGTGGTAGCACGCCCCGGCGTATTCGATCCTCAGCGTCTTGCCATACCCTCATCTCGCCGACCACGACCCTCATTTGTCAAGAGTCAAGACATGACGTCTTCTGACCCTCGCTCCCTGCCGGAAATGTGTTTGTCGTTGCGCAGGACTGGGCGCTCCGCCTTGCCGTCCACCTTTGCGAGGCATACCTTCCTTTCTATCGCAATTCCATCGGTCAAGGCATGCAGGACTTCGTTCCGATCGGGCGCGCTACAATCTTTGGCCAATCCGCAATGGGCGTGGTCGTATCGGCGCAGATAGCCCAGTTCCTTCGGCAGGGCCTCGATCGCACGCAACATGACTGTTATGAGAAACTCGACGTTGCGTGTAAGGTCGGGAAACCGCCAGAGGGGTTCGGGCTAAGGACGTAGGTAAGATGGTTCGACACTACGCAATTCGCCCCACCCGCTCCGATGCCTGCCGCAGTGCGAAACCCATGTCCGCAGCTTGCGGGGCTGGCACCCCGGCGTCCCGGGCAAACTCGCTCCACCGCGAAATGGCACCGAGCACCTGCTCAGTCAGACCAACGATCTCAACAGTCGACAGGGACACACTTCCGAGGAAGGAACGGAGGATTGATGCGCTGGGCTGGACTTCGCCCGCAATGGTGAGACCCCGAGAAAGCGCACCAGGTGAAAACGTCAGGTCAAATGCCGGCGAAAGTCTCCAGCCTCGCGTGACCGCATCGTAGAGAAAGGCATGATTACGGCCGTGGTCATCGTGATTGAGGGCGTAGAGGTTAAAAAGCATCCGGCGGGTAATTTCGACTACCGTAGATTTCGGCTGATTGAGTCTCATTGCCGCACGGTAGAGGTCCGAATAATCCAATCCGGACTTTGGACGTTGCCAGAGGCCAGACAGGGAATGGAGGTGAAGGCGACGATCTCCCGACCAATCGAAACGCTCAATAAGAAGGTGCGGGCGCACCCCTTGACCGATGAGCCTGAAAGGGGCCGTGTCCAACCCGGCCGCCCGCGCCATGAGAAGATAGGCGTATTCGCTTCTCAATGATGGCTGTCCTTTGACTCCGAGTTTCAGGATGGCCGGGCGATCACCGACGCCGCTTGGTTTGCGGGAGAGAGACAATGTCCCGTCAATGTGCGCAATGACGAGCGCCTTCGGATGCGCTCCGCCAGCGCTGCCACCGGCCGCGGCGATCGCAGAAATCTCGTCGGGATGTCCCCGAAGGATTTCACCCGCCTCTTTTGCCAGTCGTTCAGCGGAGATCCGCTCCAGCAAATGCTCCTGGGTCGCCGACTCCAGCGGGGGCATGAATGTCAGGGCTCCCGGCGCGCGATCACCAATCCATGCCAGCAGTTTCATCGGCGACACGCTGCCCCAGCCGTTTCGCGCAAACACCGCCTCGGCCACCCGCGTGCCCCATGTATCGGGGAGCGCATCAGCAATGAAGCCGGGGAGTCCATAACAACCCTCGGCCAAGACGTTGTGGGCGCGTCCATCGAACGGCAACACCAGAGGCGAGAGATTGTGTCCACCTGCGAGCCACCCAGGGTCGTAGGTGAAGTAGATCGGTCCCGTATGGTAGAGCACCCCAACCGGGGTTCCATCACTCCAATTTACCAAAAGAGATTTGCCCTCCGTTCGTCTCACGACGAGGTCCTCACTTTTTGCCGTGCCCGTTGACGTAGGAGAGACGCCAGCGCCTTGGGGTCAGGGGGAAGGCTGACGGGTGGCACGACCTCGATCAAACGCTCCACATGACCCAGGATGGCCAGCACTCGTGCCAGGTGCCGCACTTCAATCGTTCCCTCTCCGCTCTCGAGCTTGCGGTAGGTGGGCAGGCTAATACCAGCGAGCTGAGCGACATGCTGCTGCGTCAAGTTCCGCCCAAGCCGGTCTCCGCGAATCCGATCACCGAGCGCCCGAAGGGCTTCCATGTCGCCATAGGCAGAAAGAGCATTATTCCTCACGATTTCTATTCGAGCCTCTTTTTGGCTTTAACGCAAGGTATAGTTTACTTTGTGCCATCCGATGGCGATGGAGCCGCTTCGGCCCCCCTTGCCCACCCGGACGGTTGCCGGGCGCGCCGCAAGGCGGACAGTGGCGGCATGCCGCCGGCCGCCGACCAGCTTCTTGCGAGAACACCCAGTCGCCGATGGATGCGATGCGGTGGCCGGGCCGAACTGATCGCTCGCATCGCGATGATGTGCTCCGCGCAATCGGCCGCTCTCCGAAGATCTTCTCGACGAGCAAGGCCTCTCCAATCCAAAGGAGTCGCTGAGCACGGCCGGTGCACGTTACGGCAAGGGTACCACGACCCCTGGCCACGCCCTCAGCGATTCTAGCCCGATCACGAACGCAGACGCCAAGAATAACGCAAGCCGCACCCGACTAACGGTCCATCAGCTCATCGTCTGCTTCGATGGAAACCGACCCATCTACCTTGGCACTTCGCGCGGGCGAATCGATTTTCGCTGCCGCATGAGTCCTTGAGCCGAGCTAGAATCGCCCAGGCGTTACGCCGCTTGGGCGCGCTTGCGCCTGAGCAACACGTGGTTCTGGAGGTCTCCCTCTACGGAGAGCTCGAACTCGTGCTCGGCGGCCGGGCCAACTCGTCTTGAGTCAGGGACGGTTGCCAGGGCAATGGCCACTCAAGTCGGTGTTCGTTGATGCCGACGGCAGGTCTTCGTTCCCGTCCGTTGGCGCTGCGCTGGCGCAAGAAGAGCGCGCGACCCTCGGAACCCGCTAAGCAGCCGCCAATCACAAGACCGGACGCACGAACATTCCTACCGCAAACCAGAAACATCCCGACAATAATGTCCGGGAATTAGGCTACGATTGGCCTCGAGTTTGCCAAGGGATACTCGGAGACGAGGACCAGTGAGTTAAATCTTTGAAGTCGCCATACTCGAGACCGTCACGGCAGAGTCTAGCCACCACGACGACGGCCTAACTATGCCACGCTGCCTGATTATCGCCGGTCCCAACGGTGCGGGCAAAACCACATTCGCCCGCACATTTCTCCCCCGCGAGATACGGATTCTTAACGATAGTATCCTGCAGCCGGGGTGGAGGTAGGGTAAGGCAAGCATATCAATGTCCGGACATTTGCCCGCACCCATTGGGGAACCGCGGGCACGGGAAGGTTTTGTTTCGAGGGTCGACCATACCGCTCGGATGGCTAGTTCAGAGAAAAGCGGCCGTCTCCAAAGCTACGGCAACGCCGTGCCCGGCGACACCAAGACCGATCGCTGGTTCGGAGGCATGGACGTGTCCGTCATCGATGCCCGCGCCCTGACAATGCGCGAAATGTTTCCCGACCCGCCCGATTTTCCGTCACCCGTTTGGGGATACCGACGACCCGACGGTGTGAACTGTCCGTAGCCACAACTTCCGGAAGCGTTGCGATTCCCGACGACAGAACCGGAGCCAAGAACGGTCATTCGCGGTGAGCCAACTTCCGGAAGTGGTGAAGGGCCTGGCAAACCTTTAGGCGTTTCACCCGCGAGCGAACTGGACCATGCGTGAAGACGAAACGCGGGCGCCTTGTCGGGCGCCAAGTTATCTTCTTTCATGTTCAGACAACAACCCTCTCGCGTCATTTCGTTCAACATGGGTGCGGCTCCCTTCGGTGAGGATCTTCCGGAACTCGGCGAAGACACACCCAAGCATTTCCACGCCACGGCAGTTCGCTTTTGCCAGGGACTTCGGCGCCTGTACGGCCCATTAATCGTGCCCGGGGGGGCCGCGTTTTCCCTCCACGTCGAATCCATCGACCACGATCTGGCCCCTCACTACGAGGTCACTGCCCGTGTCGTCGATGCGCATCCTGCCGCGCTCAAACTCTCCGAATACATGGCCAACAGCGTGCCCGGCACCTGGACCGACCTCGAACAAGGAGAGCCAATCGACCGGCTAACTTAGCTCGAGCAGGGACTAATAGCCGCAGCCGACCGTTCGCCGGCCAACCCAAGTCCTTAACCCGGATTCCGGAAATCGCACGACGTGCGTGGCGAGCTCTACGGTCGGCACTCCTTCCTTTCTCACCATCTTCCAAAACGCCGCCTGGCTGTGATAACCCAACCAGGCCATGACTTCTCGTGCCGTGTAGAGACGATCCAGTTTCGGTTGCGGCGACCCGCGGTCGAAGCAGACCTCCAGCTTGAGAGAACCACTTGCGAGCGGTGTGATCAAAACCGGGTTGCCTTGGCACAGCTGTTGGAGGGTTTGGTCGACGAGGTGCGCAACCATCGGAGGAGTGAATTGGGCGGTCAGGGCGGACGGGCATTCGTGGATCATGCACTAACGATAGCAGCCTTTGGGAAGCGTTTCGTAAGTCAGCTCGCGGGCACCACAGCGCCAGGCGAGGCAATGGCTTCTGGATGGCGAATGCTCCGGCGCCGGGAACCGGAAGTGAGTTTGTCGTTGCCCGATCAGTGCCGAGATTCTACGCCACGCCAAGGCGAACGATCTCAGATTGACGCCGCTCTCGCCCACCAAGATTTACCCTGCGACTCCCCGTCGGTCCCATTGTCGATCGTCGACGCAGCCAGTCATTCACGCCTGCAACCGGAAAACGGTAGACGCTCGAGTTGATCTTGAAGAAAGGCAGGTTTTCTCTCCGAGCCATTTGCATAAACGACGTGGCATTTCGGTATCCAAGTGCCGCCATGACTTCTTTCACGCTGAGGGTGGTCTCGAGCAGCGCACGGGCGGGTGCCACCGTGAACCCGCCGCCGTCCACGCGCGTCATGATCAAGGGCTGGGAAGGTGTGAGGGTTGGGACCGCACAATCATCACCAGCGAGGACCGCAAGTGGGTGCGGTTCGAAGGACGATTCTGAATTTCGTGTTATGCTCATAGACCCACCGTAACAGCTTTCCGAAAGCGTTTGATGATGGGTCACGGGCGGCCGAATGGCATTTATAAACGGGTTCGCCTGCTCGGATGGCGATCAGACGCGCCCTCGATTTCTAAGTTGGCCTCTCCCCGAAAAGGCTCTATCAAGCAGATAATTTGTTCCCTTTCCGTTCCCTTTTTTTCCTCTCCCTCTGAATGTGGTGCCCGGGACAGGACTCGAACCTGCAAGCCTTGCGGCAACGGCTTCTAAGACCGTCGTGTCTGCCAATTCCACCACCCGGGCGCTGTGGGGTACATCGTTTACCAGCCAGCTTTCCCCCGGCGAGCACGATTTACCCTGAAGGTGTTTCCCTCCTTCGGTTGCGACACCCGTTATCGCCTCTCGAATACCTTCACGCACGCCCATCAATTTGTGGTTGGGACGCCTCGGACGGAACGCAAATTACCGGCCTCAACCTGAGTCCATTTTTGTAAGAATTTTTCTTAGGTTGGAACCGGTTCGAGACGTCTCTCCATGCATTACTATCTCTTCCCTATCTTCCTCCCCTTCATTGTCCCGCGAGACAATCGTGGAGATCGCCAGCACACTTCCGGCGGATATTCGCGTTCTCTCGAAACTCACGGAATTGTTGCAGGACGTTGACAGCGATCTCGACGAAATCTCCGCCTTGCTGCGAGGCGATGTCACGCTTTCAGCCCAAGTCGTGCGGATCGGCAATAGTCCGATGTTCGGAGGCGCGCGAACCATCGCGACCGTCGAAGAGGCTGTCCAGTGCGTCGGCTTCGGTCAAATTCTCAAGCTCGTGGGCACCGCGACCGCCGGACGCTTGAGCGAGGCGACACTCCAGTGTTACGACATCAGCGCAAAGTTGCTGCGCGACAATATGCTCTACGGGGCGTTCGCCGCCGAGGCGCTCGCCCGCCCAGCAGGCATCGATCCCCGGCTGGCGTTCAGCGCGGGCCTGCTCCGATCCGTCGGTCTGATGGTGCTGGACCGCTCAGGGCGCGGCGACTCGACCAGCGCGCCACTCTACAGTTCGTCCCGTTGGCCGGACTATGTGACGTGGGAGAAGCGGGTCTTTGGCATTTCAAGCTGCGAAGTGACTGCGTTGCTGTTGGACGAGTGGCGTTTCCCGAACGAAATGGCGGAAGCCATCCGGGCCCACTACATTTTGGAGCCGGGCGACATGGATTGTCCTCTCGCCGTCCTGTTGAATGTCGGCAATGGCATGGCACGGTTCGTCAGCCGAAGCTTCCAGGGGGAGGACAACCTGTGGGAGATCACCCCCGAAAAACTGAGCGCAATTGGCCTGACTGAGGACGACTTCGAGCCGGCGATCGTCGCAACGGAAAAATCCTTCGAAGCCGCCATCCTCTCCTTGGGAAATTGATCCTTCGTGCGGCGGCAGGGCCTTGTGCTCGCCGGCGGTCCGCGTCTTGCTACAACGGCACGATGAAACCTTTCCCGCACTTTTGGGCGGCCGCCGTCCTTTCGGTAGCGATCGTTTCGACGTGCTATGCGGTGGAGCGCGTCCAGGTCACGGTGCTGTCCACCACCGATCTGCACGGCCACATCTATCCGGTGGACTATGCGACCAACCAACCGTCGCCCACCGGGCTCGCGCGCGTCGCCACGCTCATCCGCGCAGCTCGCAAGGACGCACCGGATTCGATCCTGATCGACTGCGGCGACACCATCCAGGGCACCCCGCTGGCCTACTACCACAACCGAATCCACAACGATCCGGTGGACCCGATGATGCTGAGCATGAACGCGCTCGGTTTCGACGCGCTCGCGATAGGCAATCACGAGTACAATTTCGGCCTGGCCGTGCTGCGAAAAGCGCAACGGGAGGCCAAGTTTCCCTGGCTCTCCGCCAATACGCTTCGCGCGGGAACCTCGGAACCGGCCTACCCTCCGTTCCTCATCAAGGAGGTCAAGGGAGTCAAGGTGGGTATTCTTGGCCTGACAACTCCAGGCATACCAAGTTGGGAGAACGCCGCCAACTACGCGGGACTGACTTTCGCCGACCCGGTGGAATCGGCCCGCCGTTGGGTCGAGGTCCTGCGCTCGCGCGAACGCGTCGATCTCGTGGTCGCAGCGATGCACATGGGGCTCGAGGAAAACGTCGCTACAGGTGTGCCGTCTCCGGGACAGGTGCCCGGCGAGAACTCGGCCCTCGCCATCGCCCGCTCGATTCCGGGTATCGACTTGATCTTCATGGGCCATACCCATCGCGAGGTCGCCGGCCTTTCGGTGGCCGGCTGCCTTCTCACCCAGGCCAGCCGCTGGGGCGATCGCCTGGCCCGCGCCGACGTTTACCTCGAACGGGCCGACGTCTCATCACGCTGGAAGGTGGTCGCCAAGTCATCCGTCACGCTGGCGGTCACGCTGGCGACCCCACCCGATCCCGAAATCCTGGCCCTCAGCCGAACCTACCATGAGCAGACCCAAGCCTGGCTGTCACAGCCCGTCGGTCACAGCGCCAAGGCACTTTCCTCACGGGAGGCAAGGCTGCGCGACACCGCCATCGTCGACCTGATACAGCGTGTGCAGTTGGAGGCGGGCAAAGCCGACGTCTCGTTCGCCGCCGCCTTTACGCTCGATGCCACGCTTCCCGAAGGAGCGGTGACCGTGCGAGAAATTGCCGGCCTTTACGTTTACGAAAACACCCTCGTCGTCGTCGAACTCACCGGCGCGCAAATCAAGGCCGCGTTGGAACACTCGGCCCGCTATTTCCTTCCCCACGCGCCAGGAAAGGCGCCCGCCGACCTGATTGACCCAACGATCCCCGGGTACAATTTCGACATCGCAGAGGGGGTCGACTACACCCTCGATCTCACCCGCCCGCAGGGAGACCGCATCACGGGGCTGCGTTTCCAGGGTGCCCCCCTCGCCCCGGACCGGACGCTCCGGGTGGCGATCAACAACTACCGCCTGAATGGAGGCGGCGGATACACCATGTTCCGCGGGGCGAAGGTCCTCGACCGTTCCAATGTGGAGATTCGCGACCTGATCATCGACTGGGTCCGCCGCAACCCGGACATTCCCTCGGAGCCGACCCAGAACTGGAAACTCCTGCCCGCGCCATAGACAGGAGCAACGATTCATTTCGACCACGATTCCCGCAGTCGCGCCGGAGCCTCGCAGGGGCCGGCGGGTGCCGAACGGGTTGCTCGATCACACCGGTGGTGACCACGACGGTCGATTCCGAATCCGGCCAGCGGTGCCAAGGACAGAAGGTCGCATCATCCGCAATGCACCATTGTGGCCGAACCAAAGAGTTCATGCCGGAGAACCAGCCGCGCAGAGCATCGCGGGGCTGAGCTCGGCGGGCGAACTGCAGCCAGCGAGTGCCAACGTGAGATCAAATTCAGCGAGGAAATTGTCCAGAACCCACCCCACTCCGGCCTCTCCACCGGCTGCCAACCCGTAAACACAGGGCCGACCCAAACCCACATAGTCCGCACCAAGCGCCAACGCCTTGACGGCGTCGGCCCCAGAACGCAGGCCGCTGTCGAAGCCGATCTCCAGTTCACCGCCCGCTGTATCGACAACCGAGGGCAGTGCACGGATGGCCGAGATACTGCCATCAACCTGCCGGCCACCGTGATTGGAAACAACCACCCCTGCCACGCCGTTGTCCACCGCCCTTCGGGCGTCATCCGGGTGCAATATCCCCTTGAGCGTGATCGGCAGCCGGGTGTTTTGTTTCAGCCAGGCAAGATCGTCCCACGTGATGGTCAGGTCATTGAACACCGTGAGGAAATGTTTCACCGCCGCTTGCTGGTCCTCCTCCGGTGGACGGGCCAATGCTTCACGGAAGACCGGATCGCTCGTGTAATTGGCGATGCCTTTCCCGTAGAGGAATGGATTATGCCCCAGATCGAGGTCGCGCGGCCGCCACCCCAGCAGGCGGGTGTCGAGCGTGACGACCAGTGCGGCATATTCCGCCGCCTCCGCCCGCCGGATGAAGCTACGGGTCAGCTCGCGATCCCGGCTCCAATAGAGCTGGAAGAAACGCGGGGCCGGCCCCATCACGTCCGCCACCTCCTCGATGGTGCGCGAGGACTGGCAACTCAGGGTGAAGGGAATCTGCCGGGCGGCGGCGGCGCGGGCGGCGGGCAATTCACCCTCCCTGCAGTAGAGTTCGTGCAGCCCAATGGGGGCGACGATCAGTGGGGCCGCTGCGTGCTGACCGTGGATCGTCGTCTCGAGCGAACGCTGCGAAATATCCGTGAGCATCCGCGGGACGATCTGCCAGCGCTGGAAGTCCGCGCGGTTGACCCGCATGGTCTCCTCATTGCCGGCACCGCCGATGTAGGCGAACGCCTCCGGCGAAAGCGCCGCTTTGGCGCGCTCGCGCAACAAAGAGAGAGTGACCGGCAAGGCGGGCGGACGCTGCTCGCGGCCCTCCCAGTAAATGGCCATCTGATGGGTCACGCCGAAACCGCGGACCGGGGCGGCAGAAGTGGAGGCAGGTTGCATCATCTTAGTGGGCCTTGATGGCGGCTATCTCGACTTCGACGCAGAAACCCCGGTGCGCGAGTGCCTTCACTTCGAGGAGGGTCCGCAGGTTGGAGCGAAGATCCTCAGAAAATAAGGCGGGCACGGAAGACTCGGGATCAGCGTTTCACCACGTGACCGCCAGCGACGAGCATGACGCTGTCGGTGACAAAAGAGGCGCGGGCGGAGGCGAGCGTGGTCATCTGGACGAACGCATTTCCGTCGACTCATCGAGATCCCAGACCGTCAGGCCCCGCATGCGGGCGAGGTCGACGGGCTGGCGGCGCCAGAGGCTGGCGAGATAGCCGACCACCACGGAAGTCAGGAACGCGACAAAGGCGTGCAGGAACGAGTTGATTGAAGTGTAGTTCTGCACCCACAGCGTCACAGCGATGCTGGCGACGGAACCCACGATGACGCCCCGCGAGTTGGCCCGGCGCGTGAGCATGCCGAGGGCAAACACGCCCGGGAGGGCCCCGCCGAAGAGGGCAATCAGCTCCACGGACTGCTCCCAGATGGACTTGGCGCCCATGCCGGCGATCCACATGGCCATGCCGGTCGCGAACACGCCGCCGATCAACGTGACCCATTGGCCGAGCGCCACGCCC
>Ga0163144_10011221_pt1 | contig 18982 bp, 12 predicted proteins | sample OliLak19BULKMAT1_FD_123175 | JGI IMG/M metagenome (GOLD analysis project Ga0163144, IMG submission 123175) | Freshwater microbial mat bacterial communities from Lake Vanda, McMurdo Dry Valleys, Antarctica - Oligotrophic Lake LV.19.BULKMAT1 | ecosystem: Environmental > Aquatic > Freshwater >... | reverse complement strand
GGGGCCAACCGGCTGGCGGCCGTGGCGATCCGGCGTGGACGCGCGGCCGTGGCGGTGGTCGAGCTTTCGGCCGGGACGGTCGACTGCGTGGCCTGCGACCCGGCCGACCTCGGCGCGACCCTTTCGGCGTTCCGGCCCTCGGAGGTTCTGGTCACCGACCGGGCGTTTTCCGATCCGGAGCTTCAGGGGGCGCTGGACGGCTCCGGCGGTGTGGTCCAGGCCCTGGCCTCGGCCGTGGCAGAGCCGGCGGCCGCACGGGTGCGGGTCGCGCGCCTGCACGGTGTCGCCTCGCTGGACGGATTCGGGGCCTTCGAGGAGGCGGAGATCTCGGCGCTCGGCCTGATCGCCGCCTATCTGGAGACGACCCAGGCGGGCAAGGTTCCGGCCCTCTCGCCGCCGCGTCGATCGGGGGATGCGGGCTTTCTGGCCATCGACCCTGCGACCCGGTTGAGCCTCGAGATCGACCGGACCCAGCGTGGCGAGCGCGAGGGCTCGCTGCTGGCCTGCCTCGACCGGACGGTGACGCCCGGCGGGGCGCGGGCCCTGGCCGAACGGATCGCCCGGCCGCTGCGCGATCCGGTTCAGATCAACCATGGACTGGACGCGGTCGAATGGGTGCTGGAGCGTCGCGACCTGAGGCGTGACCTGCGCGAGGCGCTCAAGGCCTCGGCCGACGTGGCGCGGGCGGTGACCCGGCTCGCGCTGGGACGGGGTGGACCCCGGGATCTGGCCGCGATCCGCGCCGGTCTGGCCACGGCCGAAAAGATTGCGGGGCTGTTCGCGGCTGCGCCTGACCCCTTGACCGAGCCGCCCGCGCGCGTCGCCGGCTGTCTCGACCGGCTGTCCCTGTCGCCGGACGTCGCGCGGCTGGGGGGCGATCTCGCCGAAGGTCTGGCGGGGGAGCCGCCGCATCTGGCGCGCGACGGCGGCTTCGTGAAGCCGGGGTTCCGCCCCGAACTGGACGCAACCCGGACGCTCCGCGACGACGGCCGCCGGGTCGTCGCCGATCTGGAGGCCCGGGCCGTGGCCGACAGCGGCGTCCCGTTCAAGGTGCGCCACAACGCCGTGCTGGGCTATTTCCTCGAGACGACCGCGAAACACGCCGAGCCCCTGTTCCGCGCCGGGCCCGAGAGTCCCTTCATCCACCGCCAGACCCTGGCCAACCAGGTGCGGTTCACCACCGTCGAACTGTCGGAACTGGATGCAAAAATCAGCCAGGCCGGCCACCGGGCGCTCGCCCTGGAAGCCGAGACCTTCGAGGCCTGGCGCCAGAGCGTGCAGGCCTTGGCCGGGCCGCTGCAGGCCGTGGCCGATGCCCTGACCGACCTGGACGCCACGGCCGCCTTGGCCGAATGGGCCGAAGAGGTCAGTGCGGTCCGGCCCGCGATCGATGACAGCCGGGTCTTTTTGGTCGAGGCCGGTCGCCACCCTGTGGTCGAGGCGGCGGTGAAGCGGGCGGGCGATCCTTTCACCCCAAACGATTGCCGGCTGGATGGAGACGGACAGGGATCCGCCCGCCTGTCGATCGTCACCGGGCCGAACATGGCCGGCAAATCGACCTTCCTGCGCCAGAACGCCCTGCTGGTAGTGCTGGCGCAGGCCGGCTGTTTCGTGCCCGCGAAATCCATGCGGCTGGGCGTGGTCGACCGGCTGTTCAGCCGCGTCGGGGCGGGGGACGATCTGGCGCGCGGCCGTTCCACCTTCATGATGGAGATGGTCGAGACCGCCGCCATTCTGACCCAGGCCACGCCGCAGAGCCTTATCGTACTGGACGAGATCGGGCGGGGCACGGCCACTTATGACGGCCTCGCCATCGCCTGGGCCTGCGCCGAGGCCCTGCACGACGTGAACCGGTCCCGGACCCTGTTTGCGACCCACTATCACGAACTGGCGCGGCTGGAGGAGCGGCTGGACCACGTCTGCAACCTGTCAATGCGGGCGCGTGAGTGGAACGGCGAGCTTGTGTTTCTGCACGAGGCGGTGCCTGGGGCGGCGGACCGGTCCTATGGCGTCCAGGTGGCGAAACTGGCCGGAGTTCCGCCCGCTGTGGTGGCCCGCGCCCGCGCAGTTCTGGACCGGCTGGAGACGGAAAGAGCGGCCCACGCCCGGCTGGACGACCTGCCCCTGTTCGCGGTGATGGAGCCGCCGGCACCGGCGCTGAAATCGGCTGTGGACGCAGCGGTCGCCGCGCTTGACCCCGACGCGCTGAGTCCGCGCGAGGCGCTGGAGGCGCTCTATCGGCTTAAGGGGCTGACCAAGTGATGGCCGCCCGGATCCTCCCCCGATGGGGGAGGATTTAACCATGACCCCGACCTTGCAAACCCGCCTGGACGCGATCGTCAGTGGGCCGGGCGTGCGGCCGGCGGTCGCCGCCCTCCTTAAGGCGCATCACGATGCGGCCCGCGAGAAGATCGCGACGAAACTGGCCAATGGCCTGCCGGGTGTCGAGGTGGCCCGCCTCTATGCCGCCGCCGCCGACGACCTGCTTATCGCGCTGTGGCGGTTCACCACCGGGACCCTCTATCCATCGCACAACCCGACCGAGGGGGAAAAACTGTCGCTGATCGCGGTCGGTGGCTACGGACGCGGCGTCCTGGCGCCGTTCTCCGACCTCGACCTGGTCTTCCTGCGGCCGTGGAAGACGACGGCGCGGACCGAGACCGTCGCGGAGTTCATGCTCTATGTCGTTTGGGACCTCGGGCTGAAAGTCGGATCGTCGGCCCGGTCGGTGGAGGAGGCGCTGTCGCTGGCCCGATCTGACATGACCATTCGCACCGCCCTGCTGGAGGCGCGTCCCCTGGCCGGCGACTCGGCCCTGGCTGAGAATTTCCTGTGGCGGTTCCGGGGCATGGTGACGAACGCCGACCCGCGGCCTTTCATCGCCGCCAAGATGGAGGAACGGGACGGCCGCCACGTCAAGGCCGGCGCCGTCCGCTACCGGGTCGAACCCAATATCAAGGACGGCAAGGGGGGCTTGCGCGACCTGAACGCCCTATTCTGGATCGCCCGGTCCCTGGCCCCAGACAGCCCGCTCGGCGCGCGGGTGCTGGACGAACTTCTGACGGCGCGGGAGCGGCGGACGTTCGAGGAGGCGTTCGACTTTCTCTGGCGCGTCCGATGCCACCTGCACCTGGCGGCGGGACGGGCCGAGGAGAAGCTGACCTTCGATCTTCAGCCCGAGGTGGCCCGGCGCATGGGCTGGCGCGGGCGTGGCGACGAGCCGGCGGTGGAGCGGTTCATGCGCCGCTACTTCCTCGTAGCCCGTGACGTCGGGGCCCTGACCCGGGCCATGAGTGCGACCCTGGAGGCGCGGCAGCAGAAGAAGACGATGAGCCTGTCGCGCCTGATTCCGGGACGCAAACGCAATCTAGGCGTGGCCGGCTTCATTGAGGACGGCGGGCGGCTGTCGGTCACCGGACCGGAGGTCTTCGCCAAGGATCCCGTCAGGCTGCTGACCCTGTTCGTCTGCGCCGACCAGCATGACCTCGACCTGCATCCCCACGCCTTCTCGGCCGTGACGCGGTCGCTGGCCCTGGTGACGCCCCGACTGCGACGGGATCCGCGGGCGACAGCCGCGCTGCTGCATGTGCTGGCCCACGGGCAACGGCCCTATCGCGTCCTGACCATCATGAACGAGGCGGGGCTGCTGGGCCGGTTTCTGCCGGAATGGGGCCGGATCGTCGGCCAGACCCAGTTCAACATGTACCACGCCTATACGGTCGACGAGCACACGCTCCAGGCCATCGGCATCCTCAACGACATTACGCGCGGCCATCTCAAGGACGACCACCCCCTGGCCAGCGAGGTGATCCATCTGATCGCCGACCCCGAGGCGCTGATGCTGGCCATGCTGCTGCACGACGTCGGCAAAGGCGGCGAGCGGGGCCAGCTGGAGGACGGCGCGATCGCCGCGCGGCGGGCCTGCGAGCGGCTGGGCATCGAGCCGCGCAGGATCGAGATCGTGGTCTGGCTGGTGCGTCATCACCTGGCCCTTTCGGACTACGCCCAGAAGCGCGACCTCTCCGATCCCGCCACAGTTGAGGCCTTCGCACGGATCGTCGGCGACCCCGAGCGCCTGCGGATGCTGCTGGTCCTGACCGTGGCCGACATCCGGGCCGTGGGGCCGGGCGTCTGGAACAGCTGGAAGGGCCAGCTGATGCGCGCCCTCTATGGCCGCGTCGAGGCGCTGTTCCGGGGTGAGGACGTCAAGACCGCCGACCCCTTGGCGGAACACGCTGACCTCGTGGCCCGGGCCCTGGCCGCGGGCGCGGCGGCGGAGGCCCGGACGGGCGCGGCGGGCCGAATCGAACAGACCACGGAAATCGCCCTCGCGGCGCGCGACCGTCCCGGCCTGTTCGCCGACCTCGCGGCGGTCCTCGCCGCAGCCGGCGCGGATGTGACGGGGGCCCGGGTCGCCACCGCGGCCGACGGGACCGTGCTGGACGTCTTCCAGGTCCAGGACGGGGCCGATCAGCCCTTTGGCCAGACCGAGCCACGCCGCCTGACCTCGCTGATCGCGGCGCTGGAGGCGGCGGCCCGGGGCGAGACGCCGGTGGCTCCGCCCGCCATGCCCGCCCCCTCGCGGCGCAGGGCCGTGTTCGACGTGCGACCGGTCGTAATGATAGACAACGCCGCCTCGGCCGACGCCACGGTGATCGAGGTCTCGGGTGCCGACCGGCCGGGCCTGCTGGCCGAGCTGTCCCGAACCCTGTCGGACCACGATCTGTCGATCCGCTCGGCCCATGTCGCCGGCTTCGGCGAACGGGCGGTAGACAGCTTCTATGTCACCGACCGCACGGGCCAAAAGCTGAAGTCCGACAGCCTGCTCGACGAGGTCCATGCGGCGCTGGAGGCCGTGCTGGACCGAACGCCTGCCCCGCCTGACGGCCGGCGCATCACCGCCGCCCGGGCCAGCGCGCGCGACGTGTCGGAGCTGGGGTCTGCAGGCCGTATCGCCAAGGCCGTTTCGCCGGGGCCGGAACCGCGCTAAGGCCTCTGGAATTCCCGCTCATCCCGGCGAAAGCCGGGACCCAGTTCTTTGGACGATCGGCGCCGCCTTGTTCGCACTGACGTTGATCCCCGTCGCCCGAATCTTCGCGCTGGAACTGGATCCCGGCTTTCGCCGGGATGAGCGGAGTGCGGGAAGCCATCCGTGAGCCTGGCCCGCAATACCCTCGTGCAGGCCAGCCTGACGCTGGGCAGCCGTATTCTCGGCTTTGGGCGCGATCTGTTCCTGTCGGCCCGGTTCGGCCAGGGGCCGATGATGGACGCCTTCACCACAGCACTGATGCTTCCCAACCTGTTCCGGCGGTTGTTCGCCGAGGGGGCCTTCGCCCAGGCCTTCGTGCCGATCTACGGCGCGGTGCGGGCGCGTGAGGGGGAAGAGGCTGCGGCCGTGACGGCATCCGAGGCCCTGTCGTTCATGTTCGCGGTGGTGGCCGCGTTCTGCATCGCCCTGCAGGTCGCCATGCCTTGGGTCATGCCGTTCCTGCTGTCGGCGTACAAGGACGACAGTGGCGTCATGTTCGCGGCGACCACGGCCGCCCAGCTGACCATGCCCTACCTCGCCTGCATGACCATCGCCTCGCTGCTGTCGGGCGTGCTGAACACGTCAGGGCGGTTCGCCCTGTCGGCGGGCGTGCCGGTGTTCCTGAACCTGTGCACACTGGTCCCTCTCCTCGCGCCCAGCCTGGTTCCGATGAGCCAGTCGACGATTCTGCTGGCCGTGTCGGCTGCCGTGACGGTGTCGGGCGTGATCCAGGCCGGGCTGCTGTGGTGGGGCGTGCGACGCCTCGGCATCCGGCTGAACCTGTCGTGGCCCCGATTGACTGCGGGCGTCGCGAGGACGCTGAAACTGGCCATCCCCGGCGTCCTGGCCGGCGGGGCGCTGCAGCTGAACTCGGTCGTCAGCCAGCTGCTGACCGGATCCAACGAGGGTGCCCGCTCGGTCCTGTATAACGCGGACCGGCTGTACCAGCTGCCGCTCGGCCTCGTCGGCGTCGCCATCGGCCTGGCTTTGGTGCCCCGGCTGACCCGGGCCTTCGTCTCGGGCGACGATGAGGGCGGACGGCGGACGCTGGACGACGGGATCACCCTGTCGATGGCCTTCACCCTGCCGGCGGCAGTCGCCCTGTTTGTCATCCCGTTTTTCATCATCGATGCGACCGTGACGCGCGGAGCCTTCACCAGCCAGGACGCTGAGAGGACCGCCGATGTGCTGCGCCAGTTCGCCTGGGGCGTGCCGGCCTTCGTCCTGGCCAAGGTCCTGACCCCGCCTTTCTTCGCGCGCGAAGACACGCGCCGCCCGATGATCTTCGCCATCCTCTCGGTGGTTGTGACGGTCGCCTTGGGGTCCGGGCTGTTCTTCTGGTTCAGCCGCATCGGCCTGGATGGGGTTCTGGGCCTCGCGATAGCCACCAGTGTTTCGGCGTGGATCAATGTCGGCCTGCTGGGCGGGACGTTGATGGTCGAGGGGGTCTGGCGTCTGTCGGGCCGGTTCGTCTCCCGCCTGCTGCGGGTGCTGGCCGCCTCGGGGGCCATGGCCGCCGTTCTGGTTCCCGCGGGCCTCTTCTATCGCGAACTCAGCGCCCTCCTGCTCGCCAAGGAAATCGCCGTGATCGCGGTCTGCGGTGCCGGGGCCCTTGTCTATGCCGTCTGCATCGTGCTTTTCCGCGCCGTCAGCGTCTCGGAACTGAAGGCGGCGCTGAAGCGTGAAGCCTCTGACACAAGGGATGGGGCCTCCACCCCCACCGGACTGGACTGATGACCGACCCCACCCAGACACCGGCCTACACCGGCCCACGCCGCATCCTGTCCGGCATCCAGGCGTCCGGCGCCTTGCACCTCGGCAACTATCTGGGGGCGCTGAAGCGGTTCACGGTGCTGCAGGACTCGGGCGCGCCCTGTTTCCTGTTCGTGGCCGATCTCCATGCCATTACCGTATGGCAGGACCCGGCCCTGCTGGCGGCCCAGACGCGCGAGATCGCCGCCGCCTATCTCGCTTCGGGACTCGACCCCGCGACATCGACCATCTTTCCGCAGTCGGCCGTGCGGGCGCATTCCGAGCTGGCCTGGATCCTGAACTGCGTCGCCCGCCTCGGCTGGCTGGACCGGATGACCCAGTTCAAGGAGAAGTCGGGCAAGCACAAGGAACGGTCCTCGGTCGGCCTCTATACCTATCCCGTGCTCCAGGCGGCCGATATCCTGGTCTACCAGGCGACCGAGGTGCCGGTGGGCGAGGACCAGAAACAGCATCTGGAACTGACCCGCGACATCGCCGCAAAGTTCAACGCCGACTTCAATGCGCCGGGCTATTTCCCCCTGCCGGAGCCCCTGATCCAGGGCCCGGCCACGCGGATCATGTCCCTGCGCGACGGCGCGGCCAAGATGTCCAAGTCCGACCCCTCGGACCAGTCGCGCATCAACCTGACCGACGACGCCGACACCATTGCCGCCAAGATCCGCAAGGCCCGCACCGACGCCGAGCCCCTGCCCGACACGCTGGACGGCCTGAACGACCGGGCCGAGGCCAAGAACCTCGTCGCCGTTTATGCGGCGCTGGCTGACATCACCCGCGAACAGGTTCTCGAACGCTTCGGCGGTCAGGGGTTCGGGGCGTTCAAGCCCGCGCTGGCCGACCTCGCGGTCTCGGCCCTGGCGCCGGTCACGGCCGAGATGCGCCGCCTGATGAACGATCCGGTCGAGATCGACCGCGTGTTGAAGGACGGGGCCGAACGTGCCGCCGCGATCGCCGATCCGGTCGTGGACGAGGTCAAGAAGATCGTCGGTTTTTGGCGATGAGCGAGCATGTCGCGATTGTCGAATGGGTGCGCGGTGACCAGCCCTTCGCCGACAACCGCTACTCCCGCGTCCACGACTGGACCTTCGACGGCGGAGCGTTGGAGCGCGGATCGTCGGCCCCGACCAGCGTGGCGGTCCCCATGTCCGACCCGGCCGCCGTCGATCCGGAAGAGGCGTTCGTCGCCGCGCTCAGCAGTTGTCACATGCTGTTCTTCCTGGCCTGCGCGGCAAAGGCGGGGCTCATCGTGGACCGCTATCGTGATCAGGCGACCGGCCTGCTGGGCAGGGATGACCGCGGCCGGACGTCCATGAGGGTCGTAACGCTTCGGCCCGTGGTCGATTTCAGCGGGGCGACTCCGGAGGCGGCGGCGCTGGACGACCTGCATCACCGGGCGCACGATGCCTGCTATCTCGCCAACTCGGTCAGGACGAAAATCCGGATCAAGCCGGGCTGACGGACGTCAGGAACTGCGAGAACCGGTCGAGCGCCTCGCGGCTCAGCGCCTCGTCATAGCGCATGATCCGGGCCATCAGGCCCGGCTCGTCGAAGGCGTGGGTCCCATCGACGCTCCAGACCGAAACCTCGGACCCCGCTGCGACCGCGCTGGCCAAGGCCCGCATGTGACGCCGCACCGAGGCCAGATGATCCCGGCGCGGCACCACCGACAGCAGGCGGAGCGGCCGCGGCCAGGGCCGCCCGCCGCGGCTGGCCGAGGCGACGCCGACATAGGGGTAGGCCAGGAAGGCACCCCGCACCCCGTTCAGCGACACGTCTGGTGTGTCGGCCAGCCCCGCCTCGCCCCTGCGAACCAGGGGCATGGCCATCAGGTCCATAATCCCCCAGGCTCCGTGGCTCCAGCCCGCCAGGACCAGGCGGCTGTCGTCGACCAGCGGCAACCGCCGCGCGCCGGCGACGGCGGCCAGCACGTCGCCCGCCCGCCTGCCGCCCCGGAACCGCAGGCCGGTGCAGATCAGGAACTTTGCATAGGTGCGTGTCCAGCCGCGCGGGGTGAAGGAATCGATCAGCAGGGCGGCCCAGCCCGCCGCGACGGCGGCGCGGGCATAGTCCTGCAGATGCTGGCGCACTCCGCCACAGCCATGGAAGATCAGAACGGTCGGAAACGGCCCTCGCCCCGGCGGAGTCAAAAGCTCGGCCTCGGGTGCCAGCCTCCGCCATCGCTCCAGCGCCGTGTCCATGGCCGGTCAGGCGCGGCGACGACGTTGGACGGGCACGGCGGGCGCCACATCGTCCAGCAGTCGCCCGAACCGGTCCAGCGCCTGAAGGCTCAGCGCCGCGTCGAACTTCATCGGCGGTGCCGTCATCGGTTCGTCGAAGCTGTGAGTGCCGTCAGCGATCCAGGTCTCGACCTCCGTCCCGCAGTTCCTGACCATCTCGTGGACCCTTTGGGCATTGCGGACCGTGGTCAGGTGGTCGCGGGCGGCGACGACGGCCAGGGTCCGGGGGCAATGCCGCCAGGGCCGCATCCGGTTCAGCGCCGCGATCCCGACATAGGGATAGGCCAGATAGGCCGCCTTGACGCCGACCAGCGACACGGCTCCGGCATCGACTACATCCAGCGCACCCGGCTGGTCACGGTCGCAGCTCATGGCCTCCATAATGCCCCAGCCGCCATGACTCCAGCCGCCCAGAAGCAGGGTGGAAGCGTCCACGTCCGGCCGGCGCGACAGGCCGTCGATTGCGGCTAGGATATCTCCCGCCCTCTGCCAGCCCCGCAACAGCAGGCCGGTGCAGACCGTGGCCGTGGCGAACTCCCGGGTCCAGCCGCGAGGCGCGTAGGAATCGATCACAAAGGCCCGCCAGCCTTTCGCCCGGGCCGCCTCGGCATAGCGCGGCAGATGGCCGCGCAGGCCCCCGCAGCCATGGAACAGCAGGGCCGCCGGGCGGGGCCGGTTATCGTCGGGCCCGACCACGGTGATGGCGGGCTCAAGCCGGGCCCAGCGTTCGGCAAGTGTATCCATGACGCCTCATATCCTCGTTCGATGACGCTTCGTCAGACGCCAACCCACAAGTAGCGGGCGACCGCGTCGCCAGCGTCCGCGCCCCAAAATCAATGCCGGAACACCCGGACGCCGGTGAACGCCATCGTCAGGTTCAGGGTGTCTGCGGCCGCGACGACCTCGTCATCGCGGATCGAGCCGCCCGGCTGGATGATGGCCGTGGCCCCCGCCTGGGCCGCCTCGATCAGGCCGTCGGCAAACGGGAAAAACGCTTCGGACGCGCAGGCGGACCCGTGGGCCAGGGATTTCGCCAATCCTTTGGCCTCCCCCGCCTCTCTGGCCCGGATGGCGGCGATGCGGGCCGAGTCCCTGCGGTTCATCTGGCCGGCGCCGATCCCGGCGGTCTGGCCGTTCTTCGCATAGACGATGGCGTTGGACTTGACGTGTTTAGCCACGGTGAAGGCGAACAGCATGTCCTCTATCTCCTGCGGCGTCGGCTGGCGGCGGGTGACGATCTTCAGATCGGGGGGCGCGATGCGCGTCCGGTCGCGCGACTGGACCAGAAACCCGCCCGCCACGCTGCGGAAAACCTCGCCGGCCACCAGCGGATCGGGCAGGCCTGCGGTCAGCAGCAGCCGCAGGTTCTTCTTGGCGGCGAAGACCGTCCGGGCCTCGTCGTCGGCGCCGGGGGCGATGACCACCTCGGTGAAGATGTCGGTAATCGCGCGGGCGTCGGCACCGGTCAGTCCACGATTGACCGCGATCACCCCGCCAAAGGCCGAGACCGCGTCGCACTCCAGCGCCCGGGCATAGGCGATCGACAGGTCGGACCCGATGGCGACGCCGCAGGGATTGGCGTGTTTGACGATGACACAGGCGGGGCGTTCGAACTCGGCCACCAGTTCATAGGCCGCGTCGGCGTCGGCGATATTGTTGTAGCCCAGCTCCTTGCCCTGGATCTGGCGGGCATGGGCCACGCCAGGCCGGGCGTGGCCGGTGCGGTAGAAGGCCCCGGTCTGGTGCGGGTTCTCGCCATATCGCAGGGTCTGGGCCAGCGTTCCGGCGATGGACTTACGGGCGGGGGCGGCGTCCTCGACCTGGCCGGCGAACCAGCTGGAGACGGCGGCGTCATAGGCGGCGGTGCGGGCGAAGGCGCGGGCGGCGAGGCGCTTGCGCAGGGCCAGAGAGGTCGATCCGTCTGCTTTCAGGGCCTCGACGATCTCCCCGATCGAGGTGGCGTCCACCGCCACGGCGACATAGCCATGGTTCTTGGAGCCCGAGCGGATCATGGCGGGCCCGCCGATGTCGATGTTTTCGATCACGGCGTCGAAGCCGGCACCCGAGGCAACGGTTGATTCGAACGGGTACAGATCAATCCACACGATATCGATCGGGCCGATGCCGTGGTCGCTCATCGCCCTGGCATGATCGGCCGCGTCGCGGACGCCCAGCAGGCCGCCGTGCACCACCGGATGCAGGGTCTTGACCCGGCCGTCCATCATCTCTGGGAAGCCGGTCAGGTCGGCCACGTCCTTCACCGGCAGGCCGAACGCTGCGATGACCGCACGGGTGCCGCCGGTCGAAACCAGTTCGACGCCAAGGCCTGACAGGGTGCGGGCCGCATCCTCCAGTCCGGTCTTGTCCGACAGGGAGATCAGGGCGCGGACCGGGCGAACAGTATCGGGCGGCGAAGGAAAGTCAGGGGCGGCGGGCATGAGGCGGTCCTTGGGTCACCCCTCATCCCGCTTATCCCGGCGAAAGCCGGGCCCTGGAACTGTGGGCGATCGATGTTGAGATCAGGCCCCGGCTCCTATCCCACGCACTGCCGACGCGAAAGGACTGGGTCCCGGCTTTCGCCGGGACGAGCGGAAAAATCTAGGCGTTCGGCGGCCCTTCGGCAGCCCTCATCCCCGCGAAGGTCCAGCGCAGGGTGCGGGCCAGCCCCATCGTCCCCGCCCGCACCAGCGGCCGGGTCAGCACCGGTGCCGACAGGCCGTGCATGCGCCGGGCCCAGACGGGCAGCAGCTCGACCCCGGCCTGCAGCGTCATGGTCTGGATCGGCGCGGTGGCGCGGCTGGACGGCGGCTGGCTCAGCACCAGCCGGGCGACCTCGCGCGTGCGCTCATCGACCCGCAGCTGCGGCCGCATCCGGTCGATCAGCCGGCGCGCTTCCAGCCGGGTCCGGGGCAGGGGATCGGCCCCCAGCATCGCGCCCATCGTCGCCATCTCGGCGAAATAGCGGTCCTGGTCGGCCTCCGACATGCCGGGCTCGCCATAACGGATCCAGCCGTTCAGAAAGCTCCAGCACTCCGTCACATGGACCCAGGCCAGCAGCTCGGGATCGGACACGCGATAAGGCTCGCCGGACGGCAATGCCCCGCCCAGATGGCTGTGGATGGTCCGGACCCGGTCGATCGCCCGCGTCGCCTCGTCCGATCCGCCATAGGTGGTGACCGCGATGAAGCGGGCGGTCCGGCGCAGGCGGCCGTGCATGTCGGCCCGAAAGTTCGAGTGGTCCCAGACGCCCGCCAGCACCCTGGGATGCAGCATCTGAAGCAACAGGCCCGAGACCCCGCCCACCAGCATGCCCACCACATCGCCGTGGACGCGCCAGGCGATGGAGTCCGGTCCGAACAGGCCGTCCGGCCGGCGGACGATCGGCTTTTCACCCCTGGCCGGATCATTGAACATCGCCACGACCTGACGCGCGATGGCCCGCTGGGCGGCCCGGGCCATCGAAGAGGGAGCCATTGAAGACGGGACCAGCGGGGAAGAAGACATCAGACGGGGTCTCCGGCCGCGCCCGCCGGACTCATTTTCCAGCGGATGCGGGTCTCGGTGTCCGTCCGGGCCGAACCGCGCACAACGACCTGCAACGAACGTCGGGTCAGGCCGTCCTCGACATGGACGGAGGGCTCGATGGCGACGTCGGGGCCGTCAGTCCGGAACCACCAGCCCCTGCCGGAATGTCCGCGCAGAAGGATGGAGCGGCGGTCCCGCGCCAGCGACGCCTGAACCCCCGGCTCGAGATGAAAGCGGACGGCATAGGGGGCGGCGATGGCGCGCACGACCTCGCCATGGCCGGGTGAAGGGTGCAGCCGCTCCTCGGCGCGCAACTCGTCCAGCCGCTGATCCAGATAGAGCCGACGCTGGTGCAACAGGCCGAAGGGCGCGGCCCAGGCGTCGTGTTCGATCTCCAGCCAGACGGCGCCGTCGCCGTCGCGCCGCTCGACGGTCGCCTGATAGGCCCGGCCGAACAGGCGTGGTCCCAGAAGCTCGCCCCGCCATCCGCCCAGGGGTTCGGCAAAGGACTGTTCCCCCAGGGTCAGGGTTGAATGGCCGGGCGTCAGACGCAGGCCCTGGCGATCGGCGGCCCGGGGGGTCCAGCCACAACCGGTGACCAGCCGGTCGCGCCCGCAGACGATTTCCAGCGCCAACGGCTGGGCGCAGGCCGCCTCGGACCAGGGGCCGCGCCCGGGCGGGCCGGTATCGGCGACGAGGGTCATCAGCGGGCTGCGGATCCGGGTCAGGCCGCCGACGCTCCCCGCCGCGCCGCCGGGGACCTCGGCGTGTTCGTCATGGGCCCGGGCGGCGGCGACACGGGCGGGCGTCGACGGCCCGCCCCCCTGAAAGCCGGCCAGACGCCCGTCCGGCAGGGTCTGAAGCCGCAGGGCGGTGGTGAGGCGGAGGATCGCGCCACCCATGGCTTCCGGCGCGCTCTCCGACAGCTGGGAGAGGGCGTCGTCCAGAGTCAGCAGATCGAGCAGCAGTTCCAGACCGGCCTCGGGGCTGCGAGAGGCGTGACCTCCGTCGCCGAAGACGGTGAGGCGCAGGGCAGCGGGCAGACGGCCCAGCGCGGCGCGGCGAATGCGGGCACCCGGCGGCCCGGCCAGGACGCAGCCGGCGACGGCGGCTGCGGTCAGGCGTTCGGCCTTGCCCGCGAGGCCGCCGGGCGGACGCAGCAACTGGCGTGCCTGTCGCCCCAGCACGTCGGCCAGCCGCAGCCGGTCGGCCTCCGACGCCACGCCGCCCATACGGCGGGCCGCGCAGGCAAGGTTGTGGACGCGCCGCGACAGGATCGCGGGCTCCCAGGCGAAGGGTGACCACCGGGCGAAGGTCTCGTCCCAGCCCAGGGTCAGCCGCACGGCCTCGCGCGCCCCCCGGTCGCCCTGGGTCATCAGGGCGGGCAACCAGGCGAAGGCGTGCAGGTCGATGGCGAACGCCTTCGTCGGGCTGGGCCGGTTCCAGGGATCACCCGGGGCCTCGACCTCAAGGTTCACGCCGGCCAGCAGGAACCGTCCGCCGAGCACCGCCTTGCCCAGAGCGGCGTCGGCGGGGCGGAAATCGCGCGGTGTAGCGGAAAAGGCCGTGGCTTTTCCTGCCGACAGGGTCAGGGCGTAGCCGGGCAGACCATACAATTCGATCCACATCTGGCGGGTCAGGACCCGTCCGATGATCGCGGGCCAGAGGCCGGGGCCGACGGCGACGCCGCTGGACCGGACCGGCGTACGGACCGGCGCGCCGCGCAGCCCGGGAATGGCGTCGGACGCGACACCGGGTGCCGGGGCCGGGCGCGGCTCCGCGAAGGGCCTGATCGGGCTCAAGCCGCGGCCCTGAGGGCGGCGATGTTGGCCGCATAGGCCTGGGCCCCTCCCCTAAAGACCGCGCTGCCGGCGACAAGGGCATCGGCACCGGCGGCGACGCAGGCCCCGGCGTTGGCGGCGGTGACCCCGCCGTCGACCTGCAGGTGGGCTTTGGAGCCGGCGGCGTCGAGCAGGGCGCGCGTGCGCGCGATCTTCCTAAGGGTCGCGTCGATGAACGACTGACCGCCGAAGCCCGGATTGACCGACATCAGCAGCACCAGATCGACGCGCTCAATCACGTCCTCGATCGCCGACAGGGGTGTTCCCGGGTTCAGGACGACGCCGGCCTTCGCCCCCAGCTGGCGGATCCGGCCCAGGGTGCGGTGCAGATGCGGGCCGCTTTCGGGGTGAACGGTCAGGATGTCGGCTCCCGCGTCGCGATAGGCCTCCAGCCAGGGGTCCACGGGGGCGACCATCAGATGGACGTCGAACGGCAGGGTGGTGTGCGGCCGCAGCGCCGTCACGATGTCGGGGCCGAGCGTGATATTGGGCACGAAATGGCCGTCCATGACGTCGATATGGACCCAGTCGGCACCCGCGGCCTCGATCGCCGCCACTTCCGCGCCGAGCTTGGCGAAGTCCGAGGCCAGGATGGACGGGCAGATCAGGGGGCTGTTCGGCATGGTTGGGGGATACGGCGGGACGGCGCAGGGGGCAAGTCAGGCGCGCGGGAGTGTCGCGCAGATCAGACCCGCTCCAGCCTGGCCGCGAAGAAACCGTCAAGCCCGCCGGTTTCCGCCCACATGGAGGGGAGTATGCGCAGCCAGCCTTCCGGCGTCAGGGCCTCGGCCGGCGCGCCCACCGCCGCCGGATCGGCGGCTGCGGTGCGGAAGGCGGGGTTGCGGCGCAGGAAGGCGATGATCTGGGTCTCGCCCTCCTCCCGCTCCAGCGAGCAGACGCAATAGACCAGCCGCCCACCCGTGGCGACCCGCAGGGCGGCGGTGTCCAGCAGGCGATGCTGGACGTCTGCCAGCTTGGCCACCTCGGCGGGTTTGGTGGCGCGCAGGACCTCGGGATTGCGACGAAGCGTGCCGGTCGCGGTGCAGGGCGCGTCCAGCAGCACGGCATCGAAGGTGCGGCGATCGTCCCAGTCCTCGGCCGCTGTGACGATGATCTCAACCTCAAACCCCGTTCGCTCCAGATTTTGGCGCAGCCGGCGCAGGCGCGGTTCGGACCGGTCGAGGGCCACGACCCTGGCACCGGAGGCGGCCAGCTGCAGCGTCTTTCCGCCGGGCGCGGCGCACAGATCGATCACCGTTTCGCCCGCCTTGGGCCCCAGCAGGCGGGCGGGGACCGCAGCGGCTGCGTCCTGCACCCACCAGCCGCCGGTCTCATAGCCGGGCCAGGCCGCGACATCCCCGCGAATTCCGGCGCGAACCGTGCCGCCGGGCATGAGAGTTCCCTCCAGCGCTTCGGCCAGGGCGGCGGCGTCCTCACCGGGTCTGACGCTGAGGTCGGTTGGGGCCTCGTCGCGGGCGGCCAGGGCAATGGCCACAAGGCCGGCCTCGCCATAGGCCTGTCGCCAGCGCGCGGCGATCCAGTCGGGCAGGTTGGATTCGGCTGTCGTCAGCCCCGGGCCCTCGCGCTCGATGCCGCGAAGGACGGCGTTGACCAGGGCCTTGTACGGCCGGGTCCTGGCGTCCCGCTCGGCCAGTTTGACGGCGGTGGAGACGGCGGCGAAGGCAGGCGTCTCCAGCACCAGGGTCTGGGCCAGCGAAACCCGCATCAGGGTCCGCACCGCCTCGGGAGGGGATTTTTGCAGACGGCGGTTCAGGATGTGGTCGATCTCGCCCAGTCGCCGCAGGGCGGCCATGGCGACGGCGCGTGCGAAGGCGCGGTCGGGGCCAGGTAGCTCGCGAAGCTCCGGCAGGGCCATGGCCTCGTCGAGGCCGTTGCGCCGTTCCAGCGCGGCGTTCAGCAGGATGCCGGCAGCGATACGAGCCTCCACGCCGATATCCACGGCGTCGTCGGGGGTCGTTTTGCGGGCCACCGGCTCGCGGCGGGGGCCCCGGGCCTTGTCGGCCAGCCTCCGGCCCCTTGCCCCCGAATCCTTGCCCCTGGGGGTCCCGCCGCTCACACCGAAACCTGGGTGCCCAGCTCGACCACGCGGCCAGGCGGGATGTGGAAGAAGTCGGTCGGGTTGGCGGCGTTTCGCATCAGGAAAATATACAGCTTGTCCTGCCACAGAGGCATACCCTGCGAAGCCGAGGCCACCACGGAACGACGGCCCAGGAAGAAGCTGGTCGACATGATGTCGAACTTCAGACCCTGCTTGCGGCACAGGCCCAGGGCCCGGGGCACCTGGGGGCTTTCCATGAAGCCGAAGCTCAGGGTGATCTTCTTGAAGTCGTCATTGATGGGCTCCATCGACACCCGTTCGGCGTCCGGGACACGCGGCCTGTCAGTGGTGCGCACGGTCAGGATGATGTTCTTCTCGTGCAGCACCTTGTTGTGCTTGAGATTGTGCATCAGGGCGACGGGCGCAACGTCCGGGTCCGAGGTCAGGAAGATAGCGGTTCCGGGGGCCCGGTGAGGCGGGCGGGCACGCAGCATCTCGATCAGGTCGGTCAGCGCCAGGCTGTCCTTCTTGGCCTTGGCCGACAGGATCTGGCTCCCCCGCGTCCAGGTCCACATGATCAGAACCAGAACCGCGCCCAGCGCCAGCGGCATCCAGGCCCCGTCGGGGATCTTCAGAAGGTTGGAGGTCAGGAAGACGGTATCGATGAAGCCGAACGGGATCAGGGCCGCCAGGGTGGCCCAGATCGACCATTTCCATTTCTTGGTGATCACCGAGAAACTCATCAGCGTGTTGATCAGCATGACGCCGGTGACGGCGACGCCATAGGCCGCCGTCAAATTGTGCGAGCTCTGGAACACGAACAGCAGGACCAGAACCCCGACCATCAAAAAGGTGTTGACGGCCGGCACGAAGATCTGCCCGGCCTGGGTCTCGGAGGTGAAGCGAATGTCGATGCGGGGCAAAAGGCCCAGCTGGACCGCCTGCTGTGTCACCGAAAAGGCGCCGGTAATGACCGCCTGGGAGGCGATCACGGTCGCGGCCGTGGCCAGGGCCAGCATCGGCCAGTAGGCGACCGTCGGAACCATGCTCCAGAAGGGGTTTTCCGACGCCCCGGGATTGTCCAGGATCAGGGCACCCTGCCCCAGATAGTTCAGCGTCAGGCAAGGCAGGACGAAGTAGAGCCACCCGGCCGTGATCGGTGCCTTTCCGAAATGGCCCATGTCGGCGTACAGCGCCTCGGCTCCTGTCACCGCCAGAAACACGCTGCCCAGGATGATGAAGCCCAGCAGGGGTTCGTTGGCGAACAGCATCACTCCATAGTGCGGCGACAGCGCCCGCAGCACGCTGATGTCGTCGAAGATGTGGTAGAGACCGAGTCCGCCGAGGGCCAGGAACCACACGGCGGTGATCGGCCCGAAATATTTGGCCAGACCCGCAGTGCCTCGCGACTGGACCAGGAACAGTCCGATCAGGATGGCGGCCGCGATCGGCACGATGAAGGCATCCAGCCGGGTTCCGACGCCGGGCGCATCCTTGACCCCCTCAATTGCGGACAGCACCGAGATGGCAGGGGTGATAATGCCGTCGCCATAGAACAGCGCCGCCCCGCAGATCCCGAGGACAAAGATCCAGGCGCTGCGCCGCCCCACTGCGTGCTGGGCCAGGGCCATCAGGGCCAGGGTGCCGCCCTCGCCCTTGTTGTCCGCCCGCATCAGGAAGAAGACGTATTTGAACGTGACCACGATCATCAGGGCCCAGAAGGCCAGTGAGACCACGCCGAGAACCGCCAGCTCCGGCCCGGCCGATCCGCTGCGGGCATGGTCGATGGCCTCGCGCAGGGCGTAAAGCGGGCTGGTGCCGATATCGCCGAAGACCACGCCGATGGCACCGATGGTCAGGGCCCAGAAGCCGGCCTTGCCCATGGCCTGTGGACCCGTATGGCCCGGGTTCGGCGCGGTCGCAGCGGCGGTTGATGAAGCAGGCGAGGCGGGGGAAGCGCCGGCGCCGGGGGATTCGTCCCCTGCCATGAGTATCCTCCGGGCGCAGCGGCTGCGGGCCCATCAAAGCGGAGGGGCTGTAGGCCCATTCCGCAGCCGGTTCAATCGCAGGGAAACGGTTTCAGTTGCGCGGTGTTCGCCAGCGCGGGCCACAGATTTGTGAATCCCGTCGCCGGTGCCTACCTTGGGGGCTGGAACCGGACAAAAATGTCAGACAGTCAACGCTTTCCCGTCGCCGCCCATGCCCTGGCCTATCTGGCGCACCGGGGGGCCTATGACGCGGCCCACGCCGCGCCCAGCGCCGTGCTGGCCGCCTCCGTGCCGACCAATCCCGTGGTTATTCGCCGCGTCACCGCCCTGCTGGCCAAGGCCGGTCTGATCGCGACGCGTCCGGGCGCGTCCGGAGGTTCATGGCTGCTCAAACGACCCGAGGAGATCCGGCTGGATGCGGTGTTGAAGGCCGTCAACGGCTGCGCCCATCTGGGCTCGCCGCCGCTGGGGGCCAAGGGATGCCCGGTGGGCGAGCATATCCCGCGTCAGGTCGGCAAGGTTCTGACCCTCGC
>Ga0163144_10011218_pt1 | contig 18984 bp, 13 predicted proteins | sample OliLak19BULKMAT1_FD_123175 | JGI IMG/M metagenome (GOLD analysis project Ga0163144, IMG submission 123175) | Freshwater microbial mat bacterial communities from Lake Vanda, McMurdo Dry Valleys, Antarctica - Oligotrophic Lake LV.19.BULKMAT1 | ecosystem: Environmental > Aquatic > Freshwater >... | reverse complement strand
TACTATCTTAGCCTTGGAGTCTTCAAGCATAAAGCTGATTCTGCTTAAAGGATATTCAGGGTCAATAGGAACGTATGCTCCACCAGATTTTAATATTCCCAAAATTCCCACTATCATCTCTATGCTTCGCTCTATGCAGATTGCAACAATGGTTTCAGGTTTTACACCAAGGGTTTTAAGATAATTAGCAAGTTGATTTGCTCTTTCGTTCAACTCCCAGTATGTGAGCTGTTGTTCATTAAAAACCAAAGCAGGCATTTCTGGTTTCATTGAAACCATTGCCTCGAATAGATCAATAATTGTTAAATCCTTTTGATATTCAACTGATTTGGCATTAAAGCTTTTAATTAAGTTAAATTCAAAGTCAGGTATAACATCAATGTTCTGGATTTTCTGATGAAGAGCGTGAGGAAATTGTCCAATAATGAAAAGAATTCTTTGAGCGAGAAAATTAACTTCTTCTTTGCTAAAAAAATCATTTAGGAAATGGATATCTAATTGTAAAGGTTGCTGGTCTCCATAGTCTCTCCAACAAATTTCTAATGGATTTTTACCAGAATCGTTGGTTGCTCTGATAATACTGGCTTGCAAATTGTCGCCAAAATCCAATTCAAAGCGAAGTGACTCATAATTAATATAAATATCACAGAGATATCCTTCATAAGGATTGATTTTGAGAAATCTGCTTATGTCACCTATAAGGTAATTTTGGTGCCTATAATCACTTCTTTGAGAATTAGAAATATCACTTAACAATTGGGTCAGTGATATATCTTTTTCATATTTACCCTTGAATGGAAGAAAACCACTGAACATTCCAACAACATTGCGTAATTTTTTGGAGTTTCTTTTATGGACAGGAATACCAAAAACGAATTCTGATTTGTTGGAAGTGTTTGCAAGATAAATAATCATTGCAGCAATTGTTAGTTGCTGTAAGCCTGAATTTGTAAGAATTTCAATATTTTTGAGTATTTTTCTTTGCTCAGGGGAAATATTAAGGTTGAATGTAGAAGTTTTTTCTGAAACACCTGTTTGAGCCGAAAATTTTCGTTTTAATAATTTGGAAGGTTTTCGATGTATTTTATATTTCCAATAATCTCCTTCTTTTTGATAATCAGCTGAATCAAAATATGCGCTTGCTTTAAGAGCTTCATCCCAATAGGTTGGATAAATAAATGTACGATTATCTGCAGTTAACAATGACCTGTATTTTTCAGACAAATATTTTACCCAGATTGCGAATCCGTATCCATCTGTAATTAAGTGATGATAGCGATGAAAGAACCAGTGCTCATCGTCACTTATTTTTATAAGAACATGTTCGAAAAGCAGAGAATTGAAATCAATTACGAAAGGAATATTAAACCGAGATTGAACCCACACCTCCGCTTCATCTTGAGCATTTGTTCTATGTGAAAAATCCATCTCCTCCATTTCCATCCTCTCATAATGACTATCGAAATGGCCAATCGGATTAATTTCATTAAGGTCAAATCTCATCTTAAAAGCATCGAAAACTATTGGGGCGGAGTTAACGGCTTCCTGAAATTTTTCTTTATCAAGATTTCCCTTAAGTTTGATGTAACCCCCGATGTTGTAATGAGGGCTTTCATTATTGATCAACTGATCCACATAAACATCCCTTTGGGCAGGATGTAAAGAAAATGTATGTTCACTCATATATTATTGCCTTTAAAGGGCAAGCCAATTTCTACGTTTAATAATCAAAGTTCTATTCACTTATTTCTTATTTGAGAATTAGTTATAAATTGTTCTCCTGATTTCATATAACTTGAATAATACATTTTATAAAATGAGCAATAATAATTAATAACCTCTCTAAACCTCCTAACAAAATATCCATGGTTATGAAGAAACGAAATATCATTTATTCTATATTAAGGTTCTTATTAAAATTCTAAACAAACTTAGCCCAAAATTCAACCCTAACCAAATGATTTTAAAATTTAAAGTAGCCATGTCAAAATCATTTAGTATTTTATTTTCTAATAATTACAAAAATGCAAAAATATAGCATTTATTAGAACTTAGGTAGTAATACCTTGATGGGAACAAGATAAAAGGGTCCTGTTTTCAATAAAAAATTAATTTCTTAAACAAGTTTTTCCAATGGCTGCAAAATTTAGCTATATAAAATTGACTAGACCTATTGTCACATTCGCAATGAGTGGCTTTAAATAGGTATTGTTCTTGAATAGATGTATTTGTTTCACTTCATTTAAGAATTTTAAATCACGGAAATATAACCTTCTAGTAGCTCTAATCGAATAATCAGTAAACCCTAAATTCGCTATAGAAATTGAAGATTCGATTAAGAATTTGTAAATAAATTCTTTGACGAATTGCTAACAATTTCTAAATCGGGATTAAACACAACTTTTTAAAGACCGACATAGTAGTCAAATAGTTTTTGCAAATAAATATATTGAATACTTAAACGGTGTAAATCAAGTAAAAAGGTTATTTAAACCTACTATTGATTAATTTGGGTTAAAGATATGAATCACAAATTCTTGCAACGAAACAATGCTTAATATCAATAACTTAATTTTTTATTAGCTTTGCAAAATGTTTCAAAAGGTTCTACCACTTATTGGTATTTTTTTCATCTTGAATTTTGGAGGATGTAAAAAAACTACGCGCTCAGAAGCTGTGCTTCAGGAAGATACAACTTTTGATGTGTTATCCCTTTGCAGAGCGGGGGTTATTGAGTATGAAATAAAGACAATAAAGGCCGTTGGAATTGATCCTAAAAACAGACAAAAAGTAATTTCAGAGGTACACATAAAATATCCGGTTTTAAGATGCGCCAATACAAAGTTGGAAAATTCAGTGGAAAATTATATAAATAATTTCATTAAAGAACTCTTAAAAGACAATATGAATTCGGAGGATACTGCTAAGGCTCAAACATTAAATAGTGCATCCCAAGCCTTCATAAGGTCTTGTAAATCAAATATAATCTCTTTAAGAAACGAGAGTCCTGACTTAGATCACGTTTGGTTTTGTGATATTATTGGAAACGTTGAAATGCAGTCAAATCGCTATTTTACGATTCGATTTAAATACAATTCATTTACTGGTGGTGCTCATGCCAATTATGGTGAGAGCTATAGGACTTTCGATATTGCCTCTGGAAAACAGTTACAATGGGGAGATATCCTAAATTCATTAAGTCAGGAAAAATTCACTAAGCTTGCTGAACTCAGGTTTAAGCAAGTAAATGGTATGGCGGCTGACAAAAAACTCTCAGAAGATGAGGGTTTCTTTTTTGAGAATGATGCTTTTTATTTGTCTGATAATTTTGGTCTTACAAGTGACGGCTTGGTCATCTATTATCAACCTTATTTGGTAGCTCCATATTCATTTGGTGCTACAACATTGCAATTTAAATATTTCGAAATAATCGATTTTCTTAATCCTACTTTATTTGAGGAACCAATTTAGATTGTTTTTTATTACGGTTCGATGACTTATAGGTTTATCAATTCTGTAATTTAATTGACTCACTTTCCAATTTCGGTCTATTTTGACTTATAAATTCGATTAAATCTTCGAATTACCAAGTCCAAAATCAGTTGTTTTAATTCTTATTTAAATTAAGTTTGCCCCTTAAAAATTTATTATGAATGCAATAAAATACACAATCATTTTTCTTTTAACCTTTATTTTTAGTTCTGCATTTTCTCAAGATACCTTGCGCAATAAAAAAGGAGGCGGTTATCTCTTTACTCTGGTTAAAAATTTGGATGCCACACCTGTTCAAGACCAGAGCAGTACTGGAACATGTTGGAGTTTTTCAGCCCTTTCGTTTTTTGAATCAGAACTCATTAGAACAGGAAAAGGAAAGCACAATTTGAGTGAAATGTTTGTTGTGCGTAATGCCTACATAGATAAGGCTGACAAGTATGTAAGAATGCATGGTAAAACAAATTTTGGACAAGGAGGCGCTTTTCATGATATTCCGTATGTTATCAAAAATTACGGAATTGTTCCTGAGGAAATTTATTCAGGCTTAAATTATGGAGGTAAAAAGCATAACCACAGCGAACTTGAATCCATATTGACTGCAGTGGTAAAAACTGTTACCGATAACCCTCAAAAATCTTTAACCCCGTCTTGGAAAAAGGCTTATACATCTGTTGTGGACGCCTACCTTGGAACAGTACCTGAATCTTATACTTATCAGGGGAAAAAATATACTCCGCTTGAATTTGCAAATAGCTTGGGCTTAAAAATGGAGGATTATATATACGTTAGTTCATATAACCATCATGCTTTTTACCAACCCTTCATTTTAGAAGTTGAGGATAATTGGGCTTCACAGCAAGTTTATAATTTACCACTGGACGAATTAATGAAAGTGATAAATAACTCAATATTAAAAGGTTATACGGTTGCTTGGGCAACAGACGTGTCTGAAAAAGGGTTTTCATTTAAAAATGGCCTTGCCATTGTACCTGAAGATGACACCGCTATTTCCAAAAAAGGAGCTGACAATAAGCAATTCAATAATGCGGGTGCCGACAAGTCAGGAACTCCATTTGATGCTCCATGTCTTGAAATGGAAATAAGTCAACAATTGCGTCAAGAAGCGTTTGACAATTATCAAACAACGGATGATCACGGAATGCATATCACAGGAATCTTTAAGGACCAAACTGGAAAGACCTTCTATCATGTTAAAAACTCTTGGGGTGCCAAAAGCAATGATTGTGATGGCTATTTATTTGCATCTGAAGCTTACGTTAAATACAAAACAATGGACATAATGATTCATAAGGATGCATTACCAGCAGATTTAAAAAAGAAGTTGGGAATTAATTAGAAGACCATTTATCATAGAATTTATTGATTTGAAATCCATCGTCTATCTACGATAATATTACTGACCGCTTTTCTACTTTCTTTTATCAATTTGGAAAGAGAATTGTACCTCAAAACAAAATGCCAGTATTTTAGAAACCAAATTGTAATTTTGCTGATCTTCTTAAAAACAATTTTGCGGCTAATAGTATTCACATTTTTTTTGATTTTTTTTGTTGGCTGCAGTGTAGTTCCGGTAATTGATCAGTGGAAAAATATTAAAAATAATACCTGGAGAAGAAGCAAACCGATTGAAATTCCGATTGAAATTTCTGACACGGGTTTTTACTATAACTTAGCGGTAAATTTGCGAGTGACCAATGATTACAAATACCGTAATTTATACCTAAAGCTAAATACTTTAGACCCCTCAGGAAAAAAATCAAGCGATGTAATTTTACTTACTTTAGCTGACCATACCGGCAAATGGGTTGGTCATAATTTAGGGCCAATTATAAGTTTTAGAATACCGATACAAAAAGACAAAGTGTTTTATAAATCAGGAAAATATTTGTTTGAACTAGAGCAAAATATGAGGGACACAGTTTTGAAGGAAGTTGTAACAGTGGGTTTAAAACTCGACAAGCAAGGAGAGATATTAAAATAATCTTGGGTTATTTTTATCTAACAATTCGCCTCAACATTCTTCCGAAGGAATTCTTTATAAGAGAACGTACACAATAATTAAACAACTATATAATAATGCAATACGATGTAACTGTGATAGGGTCTGGGCCTGGAGGATATATTTCGGCAATAAGAGCCTCACAACTTGGACTTAAAACCGCCATTATTGAACGCTATTCAGCCCTTGGGGGAACTTGCCTCAATGTTGGATGTATTCCATCAAAGGCACTGCTTGATAGTAGCGAACATTATCACAACGCTGCCCATAAATTTGAGATTCATGGAATCAATGTAAAAGGCCTGGAAATTGATTTAGGTCAGATGATTAAGCGAAAAAATGGTGTAGTAACACAGATGAACGGCGGAGTATCTTATTTAATGAAGAAGCATAAAATTGATGTCTTTACCGGTTTGGGATCTTTTATTAATAATAATACAATAAATGTAAGTTCTGCTGAAGGGGATAAGGTTATTGAAACTAAAAATGTAATTATTGCTACTGGCAGCAAACCATCTACTTTACCAGGAATTGAGATAGATAAAAAGAGAATTATTACAAGCACCGAAGCCCTTAATCTTCCTGAAATTCCTAAACACCTTATCATCATTGGAGGTGGGGCTATTGGACTTGAATTGGGGTCGGTATATGGTCGCTTGGGATCAAAGGTTTCGGTTGTTGAATTTATGGACTCTATTGTTCCAACCATGGATAGAACCATGGGTAAGGAGCTTCAAAAATCATTAAAAGGCCTTGGTTTTGACTTCTTATTAAATCACAAAGTAAAATCAGCAATTATTAAAGGCAAACAGGTGATGGTTGTGGCCGAAAATTCAAAAGGTGAAGAGATTGCGCTTGAAGGGGATTATTGTTTGGTAGCAGTTGGAAGGAAGCCTTACACAGAAAATCTTGCTTTAGAAAAAGCAGGACTTTTGGTGGATGAAAGAGGCAGAATTCCGGTTGATTCTAATTTACAAACCCAAACAGCAGGTATTTATGCCATTGGTGATGTGATACAAGGTGCTATGCTTGCACATAAAGCAGAGGAAGAAGGCGTTTTTGTGGCGGAAGTTATTGCTGGACAAAAGCCACATATTAATTATAATTTGATTCCGGGTGTGGTTTATACATGGCCGGAAGTTGCCTCAGTTGGACAAACTGAAGAGCAACTAAAAACAGCTGGGATTTCATACAAAACCGGTTCTGCGCCTTACAAAGCTAATGGCCGTGCTGTTGCAAGTATTGATACAGCCGGACTAGTTAAAGTTTTAGCGGATGCAAAAACTGATGAAATATTAGGAATTCATATTATAGGACCTCGCGCAGCGGATATTATTGGGGAAGCAGTGGTTGCCATGGAATTTAGAGCAAGTGCGGAGGATATTGGCAGAATTAGTCACGCACATCCTACTTTTTCTGAAGCTTTAAAAGAAGCCGCATTAGATGCAACAGATAAAAGAGCGCTGAATTTCTAAAAGTTTCAAGGCTGATTTTACAAAATCGCAATTCGATAAATTCAGAACCCAACCCAGGCGCAAGACACGGCCTGAATTGGGTTGTTCTTTCTACTTTTAGTAATCCAAATATTTAATCCGTTTTCGGATTTTCTGAATTGTTTGTATTTGCAGGAGGATTAGTTGGCCTGTTTTCCTGATTTGGTGGCCTTTCGTTATTAGGTCTGTTCTTATTATTTGGATTTACCGGACGGTTAGGGTTTGGATTGTTTCGGTTATCAGGATTTGGATTTCTTGGCCTGTCATTGTTTGGTCTGTTAGGATTATTTCGGTTATTAGGGTTAGGATTTACTGGTCTATCAGCGTTTGGTTTATTCTGATTATTTGGATTTACAGGTCGTTCGGTATTAGGTTTGTTTTTATTGTTAGAATTTGGGGCAGGATTTCGTGGACGGTCATTATTTGGCCTGTTTCTGTTATTTTGATTTGGGATAGCAGAAGTTTCTGCATTCGGTCTGTTCTGATTATTTGGATTGGAATTTGGCTGTCTTTGGTTATTTGGTTTGTTGCGGTTATCAGGTCTGTTTCTGTCTCCCTTATTATCCCTTCTTTTTTCTCTATTCTTATCCTCCATTCGTGTAATGCTTGAATCTTCAAGCATATCATCTACTTTATAGGTAGTCTTCGACATGATTTCGGCACCCAAAGGTCTGTCAACAAGCGTATCAGGTAATTCTCCACGTTTATTCTTCTCAATTATTTCTTTAACCTTATCAACCTCCAATGGAATCCAATCACCAGGTTTATCCTGATAACTAAACCACATCATTCTCTTTAAAATATCTATTTTTTGCAAATTAGCTGTTCCAATCTTTGTATTAACTATTACCTTTTCTGTTCCGGGAAATTCCCCTAAAGCTTCCATATAGGTATCAAGTTCATAATTAAGACAGCATTTCAGCCTTCCACATTGACCAGAAAGTTTGAGCATATTGATGCTTAAATTTTGAAAGCGCGCTGCTGAAATATTTACAATTTTGTAATCGGTCAACCAAGTGCTGCAGCACAATTCCCTTCCACATGAACCAATTCCTCCTAGTCTGCTTGCTTCTTCTCGGTAGCTTATTTGACGCATTTCAATTCTGGTTTTAAAATCACCAGCATAGCGCTTAATCAATTCTCTAAAATCAACCCGTTCTTCTGCTGTATAAAAGAAAATTACTTTTCGTCCATCCGCCTGAAACTCAATATCACTTAATTTCATTTCAAGTTTAAGTTCCAGAGCTATGGTTCTTGCTTTTTCTAAGGTTGATGGTTCTTTTGCTTTATATTCGGTATATTTCTCTTTGTCAGCCTCAGTAGCAATGCGATAGATTTTCTTAATCGCTTGGCTATCTTCGTTTAGTTCTGCTTTTCTTAATTGAAGCCTTACCAATTCACCTGTAAGCGACACGTGCCCAATGTCGTGGCCTAAATCGCTCTCTAATACAACGGCATCGCCGGTATATAGTTCAAGATTATTAACATTTTTAAAAAACTCTTTTCTACTGCCCTTGAACCTTATTTCAATGATATCAAAAGGGGTATAGTTTTCAGGTAAATCTATATCTTTAAACCAGTCGTAAGTATTTAATTTATTGCAGCTTGATGTACCGCAGGAGCCATTACTTTTGCATCCTTTGGGACTTCCGCCACTTGTAGTTCCACATGATTCGCATCCCATATCTTTATTCTCTATTTAAAATTAGAATCGGCGAAGATAGGTTAAAAAGTTTTGTCTGTTATTTAGTATGCGTCTTTTTTTTTAGATGCTGATTCAGTGTCATTAAGTTAAGAAGAAAAGAGTTGATTTTCATAAGATTACTACAAAATAATTGAGCCGACCAACCTAAGGGAATTTCACCCAAAGTTCGCCGTTGCTTCTGTCGATGGACATAAAGCTTTACATCAGGTTTATACGATTTATTTTGGAACAATATAAAAATAGAATGGTCTCCAACCCGATAGCTATTAGAAGAGTTTCAGCATTATCATTGTTAGAAAATTCAGTATTGTCATAGGAAATATTATTGGCTTGAATACTTTCTTTTGGCCGGAGGCTAGGTGGAAATGTCACTCGCGAGACACGCAGCGACGATATTCTGAGTTAGAAGTCTCGCGAAAAGTGAGACTCCTAATGAATTCATTTGTTAAAAAATACACCGAAATGAAAAAGCTTTACCTCTTAATTTTTACATTACCTTTTTTAATATTTTGTTGTAAAGACAAAGAGGAAATTATACGCAATGTTGACCCTGAACGAAAAGAATGGGGATTATTCCAAAAAGGAACATGGTGGGTGTATGAGGAAGAAAATACAAGAGCTATTGATAGCTTTTGGGTAGATAGTGTAGAAATTAGTTTTTTTAAAAATGATGACTTCGATTATAACAAATATGAACAAATTATAACATTAGTTAATTCAAATGATAATAATTCTAAAAGTTACGCTTTGACTTTGTCTTCTAGGACAACTCTAATTAAAGTTCTTACATTTATCAATTTTGACCGTGAAAATTCAAACTCAAGTATTATAGTATCAATTCCATTAAGCAAAGGAAAAAGATTTAGCGCATGTAAAGCATTAAAGTGGGCAGAATTAGATTCCATTTATGATAGCCTAAAAATTAGTGGTAATACCTTTCATAATGTAACTAGAGTTTATGATATGTGCAATAGTGCTTATAAGAATCAACCTACCTATTTTTATTGTGCAAAAAACATTGGGATTGTTCGCAAAGAATTTCCAGAAATGAATGAGATTTGGAATTTAAAGCGTTTAAATATTGTTCAATAACTCTAATCTAAATTAGTATTTTTATGAAAAAAATCACACTAATTCTAGCTATTTTATTTTCTCTTAAAATATTTGCATCAGATAATAATGTAATGCCTTGGAGCATGCAAATTGTTTCGGCCGAGAACAATGTTAACAGCAATCATTCTGTAACCTTAGAATTTATATTACGGTTTTTAGATACGGCTTTTTTTGATTATTCACTAAGTTTAAGAAAACACATTTATTATTGTGAAGTTGCAACCCAAAACCAAGGTGGTTCTAACTCATGGTGGAATCAAAGTAACAAAATTAAGCCCGATACCGGATTGTATTTGGCTAAAGATAGCATAGAAGGAAGTATTTCTTTTTCTTATAATCCGTCATCTTTACCATACAGTTGTCAAACGGTGTTTCTGGATATAAAAGATTCTTCTGACAATTTAATTTCTCAAACCATGTTTGATGTTTATTTTACTACTTACGGTAGTGTTGAAGTATGGAATGAGTATGATTTTGAACTATTAAAACGAAGCTGGGATTCACCAGAGCAGGGATTGCAGACTTCCTACCGAATCAACCTTTATTATGATTCCATCCCTGAAAGTAATGTGTCTGATTCAGATTTTAATAACGATTCTGTAATGAATTGACGAGAGAAGCGGCCATTAAGGCATGTGGCAATAATCCTGATAGTTTAGCAAATATTAGTGAATGCCAATATGCTCCAGAGGGTGGAAATGAATTAATATTACCAAAAATTAAAAACCCTAATTCTGCCAATAAAACTTCGAATCGACTTACCCTTTATCCCAACCCTGTCTCGGCTTCAATAACAGCAGAGTTTGAAACCTTTCAAAAGGATATTGCTACAATCTTTATTTATTCAGTCGATGGTAAATTGGTAAAATCGATTAAAAACCTAAAATTAGATAAGGGAATGAATAAAATAACAATTCCTACTATTTCTCTTACTAAAGGTGTTTATACTATTTCCATTGAAACTCAAAATTCTAAATGGAATGAAAAGTTGGTGGTGGAGTATGCTTGATTTATCCCAAAATCAGCAATAGAAATTGCAGATTCGATTAAGAATTTGTAAATCAATTCTTAATCGAATTGAAAACAATTTCTAAATTGGGGCTAAATTGGTTTTAACATTTTAATGGAGAGACTCAAACTCGAGTAATGCTAGCTACTATTCCGTTCTATCTATTTCTCCATCAACACATTTCTTAAATTGAGCGAAAGCGTAAACAAGGAAATTTTGGCATTTGCATTTCGCTCAATATGGTAAATGGTATCGTTAACCTGCTTGTAAATTCTCTCAATTTTATCCTCATTCAGCATTTTACTGATATCTTTTACAAATTTTTCATTGGCAGCAGGCACCCTAGGAATATGTCCTTCAATAAAACGACAGTGCAAACATTCACCAAATATAAAAAGACTGTTTTCTAAAAACTGCTTAATTTTTTCTCGGCCTAAGGTGGAAGTTTTATTCACCCAATCATTCAAATTTACGGAGTTGCGTGAATAACAGATGAGCAGCCAATCTCGCATATTGGCTGTATATTCAGTATCTTCTTCGTGTTCAAGGTGCTGCGCCAAACTTAAATTTCCCTTACTTAAAAAGGAGATGACAGTTGCTTCTGATTCACTCTTTTCATGGTGTTGTTGAAGATAACTAGCAATGGTTTCATTACTGAATGGTGGGATATTATAAATCTGTGTACGCGACACAATGGTTGGCAACATTTGATTGATATCCTCGGCTACAAGGATAAGGTGAGTGTCTTTTGGAGGTTCTTCCAATAGCTTGAGTAATATATTTCCTGACTGACCTAAAAATTCTGGCAGCCAAATTAACATGAATTTTTTCCCGCCTTCATAAGACATCAAACTTAGTTTTTTTATGATTTCACGACATTCTTCTGACGTAATATTCCCTTGTTTGTTTTGATCGTCTTTGCCTTTTATTTGTCCCATCCAATCTTCGTAACTCATAAAAGGGTTGTTCTTCAATGCTTTTCTCCAATCCCCGATAAAAGTATCACTAATTTTTGGGCCATCAGAATTAAAGGTTGGGAAGCTAAAATGCACATCAGCATGCACGGTCGATTTCATTTTAGAACAAGAATCGCATTCTCCGCATGAGTCTGTGTCACTTTTATTTTCACATAAAAGAAAAGTAATTACAGCTAGCCCAAGAGCCAATCCTCCGTTGCCTTCGGGGCCAAAAAATAACAACGCATGCGGTAAACGGCCCTGTTTACAAGCATTGAGAAGACGAGTTTTTATAGCCTCCTGACCCGGTATTAAAGAAAACTGCATCTAAAGAAGGACGTGATTTTTTTGGTAAGTGAATAAATAAAACAAGCTATCTGTGTGTTCTAGGCTTTAGTTTCAATACTAGATTTTGGTTTCATGAACATAGAACCAATACCTACCAACAGCAGCACATACATGGCCACGTTACTTGCTAAAGCTACACTCGAAGATGTTTTTAGCACTGCTGGTTCAAAGCGGAATTCAATTTTATGATCTCCGGCAGGAATAACCATGCCTCGCAATAAGTAATCGCATCTAAAGTGTGGTACTTTTTTACCATCTAGGTATGCATTCCAACCTTTTTTATCATTGTAGTAAATTTCTGAAAAAACCGCAATCTGATTTGAACTTGAATGACTGCTATAATCCATTTTGTCAGGATGATAATGGTCTAATTTTATATAAGCTGAAGAATCAAAGTTGATAGTAATTCCCTTTACTTGATCTTCATAGCGTTTGTCAATGATAGCCGTATTTTTTGGATTTATAACTCCAACTTCCTTAATTTCCTCGTTGGCATCCTTCATCATTTTAAATTCCTTTACAAACCAAGCATTACCGCAGGCATCAGGATTTCTTTGGGATTGTTTCTCTCCTGTTTGTTCATCCCTTACAATGTAATATTTCACATTAAGCATATTAATAATGTCCATATCATTTTTGGTGATATGCCATTCAACTACTTCTTGAAAACGACGAAGTTTAGCAGCGTGATACCCTCCAATTGAATGATGGAAATACGACGCTTTGGAACTGTTAAAAGCACTTTCAGATGCATCAAAAACTCGGTAGGTAGAAGTATCAGCCGAAATATCAAGATCTGCTTGCGTTGGTGTGAAATTATTGGCTTGGTAACTCTTTTCCTTTTCCCAGCTTCTATCATCCAAATACCTGCGATCAACTGCCCAAAGATCAACTAAAATAAGGACACCAACGATGGCGGTTACATATTGGATTGTTAATTTTCCTTTTAAATAATACAGGAATGCTGCAAAAGCTGCACCTATAAAAAATAAGGAACGCAAAGCATCCATTCTTAAGTATTTAGCTCTATCGACAATGGCTTCTGCTGGCACTTTTGTTGGGTCACCCAATTGAGCGCCGCCAGAATATAGAATCATGAGTACACAAAAACCACCTGTAATATAAAGGGCTCGCATGATAGCCTTTTTGATTAAGGCCTTATCAGCATTCTCTTTTAGTAAATCATTGAGTGTAATAATTGAAAACGTTGCAACTACAATTTGTCCAATAACCAACGCCATATTTACTGACCTAAATTTATTGTAAAATGGTAAATAATGAAAGAATAAACTATTAAACCACATTAGATTTTTACCCATAGACAAAAACAACGAAAGTAGGAGGGCAGCAAACCACCACCATTTTTCAGGATTTTTACTATAAAACATACCTACTATAAACAAAAACATGATTATGGCTCCAAAGTAAACGGGACCGGATGTGAAGGGCAATGCACCCCAATAGGCCCACGGATTTATTTTTTGACTAAGAAATTGTTGAGCTTGTTGGGCTTGCTGAGGATCCTGACTTTGAGCCATACCCTGCAAATATTTTCTAGATGCATCGTTGCTTCCTAGTTCGGTTCCGCTGCCACCACCTGCAAAATTGGGAATTAAAATAGTAGGCAAATCTTCCCAACCCTGACTCCAGTCGAAAGCATAATCAATATCTAAACCATTGCTTTGAACTGCTTTGGAAGTTCCATCAGGAACAATGGTAAGTTCAGATTTTCCACGAATTGTTTCTTGGGCATATCCCTCAGTTAACATAAGTGAAATGGCATTGGTGCCTAAACCAACCAAGGAAGCTGCACCAAAAATGGAGATGGCAATAAGTGAAGGCTTTATATTTTTTTTCTTTATACCAATGATTAATTCTGTAACAAACCACATAAGAATGATCAACCCAAGATAATAGGTTATTTGAAAGTGATTTGCTTGCATCTGCAAGGCCATACCCGTAGCAGTAATTCCTGCACCGAGAAGATATTTTTTATTGAGTAATAAATTAAATCCGGCTAAAAGGAGTGGAGCGTAAGCAATTGCATAGAGTTTGGTATTATGTCCGGCTTCAATCAATATTATATTATAACTTGAAAAAGCATACGCCACCGCACCAATGGCAGCAACCCAAGGATTTACTTTGAAAGTGAGTAGGAGAACGAAGCTAAATACCATGGCCATAAAGATCATATTAACCGGATGTTTAAAGGGACTTATACTTCGCAGGTATTGAGCATAGTTATAGGGCGCTTCATAAGAAATCTGATAAGAAGGCATACCGCCAAACATTGAATTGGTCCAAAGAGGACCATGTCCATCCTTTTTCTTGTAGTCAGCTATTTCCTTAGAGGCTCCAGTGTATTGCTGAATATCACCCTGTTTCAAGACTTTACCTGAAAAATTTGGTGCAAGAAAAGCGATGGTTAACAAGGCAAAAACTGCCAACGGGATGAGGTATTGTAAATAGGTTTTATATGATTTCATATATTTTAATTGTTGATTTTTTTATTCTATATCCTTAAAATTTCTTAGTTAGATTAGGCTTTCAGGGTGCATTTCTCTGAAAAACAGAATGTGCCACAAACATATATTAAAAATGAAGAACCGACAAAATGAATCTGAATTTGATTGATAAATAAATATCAAAAAGATGTCAAAACGCAGTTATTATAATAGTTTATACTAAATAATAAACATTCGAAAAAATAACTTCCGCGAAACCTCCGAGGTTTTGCAAGAATAAAATCATCTGTTATCACTTTCTAATTGTTCTGAAAGACAAACCTCTGAGTTTTTTAAAATTAAAAAGAGAAGCAGCAATGATAAACCATAAACCAATGTCGTTAAGTTAAGAGAAAAAGCATTAATATTCGCTCGCTTTTTGCGAGCGAATGTTAACCTAAGTCGCCGTCGCTTCGCCTCCGGCGAGTGACATGCTATACTGCCTCTGGCATCTTCGAATTTTAGTTCTTCTAACTATATCTGGATAACCTCCAGAGGACTTTCTGAACAAGCACTGCTGTATTTATAATTTTCAGGTTCAAAAACTAGGCCTGTTCTGACTGGATTATTGTGAATATGGTTAATTTTTTGTTCAATGATTTGATTGCTATATATCGACACAGGAAAATCAGTATATTGCTCTAAATGAAATTCTGAACATTGCTTATTTTTGAAGGCAGAACGATGAAAGAGTTCTAACAACCAATCCTTTCTACTCTCTGCAATGTTGTTCTTAATTTCTTTTAAAAACAATTTTAAGGTGTAACCCTTAAACCGACCTATTAATTCCTTTAAATCTTTGTCCAATCTACTACAGACTAAGTGTAAATGATTCGACATGATTACATAAGCATAAATTTCCAGATTCTCGTTCTCTTGACAGAACCTCAAATTATCTATAATAATTTCCTTGTAACTTTCTCTTGTTAACGAATCAATCCACCCAACCATTTAAAGTGTTGTAGAATATAGATCATCGGGACTTGTTTTTCTTAATTCGCTCATCGTTCAAAATTATTCTGAGGCTTTTGAATTACAAAAAATGAAATATTTTATTCTGGCCGGAGGCCGGAGGAATATGCCACTCGCCGGAGGCGAAGCAACGGCGACTTGGCTTTGCATTCACTCGCAAAAAGCGAGTGAATGCTGCTGATGTTTACTCCTTAACTTAATGACATTAAATCACAAACTATGAATTCTGGTGATTTAACTATTCAACAATTTAATTTCAAATAAATCGACGCTATATTTCAATAGGCACATCATTGAGCTATTAATTCTAAAATGTGCAAAACGCGTTAAGAATTATTGCTTCCAATCATGGCTTAATGTAACTATTAATATATCTTCGCGGCGGTTAAATATACCTTCATAATTTATGCGTTTTCAAGCACTCCAAACCGCACAATCGCGGAAAATTTTAAAAGTTAAGACAGACGTTTCTGATATTCCGGCATTATTTGGTTCCAATGTATTTGGCCATGATGCCATGAAAGAATACCTTAGCAAAGAGGCGTTTAAAGCGGTAAATGAAGCTGTGAAAGCAGGAACTACCGTGCAAAGAGATATTGCACAAAAAGTAGCCGACGGAATGAAACGTTGGGCCTTAGAAAAAGGAGCTACCTCATTTAGTCACTGGTTTCAACCACTTACTGGCTTAACTGCGGAAAAACACGATTCATTTTATGAAGTTTGGGACGGAAAAGCCATTGAAAAATTTTCAGCAGGCTCACTTGTTCAGCAAGAACCAGACGCTTCAAGCTTGCCAAGTGGTGGATTGCGAAATACCTTTGAAGCCCGTGGTTATACCGCTTGGGATCCATCATCTCCAGCTTTTATTATTGAAAAAACTTCAGGAAAAACCCTCTGTATTCCAACAATTTTTGTATCATACCATGGCGAGGCCCTAGATTATAAGGCTCCTTTACTAAAAACCATGGCACTTTTGAATAAAGCAGCTACGCAAGTTTGTAATTATTTTGATAAAAATGTAAAACATGTAGGCGCAAGTTTAGGAATTGAGCAAGAATATTTTTTAGTTGATAAAGCCTTACATGATGCCAGGCCAGATTTGATAATGACTGGCAGGACTGTTTTTGGTCATGCACCTGCAAAGGGCCAACAAATGGAAGATCATTATTTTGGAGCCATTCCAGCCCGTGTTTTCAATTTTATGTATGACCTTGAATTAGAGTCAATGAAATTGGGAATTCCACTAAGGACACGTCACAATGAAGTTGCTCCAGGACAATACGAATGTGCACCAATGTTTGAGGAGATTAATTTAGCGGTGGATCATAATCAATTGTTGATGGATTTGATGGAAGAAATTGGCAGAAAACATGGATTTAAGTCGCTTGTTCACGAGAAGCCTTTTGCCGGTATAAATGGCTCAGGAAAACACAATAATTGGAGTTTAATAACCGATACCGGGGTAAACCTTTTATCTCCAGGCACCAATCCAAACTCGAATTTGCAATTTCTTACCTTCTTCATTACAACGATAAAGGCGTTCCATGATTGTGCCCCAATATTACGCGCAAGCATTGCCAGTGCCAGCAACGATCATCGTTTGGGAGCTAATGAAGCACCACCGGCCATTATGTCGGTTTTTATTGGAAGTACCCTTACAAAAGTGGTGAGTGATTTTGAATCTAATAAAAAAACTGCTCCCAAGGCCAGTGATAATAAGGTGATAAATGTGCATAATCTACCTGATATTATGGTAGATAATACAGATAGAAACAGAACATCACCCTTTGCATTTACCGGCAATAAATTCGAATTCAGGGCCGTTGGTTCAAGCGAAAATTGCGGCCGTCCTATGATTGCACTCAATGCAGCCGTGGCGAACCAATTGATTAAATTCAAAAAAGAGGTAGATGCGCTCGTTGCAAAAAAGACAAAACTAGAAGATGCCATACATCAGGTTTTAAAAGGTTACCTGAAAGAATCTAAAAAGGTACTTTTTGAAGGCAACGGATACAGCGATGAGTGGGCCGAAGAAGCCAAAAAACGTGGTCTTGAAAACATTAAAAACTCTGTGGACTCGCTGGATTCATACTTGAGTAAAATGGCAGATGAAATTTTCGTAAAAAATGGAATCTTTACCAAAAGTGAACTACATGCCCGCTATGAAATTAAGCTGGAAGATTTCGTTAAGAAAATTCAGATTGAAGGCCGTATCATGGATGAATTGGTTCATACCCATATTCTACCTTCTGCTATATTGTACCAAAAAAGACTTGCAGATACCATACAATCCATAACGCTTGCAGGCGTTGCCAAAGCGGATAGCAAAGGGTTAGTAGATTTGCTTAAGGAAGTTTCCAAACATACCAATGAACTAAAAATCGCAGTGGATATGATGGTTGAACAAAGAAAACAGGCCAATGTTATAACCGATACCAAGAAAAAAGCCTTAGCCTATTGCAATATTGTAAGAGCATCATTCGATGTCATTAGAAATCATGCAGATAAGTTAGAACATTTAATTGATGATGACTTATGGAAATTGCCTAAATACAGAGAATTGCTTTTTGTGCGGTAGGTAGTTTTTTTTTATTTTCTTTCAAGATTTTAGTATTGCAGGGTCTGTTTGTGATATCTGAACCCGCGTATGAATAAATTTCTTTACGAGATTTTAAAAGCGTTCTTGATGTTTTATTGAAAAAGGTGTTTTTGGGTATTGAAGTTTTGCGATTTCTAATTCTGCTTTGATGTTTTGGAAGAAAGAGATAACTTTGTGCAAAGGGGACTTGTTTGAGTGAAGAATATACTCGAAATTGGGCAGATGGGTACGGGATTGTGGGGAGTATCCACAAGTTATGCGTCAACTTAGAAACCGATACCGATAAAATACAGACAAAACTTTGTTTCTAATTTTAGAAACTTCGCACATCTTTGTGACGTTTAAAATGTCAATATGGAATGAGATATTTCGAGACTAGGTTTTTAGAAGAAGCGGACGAGTTTATTTCGGAACTTGACTCAAAGACCATCAAGAAAGTATTTTACAATAGTGACCTTGCCGAACAGACAAATGACCCAAAACTTTTAAAGAAACTGCAAAATGATATTTGAGAGTTTCTGACAAAATATGCAGGACTTCAAGTTAGGCTTCTTGCATTTTGGGATAAGTCAGATAACAAAGAAACATTGGTAGTTGCGACCCACGGTTTCATAAAAAAGGTTGACAAGGTGCCAGCAAACGTAATTGATCGAGCAATTAGAATAAAGGACAAATATTTCAATAACAAAAAGAAAAAGTAATCAAATGGCAACTAAAGAAATAAAGACTTATTTGCTTGCTGAAATGAAGGACAAGCATATCGGCAAAGT
>Ga0163144_10011217_pt1 | contig 18986 bp, 10 predicted proteins | sample OliLak19BULKMAT1_FD_123175 | JGI IMG/M metagenome (GOLD analysis project Ga0163144, IMG submission 123175) | Freshwater microbial mat bacterial communities from Lake Vanda, McMurdo Dry Valleys, Antarctica - Oligotrophic Lake LV.19.BULKMAT1 | ecosystem: Environmental > Aquatic > Freshwater >... | reverse complement strand
TGAGCGCGGAATCGGTCGTGCCGGTGCTGCTGTATTGTCCGGCCGAGCGCACGTCACCGACGCACATGCGCCAGCGGCGGGCCGCGCGGATCGACGTGCCGGACGACGCGCTCGGTCGTGCCTTCGCCCGGCTGTTCACCGGGACGCCGGTGGCGGTCTCGCCGTGTGCGGATTTCCAGACTGCGCTGTGGCGGAAAATCGCGGTCAACGTCGTCGGCGTCCTGAATACGATCCTGCTGCTGCCTTCGGGCGTGTTCGCCGACGCGCGCGTGGCCGGGCTGGCGCGGGCGCTCGTGCGAGAATGTGTGGCGGTCGCGCGGGCGGAAGGCGCCGCGCTCGAGGACTCCCTGGCGGACGAGGTGCTCGAAATTTACCGGGGCAACCCGCCCGACTCGCTCAACTCGATGCACGCCGACCGGCTGGCGGGCCGGCCGATGGAACTCGACGCGCGCAACGGCGTGATCATCCGGCTCGGTCGCACGCATGGGATTCCGACGCCCTATAATGAAATGGCCGTCGGCTTGCTCGAGACCATGGTAGCGGCGGGCAATCCGTAGGCGGTGGTGATCGGACGAGGGTGTCAGTCGCCCGTGACGCCACCCGCCGCCCGCAGCAGCCGGGCCACGGCCTCGGGTCTGCGCGCCAGGGCGGGATCGAGCGGGGTCTTCCCCCGGAAGTTTTTTGTATTCGGAGTGTCGACTCCGTGCGCGAGCAGCCGCGACCAGCCAGGCCACGAAGGGGGCCTGGGCCGCGAGGCTGGCGCCGCGAGGAGGCCGGGCACGGTGAAACTTATTACTGGATACGGATCGGGTGCTTCTCGTCGCCGCGCGGCGCGCCGGAGGAGCGTGACTTTTGAGGGACAACGACTTTGCGCGCCCGCTGGGGCGGGCACCCAGGTCCGGACGGACCGCGGCTGGGTTCGATCGCGGCGGAAAAGGAGGGAGGACGAGACGTGGGACGGACGATTCACCCCACGGTCGGCCCGGCGGGAGTGCGGGTCAGTAGATCGAGCGCCGGAGCCACGAGGGAGGGTCCGGTGCTTCAACTCACCCTCATCGAAAACCCAAACCCGATCTCATCACCCATGAAGCCTTCCATTCTACAGGGCGCATACTCCATTGCTGCGTTCGCCCTGGCGTCGCTCATCGTCAGTCTTGGGGCGTTTGCCGCGAAGCCGGCCGGCAAGGGAAATCCCAACGCGTCCACGGCGACGATTTACTCCGCGCAGGCGGTGGCGTTGAAAGTCGACGGCGTCACGACGCCCACGCCCGGACCGATCGTGCTGTGCGACACCGGCCCGCTGCCCGCCACGGGCGGGGCGCTGCAGAAGACCGAGTCCAACTTCACTCACGGCAATGGAGGTCTGACGATCGACCACGCGGCGGCATTTGCCTCGGGCAGCGGTCCGCAGTCCGCCGCGAATGCGACGCTGTCCGGGTATCGCGTCGAGTTCGTCACCACGGATGGCGAGCATACGCACCGGGCATTGATCGAGGCCGATTACATCTATGGCGAAGCCACCGCCTCGGTGGAAAGGAACGGGCGGATCGCGGTCGACACGAACGTGGTCATTCAGGGCTTGAAGGTGAACGGCGTTGCCATCGCCGTGACCGGGCCAGCCCAACCAGCGCGTGGATCTGCCGCACGAGGCTGGCGGCTACCTGATTCTGAACGAACAGGCCAACTCAGCCACGACCAACAGCGGTGACATCGCGGTCTCGGCGATCCACTTCTTCGTGTGCCATTGCATCGAGGGGCACGTGGGATTGGTGCGCGCCGGCATCACGAGCGGCGGCAAGCCGGGTCCTTCGGATGACGAGTGCGGCAAAGTGACGGGCGGCGGCTGGATCGTGGGCACGCCGTCCGGCGAGAAGGGCACCTTCGGCATGAGCGGCGGGATCCGCCGGGGCGAGTTCTGGGGCCACCTCAACTTCATCGACCACGGCTTGGGCCTGAAAGTCAGCTCGACGGCCGTCACCGGCTGCCACGTGGATTCCACCAACGGGCGCCTCATCGACTACGCGGTCACCATCAACGGCGCGGCCGGCACGGCGCGGTTGCTCGTGATCGACAACGGGGAGCCGGGTCGCAGCGCTGTCTTTGATCTGAGGTGGTCGACCGGTTATCGCGCGGTCGGCGAACTCGGGGGCGCGCGGCCGGGTGGCGGCAACATCCAGCTTCACAAGTGTCCGCCGGGTTGGGAGTGAGCGCCCCGACACCGCGTGGGCGCAAAGTCACGGTCCTGCCACCCCGTGGTGGCGGGACTTTTTCTTCGTGCGGAGTGGAGGGGCGGGGCGGTGGAGAATGGCCGGCGCGCGCCGAAACTTCCCATCGCGCAGGCTTGCGCGCCGCGACGTGCGACTCGTAGCGTCGCGTTTCATCACATGAAGAAAGCGCTCATCACCGGCATCACCGGACAGGACGGCTCGTATCTCGCGGAGCTGTTGCTCGCCAAGGGCTACGAGGTGCATGGGGTCATCCGGCGCGCATCGACCTTCAACACGAGCCGGATCGATCACCTTTACCGCGATCCCCATGTGAACGGCGTGAAACTCTTCCTGCATTACGGCGATCTCGCCGACTCGGTGCAGATGGTGAAGCTGCTTTATCAGCTCCAGCCCGAGGAAATCTACAATCTCGGGGCCCAGTCGCACGTGCGGGTGTCGTTCGACATTCCGGAATACACCGGCGACGTCGTGGGCTTGGGCGCGACGCGCATTCTCGAAGCGATCCGCGAGGCGGGGCTGGGGAAGAAGTGCCGGTATTACCAGGCGTCTTCGTCGGAAATGTTCGGCAAGGTGCAGCAGGTGCCGCAGACGGAGGACACGCCGTTCTGGCCGCGTTCGCCGTATGGCTGCGCGAAGATGTATGCGCATTGGCTGACCGTGAACTATCGGGAGGGCTACAATCTCCACGCCTCGAACGGCATTCTCTTCAACCATGAGAGCCCGCGCCGCGGCGAGACGTTCGTCACGCGCAAGATCACCCGCGCGGCGACCCGGATCAAACTCGGCCTGCAGGACGCGCTCTACATGGGCAACCTCGATGCGCGGCGCGACTGGGGCTACGCGAAGGAATACGTCGAGATGATGTGGGTGATGCTGCAGCAGGAAAAGGCCGACGACTACGTGGTGGCGACGAACGAGACGCATACGGTGCGCGAGTTCATCCAGGAGACCTTTGCCCGGTTGAATCTCGACTGGGAGAAATACGTGAAATACGACGCACGTTACGAGCGACCGGCCGAGGTCGATCTGTTGATCGGCAATCCCGCGAAAGCCAAGCGCCAGCTCGGCTGGGAGCCGAAAGTGAAGTTCAAGGAACTCGTCCAGATCATGGTCGACGCCGATCTCGATCTCGCCAAGCGCGAGGCCCAGATCGCGGCGTTGCCGAAGCCCTGAGGCGTCCGGCGCGGAATCACTGCTTCCACGGCGCATGAAGCTCTTCATCGCGGGTCACAACGGCATGGTGGGCAGCGCGCTGGTGCGGCGCTTCGAGCGCGAAGCCGGCGTCACGCTGCTGCTGCGCACGCGACGTGAGCTCGACCTCGGCAGCCAGGCGGCCGTCGATGCCTTCTACGCCGCGGCGAAACCCGACGTCGCGATCGTGGCGGCCGCGAAGGTCGGCGGGATCCATGCGAACCACACCTATCCGGCCGAGTTTCTCTTCGATAATCTCGCGATCGCGGCGAACACGATTCACTCCGCCTTCCGTCACGGCACGCGGCGGCTGCTCTTTCTCGGCAGCTCGTGCATCTATCCGAAGCGTGCGCCGCAGCCGATGCCCGAGAGCTGCCTGCTGACGGGCGAGCTCGAGCCGACCAACGAGGCCTACGCCATCGCGAAGATCGCCGGCCTGAAGCTCTGCCAGTATTACCGCCAGCAATACGGCGTGCTCTTCCACTCGGCCATGCCGACGAATCTCTACGGGCCGGCCGACAACTATCATCCGCAGAATTCGCATGTGCTGCCCGCGCTGATCCGGCGCTTCGACGAGGCGCGGGCGGCGGGCCGGTCCGAGGTCGCGGCCTGGGGCACGGGCGCGCCGAAACGGGAGTTTTTGCACGTCGACGATCTGGCGGACGCCTGCGCCTTTCTCCTGCGGCAGGAGAATCCGCCCGACTGGATCAATGTCGGCACGGGCACGGACGTCACGATCCGGGAGCTGACGGAGACCGTCGCGGCCGTCACCGGCTTCGGCGGAACGATTGTCTGGGATGCGAGCAAGCCGGACGGCACGCCGCGCAAGCTGATGGATGTCTCGCGACTGGCCGCGCTGGGCTGGCGGTCGCGGATCGCGTTGCGCGAGGGCATTGAGCGGACCTACGCGAGCTTTCTGGCAGAAAAAGCTTCCGGCACGCTGCGGGGCTGAGTTTACCCCGGCGTTTCGCTTTTCGTGCCGGCCACCCGTTTCAAGCTTCCGCCACCGCCCCGCTGGGCCTTCGCGCTCGTCGCGCTGGCGGCCTTCGCCTTCCTGCTCCGCGTTTACGTCGGGATCTGCACGCCGGAGCATGGCATCACGAAGTTCCTGCGCGTCGGCCAGGAATTCAATGAGCGCGGCACGGCGGTGTTTCGCGCCACGCCGAAATACATCGATCCGTATCCGGCCCACCGCTGGGGTTTCGACGGCCAGCTCTACGCCGAGATGGCGCTCGATCCGCTCCTGCGCGATCCGCACCTGCACGTCGCGCTCGATGATCCGCCCTATCGCAGCCAGCGGATCCTGTTGTCGTGGATCGCCTGGGTGCTGGGGCTGGGAAAACCCTTCTGGGTCATCAACGCCTATGCGGCGATCAACCTGTTGTTCTGGATCGGGTTCGCGTGGCTCTCCGCGCGGCTATTTGCGCCGCTCGGTTGGGGCGGGCTCGCGGGCTACGCGGCGATCCTGCTGACCTGCGGCGTAGTCGAATCGATGCAGGCGTCGCTCACCGACCTGCCAAGCTTCACGCTGATTCTGGCGGCATTGATGACGGGCGGCACGGCCGGGGCCGGCATCCTCGCGCTGGCCGCACTCGTGCGGACGACCTCGTTGATCGGGTTCATCGGCCTGGCGGAATTTCCACCGCCGTGGAAGGAGGCCTTCAGGAAAACCCTGATCCGCGGCCTGATCGCCGTCGTGCCGGTGGCGCTGTGGGTGATCTATGTGTTGTGGCGCTTTCGCGGGCGCGAAGCCGGCTTCGACGGCGGCAACCTCGCGCTGCCGTTTCGCGGCATGATGGAGAAGCTCGGCGAGTTCAGTGTGACGGCGACGCACGGGCCGATCCGCTGGCACCGCTTCGTCTTCGAAATCTACAAGAGCTACGATCTGCACGCGCTGCTGACGATCGTCGCGGTGGTGACGCAAAGCATCTTCATCGCCCTGCACCGGGAGTGGCGGAATCCGCTTTGGCGCTGGGGCGCGGTGGCCGTGCTTTATTTCTCGTGCATCAGCTTTCTCTCCTGGGAAAGCCATTTCACGATCACGCGGCATGCGCTCCCGATGACGCTCGTGTTCAACCTGCTGCTGGCGGCGCGACCGACGAAGGCGTGGCTGATCTGGTTCCTGCTGGGCAACTGCTTTGTCCCGTTTGGCCTGCGCTATTTTGACGGGATGCGGGAGTTCCGCACGCCACCACCGCAGCGGGAATTCAAGATCGAAGGCCCGGCGGAGTCGACGACGCGGATCGCGGTGAGTTATGGCGAGGGCTGGTCCGACCAACAATGGTGGCCGGCCACGACCTGGCGTTGGGCGCGCGGTGCATCCGCGACGCTACTCCTGCGCAACGCCGGGCCGCTCGCCGCGGGTGTCGAGCTGCGGTTTGTCACGCGCACCCGCCGCCCGCGCAAGCTCGAGCTGAGATCCGGCGAGAAGTTGATGTGGTCAACGGCTCTGCCGGCGGGGCGCCAGGTGATTGTCATTCCCGGACTGGATTTGCCGCCGGGGGAGACGCGGCTGGTGTTTACCACGGACGGGCCGCCGGAAAGGCCCGACGACACGGAGGATTTCACGCCGGGGCCGGTGACCTTCAAGATGGAGAATCCTCGGCTGGTGGTTCCGCCCCACTGAGCGGGACGGCGAACGCCCGGCGCGTGTTTGCTGCCTTGTGCTTTGCGGATTCCCTTGTTTCGTCAGGCCCTCACTTTCCATTCCATGATCGCACCCGAGACTTTCAATCACATCGAGAACATCAAGAAGCGCGCCGGGCACTTGTGGAGGTTTCTTTGACTGCGATCAAAAGCAGCGTGAAATCGAAGCGATGGCGGCCGAGATGGGCGCTCCGACCTTTTGGGAAAACAGCGAGCGGGCCCAAAAACACATCGGCAAACTCAACGGCCTGAAGAAATCCGTGCTCCCGGTCGTCGCCTTCCAGAAGAAGGTCGACGATGTCGCGGTCATGGCCGAGCTGGTCGAGGCCGCCGAGGGCGCGGAGCGCGACAGTTACGAGCAGGAGCTGGAAGGGCAGGTCGCGGCGATGATCGCGGAGCTCGATGCGCTCGAGATCGCGTCGTTCCTGACCGGGCAGTTCGATCGCAACAACGCCATCTTCTCCATCCAGGCGGGCGCGGGTGGCACCGAGTCCAACGACTGGGCCGACATCCTCTTCCGCATGTATTCGCGCTGGTGCGAGCGTCGTGGCTTCGAGGTGGAACTCATGGATGTGCAACCGGGTGACACCGCCGGCATTTCCAAGGCGACGATCCTGATCAAGGGCGAGAACGCCTACGGCTACGCCAAGGCCGAGCGGGGCGTGCATCGGCTCGTGCGGATCAGTCCGTTCGACTCGAACAAGCGGCGGCACACGTCATTTTGCGCGGTCGACGTCGTCGCCGAGGTGACGGACGAAATCGCCATCGATATCCCCGAGGCGGAGATCCGCGTGGATGTCTATCGCTCCTCCGGCAAGGGCGGCCAGGGCGTCAACACCACGGATTCCGCCGTGCGGCTCACGCACATCCCGTCGGGCATCGTCGTGGTGTGCCAGAACGAGCGTTCGCAGATCAAGAATCGCGCGACGGCGCTCAACGTCCTCAAGGCCCGGCTCTACGACAAGAAACAGGACGAGCAGCGCGCGGAGATGGACAAGTTCTACGGCGAGAAGGGCGAGATCGGCTTTGGCGCACAGATCCGCAGCTACGTCCTGCAGCCGTATCAGATGGTCAAGGACCTGCGCACCGGTGTGAGCACGAGCGACACGCAGGGCGTGCTCGACGGCGATCTCGATCGCTTCGTGAACGCCTGGCTCCGCGCCGGCTGCCCGCGGCACCGGAACAAAGACATCCAGATGGATGAATAACTGAAAAAGCAGGAAACCAAGAAGCCACGAAGAAAGCGTTTCTCCGTTTGGCTCCTCCTGGTTTCCTGGCTTCCTGCTTCAATCCATGTCCGGCTTATCCTACGAATCGATCCAGGCGGCGCTCGCGGCGCAGCCGCTGTTCGAGGCGAAGACGTGGCAGCTTTCGCCTGAGGCGTGGCCGCTGACGCCGGAGCAGGTCGCGGAGCTCGAGGCGATCGGTGCGGCGTGCGTGGAGTTCCACCAAGCGCTCGAGACGCTCTACCTGCGCTCGGTCGCCGGCAAAAATCTCCTCCGCAACAAGCCGCTCCTTGCGCCCTGGGTCGCCGACTATCTCGATCGCGGCAAACCCGCCGCGCTCGTGGCGCACGCGCGCGATCCGAAGAACCGCGGCGCGTTTCCCCTCGTGCTGCGGCCGGACCTGTTGCTGACGGACGAGGGCTTCGTGCTGACCGAGCTCGATTCGGTGCCCGGCGGCATCGGGCTGACGGCGTTCCTCAACCGCCTGTATGACGGGACCTCGCCCGTCCTCGGCGCGGGCGACGCCATGGTCAAAAATTTCTACGCGGCGCTCGCGGCCTTCCGACCCGAGGCGCGCAATCCGCTCATCGCGCTCGTCGTCAGCGACGAGGCCGCGACGTATCGGCCCGAGATGCAGTGGCTCGCGCACGAGCTGCAATTGCAGGGCAAGCGCGTGTTTTGCCTGAAGCCGGAGGATATCTTTCCACTGGAGAATTCGCTCTTCTTCGACGCCGAGGGCAACCCGGAGAAGATCGACGTCATCTACCGGTTTTTCGAGCTGTTCGATCTTGAGAACATCCGCACGCAGAAGTTCATCTTCGAGGCGTGGCAGGCGGGTGAGGTGGCGATCGCGCCGCCGATGCGGCCGTTTCAGGAGGAGAAGCTGACGCTCGCGCTGTTTCATCATCATCTGTTGCAGGATTTTTGGGCGGAGGCGCTGAGCGGCCGGGCGCTGAAGCTGTTGCGGGCGCTGATTCCCGCGTCGTGGATCATTGATCCCGCGCCGCTGCCGCCGGGCGCGGTGCTCGACGGTCCGCGCGTGGGCGGCCGATCCCTCAACGACTGGCGCGACCTGAGCAACGCCTCGCAGAAGGAACGCGATCTGATTATCAAGATCAGCGGCTACCACGAAACCGCGTGGGGCGCGCGCAGCGTGGTGCTCGGCAGCGATTGTTCGCGCGAGGAATGGCAGCAGGGCGTCGAGCGCGCGATCGAGCTGGCCGCGGCCAACCTGCACATCCTGCAGGCCTACCGAAAGCCGCGCCGGATCGAGCACGCGGTGTATGAGCGGGAGACGGCGAACAACCCGCCGCGCGCAGCGACGGTGAAGCCGGGTCGGCTGCGGCTGTGTCCGTATTATTTCCTGATCGAAGGGAAACCGCGGCTTTCGGGCGCGCTCGCGACGTTTTGTCCGCCGGACAAGAAAATCATCCACGGGATGCAAGACGCCGCCTTGCTTCCCTGTAGGGTTTTGTCCTTAAACGACGCTCGTGCCTCATCCCGTTAGGCCGAACCGGCGTTTTATCATCTCGCAGAAGAACCGAGCGCTCCTCAGCGCGGCGCTGCTTGCGCTCGGGGCGGGGGGTGGCGGCGATGTCCGGGCGCAGCAAGTTGACCTCGCGACCATCCGCACGCGGGCGGAGCAGGGCGATCCGGAGGCATTGAACGCGCTCGCGAACGCCTACGCCAACGGCCAGGGGGTGGCGCAGAGTTTCGCCGATGCGCTGCGGCTCTACCAACAGGCGGCGGAGCGGGGACTCGCGGCCGCGCAGTTCAATCTCGGCATGATGCACGAGCTGGGGCGGGGCGTGGCGGCGGACCTGGCGACGGCGTTCAAGTTTTACCTGAAGGCGGCCGAGCAGGGCTTCGCGCCCGCGCAGTTCAACGTGGGCAATATGTATGCCAACGGCCTCGGCGTGAAACAGGATTACTTCGAGGCCGCGCTGTGGTTCCGGCAGGCGGCGGATCGGCAGGTGCCGGAAGCGCAATACAATCTCGCGCTGGCCTACGAGCTGGGCCGCGGCGTGGCCAAGGACGAGACGGCCGCGCAGCGTTGGTATCGCGCCGCCGCCGGCCAGCGCTACGCCCGCGCGCAATACAATCTTGCGCTCATGCTCGAGGAGGGCCGCGGTTCTCCGGCCGATCCGAACGCGGCGATGGAATTGTATCGCGGCGCGGCGACGCAGAATTTCGCGCCGGCGCAGAACAATCTCGGCATCCTGCTCGCGGAGGGCCGCGGCGCGCCCGCCAATCTCGTCGAGGCCTACACCTGGCTCGCCCTCGCGGTGGAAAACGGCGCGAAACCCACCGGCCGCGACCTGGTCGCGCAGCAGCTCTCATCCGGGCAACTCGCCGAGGCCAATGTCGGCGTGGCCAAGCTCCGCGCGCAGCTCGGCCTCCGCGAACCGGCGCCCGGTGCGGCCGTCGCCAGCACGCCACCGCCTTCCGCCCGGCCCGCGGCGCCCGCCGCCGCGACCTCGGGCGCGCCGCCGGCAGAGGTGGTCGCGCTCAACACGCGGGTGATCGCGGCCGAGTCCGAGCTCGAGCGCGTGCGCGCCGAGAACGCGCGGCTCGCCCGCTCCGCCCAGGCACTCACGAGCGAAAAGTCCACGCTCGAGCAGCGGCTCGCGGCGGCGACCACGGCGGTCAACACCGCGCGCGGCGATCAAGCCGAGCGCGAGAAAGTCGCCCAGCAGCTCGCTGCGCTGCAGGCAGCGCTCGCCGAGGCGAAAGCGGCCTCGGATCGGCTCGCCGCGGAGAACAACCAGTTGAAGTCCGCGGCCGCGACGGCCGGGCAGAAGGCCGCCGCCGTGAGCGCGCAGGCCCAGGAACGGGCCGCGCTGACGAACCGGCTCAACACCGCGCAAAGCGATCTCGAGAAGATGCGGGCGGAAAACACGCGGCTGGCCACCGCCGCGCGCACCGCCAGTGCGAAGCAACCGCCGGCCGGCGACGCCGCGGCGGGGCGCGCGCAGATCGATCAGCTCACGCGCGAGAAAGCCGAGGCGCTACGCCGGGCCGAGGAGCTGGCGGCGCAACTGTCCGCCGCCCGGGCCGCACCCGCCCCCGGCGCGCCGGCGGTGGCTGGCGGCCAGAGCGCATCGGCCCAGATGGCGAAACTCACGGCGGAAAACGCCCGGCTCAACGAGGACGTCAAACGGGCAACGATCGAGCTGGCGCAGCTCGGCCGGCAGTTGCGTCTCGCCCAGCAAGCGGGCGGCGGATCGGCCGCCAAAGGTTCGGCCGGTTCCGGTGGGGCTGCGGCGGATACAGAAAAAATGGCGGAGCTGGCGAAGCAGCTCGACGACCTGCGGGTCGCCCACGAGAAACTGGGCGCGGAGAACCAGCGGCTGGCCTCGGCCAAGGCGGGCGGCGCCGCGCCGGCGCCGGCGACGCAGCAGCTTGCCGCGGTGCAAGCGGACCTGGTCCGGCTGCAGGCGGAGAACACGCAATTGAAACAGGCCGCGAGCGCGGCGGCGGAGTTGCCGGCCCTGCAGCAGCGCGCGACGCGCGCCGAACAGGCTTCGGCCGAGGTGGCGCGGCAGCGCGACACCTTGGCGATCGAGAAAGCGGCCCTGGAAAAGCGGCTGGCCGAGGCGGCGACCGCGAAGCCCGCGATCGATCCCGGGCAGATGGCGCAGATGCAGCAAATCCGCGCGCAGCTCGGCGAAGCGCTCGAGGAGATGAATGGCGCGCGTCGCGCCAACGATGCGCTCAAGACCCAGCTTGACCAGGCGAAGCAGGCGTTGACGGCGGCCGAGGCCGAGAAGGCGCGGCTCGCGGGTTCTGTCGCGCAGACCGAGTCGGCGCAAGTGGCGGACTTGCGCCGCGCGCTCGTTGCGGCTCAGGAGGCGGATGCCGCCAACCGCGACGCGCTGGCGAAAATGCGCCCGCAGCTCGAGCAGGCGAACCAGGCGGGTGCGACCGGCCGCAAGGCCACCGAGGAACTCGCCGCCGCCGGGCAGACGATCGCCGCCGCGGAAAAAGCCGCCGCCGAGGCGCGCGCCGAACGCGAGCGCCTGGCGGCGCAACTGGCCGAGGCCAATCGTTCGCTCGCCCAGGGAAGTCAGGCGGCGGCGGAATTGGTGACGACCCGGCAGCAACTGGCCGACGCGCAGGCGCGGCTCGCGGGCTGGCAGCAGACGCAGGTCGCGTCGGACGCGACGGCGGCCCGGCTCACCGAGATGTCGCGGGCGCTGGCGACGGTGACCGCCGAGCGCGATCGCCTGGTGGCGGCCGGTCAGGGGGCCGCCGCGGATCGGGCGTCGTTCGATCAGCTCAAGGTGCAGCTCGAGACCGCGAGCAAGACCATCGCCGAGCAGAGCACGAAGAACGACAGCCTGCAGAAGGATCTCGAGGTGGCGAAGCAGAGCGTCGCGGCCGCGCTCGCGGCGCAGGCGGCGGCGGCGAAGGCCGCGCCCACCGATGCGATGCGGCTCGAAATGGCGACGCTGCAGAACCAGGTGCGCACATTCGAGACGCAGGGGGAGGAGGAGCGGCGGAATGCCGCGCGCGAAATCTCGACGCTGGCGACGCAGTTGCAGAGCGCGCGGGAGACCACGCGTTCGCTGGGCGAGGCCAACCGCTCTCTCCTGCAGGCCCGCGGCGCGGAAGATTCGTCGGTCAAAGCCGAGATCGATCGGCTCAACGGCCGGCTGAAGTCGGGGCAGGCCGAGCTGGAGAAGGCCCGCACGGAGCAGGCGCGGCTCACCGCCGATCTGGAGACGCGCACCCGCGAACTGGATACAGCGATCGGCGCGGCCCGCGCCCCCGCGCAGGAACGCGACACTTTCCGCCTGCAGGTCGAGGAATTGTCCGGCCGGCTCGCCGGCACGGAGCGGTTCGTCACGCAGCTCAAGCAGGCCGCGGATGCGGCCAAGGCGGAGACGGAGAAGGCGCGGAGTGATTATGCGGCGTTGCAGACGCGTCTGAGCGAAACCGCGAAGGCGGCCGATCAGCACGGGACCAGCGTCGCCGAGCTGACCGGCCTCAACGAACGGCTCACCGCGGACAAGGCCGCGCTCGAGCGTCAGATGACGCAGACGCGAGCGGCCGCGGAAACGGCCGGCGCGGAGCTGGCGGAGTTGAAGGCGCGTTTTGCGGAGGCGCAAAAGGCGGCCGAGCAGCGCGCGGCCGGCGTGGCGGAACTGACGGGGCTCAACCAGCGGCTCGGCGCGGAAAAGACTTCCCTCGAGCGCCAGTTCGAGGAGTCACGCGGCGCGGCGCAGGCGACGCGCGCCGAATTGGACGAGCTGAAAACGCGCATGGCCACGTCGGCCCGCGCCGCCGAGCAACAGATCGCGATCGTGAACGAGGTCGGAGCGGCCAACGAAAAATTACAGGTGCAGGTGAAGGATCTCGGCACGCAGCTCGCGACGTTGCGCGCGGAAAACACCCGGCTGGCGGCGGCCGGCGACACGGCGGGCGCGTTTCGCACGGAGCTGGCGGAGGTGAAGACGCGGCTGGGCGAGGCGCAGAAAGCGGCCGAGCAGCATGGCGCCACTGTGGCGGAGCTGACCGGAGCCAACGAAAAACTTTCCGGCGAGCTCAAGGAGCTGCAGGCGCAGATCACGTCGCTGCGCGCGGACAATGCGCGTCTCACGCAGGGCGAGGCGGCGAATCTCAACGCGGCCACCGCCCAACTCGCCTCGGCGCAGCGGGACCTCAGTGGCGCCCGGACGGAAATCGCGCGGCTCGGCGAGACGGTGCAGGCGCTCGATCGCGACCGCACGACGCGGGTCACGCAGCTCCAGCAGGAAAACGCGGCCATCGCGGCGCGGTTGCGGCAGGCGCAGGGCACGCTCGATCAAATCGCTTCGGCCGCGCGACTGATCAACGGCGGCGGAACGGGCGGCGGCATGTTGGGGGCGTTGCCCGCCGCGCCGACGGCGCCGGCTCCGACGGCGGCAGCGCCCGTGACACCCGCTCCGCGCACCCACACGGTGGCTGAGGGCGATTCGTTGACGCGGATCAGCGTGCGCTACTACGGCACGAGCAATCGCTGGCAGGAAATCTACGACGCCAATCGCGAAGTGCTCAAAGGTGAGAACGCGCTGCGGCCCGGGCAGCGGTTGCGGATACCGTAGGACCAAGGAATGCTCGGAGAGGCGAAAAAAAGGTAGGGCGCGTTATCCTTAACGCGCCGCGCAGGATGTCCGTTCGCCCCGAAAACGGCGGCTTAGGGATAAGCCGCCCTACCTCTCACGCCGCGGCGAAGGCGGCCTTGCGCACGACGGTGCCGGCCGGCTTCGGCGTCTCGGAAGCGAGATGAGTGAAGAACGAATCGCGGCGCTCGCGGGCGACGTTGATGTCCTTCGTCCCGAGCGAGCGGCGGATGCGTTCCTTGGTGAACGGTGTCGGGTGGACCGTGTAGTGTAGAAACCAGGTCCCGTGGTTGTTCCACAGGTGATGGTTCGGATTCTCGGCGCGGACGCGGATGCCTGGCAGTGCAGTGATGGCGTTCATGATGCGTGATGTGTCTTTGTGGGATTTATCGCGCGTCAGGTTTTGAAAACAAAAAACCGATCTGGGCATCAGATCGGTTTCGTCTTCGGGAGCGTTCTTGGTTCGCCACCCTGGAAGGGAAGCGCACATCCGAGCTTTCGCTCGATCCACCGTGGCCGCTCCCGGCCCGGTTGGCGGAGCCGGCTTGTTAAGGCCAGCTCGTTCCTGATGCGAACGACAACGTGAAGAACATTTTTGCGTCGTCCAGACTTTTTTTCCGGGATTCTTTGAGGTGCTTCGTTTCGACTGTTGCAACCAGTCGGTAGCCGTAGGGACGACGACCGCGACCCTCAGCCATGCCGTGAAGGTGGAGCGCGTTGTCCCCAACGCGCTGGTTCGGAGCGGCGTCACCGCAACGCGTTGAGGCCAACGCGCCCCACTTTTGAGCGTTCGCTGTTTCATCGTGAAATCAGACGCCCATTGAATGGCTACGATGTTGCGAGTGGATGTCGGCGGTTGAAGAGTCCGTGCGAGGCGAGCCGTCCCGCCCTTGTTTTCGCTCGCTGGCACAATTGCTCGATTATCTCCTTGCTATATACCGCGCAATTGCTGACCTCCCGTCACCCCAACGCCGCAAGGCGAGTTTCACCCGTTCCTTTCTTGATCCCGGCCGATGCGCTTCATCATCGGCCACCGCCTGTAACCGGTGCCATTCTGTCTGTCCGCTTCGTTGTGAATATTCGATGAGGTTCGGCCCGGATTGGCGCGCATGGTGTAGTGTCCGTTCCCTTGGTCTTTTATCATGAATGAAGCACATTTCCCTGCCGATGGCTCGCGCCCGTGGTGCGCCGGGCTCCGGCGCGTCTGCCAGATGGCGATCCTCTATTGCGCCGCCTTTATCGTCGAGTCGCCGGCGGCCTGGGTCGCCGGCCATTGGGAGCCCGCCTGGATCCCAACCCACACGGAGCCGGCGTAGGTGGAAGGTTATTGGGAGAACACCTGGAGCGATGGCTATAACGAGTCGTATTGGGTGGACGGTTATTGGGAGGATCGATGGACGGATGGGCATTGGGACAACCAATGGACCGATGGCTATGAAGACACCCAATGGACCGAGGGTTATTGGGACAACCGATGGGTCGAAGGCCACTCGGAGGAGAACTGGGTCGAAGGCGGCTGGCAGGACCGGTGGGTCGACGGTTATTACGATGGCGACGGAAACTGGAACGACGGCTATACCGAGACGGTGTGGGTCGACGGTTACACGGAGACCGTATGGATCGACGGCTATGCGGAGTCGGTCTGGGTCGACGGCTCCTGGAACACCGTCTGGGTCGAGGGCTCTTCGAATACAGTCTGGGTCGACGGCTCCTGGAGCCTTGTCTGGGTGGAGGGCTACCCGGCCACGCAGTGGGTCGAAGGCCGCTGGAACTCGACGTGGATCGAGGGCGAATGGGTAAACGTCACGATCCCAGGCTACACCGAGCCGCAAGGGACCTGGATTGCCGGGTATTGGGACCCACCGCTCGCTGAAACCTGGCAGCCGTTCGACGAGATCAGCGGCGACTGGTATCTCAGTTTGGACTGGAGCCCACTGCCCAATACCGTGCCGAAAGGCCAGGCGTATGTGCAGCGTCGCTATTTTTCGCGAGATCACCGCAGGGGAGAGCGCAACGACGCGGGCGAAGAGCGCAACGTCTCGATTGTTCCGGTAGAGACCACCGAGGAACTGCGGGATGCCGTGGGCACGCTCGTGGCGGACCAGCCGGAGGTATCGAGCGCCGATGCCACCACCGCGTTCGGGCAATCGTTTACTCCGGCCATCGACGGTGGCGCGGGGACGGGAGAAAAGCAGGCGGTCTATGGTGGCTACACGAACTGGGGCGATGGCAACTCGTTTGTGCCGCCAGCAGCAGGGAGCTATAGTTTCTGGGTGCGTCAATTGGCAGACGCGCAGCATAACGAGTCGAACATCGCCGGGCCCTATACGCTCACGGTCACGGCTGGCGGTGGGGGCGGCGGAGGCGGTGGTGGGGGCGCGCCCGTCTTCGCCAGCTCGCTTACCGCCGGTGGCACGGTCGGCACAGCTTTCAGCTATCAGATCGCGGCGAGCAATTCGCCCACGACCTACGGGGCGAGCGGGCTGCCGGACGGACTCGCGGTGAACGCAAGCACTGGCGCGGTCAGCGGCACGGCGACGGCCAGCGGATCGTTCAGCGTGGGCGTGAGCGCGGCGAACGCCGCCGGCACCGGCACGGCGACGCTCACGCTGACCATTAGTACAGCTCCCGGTTCAGCTCCGACGATTACGAACGGAACTTCCGCGAGCGGCACGGTGGGCGCGGCGTTCAGTTATACGATTGCGGCCTCGAATTCGCCCACGAGCTACGGCGCGGGCGGCCTGCCGGGCGGCCTCGCCGTTGATACGACCACGGGCGTCATCGGCGGCTCGCCGACGGCCAGCGGCACGTTCAGCGTCGGCCTGAGCGCGACGAATGCCGCCGGCACCGGCACGGCGACGCTGACGCTGACGATTTCTGGGGGCGCCGGTTCAGCTCCGACCATTACGAGCGGAAGTTCTGCGAACGCCACCGTTGGCCAGGCGTTCAGCTATACGATTACGGCAACGAACTCACCGACGAGCTACGGGGCCACCGGGCTACCGGCCGGCCTCGGCGTTAATACATCGACGGGTGTCATTAGCGGCACGCCGACGGAAGGGTGTGGCCATTTCGCAGTCTCTCTGACGGCCACGAATGCCACGGGCACCAGCGACCCGGCCATCCTTTCGATCACCGGGCATGATGATCGAGCTCCGTTCGTGACCGGCGGGAGCAGCAGCGCTACGGCGGGCACGCCGTATACCTATAGCATCTTGGCCAGCAATTCGCCGACAAGTTATGGTGCGAGCCCGCTGCCGTCTGGGCTCTCGTTGAACGCGAACACCGGTGTGATCAGCGGCACCCCGACGCAGAGCGGGACCTATAGCATTGGCCTGACAGCGGAGAACGCCGTTTGCAGCGGCCGCTCGAACACGCTCGTGCTTGCGGTTACGGACGGTGGAGGTGGCGGCGGTGGAGGGGGAGGCGGGGGTGGGGGAGGCGGGGGTGACGCTCCCGCGATCACCAGCGGAAGCTCCGCTGCTGGCACGTATGGCACCGCTTTTGGCGGTTACCCGATTGCGGCGACCGGCGCGGGTCCCATAACCTATAGTGCCGTCAATCTGCCGGCCGGGTTGACGGTCGTTTCGAGTAGCGGCGCGATTACCGGCGCGCCGACCGCGGTTGGGACATTTGTCGCGACGGTTAAAGCCGCCAATTCGGCGGGAGAGGTGACCAAATCGGTCACCTTCACCATCGCGAAAGCGATGCCGGCGTTTCGAGACCGCACGTTCAACGCCCCATCGGTTTCGATTACCTTGGACCTGTTGAACGAATCGCTGGCTCATCTTTCGAACCCGGACGCTCAGCCCCCGAGCTCGAATGCCGTCACCTACTCGATGCGGCAGGCTGCCTCGGGTAATATAGTCAACCCGGTCGGTCAAACGTTCAATCGTTTCACGCCCGCGGTGATCACCGCGACATTCAACGGCGACGCCCGCTATTTGCCGGCGACGCTGACGGCCACCTTTACCGATGTGGATACCGATCCTCCGACCGTGCCCACCGGATTGGAGAAGATACTGGATGGGCCAACTTCGTTCAGTGTAACTTGGACCGCGTCCACGGACAACTCCCTCCTGAAATACTACGAGGCTTCGCTCGACGAGGGCGCACAAACCTACCGGACCTTGGCCGCGTCCTTGGACTCTACCGCGACGCCGCGGACGGCGTTTTTCAACGGATTGGAGGCTGGTTCGACGCATGCCGTAAAGGTGCGGGCGGTGGACTATTTCGATAATCCTTCGGCCTGGAGTGAGCCCCTCAGTGTGACGCTGCCTTCGAGCTACTCCGGTCCCTCCGGACCCCGGTGGGCGGACGTCAACAACGATGGGATTCGAGATGAAATCATCGGCGGCAACACCAGTGCGCTATTTTACGATATCGTGGCGACCTCTTCGACCACGGTAACCTACTCGTCGTGGACGTGGGACTTCGTGCTGCTTCCCTGGTTCTCATATGACAACGGCTATTCCTTTTTCGTCACCAGTTGGTGGATTCCTGACGTGGAAGATGTGAGCGTGTCGATCAATACCGTGTGGCCGTTCTTCGAGGTTCTCACGGAACCGGGCTATAGTTACACGCTTTGTCGGGCGGTGACTAATCCGCAGAACGTGACCAGTTACGTGCGTTTTAAGACCTTTTCGGGTCTCGACGGCGGAATCGACGAATGGCTGCCGGCCAGCTTCTGGCCGGAGGATGCGTTTTATGCATTTCCCACGGTGCTCGCGCGCGTCGCGAAGCCGGCCGTGGGCGCGACGATCAATTTGCCGATCATCGGCCCGGTTGCCGTCCGTGCGGGTGCGGGCGGTATCACGGGGACGATGACGCTGCCCAGCGGCATCGCGATCACGGCGGGCAGCGGCGGCTCGACGATTACAGCGCCGGGCGCGGGCACGATCACGGTCAACAACGGGGTTGTCACCGGTAGCATTGCTCTTCCGGGCGGATATCAAATCGGAGGCTCGTCCAACGGCGCGCTGGGCATTTCCCATCCCAACGGCACCAGCCTCAGCGTCCGCAATGGATCCGTGGCGCTGGGCCTGCCCGGCGGAAGCACTGTGACGATGAACAGTGCCGGAAAAATCAGCATCGCAGTGACACCTGGCACCGCGCTGTCGATCCTCGGTGCGCTCGACGAGTTCGGGAAATCCATGGGGCTCGACATCCTCGGGCCCGGGTTGCGCGCGATCCTGTTGCCCGCCGGCGCCCCGGCCAGCTCGGGTGTCTGGGGTCCGCCCTCGAGCATTAGCCTGGGCAGCGTCCTGCCTGGTATCTACAACATCGGCCTGACCAACAGCCAGAGCCTGAATCCCGCGGAGAACCAAATCTACTGGGCGGAGTTGGTCGTGGTGCCTCCGCAGATCGCGGTCGACGCGAATCGCGACGGAGCGATCGCCTTCGCCTCGGCCGACGCGACGTCGGCCAGCGCGCCGTATCGGTTTTGGCTCAATGATGATATTGACCGGAGCCACACCTTCCGGGATTCCGCAGCCGATACGATGGCTACGGTGAGCGAAACCGAGGAGGATGACATTGGTCCGGCCGAGGCGAGTCAGTTCAGTTGGCAGGCGGACTATCGGGACGGCCGA
>Ga0163144_10011216_pt1 | contig 18988 bp, 19 predicted proteins | sample OliLak19BULKMAT1_FD_123175 | JGI IMG/M metagenome (GOLD analysis project Ga0163144, IMG submission 123175) | Freshwater microbial mat bacterial communities from Lake Vanda, McMurdo Dry Valleys, Antarctica - Oligotrophic Lake LV.19.BULKMAT1 | ecosystem: Environmental > Aquatic > Freshwater >... | reverse complement strand
CTTCCTGCTGCTGCAGTAGCCCGCGCTTCCAACCGGAGATCACATGCTCGTTCACGATCATTCCGTTTCTAACCTTTCACTGAGGAGACTGATTATGCAACGCTTCGCTCTACTAACCGCCGTCACGGCGGCCGTTCTGTTCACGACCTCCGCGAAAGCTGCGGTCATTGCCCAATACAACTTTGAGGCCGCTGTTGAACCCAGCGGGCCGGTTTACACCATTGCGTCTGTCGACTCCAATTCTCTTTCGAGTGCGACGAATTTCGTTCTTAGCACTGCGATCCAGCCTTCGGGCGCAGCTGTTAGACCTACCGGCATTTACGATAACGCGACCAACCTTGGCTTTGACGGAACCGGATCGTTCCAGGGAGGGTTGGTTGTTAGTCATGGTTCGACCGAGACGACTGTTGCTTTGAGTGCGACAAAATTCGCCGAGTTCAGCGTCACCCCGAGTGCGAATTATGAACTTGACCTCGAATCCTTCGCCTTTCGCTATCGCACGAGCAATAACGGTAATAGCCAGGCGCTGACCCTACGGTCCAGTCTTGATAGTTACGCCACTGATATCAACTCCCAGCTAGTTACTGCAACCTTTACGAACTACTCCTTCACTCTGACCGACTCGTCCTTCCAGAATCTGCAGAATACTATTACCTTTCGAGTGTACTTTACTGACACTTCCACCAACGCAGATCGGAATCATCGTGTCGACAACGTGACGCTCAACGCCACTTTAGCACTCGTGCCTGAGCCCACTTCCGTCATCGCGATCGTCGCCGGCGCAGGGTTACTTGCGTTAAGGCGTCGCGCCCGCGCTTGACGATCATTGCACTTACGCCGGCGGGATTGAAGCCACCCCCGGCGTAAGTCCATTTCGAAGTGCGGTTGAAGTGGGGTCGGCCGAGACGATTCGGGTGAGGACTTCACGACCGTCGTCATCAATTTGACGGGCAAATGGCAAGCGACCATCTTCGATGTCATGAAGCCGAAGAAAACTTGGGCGGCAATGCCGATGGAGCGGTTGACTGGCCGGCGAAGTGGCTGGGAATTCGAGTCGTCAAGTGGGGGCGGTGCGTCTAAGGAGCAGCCCAAAAAAGCGGCGGGGCGACCGGGTCATCTGGTAATGAAGTTGCGGAGAAGAAGGAATGAGCGTCGTGCAGCAAGTGATGGAGCGGGCTAGTTCAGAGGTCGTACCATCAAGATTGAGGATGGTAACTTCCTTGATGACGCACAACGCGGTGCGCGATCATCGCGCGAGCGAGGAGGAGGCGGTCGTGATGACCGCGTGGATGGCCTGGGTGCCGAAGGTGTTGAGATTAAACCATGAACGAAATCCGAGAAGCCGAGCGGTCCACACTGTTGACCGGCCAGTATGACGTCATCATCGCGGGCGGTGGCCCGGCGGGAATCGCCGCTGCGCTGGCAGCGGCCCGCGCGGGGGCGAGCGTGCAACTCATCGAGTCGCATGGCTGCCTGGGCGGCATCTGGACTGCCGGGCTGCTGTGCTGGATCCTCGATCACGACAACAAGACCGGTGTAATGACCGAGATCATGTCGGGTCTGGAGGCGATGGCTGCTCTTCGGCAGAACGCCTATGACCCCGAGGCCATGAAGCTTCTGCTCGAGCAGATGTGCCTTGGAGCCGGCGTGAAAGTTCGCCTGCACACGCGGGTCGTCGCCGCCACGCGAGACGACGGGCGCATCGACGCGCTCATCACCGAATCCAAGAGCGGCCGGGAGGGCTGGCGCGGACGGGTATTCATCGACTGCACCGGCGATGGCGACTTGGCCGCCCGCGCGGGCTGTCGATTTGAACTGGGCAGGCCGGTCGAAGGCCCGGGCGCTGCCGGTGCCGACCGCGTTGGCGAGATGCAGCCGATGACGCTGATGGCGCTGGTCGGCGGAGTTCAACAGCGCGAACTGACCGCCCTGGGCGTCGAGCGCGGCGAGGGGGTGAGTGGTCGACAGGCCAAGGATGTGCTGCGTCAGCTCATGCACGCAGCCAACCTGCGGCCATCCTACGCCGATCCGACGTTCTTCCCCATCCGCGATGACCTGCACGCGGTGATGTTCAACCATGAGTACGGTGTCAGCGGTCTGAACGCGCAGGACCTCACTGATGCGACGCTGCGGGCGCGGGCCGAGGTGAACCACCTGGTCTGTGGCCTGCGCGGGCTGGGTGGAATGTGGTCGGGATTGCGGCTGGTCGCGACGGCGGATCAAATCGGCGTCCGCGAGGGCCGCCGGATTGCGGGGCGATACATCCTCAGCGTGGATGACATGGTGCGGGGCGCCCGCTTCGACGATGCGGTCTGTCGCGTCACGTTCGGCGTGGACGTGCACGCCACGCACCCCGGCCGGTCGGGCACGCAGTCGGTTGAGTCATCCTCCCGGACGGTGCGGGTGCAGCCGTACGACATCCCCCTCCGCGCGCTGATCGCCGCCGACTGCAGCAATCTGCTGATGGCCGGTCGGTGCATCAGCGGCGATTTCCTGGCCCATTCGAGCTACCGCGTCACCGGCAACGCGGTCGCCATGGGCGAAGCGGCCGGCCGGGTCGCCGCGATCGCGGCCCTGAAGGGCCAGCCACCACACGAGATCGACTGGCCGGTGGCGGCTACCCCTTCGCCGCCGGCGACAGGCCGTTGGTCGAACTTCTGACCGGCGCGACGGACGACGTTGGGAATGTCACGTTAAACGGGTGGAAACAGTCGATCGAAGCCCGCAACAAGACCGCCGGCCACGTCAAACACTCTGTCGGCAGGGTCAAACGCATCATCGAAGGGTGCGGGTTCGTTTTCTGGCGGGACATGGTCAAGCCCGGCGCGGAAACCTCGGCCCGGTCATTCCTCGAAAAACTCCGCAAAGACGGGAAAGTGTCAACCATCACCATCGGCGACCACGTCCGCGACCTGAAAAGCTTCTGCCGGTGGCTTTACACGGAGGGCTATGCGGGCGGGCGGGCACTGGCAGACATGCGGGGACCGACGCTGGACGAGGCGAAAGCCGACGAAGACACACGCCGCCCGTTGTCTGTGGAAGAAATGGCCGTGCTGCTGGCCCGGACAGTGAGCGACAGGGCACCGTTCCGATATGACCTGACGGGCAACGAGCGGGCACTTCTTTACCGATTCGCCTTTGAAAGTGGGATCCGCCCGAAGCAGATTCGGGCATTGACGGTGGAGCGATTCGACCTGGAAGGCACGCCCCCGACCGTCAGCAGTCCCGCCGCAGCGGTGAAGCGACGAAAGCGGCACAACCAGACATTGAAGCCGGCGCTTGCGCAAATGCTTGCGCAGCACTTCCAGAACAAGCTACCGACGGCCCCGGCGTTCCGAATGCCGAGCGAATTCAATCTGACTGATATGCTGCGGGCGGACATGGCCGACGCCCGCGCGGCATGGATCGAAGCCGCCAAAGAGGGCAAGCCCCGCGAGGTTCGCCAGCGGTCCGATTTTCTGGCCGAAAAGAACCGTGAGGGCGAGCGGGTCGTTTTCTATAGCCTCCGTCACGGTCACGGTACGGCGTTAGCGCTGGCTGGCGTGTCGCAGGAATTGATTGCAGCTTCGATGCACCACACGAACATCAAGACGACCGAACGATACATCCACGCCCAGCAGCAACGGGCGGCGTCGACGATCGCCTCGATGCCGGACCTGACTTATCGTGTCCTGAACGCGGGCACGGGAACGGATTAGCTCGTTTTGCTTGCGCACTGCTTGCGCAACTCAAGCCATTTCAGTGGCATTTGGTGGAGTTCAGACGGAACGAAGGACAGACAACGAATCAGCGGATTTTCAAAGTATTTTCGCCTTTTCGGTGTAATTTTGTAAAATCGGGCCTATAGCTCAACGGTTAGAGCAGGGAACTCATAATTCCTTGGTTCTCGGTTCGAATCCGAGTGGGCTCAGCTGACGGTTGTCAAGGCGCCAGCGACCACCCCACCGGCGCGTGGCGGATGACGTGAGTCGGATCGGCTTCGTGTGCTTTCACCCGTGCGTACCAGTCGGCGGGGGTGATGAAGTAGGGGTTGACGAACACGAAGTCGAGCACGCCGACGACCAGACATAGCATGACGACGACGACCCCGACGCGCGAGCGTGCTTCGATCGCGCACGACGCAGCGCACAACATCAACAGCACGTTGGGGGCGAAAAAATATCGCACGCCGATGTCCGGATTGACGAGCGTGGCCGTGGGGTCGAAGGTCGCCGCCACCGCGCCACCGACCATCACGGCTGCGGACGCGACGAGCCATATCAGTTCATGCCGGCCCGTTCGTCGCGTCCACCACGCCAGGCCGGCGTAAAGCGCCACTGCCGGCAGGATCAGTCCCGAGCACCCGTTGATTCGTCTCGCAACCTCCGTACGCGAGAACGGCAGGGCGTGGTCGAGCGGGTAAACGAGCGGCTGCGCGATCTGACGCGAGACGACGATCTTCCCCAGCGTGTCGAGCGAATCCAAATGATATCGCTGCGGCCCAGGTGGCGCCGACGCGACCAGCGTCAACTGGACTGCAAGAGCAGCGCCAAGGACTGCGGCCTCGGTCGCTCTTTGGCGCGTTCGTTGGAGGATGGCGCGAACGATAAACAACGGCGCGAGCATCGCCGACGCCACGCCGCATAAACCGAAGACGCCGAGTGCGACCGCGCGCACGACCGATGATCCCCGAGCGGTGCTTTCACTCACCAGCATCAGCGCCGCCGCGACGCCCAGCACGAATTGTCCGCTGGCGACGTTCAACCAGACTTCCTCCGACGGGCCGACCAGCAGCAGGCACGCTGCGAGCATTACCAGTCGACTCCATCTGCGCCACGTCGGATCGAGCGCAACCACGAGAATCGGAATGATCAAAAGCAACGACGCGAGCCCCGTCATCACGGCCGGAGTCCACGCCAGAGGCAATCGTGACGCGACCAAGCCCGCGACATTTAGTTGAAGGTTGTAGTACCCAACTGGTGCGCGCCAAAGCATCGCGTCGATTGCCCCGCGCGACCGCGCCGCCGACAGGAACAACCCCTCCTCCGCCCAAACGCGCCCGTCGAGAATGACTTGAGGCATGCGCGCGTATTGCAGCGCGATCATCCCAACGACGAGCAGCATCACAAAGCCCCACGACACGCGCGGGCCGGTTGAAAGCGGGGTGGTCACATCAACCGTCATCTGCTGACATTTCTAACTCCCCGATTGATTCGTCGCGAGGCGCTGCGTCGTGTTAGCGAGTCGTAGACTAAAAAAATTGTCATCGTAAAGTGAATTTCTATTGACCTCCCACCTCAATATGTAACAATAGGACACGTCAAGCCACCCCGGCACGCAATGGCGGGACTTGTCCATGTTGGACACGTCTCCGTAGCGGCCTGCGGTGGCTTTCTCGTTTGATCGCCCCGCGTGCATCGGTCGGATCGTCGATCCCATGCATTGTCCGTTACCAACCCTTTTTCGCGGGGGTTTTTCCCCCGCCAAAAACTGGAGGCCTCCCATGTCCGATACCCTCAACGTCACCCCTCTTAAAGCGTCGTCGACCGCCAAAAAAGGCGAGTTCCTTCGTCTCGGCACGATCGAACATCTCGACGTCACGAAAATGCCCGGCATTGTCCAGCTCGTCGACGGAATGAAGAACATGGCGTTCAGCGCGCGCGACCTGGCCCGCGCAGCCGACATCTATGACCGCATGTTGCGTGACACCGAGTGCGGCGTGATCCTGACCCTCGCCGGCTCGCTCAACAGCGCGGGCTTGAAGAAAATCTTCGTCGACATGATCCGTAACAACATGGTCGACGCGATCGTCAGCACCGGCGCGAACATCGTCGACCAGGACTTTTTCGAAGCCCTCGGCTTCAAGCACTACATCGCCGAAGACCGGCTGAAGTCGGGCCTGTTCGACGGCGAGCTGCGCGACTGCGCCCTCGACCGCATCTACGACACGCTGATCGACGAGGAAGAACTCCGCATCTGCGACGAAACCACGCAGAAGATTTTCAACGAGCTCGAACTTCGCCCGCACAGCAGCCGCGAGCTGGTTCACGCACTAGGTAAGTATCTTGACGAAAACGGCGGTCCCAAGTGCGCCGACAGCATCGTCTACGAAGCGTACAAGCGCGACATCCCGATCTTCTGCCCCGCGTTCAGCGACTGCTCGGCAGGGTTCGGTCTGGTCGCCCACTACGTCAGCCGTGGCGAGACCCGCATGAGCTGGGACGGCGGAAAAGACTTCTACGAAATCACCCAACTGAAAATCAAGAACCCGACGACGGGCTTGCTCATGATCGGTGGCGGCGTGCCGAAAAATTTCACGCAGGACATCGTCGTCTGCGCCGAAGTTTTGGGCCACGACGCGCCGATGCACAAGTACGCCATCCAAGTCACGGTCGCCGACGTGCGTGACGGCGCCTTGAGTTCCAGCACGCTGAAGGAAGCGAGCAGTTGGGGCAAGGTCGACGTGGTGTGGGAACAGATGGTGTTCAGCGAAGCCACGCTCGCGCTGCCGCTCATCGCCGGGTACGGCTACCACAAGGGTGGCTGGAAAAACCGCACCGCCAAGCACTGGAACAAGGTGTTCGAAGACGCGACCGTCGGCGCGGCGTAAGGCCCGTATCATTTCCACAGTGCGTCGATAGATTCGAAAAGCGGACTGGCCGGTTCACCGGCCAGTCCGCTCTCTTGTTTGAAGACCGTGAGCGACGCGCAGAAGGCTGTGACGTCGAGATCTATCGCGGATCGACGTCGTTCGGCGTTTGCGCATGATTTATACCAATTCGCTTAGTTGGAGAGGATGTCATCATCTGTCGAGGTGGGTGTCTGACGTCGACTTTAGGTTTAACGCTCTTGCCTTGGTCAATAAGGGGTTCGGCCTCTCCGTTTGACTGTTCAGTGCTCGATTTCATCAGTTTCGGACCAGTCGGACAGTGGTCAAACAATACGCACTGTGCACACCTCGGCTTGCGCGCCTGACAGATTGCGCGGCCGTGGTAGATCAACAGGTGAGACCAGAGCGCCCAATCATTCTGCGGTACGATCGGCATGAGGTCGCGCTCGATCTTCACCGCGTCGATCGTGTGCTTCGTCAGGCCAAGCCGGTTCGACAGGCGCGTGACGTGCGTGTCGACCGTCACGCCGACGTTTAGGCCGAACGCGTTGCCCAGCACGACGTTGGCGGTCTTGCGACCGACGCCCGCGAGCTTGACGAGGTCGTCCATCGTTCGTGGCACCGCTCCGCCGTGGTGGTCGATCAGGGCTCCTGCCATCGCGCGGATGCTCTTGGCCTTGTTGCGATAAAAACCGGTCGACTGAATGTCACGCTCGAGTTCGTCCGGCGGGGAGTTCGCATAGTCGTTAGGGGTTTTGTACTTGGCGAAAAGCGATTTGGTCACGATGTTCACGCGCTCGTCAGTGCACTGCGCCGACAGGATCGTCGCGACGATCAGTTCCAGGGGCGAACTGTGGTCGAGGCTGCATTTTGCGTGCGGGTAGGTTTGCTTGAGGATCGGCAAGATCGTGTTCACACGATTGATGCGCGCCTGCGAGGTTTTGCTGATTTTCGCCATGAGAAGGGTGGTTAGTTTTGGACTACGGGCGCGGGAGATTGGGTGGGCGCGACAGCCTTCCCCGGCGTGACGAGTCCGCCGAACACGATCATGCCGAGGAGCATGAATAGGACGAGGTTGAGCACGTTTGCCGACTCGACTTGGTGCCTGTCGAAGCGGTCTTTGGCGGGGTTGGCCAGGTCGGGGTTGTCGGCGTTGTCGATGTACGCCTGACGCTCCGCCCAGACCTTCGGCCAGACGAACCGCCAGTTGTACAACGTCAGTGTCACCGCCCCCAGAAAAAGCCCCGTCCGGACCAGCGCCGCGACGAGGTTCGCCTGGTCGCGTGTGTCCATGACGAGCCACTGCGCGACGAGCACGAATAACATCACTCCGCCGCAGGCGAGCTGTACGCGCCATAGCAGATTCAGCATGGAGGCGACGATCGTCCCCGCCAGCAGCGTACCGTGCTGACCGTCGAGGTTGACCGCCAGCACGTGGGGCAGAATGGGGTTCGCGTCACGCACCGTGCGCACGACGACCGGCGCCGTCATCGCGACGAACAGCACCCCGCCGAACCACGTCGCCAGTGACAGCCAGAAAAGAATCTGAACCAGTTGAAACGCCATGCGACTGATTGTAGTGCGACGAGCGTCCGCGCGTGAAACCTTGTGCGGTTTCTAACGCGCGTATCGACTGTGCGGGCCGTTCTACAAGCGGTTTGCGCGGGAATCGCGTGTTTGAGATTGCCCCCGTGTCGCATGAATTCGACGGTCATAGTTGTGAAGCGTTTCGACGTTCATCTTTCAAGCAGACGTACCCGACGCGCCCGCGGCTTCACGCTGATCGAAGCGGCGCTGGCGACGGGGATCGTCGGGTTCGGGGTGGTTTCGATGATGCAATTGTTCTATGCCTGCACGCAGCAAAACATCGTCGGCTCGAACGCGACGTCGGCGATGCTGCTGGCGAACAATGTACAGGAGGCGATGGCGAGTTTGCCGTTCAACGATCCGGTCACCGGGCGTACGACGTTCGGCCCCGAGTCCGGTGAGACGACAACGCTCGCGTACGACGATCTGGACGACTTCGACGGCGCGACATTCAGCCCGCCGATCGACTCGATGCTGGAGCAGATTTCGGACCTTGATCGTTTCTCGCAGGTCGTGTCGGTCGTGCCGGTGTATCCGAACAAATTGCGGTCGAACGGCGGCGCGACGCTGGAGATTCCCAAGACGACGTACACGGGCGCGGTGCGCGTGACGGTCCGAATTCTACAGGACGGCCCGGACGGGACGGCCGGCGAAATTTATCGCACGAGCTGGGTGCGGGTGGACAAATGAGAACCTACACGCAGCAATTCAGGTTCCGCCCCTACCGGCGTGGTGTTGCGGCGATGCTCGCGATGCTGTTCCTGGTGATCTTCACCACGCTCGCAGTCGCGATGCTGGCGATGTCGACGGGGAACGTGCAGGCGGCGTCGAATCTTTCCGACACCGCGCGGGCGCAGGCCGCCTCCGAGTCGGGGTTGCGGTGGATGGCGTACCGCTTCAAGAAAATGACCCGCCCGAAGACCACGACGGGAAACATCACCTCCGCGGTCGCAACGACGTTGTGGCCCTCGCTTCGGACTTCGATCACGAACGACTTCGCGACGATGCTCCTGTCGAGCGAGCGCGTGACCGGCGGGAGCGGTACACTCGTCACCTCCGCGAGCATCATGACCGACGTGAACGGCTCCGCGTTCTCGCTCTCCATTCAACAACACCCGCTTTATGTCGGTGACCCGCTGGACGCGCGCTACGTCCGTGTCACCAGCACCGGCCGCTACAAGGCTGCGGTCCGGTCGGTGTCGATGGAGTTCAAGATCGACAAGAAGGTCAAGTTCGCGGTGATCGGAAAAGTACCGATCCAGCTCGGGCGAAACACGATCGTCGAGGGGCCGATCGGCATGGGCACCGCCGGCAAGTATCCGCCGATATACATGCTCAGCGATTTCACGCACTTCGACACGACACTGAAGAACCGCGTCGCGTCGTTTAATACATTGCTGAAAAACTACCACACTGGCAACGACGGGCGCATCAGCGTCAACAACTCCGCCGAGTACAAGCGCGCGACCGACGCGGGCTACAAGGACTCGAACAAGGACGGCTACGTCGACGAGTACGACCTGTTCCTCGACCGGTTTGACACCAACTCCGACGCTTCCGTCACGCGCGCCGAGTTCACGAACCCGTCGACGAACAAGCTGTACGACGACAACCTGTTCACCGCGATCGACACGCTGAACGGCCCGATGTTCGACGGTGACCCGGCCCGGACCGGCTACGCCGACGACAAAATCGACAACCGAGACGGATACGCGAAAGTGCGCGGCCAGATCACGCTCGCGACCACGTCGTCGCCTTGGTCGAGCAACCTCGCGGGCAACGGGCAGACGATCAACGACATGATCACCGGCCCGATTGCTCAGACCGACCCAACGCAGCCCGCGATAAAATTCGGCGCCGACTCGTCCGACCTGTTCGACCTCAACCCCGCCAACTTCGAGCAGGCTGCGACCAATTTTCGTCCGAAAACCGGCCCCGAAAATGGCGCGAGCACTAAGACCGCGACCGTCTTCACGAACGTCGTCATCAGTGCCTCCGACGCCAACAGCGCCGCCGTCACCGAGCGTACGCCGTTCGGCTCGCTCAGCTACCAGGCGACCTATCGCCGGCCGGTGTTCAAGAACATTACGTTCAAAAATTGCCGCATTCCCAAGGGGCTGAACGCGATGTTCGACAACTGCCGGTTCGAAGGCGTGACGTTCGTCGAGACCGAGCGCGACATCGTAACCAGCGGCAACTCCGTGACGACCGACCCGGGCCAGGGAATGAGCTGGTCACAAAGAAAAGTGTCGGGCGACAATTTCACGAAGGACAAGGTGTTGCTCGCAAGCGGTACCCCGACGACGGGGCAGAGCGTCACGCTCGGGTCTCAGAGGGGGAACAACGTGCGGTTTAACAACTGTACGTTCAAGGGGCCGCTGGCCGGTAGTTATGCGACGGCGTACACGCACTTTGCCAACTCGTGGGAGTTCACGGGTGCAACGTTGTTCGACAATCAGGTCGACCAGACCGCGACGATCGTGTCGCCGCAGGTGAACATTGAGATGGGGTCGTTCACGTCGCCGGGCTCGGCGCCGAGCACACTGGTGGGCGTGACGGTCGTCGGTAACATCGACATTCGTGGAACCAGCGTGGTCGACGGATCGATCATCGTGACCGGCGACGGCGCGGGCAACACGACGCTCGCCTACTTCGGCCCTCGCGACGACCAGACCGACCCCGGCGCGAACCCCGAAGGCGGCTTCGGGCGATTGAACATTCGCTACAACCCCAACCGCGCGCTGCCCGACGGGATCAATATTGCCATCGACGTCCTGCCGGAGATCGACACGTACACGGAGGGGTCATGACCGCGCGCCGGACAGCACGAGCCATTCGGCGAACCGGCGTGGGCCTGGTCGAACTGTTGATCGCGCTGGCAATCAGCGCGAGCATTCTCAGTGCGGTCGCGTTTGCGATGGACAGCTCATTCAAGGCGTACGCGATCAACCAGCAGCAGGCCCAGCTCGCGCAGCGGACGCGCGTCGTGCTCAACCGCCTGTTGACGACCGTGCGTCAGGCGCGCGAGCATCAGCCGATGACGCCCACACTGGTGACGCAGTTTTCCACCGGCCGACGCGTGACGGACACGGGCATCGAGCTTTTTACGCAGCAGGGACAACAAATCGCCTACCGGCTCGATCCCGACCAGGAAAAACTCATCATGGACGTCGGCGGAAATGAACGCGTGCTGCTCGACGGCGTGACGCGCTTCGACGTGACGTTCGAGCCGATGAGAAGCGCCGTCTCCGTCAAGACCGGCGGGAGCTACGACCTGTTGATGCGAGCGACATTCGTCATCACCGCCAAGTCCACCACCGGCACGACAGGCGTCGGTGAAGGCCAGGGGGCGGCGACGTTCACGCTCAGCTCTTCGGTCATGCCGCGGCGCAACGTCTGGTGATCGTTCGCCCGTTCGCGCTCGTTTCATTTCTTGGCTGCGCGACAAAAGGTCGCATGGCGGGGCCACGTACGTGCCGCAATTCTTGCTACAATCGCACATACGAGTTTTTAACATGGAACAGTCCGTAGAGATTCCAACCGCCTCCGTGGAAATCGACCGCGCTCCCGTCTGGCTCGCGGCGGGGTCGTTGTGCAGGCGCGAGCTCGTTCGGTTTTTGCGCCAGCGTCACCGTGTCATCGGGGCGCTCGCGACGCCGATCGTATTTTGGCTCTTGATCGGCTTAGGCATGGGACGCAGTTTTCAATCCGACGCGCCGGGCGGGTCGTCGTACATCGCGTACTTTTTCCCCGGCACTGTGGTGATGATCCTGCTTTTCACCGCGATCTTCTCGACGATCAGCATCATCGAAGACCGGCGCGAAGGGTTTTTGCAATCAGTGCTGGTCGCGCCGGTGTCACGCATGTCGATCGTCCTCGGCAAGGTGCTCGGCGGGACGATTCTGGCGACGGGGCAAGCGTTGATTTTTCTGCTGCTCGCGCCGACGGTGGGCATTCATCTTTCGTTCTTGTCGTTCTCGCTATCGCTTTTGGTCATGACGGTCGTCGCGTTCGCGCTTACATCACTTGGTTTTTGCATCGCGTGGCGGATGGGTTCGACGCAGGGTTTTCATGCGTTCATGAATTTATTGCTCATGCCGCTGTCGCTTTCGTCCGGTGCGCTGTTCCCGATCCGTGCCGACACGTTCGGGCCGATGCGATGGGTGATGTCGTTAAACCCGTTGACGTACGGCTTGTCGGCGCTGAGGCAGGCGGTGCATTATGGACAACCGGTGTTGACGAATCCGTTGGTGAGTGAGACGGTGCGCGCGAGTTCGTGGACGCCGGGACTTTGGCCGAGCGTGGGCGTGAGTGTGGTTTTTGCAGGCGTGATGTTCGCGCTGGCCTGTGCGGTATCGAAGCGCAACGTCGCGGGAGATTTGCAGTAGGATTCTGGCGTGTAGCGCGGACGAGGATTAAACGAAATGGCAACTCCGAAACAAATTCTGACGATCGGGCTGTGGAGCCTGACGGTGGTGTTGATGGTCGCGATGGTCGCTTCCGGGCTATGGCCGGCCGACCAGAATGCCAGCCCGGCCCGCGCGCCGGTGGTCGAGGCGGGGTCGGCGCCGGTCGTCCAAGCCGGGCAGGGCGGGCGCGTGGTCGAAGATTCGGACGAATTGCACGTGTTGTTCGACGTACCGACTTTTGCCATGACCGACCAGAACGAAAAGCCGGTGTCGAACATCGACTTGCGCGGCCACTTATGGGTCGGCGCATTCCTGTTCACCGAATGCCCCGGCATTTGCCCGGCGATGTCGAAACAGATGGCGCGGATTCAGCAAACGCTCGCGGGTTTAGACGTGAAGATCGTCAGTTTCAGCCTCGACCCGGACCACGACACGCCGGCGGTGAGGCGTGCGTACTTGGAGAAGATCAAAGGCGACGCTTCACGATGGCTTTTTTTAGCCGGGCCGAGGGACGCGACGTACAAACTTGCGGGGAATTTCAAAATCGCCGCAATGCCGGCAGACGGGGAAGTACCGATCGTGCACGGCGAGCAGGTGGCGCTGGTTGATCGGGAAGGGCGGATTCGAAACTATTATCTCGGCACGGACCCGGACGCAATGAAGCAATTGGCCGTCGATGCCGCCAGGCTTGCCAAAGAGTGATCGGCGGACTTTGAGTCCGACGACCGACGCAATGAAGAGGCATTTTTTCGGACTTTCGAAATCGCATGACGATCGAATCACTCCCGGCCCTCAATGCGACCTTGAACTCGATCGCGACCGTGCTGATCGCGTCGGCGTTCGTCGCGATCAAGGCGAAAAAGTACCGACTGCACGGCACGCTCATGGTCTCGGCGTTCGTCGTGTCGTCGGCGTTTCTGGTCGGCTACCTCATTCATAAGGCCCACTACCCCGATATCCGCCTGCGTGAGCGCTTCCCCGGCCTGCCCGACACATACGCTTACGTCTATTGGTTCCTGATCCTGATCCCTCACCTCATCCTCGCGATCGCGATGCTACCCATGATCGCGATGTCGTTTCGTCGCGCGTTCCAGCGCGACTGGGAGCGGCACAAGTGGTGGACACGCTTCACCGTCTGGGTGTGGCTTTACGTGTCGGTGACGGGCGTGTTGATTTACTATCTGTTGTATCACCTGTTTCCGTCGATGACGCGGGCAGGCGTTTGACTGAGGCGTTCGGTCGCAGGGCGGGGCACTATGCTTGACGCACGCTAGCGTTGCGTATTCAATCCCGAACCCGGAACGAGTCCGGCCCGCGACGAGCATTCAGACAGAATTGGAGCTGATTTTTTATGGCCAAGGCCCGCGCCATCATCAAACGCCGTAAGGCAGTTCGAAACATCAAGAAAATCACCAAGACGATGCAGATGATCGCGACGGCGAAGTTTCAGAAGTCACTGAAGCGCGCGGTCGGGACCAAGCCGTACACGATGAAGGTGCGCGAGCTCGTGCGTGAAGTGGCTGCCAGTGTCGAAGATTTTGACCACCCGCTCCTGCGTCGCCCGACAGGCGAGTCTCGCACGAACAAGATCGCGGTCGTCGTCATCACGAGCAATCGTGGCTTGGCCGGGGCGTACAACGGTAACGTGCTGCGGGCGTCGATGGTTTTCATGCGCGAGCAGGAGAAGGCGGGGAAGCAGATCGAGTTGTCGGTGATCGGCAAGAAGGGGATCAGCTATTTCAATTACCAGAAGCGGCCGATGATCAGCCGCGCCGAAGCCAAGGACGTCCCCAGTTACGACGACGTCGAACACGCGCTGAACCCGCTCATCGGCAAGTTTACCTCTGGTGAGATCGACGCGATTTACGTCTCGTACATGAACTTCATCAGCGCCGGTCAGCAAAAAGCGGATGTTCTCGAATTGCTACCTCTGACGAGCGTCAAGGATTTGACCGACCTCGTCGGCATGCAGGCGGCGGAGAAGGAATCTCAGGTCGAGGCTGGCGCGTTAAACCGTACCCACACCGGCCCCGCGGTCGTCAGTGAAGAGCTGATCGAGAAGGTCATTTACGAATTCACCCCGTCGGCCAAGGAATTGCTCGACGAACTGCTGCCCCTCACCATTAAAACCGCGTTTTTTCAAACCTTCCTCGACGCCACCACCAGCGAACACGTCGCCCGCATGATCAGCATGAAGGCCGCGACCGACAACGCCGACAAGATGGCCAAGGCGCTGACCATGCAATATAACCGCGCGCGTCAGAGCCAGATTACCACCGAACTTTCAGAAATCATGGGCGGGGTCGAAGCGATGAAAGGCTGATGCCTCGTCACTGAACTTCAGTGTTCTTTCTTACGTTTAGCGGTCGGACCGCAGGTCCACCCGTCTCTTTCCAAGTGGGTGAGTGTGGACCTCCGGTCCGACCGCTACGCGACGTAACTTAGACCGTTCATCTCGAAATCCGTCTTTCTAAACGTCCGTGACCTTCAGTTTGTTAACGCCTCAATAAATCCGTCACCCCTCGTACATTTCGCTTGCCTGCGCAGGATCGTCTGTTAGCTTTATGTAAGGCATCTTTTCAGTTCCACCGTTTTTACCAGGAGTCGAACATGGCCAGCGCATATGAAGTCGGGAAGAAGCTTGTCGAAATGTGTCAGAAGGGTGATTTTATGGGGGCGATCAATTCGCTCTACGCGGATGACATCGTGAGCGTCGAGGCGATGGCGGGCCCGAATATGCCGGCCCGGACTCAGGGCATCGACGCGGTTCGGGGCAAGGGCGAGTGGTGGATGGCGAACCACGACGTTCATGGGTGTGAGGTGATCGGCCCGTTCCCGCACGGCGATCGGTTTATCGTGCGATTCGTCATGGACGTGACCGCAAAGGTCGGGCCGATGGCGGGTCGGCGTATGAAGCACGACGAGGCCGCGCTATATACGGTCACGGACGGGAAGATCACGCAAGAAGAGTTTTTCTATGCAATGGAATGACCTCCGACGCGTTATTGAATGCGTACATACGCCCGGAAACCCGGACGGGAGTCGTAATCTACAGCTTAAAGTTGCTTCCGGGCTTGCTCGATGATTGAAAAGGTTCACCGCAGAGTCGCGGAGGACGCGGACGGTACGCTGAACGGTGTCATGTATTCCGCGTTCCCCGCGACCTTGCGGTGAACTCAAGGAGCGTTTCCGGAACTTTTTTCGACCGGCGGCTTGCTACAACGCCCAAAATGCCTCGACGGCAGACTTAAGCAGTCACGTCTTCGGCACGAGTTCGGCCGGCGGCGTTTTGTTCGAACACGTCGGTCACGGCGCGCTCGGTTTTTGAATTTATCGCGTCATCATCGGTGTTGTGCTCACGCCGCTTTCAGCCGTCATTTTGGTCTGACGCGCGATGTCGGCACCGAGTTTCGGGTCGCCGAGCATTCCGACCGTGACCGAGACTTCGCTGGTCGTGTCCGATTGTTTTTTCACGTCGACCTTGACTTTAGTTCCGTCGGCGGTCTTAGCGCTCGCGACGCCGTCGACATTCGTCGCGTCGGCGGTGATTTCCTTCAAGCCTCGCTGCTCCAGCACCGTGCGTGCGGCGTTGGTGGTGGCCTGCGTGTTGGCGGACACGGTCGTCCACTGGGTGCGGTAGTCGCTTTTTACGCCTTGTTCGTGGCGAGATTGACAGCCGACCACGGCAGCTACCATTAGGACAGACGCGAGAGAGATCGTTCGAATCATTGGGCACTCCTTCAAAAAACCGTTGTTTCCTCGTCCGGGCGTCGAAAGACGTCCTTTCTATCGGACCTTACGCGGTCGGGTCAGAATGCGGCAACGCTCAAAATCAGGCCACCGCCCGATGTTCGGGGAAGCATCGGGTCGCAGACGTGCTTGATGGGTGAGCCGCCGGGTAGGTGGAAAAAGGGTTAAACCAGTAACATGCGTCTGCCGCCGGTCGTATAAGTTCTTGAACCAATACAGCTCCGCATGAAAACGGGCGAACTGGTCGATGGTACAATAAGCAGAGGCCGCAGACGTTGAAGGGGGAAACGGAGCGAGACATGCCGCGAACGCATCCCACGCTGTTGCCGTACAAGCCGACGCCCGCCGACCCGTTCGATCGGGGGAAGGCGGCGCACCTGCTCAACCGCGCCGGGTGGGGCGGGACGTCGGAGGAGATCGACCGCGTGCTTGCGCTCGGGCCCGACGGCGCCGCCGACTGGCTCATGGACTTCCCCGACGCCAACGCCGACGAGATCAGCAAGTCCGACCTCCCCGACTTTTCCGCGATCGAAAGCTATCCGAAAAATTTCAATGAAATCCGCAAGATGATGGCCGGCAAGACCGAGAAGGAGCGCAAGGAACTTCGTCAAAAGCTCATGCAGGCTAACCGCGAAGCCATGGGTGCGACCGGCGCGTGGTGGCTCAAGCGGTTGGCGTATGGCCCGTACCCGTTGCACGAAAAACTTACGTTTTTGTGGCACGGCCATTTTACCACCAGCGCAAGGGACGAACGCAGCGCCCTGCTCATGTGGCAACAAAACGAGACCATCCGTCACAACGCTGCCGGTAACTTCGGCTCGTTCGTCAAGCAGATCAGCCGTGACCCGGCCATGCTCGACTACCTGAATAATTCCCAAAACCGCAAAGCCCGCCCCAACGAAAACTACGCCCGTGAACTGATGGAATTGTTCACACTCGGCATCGGCAAATACACCGAAAACGACATCAAGGAAGCCGCCCGCGCCTTCACCGGATGGGCCCACGACGGCGACGATTTTATCTTCCGCAAGTACGACCACGACAACGGTGAAAAAGTCTTCTTCGGCCGGCGCGGTAACTTCGACGGCGACGACGTCATCGACATCATCCTTCAGACCGACGCCTGCGCTCAATACATCGGTCTCAAGTTCTACAACTGGTTCATCAACGAAAACGTCGACGGCACAACGGCTTTTTCCACCGGCCTTTCCCCCGCGCTCGGCGACCGGCTCAAGGAGTCGAACTACGAGATGCGCCCGCTCCTACGCACGATCCTGACCAGCCGCGCCTTTTACGACCCCGCCAACCGCGGCGTGCAGATCAAAAGCCCGGTGCAACTGACGGTCGGGACGGTTCGGATGCTCGACCTCGAACTCCCGCCACCCCGTTTGTTACGTGGGGCATTGGAGCAAATGGGTCAGATTCCGTTCGACCCTCCCAACGTCAAGGGCTGGCCCGGCGGGCACATGTGGATCAACACCAGCACGCTCTTTGTCCGTCAAAACACCGCCGTCTGGCTCGCAGGTGGGGCGTCACCGATCGCGACGGGCAAACCCGCGCTCGACCGCATCGCCGAGCGACGCGGGCAGGTCAATTTTGTCCCCCAGGCCGGTAATGACGCCCAAGCCGTCGTCGACCAGTGGGTCGAGCGCCTCATCCCGCGCCCGGTGAGTGACGAGAAAAAGCAGGTGTTGATCGACGCGCTGGGCGGAAAGCCGAATCGGCCGGATGCTGTAAAACGTATGATTCAGTTAATCGTGTCGATGCCGGAGTATCAGTTGTGTTAAAGTAGCCTTGGCGTCTCGCCCGTTCTTGAACTCTTCGTTCCTTCATGAAATGAATGGCTGAAGAGACGAGGATCGGGCCAGACGACCGAGCTACGACGGAGAAACCGATGCGTGACTTTCTTTCCACCCGCCGCGTGTTTATGCACAACGGTCTGGCGATCCTCGCGGCGTCGGGGACGATCCCGACGTTCCTGGACCAGACGATGATGGCGATCGCGGCGCCGCTCGACGGGGCACGCGTGCAGAAGCCGTCGGGGAAGGACGGCCGCATCCTTGTCGTCATCCAGATGTCCGGTGGAAACGACGGCCTCTCCACCGTCGTCCCCTTCGGTGACGACGCCTACTACCGCGGTCGTCCGGCGATCTCCCACGCCAAGGACACCGTCCTCAAAATTGACGACTACGTCGGACTGCATCCGGCACTCGCGCCGTTTAAAGGGCTGTACGACGACGGGCAACTCGGAATCGTGCAGGGCGTGGGGTATCCGAACCCGAATCGCTCGCACTTTCGTTCCATGGACATTTGGAACACCGCCGAGCCGGAGAAGGAAGTGGTGACGGCGGGATGGGTCGGCAGATATTTCGACGCCACCTGCACCGGCGCCGACCCGCACGTCGGGGTCAGCATCGGCGAGCGCCTACCCGTCGCGATGCAGGGCTCGCGCATCACGCCGCTGGCGTTCGAAAAGCCCGAAAACTACGCCTATAAGGGCAAAGACCTGAATCGGTACAAACAGCTCAACAGCAACCCCGCCTTGGCGGCGACGAGCGCACCGGAGATGAAGTCGCAACTCAAGACGCCACAGAACGCGCAGGCGAAGAAGATCATCACGCCCGACGCGCAACTCGACTTCCTCACGCGAACG
>Ga0163144_10011215_pt1 | contig 18990 bp, 14 predicted proteins | sample OliLak19BULKMAT1_FD_123175 | JGI IMG/M metagenome (GOLD analysis project Ga0163144, IMG submission 123175) | Freshwater microbial mat bacterial communities from Lake Vanda, McMurdo Dry Valleys, Antarctica - Oligotrophic Lake LV.19.BULKMAT1 | ecosystem: Environmental > Aquatic > Freshwater >... | reverse complement strand
TACGGCGTGACCACCACGGTGCGGCCGCCACCGCCACCACCGCCGCCACGCCCGCCACGTCCACGTTGGGCGAGCGCACTCGTGGGGAGCATGACCAGGACGACCGCGGCGATAGTGCAGGTTTGAATGAGTCTTTCAGGGGACAAAACGTTTCCTCCGAACAGCAGGCGACCCCTCACGAAGCAAGGCAGATGCCACGACTGCTGGTCCGCCGGACAAACGGCGCGGCGTCATACTTTTTTCACGAATGCCGCCCGTATAATCGATCGCATCATGCGAACGCCCATCGTCGCGGTGTGTGCCGTGCTGCTCGCTGTCTCCACGTGGTCATCGCTACAGGCATGGGGCGGACAGGGACATCGGCTGGTGGGACTGATTGCCGCCAACCATCTGTCTCGCGTGGCGACGCAGAACGTCGGCTGGCTGCTCGATGGCCAGAGTCTCGCCGACGTCGGGAGTTGGGCCGATCAGCAGGTGACCGATCTGCAGCAGACGGCGCCATGGCACTACCTGAACATCCCGCCCAATGCGACTGGCTACGACCGTGACCGCGACTGTGCACGTCAGCCGGGCGTGGCGGCCGGTGCCCGTGCTGACCAGTGGCGCGATTGCATCGTCGATCGCATCACTTACATGGAGCGGCGCGTTGCCGATCGCGAACTGGATCGCGCCGATCGGGCCACCGCGCTCAAGTACCTCGTCCACTTTATTGGCGATTTACACCAGCCGTTTCACGCGCTCGGTGTCGGCCGTGGCGGCAACGACGTCACGGTGCGCGTGTTCGGTGTCAGCAACTGCGGCAACGATCCTTCGCGACCGCCCCTGCCGTGCAACCTGCACTCGGTGTGGGATAGCCGATTGATCACGCATCGCAACCTGTCGGACAAGGCCTACGTACCGGTGCTGGAGAAATTGATCGCGCAGAAGGGCTGGTTCTCGCAGTCGGTCGGTACACCGAAGGACTGGGCCGAGCAGTCGTGGGCGCTCGGCAAGGCGGCGCTGGTCAGGAACGACACCAACATTGACGAGGACTACTACCGGAAGCAGATCCCGGTGATCGAAGAGCGCCTGGCGCTGGCCGGAGTCAGGCTCGCCGTCGTCTTGAATCGTACTCTTGCCGCGCCGCACGATCGCCGTTAGGGCGCCGTTAGCGCATCTCGCGGACGCCCATCGTGCGGCGGAAGTCGTCGAGCCGGCCAGGCGGACGATTCAATCCCCGCGGCGCAGCGGCCTCGTGCTCCCTGGCAGGAGCCGGCGCGGCCAATTCGCTCGCCGCCAGTCCGAGCGCCAGCGCGGCGTAGATGAAGCCGAGCGAACGCGCCGGCAGGCGCTTCTCGAATCCCGGCGTCAGTTGCTCGGGGACGACATGGTAGTCAATGACGTAGGCCAGCGCCGACGTGGCGACGCCGGCCGTCACGGCCTTCGCGAAGTCAGTTCGCGTGCGCGGTCCGCGCAGCACGGCGTAGACCGCCGCCCACGAGAACACCGCCGCCGTGTTGAGCAGCGCGCCGGTGCCGGTGTACTTCCACGACGCCTCTTCGCGCCACGGGGCGTGGTTGCCGTGCACCATCTTGCTGATGGAGTTCAGGGCTGGCCAGGGCGACCCTTGCTCGGCGATGCCGGCCAGCGCGACGGTAAGGGAGGTCGCCGCGCTTGCTGAAGCACCGGCGAGGAGAGTGGTCTTGGGGTCGCAAGTGTCGGTGATCATGCCGTTGGCCTCTGCAAGAACCTGACCGCACTCGCAAAACAAAGAAAAAGGCCGCCCTTTAAAGGGGCGGCCTTCGTTCCTCAGGCAACCCTGAAGGGTTGCCTCCACCAGTGATGGCGGTGTTTACCGGAGAGCCTGCGCGCGGCCCTTGAGGGTTTCGGCCAGGGCCTTCAAGCGCACGGCGTCGCGGCCAGTGGCCGTTTTGGCGTCGCCTTCGACCTGGGCCGCCACCGCGTCGAGCGTGGTCAGCGCTTCGGCCGCGTTACGTTCCTTGCCGGTGCGCAGGCCATCGACCTTCGACAGGCCGCTGAGCACGGCGCCCGCGCGGACCGCCGAGATGCCCTTGGTGCGGTTCAGCTGATCGACGTAGGCCTTGGCCACCGCCGACGAAGCCGGCCACACCACCTTGGGCTGGTTCTGCGAGTTGAACTCCTGCAGTCGGAACTGCAGCGCCGCATCGATCTCGTTCTGCGACAGGTGCTCGCTGGGCTTCAGCTTGAACACGTCGATGCCGCGGGCCATCTCCGAGCCATAGAGGTTGCCGTTGTACCAGTAAGTCGACCAGTAGCCGCCCGACAGCATCGCCTCGCCGTTGATCGGGCCCCGATCGAAGTAGGCGATCTCTTTCGCGTTGGCTGAATCGGTGAAGTCAAACACCGACAGGCCGCCCTGGTACCACGCCTGCACCATGATGTCGCGGCCGGGGACCGGAATCAGCGAGCCGTTGTGGGCCACGCAGTTTTCCTGTTCGGTCTGCGCCGCCGGCATCTTGTAGTAGCCCTTGTGAATCAGCTTGCCGTCGACGATGTCGTAGATGGCATCGGCGCCCCAGGTCAGGGGATCGACCGCGCGGCAGCGCGGCCGGCCGCCGCCGCCCCACTCGTCGGTGAACAGAACCTTGGTGCCATCGTTGTTGAACGTCGCCGAGTGCCAGTAGGCAAAGCCCTTGTCGCTCACGAAGTCGAGGCGCTTCGGGTTCTTGGGATCCTTGATGTCCATGAGGATGCCGTTGCCCGAACAGGCGCCGGCGGCCAAGCCCATCTCCGAGTAGACCGTGATGTCGTGGCACTGGTTCGTGGTGCTGGTGCGCTGGGTGTTGGGGCCGTGATCGCCGCCCATCCACAGGCCGGCGATGTTGGTATCGCTGGCGAACAGGCGCGGCTGGTTGACGATGCGCGCCTTTTCCGGCGTGGCGATCGGCACTTCGATCACGTCGATGCTGAAGAGCGAGGTGTTCGGATCCTCCTTCGCGTCCTTGCCGGAACAGCCCGCCAGTTCTTCGCCGGCTCGAACGCCACCGGTGCCGGAGGCGTACAGGTAGATGCGGCTCTTGTCGGCCGGGTCGGGCACAAGTGTGTGCGTATGCGAGCCGCGGCACGTCTGCACCGCCGCGACCTGCTTCGGATTCTTCAAGTCGGTAATGTCGAAGATGCGCACGCCGCGGAAGCGCTCGTTGCTGACCGGCGGCACCACCCCTTGCAGGCCGCAGTCGAGACGGCCGCGCGTCTGTTCCACCGACATGAACAGCAGGTTGCCCCACGTCGAGACGTCGCCCTGCCCGCCGGGGCAGACCACCGACGCGATCAGCTGCGGCTTGTTGGCGCGTTCGATGTTGTAGGTGTTGAAGCCGTGGTAGCTACCCACGATCACGTTGTTGCCGCTGAACGCCAGGTCCGAGTTGGTGTAAGCGAGCTGGTTCGGATTCGGCGGCGTGCGAGGCGCTCCGGCCGCTACCGGCGGCGGCTCAGGCGGACGCGTGCCCAGCGGCAGGGCCGGATCAAAGAAGCCCTCAGGCTTCGGCAGGTTCGACACCAGCTCCATGTTCCAGGCCGCCTCGGCCGCCTTCACGCCAGGGCCTCCCGCCTTGAGGTTGGCACGCGGATCGGTGGTCGACGGCCGCGGCAGGTCCGCGGGCGGTTCGGGGTCTGGCTGCTGGCGCGGCGGTCCCGGCGCTGCCGGCGGTGCCGGGGTGGTGGGCGGCTGCGCCGGTGCCGCCGGCTGTTGTGCCTGTCCGGCCGCGATGGCCGCAACGATGACGAAAAGCATGGCGGCACTGAAGTGCCGCCCTCCTGGTGTCGATTTCATACCCATCTCCTTAACGAAGCCGCGCCGTGCGGCCCTTCAACGTGTCGGACAATGCTTGCAAACGGATGGCGTCGCGTCCCTGCGCGGCCTTGGCGTCAGTCGCCAACTGCGCGGCAACGGCCTCGAGGCTCTCGATCGCCGCAGCGGCATTGCGTTCTTTGCCGGTGCGCAGCTCGTCGACCTTCGACAGGCCATCGGTCACGGCCTTGGCGCGAGCCGGTGAGATGCCCTTCGAGCGGTTCAGCTGATCGAGATACGCGCGCGCCACCGCCGAGGTGGGTTCAAACTTCACCAATGGCTGGTTCTGCGCGTTGAACTCGGTCGCGCGCCACTGGATGGCGGCGTCGATTTCGTTCTGCGACAGGTTCGCCGTCGGCAGCAGCTTGAAGATGTCCATGCCGCGCGAAATCTCCGAGCCGTAGAGATTGCCGTTGTACCAGTAGGTCGACCAGTAGCCGCCGACGATCAGGTTCTTGGCGTCGAGCGGGCCGCGATCGAAGTAGGCAATCTCCACCGGGTTGGCGGCATCGGTAAAGTCGAACACCGAGACGCCACCCTGGTACCAGCCCTGCACCATGATGTCGCGGCCGGGTACCGGGATCAGCGAGCCGTTGTGCGCGACGCAGTTCTCGGTCTCGGTCTGCGCCGCCGGCATCTTGTAGTAGCCGCCGAACTTCATCTTCTTGTCGACGATCTCGAAGATGGCGTTGGCGCCCCAGTTGGGCAGGTCAGTGGCGCGGCAACGCGGCCGCGTGCCGCCGCCCCATTCATCGGTGAAGATGATCTTCGTGCCGTCGTTGTTGAACGTGGCTGAGTGCCAGTAGGCGAAGTTCTTGTCCGACGCGACGTCGAGGCGCTTCGGGTTGGCCGGATCTGAAATGTCCATCAGGATGCCGTTGCCCGAGCAGGCGCCAGCGGCGAGGCCGACTTCCGGAAACACCGTGATGTCGTGGCACTGGTTGGTGGTGGAACTGCGCTGCGTGCCGGGGCCGCTGTCGCCGCCCGGATTCAGGCCGGCGATCGCGCCGGTCTTCTCATCCGCAAAAATGCGCGGGCGGTTGACGACGCGCGCCTTCTCCGGCGCGCCGAGCGGCACTTCGATCACGTCGATGCTGAAGAGCGCGGTGTTCGCGTTCTCTTTGGGGTCGCCGCCCGAGCAATCCTGCAGTTCTTCGCCCGAGCGCACGCCGCCGGTGCCCGAGCCGTAGACATACAGCGTCTGCTGGTCTTTCGGCACCAGCGTGTGCGTGTGCGAACCGCGGCAGGTCTGCACCGCCGCCACCTGCTTGGGCTTGGTGATGTCGCTGATGTCGAAGATGCGCACGCCCCGGAAGCGTTCTTTGCTGATCGGCTCCACGACCCCCTGCACGCCGCAGTCGACGCGGCCGCGGGTTTGCTCGACCGACATGAACAGCAGGTTGCCGTAGATCGAGACATCGCCCTGGCCACCGGGGCACACCACCGAGGCGAGCAGCCGCGGGCTCTTTGCGCTTTCGATGTCGTAGGCGTTGAAGCCGTGGAAGTTGCCGATCACCATCCGCTGGCCGCTGAAAGCGATGTCGGAGTTGGCGAAGTCGAGCGCGCCCGGACCTGACGGCGCGGCCGGACGGGGAGCCGCGCCTGGGGCTGGTTGGGCGGGTGGGGCTGGTGCGGCGGGTGCCACAGGCGCAGCGGGTGTAGCGGGTGCGGCAGCGGCGGCTGCGCCCGCGGGACGCTCGGCCGGCATGGCTTCACCGGCGGGGTTCTTCGGATCGTAGAAGCCTTCGGCCCTCGGCCGCGTTGAGACCAGTTCCAGTCCCAGTGCCGCCACGCCGGCGTCGCGCACGCCGGCCTTGAGGCCGGTGCGCGGATCCTGCGGATCCATGGGCTTCTGCTGGGCGTTGCCAGCAACGGCGAGTGAGACGACGACGGCGGCGAGAGCGAAGACTTTCGTAGCAACCGATTTCATTTCTGAAGCTCCTTGAGCATTGCGCCCATCCGGTCGATTTCCATGCGCTGGTCCGAGTCCACATCCGATGCGAAGGCGTAGATTTCGCCGTCCTGGCCTGCACCCGGCGTCTTGAACAGTTCATCCACCATCGTGATGGCGCCCATATGGTGCTTGATCATGCCGAGCAGGAACAGGCGATCGAACTCGACGCCCTTGGCGGCGGCCAGCGCCGTCATTTCCTCCGTGGTCAGCATCCCGGGCATCATGCCGCCCGGTTCGTGATGGGCATGCGGGCCGGGAATCTCCTGGCCGCGGACCTTCAGCCATCCGCGCATCATGTTCATCTCGTCTTCCTGCGAGACGTCGATGCGCTGGCCGAGCAGCTTCATGTACGGGTTCAGCGTGCGCGACGGAATCAGCGCCACCATCTCAACCGCCTGGGCGTGGTGGCCGATCATGCCCTGCATGAACTTGGTGTCGGCGGCGGTGAACTGGACCTTCGACAGGTCGGTGGCCGCCGCGACGCCGATGGTCTTGGTCTCCTGGCCAGGGGCGCCGGGTTGCAGGATCTGAGTGACTGGCGGGGCGCCACTGGATGCGGTGCGGCAGGCCGCCGCCGTCGCCAGGGCACACAGGATTACGACAAGACGGGGAAACGGGGTGTGTGACACCCGTCAAGAATACTCAAAATCAGCGCTTTACGGGCGATGGTGGCAATGCCGACGGCGCGGCATTTGTGGAGCCAACCCTTCAGGGTTGCCTGGCTGGCGGCACATAGCTGCCGGTCGTTTCATCCACCCGGAACTGCCAGTCCAGGTTCGCCGATTCCACCAGGAAATCGTAGGTCCTGGGGCCTTCGTCGTAGTCTGCGGTACCGGTGCCCGTGCCGGTGGTATCAACCACCAGTTGCAAGGTGCGGCCGCTGATCGCGCTGCGCATGGTCAGCTTGAAGGTGCCGGCCCCGGCGGGAGCCTCGTTGGTGGTTTCCCAGTGGATGCGAAAGCGCCCGGTTTCGCTGGGGATGTCGCCCACCGTCGCGGTACCGCGCCCTTGCCACGCCCCCACCTCGCGCGTGACCGCCACGACGTCCAGTGGCTTGGTCGGCGCCGGGGCGCAGCAGCACATCAGAATTGCCAGCGCGATGGCGGAGAGGCGTTGCACGGCTTCAATGTACATCCGTTCGTGGGCACCATTCTCGCAGAGGCACCACGTTCGCGCCGCGCCGCTTGCCATCAGCTTCCGACCTTCGACTACGCTCAGGTCGCCCCCAGTAACGTCGAGGGGCGCGCTCTCTCCACACGGCTATTCAGCCGGGCCTAGCCTTGGTCGCGGCGTCGCGCGCGGGCCGTGCTGCGCCTATCCGCGTGACGGCCACTCGGCGTCTGCCGGAGCACGAGCGCAAGTCGGCGGGCAGGTGACTTACAGACAACCTCGCTGTGAGCGTCGAACAGACGTCAGGCAACCCTGAAGGGTTGCCTCCACCTCACGACCGAGTCGAAGCGCGTGCGCTTGCACTTCGTAAACGCCATGGCACACGTCGCCGGGCGTGCCGACTCGGGATGTTCAGGCAACCCAAAGAAGGGGTGGCCTCCACCGAAGTAGTGGAAATGCGATACTCGGCTTGCGCATGATTCGATCGATCACGCTGCTGTTCGCCGCGCTGGTGAGCGCATCCACGTTGCTGATGGCGTCCCAGGCGCCGGCGCCGTCGCTCGAGGCGGCCGGCAAGTCGGCGGCGACGCTGCCGCGGCTGCGCAGCTTGTTGGTGAGCCATCGCGGCGAGCTGGTGCTCGAGCGGTACTACGGTGGCGCACGCGCCGCGCAGAACGCCAATATCAAGTCCGCCTCAAAAAGCGTGATCTCGGCGCTGGTCGGCATCGCCCTGTCGCGCGGACTGATCAAAGGTCTCGACCAACCCATTGTCGACTTCTTTCCCGAGCTGGCGAAGGACCCCGACCCGCGCAAGCGCACGATCACGATCGAAGACCTGCTGACCATGCGATCGGGCCTGGAGTCGACCAGCGGTCGCGACTACGGCGCGTGGGTGCAGAGCGCGAACTGGGTGCGCTACGCGTTGAACCGCCGGCTGATCGATCCGCCGGGCACGCGCGTCGAATACAGCACTGGGACGTCGCACCTGTTGTCGGCCGTCATCACCAGGGCGACCAAGGTCAGCACCTGGCAGTTTGCCCAGGACTCGCTGGCGAAGCCGCTGGGCTTCTCGTTGCCCCGCTGGATCCAGGATCCGCAGGGCGTCTTCTTCGGTGGCAACGAGATGTCGATGACGCCGCGGCAGATGGTGCGCTTCGGCGAGTTGTACCTGAATGACGGCCTCGTCGGCAGCACGCAAGTGTTGCCACAAGACTGGATTGCCAAGACGCGCGTGCCGCGCGGGCGGTCGCGATGGGGCAGCGATCGCGAGTACGGCTATGGCTTCTGGATTCGCGATCTGGCCGGACATGATGGCTACTACGCCTGGGGCTACGGCGGCCAATTCATCTTCATCGTCCCCGAACTGCAGCTGGTGGTCGTGACGACCTCGCGGGTGGATGTCAGCGCGGAGCGACGCGATCACCTGGGCGCCATCTACGACCTGGTGGAGCAGCAGGTCATTCCGGCGGTGTTACCCCGCGCGCCGTCCTGACGTTTCGCGGTGGTGGGGAGTTGGTGCGCCCAGATGGACTTGAACCATCAGCCTTTGGCTTCGGAGACCAACGCTCTATCCAATTGAGCTATGGGCGCAAGACTCCACATCATATCAGCTGGACGCGCGCTTCGTCTCTCGTTCAGTCACCGTCGCCCGCGGCCGCCCCTGTCGTTCGGGCCGCGTGCTGAGGGCGGCAGCGTAGACGGCCAGCGTGCGATCGATATAGGCGTCCCAGGAGTATTGCCGCGCCCAGGCGTTCGCGACGCGATCGGGCCCGTGCGGTGTGGACTGCGTGGTGAGCAAGTTGTTGACCGTTCGCACCCAGGCCGGCAGTTCATCAACCGGCAACACGACGGCGCCAGGACCCTGGCGCTCGGACAGGCCGCCGACGTCGCTAAACAGTACCGGCGTGCCTACCGCCTGTGCCTCGATCACCGGCAGTCCGACGGCTTCGTAAAGTGCCGGATAGAGGACGGCCGTCGCCCGCATGTACAGGCGCGGCATTTCTTCGGCCGGCAGGAACGGCGCCAGGATCAAGCGGTCCAGCAAATTGCGTGGCACCAGGCGCGTGAGGTTGGCGTGCTCGGCTGGGTCGACGCCGCAGACCACAAGGGAGACATGCGACGTCGCCGACGCGCCCCACCAGGTTTGCAGCGCCCACAACACGCGCTTGCGTGCATTCCCCGAACCGACATACAGCAGATACGGTCCGCTGACCATCCGGTCACCGATCACAATTGGGCAACGATCCGGTTGCGCGTCGAGAAAACGATCGTCGATGCCGGGCGACACCACATGCAGGCGCGGTTGCAGGGCCGGCCAGCGCGCCAGCAGCTCAGCGCGCGAACTCTCGCTCACGGTCATGATCGCCGCGGCCCGGCGATACGCGGACGGCCACACGCGGTCGCGATAGAAGCTGGGCGGCACCGCACTCGATTCGCGCCACAAGTCGTCGTCTTGAACCGTGACGACCGTCGGCACTGGCTGCCACCACGGCATGGCCGTGGACGGGGCGTGAAGCAGGTCGGCCCTCACCACCTGTGCCCGGCGGGGCAGCGTCCATTGCTCCCAGCCGCGTACGGACGCGACGTGCGGCTTTCGGGTCGTGGCCTCGCAGCCGCGGGTGGTCGGAAGATCGAGCGGAGCGTCGTTGCGGTCGGTCAACAGGTGCCACTCGATGCTCCCACTGGAAGCGGTCCGCGTGATTAGCTCACGCATCGACTGCGCACTGCTGTGGTGGCGATCGAGCGAGCGGGCATCAACGACGATGCGCATGGGGAGGTGAGGAGACATGCCCAATCCCAAGCAAGGAACTGGCCAGTTCGAGCTCGAGCATTGGCTCGCTCGAGTCTGCGTCTCCGCCGTGCCGCTGCTCGGCTAGACGAGGCGCCGCTTCGCAGCGTTGATCAACCAGTTGGTTGAGCTGTCATGACTGCCTGTCTCGCCGGCCGCCGCCAGGTCGGCCGCCACCGCTGAGGCCAACTGCTTGCCGAGCTCAACACCCCACTGATCGAACGAGTTGATGTTCCACACGGCGCCCATCGTGAACACCTTGTGCTCGTACATTGCCAGCAGCATGCCGATGGTGCGTGGCCCCAGCTTGCGATAGAGAATCGTCGTCGAGGGTCGATTGCCGGGAAACACCTTGTGGGGCACGAGTTGCTCGAGTGCCTCGCCCGCAAGACCTTGTGCGGCGAGCTCGACGCGCACTTCGGCCTCGGTCTTGCCACGCATCAACGCTTCGGTTTGGGCGAAACAGTTGGCCAGCAGCAACCGGTGATGATCGCCCACGTGGTGATGTGACTCGATGCCGGCGAGAAAGTCGCACGGCACCAGCCGCGTGCCCTGGTGCAACAACTGGTAGAACGCGTGTTGGCCATTGGTGCCGGGTTCCCCCCAGACAATCGGCGCGGTGGGGGTGTCGACGGGATGCCCTTCCCGGTCGACGCGCTTGCCGTTGCTCTCCATGTCGAGCTGTTGCAGATACGCCGGCAGCCGGTGCAGGTACTGCTCGTACGGCAGCACGGCATGGGTGTCGGCGCCGAGCACGCTCGAGTACCACACGCCCAATAGCCCCAGCACGATCGGCAGGTTGCGCTCGATCGGCGCGGTCCGGAAGTGCTCGTCCATTTCGTGCGCGCCGTCGAGCAGCTGTTCGAAGTGCCCATAGCCGGTCGCGAGTGCAATCGGCAGGCCGATTGACGACCACAGCGAGTAGCGCCCGCCGACCCAATTCCAGAACACGAACATGTTCTCCGGGGCGATGCCGAACTTGCGCACTTCCTCTTCATTCGTCGAAATGGCGACGAAGTGCTTGGCGATGGCCGCTGGATCCTTGGCGCGCGACAAGAACCACGCCCGCGCCGACTGCGCGTTGACCATGGTCTCCTGGGTCGTAAACGTCTTCGACGCCACGGTGAACAACGTGGTGGCGGGATGCAGCATCCGCACCGTTTCCGCCAGGTGGCTGCCGTCGACGTTGGAGACGAAGTGCAGCCGCGGACCCTCGCGCGCGTAGGGCGCCAGTGCCTGGGTGACCATCGCCGGCCCGAGGTCCGATCCGCCAATGCCGATGTTGACGACGTCGGTGATGCGCAGGCCGGTGTAGCCGAGCCACGCGCCGCTGCGGATGCTGTCGGAGAAGCGCCTGAGGTGATCAAGCGCGGCACGGACGTCGGGCATCACGTCGTGTCCGTCCACCAGCATGGGCCGCGCCGAGCGATTGCGCAGCGCGACGTGCAGCACGGCGCGGTTCTCGGTGCGGTTGATCGGTTCCCCCGCGAACATCTGATCGCGCAGGCGCTCGACCCCGGTCTTGCGGGCGAGCTCGGCGAGCGCCTTGAGGGAATCGTCGGTGATGAGGTTCTTCGAGTAGTCGACGTGCAGGTGGTCGCCGACGTTCAGCGAGAACCGCTCGGCACGGCCCGGGTCGCCGGCGAACAACTCGCGCAGCGGCTGGCGCGGCGCCCACGCCGCGAGCGAGCGAAGGCCGGAGGCTCGCTCGGCCGTCACCGGTTCGGCGTGATCCCACGCGCGGAACCCGCCCTCAAACGCCTTGTCGTTGTGGCCGCGGCGGACGTTGGCGGGCAGCTCACTGAACAGGCGGACGTTGCCGCCGCCAAGGACTACGTACTCCGCCGCCACCGCGGCGCGCAGCATCTCCACGCCTTCGAGCACGGCCGCCTTCCACGCCACCTCGCCCAGCGCCTTCAGGCCCCGTTGGCCGAGCAGGTCTTCGAAGGTCTGGTCGCGGAAGGGCAGGTGGGCGAGTTCCAGGGCGACGATGTTGCCTTCGTCGACCAGCGCCGTGCCGAGCCCCGAACCCAGCCCGAGGAACAGCATGCGGCCGCCCTCGTCGCTGCCGAGCGCCTGCATGGCGGCATCGTTCATCACCTTGACTGGGGCGCCGAGTGCCGCCGCCCAGTCGAAGCCAACCCAGCCGGTGCCCAGGTTCCAGGGTTCCTGCACGACCTGACCGCGAAGAACCGGGCTGGGGATGCCAATGCTGACGGCGTCGTAGGTCCAGTCTGCCGTCTGCGCCTTGGTCCCGGCCACGACCTGCTGCGGCGTAAACCCATCGCCAGAATCGAACTTGCGCGGCTCACTACTGCCGCTGTGCATCAGTTTGACGTGGGTGCCGCCGACGTCGATCACCAGAACACGCATGAATCCCAAGCATACCGCCTTGAGGCTTGAGGCTTGAGGCTTGGGGAGAACCCGCAGTCCGCAGTCCCAAGTCCCAAGTCTCAAGCCTCGGGGTATTCTTGTTTTCATGTCTTTGCTCGACTCCCTGAAGCGGGTGACCACCGTCGTCGCCGACACCGGCGACATCGAGGCCATGCGGCAGTTCCTGCCGCAGGACGCCACCACCAATCCGTCGCTGTTGCTGAAGGCCGCCCAGCAGCCGGCGTACCGTCCACTGGTCGACGCGGCGCGGGCCGACGCCGACCGGCTCGGTTTGCCTGAGGCGCGGCGCACCGAGGCCTTCATGGATCGGCTCGCGGTGAATTTCGGCCGCGAGATTCTGAAGATTGTCCCCGGCCGCGTCTCCACCGAGGTCGACGCGCGCCTCAGCTTCGATACGGCGGGCACGGTGGCCAAGGCCCGTGAGCTGATTTCTCTGTACGAAGGTGCCGGCATCGCGCGCGAACGCATCCTGATCAAGGTCGGGAGCACGTGGGAAGGCATTCGCGCCGCCGCCGAACTTGAGCGCGAGGGCATTCACTGCAACCTGACGCTGCTCTTCAGCTTCGCCCAGGCCGTGGCCTGCGCCGAGGCTGGCGTCACGCTGATCTCGCCGTTCGTCGGCCGCATTTACGACTACTACCGCAAGGAACGCGGCGCCGAGATTCCCGCCGATCAGGATCCCGGCGTGCAGTCGGTGACGCGGATCTACCACTACTACAAGAAGTTCGGCTACCAGACGCAGGTGATGGGCGCCAGCTTTCGCAAGCTGGAACAAATCACCGGCTTGGCCGGCTGCGATCTGCTGACGATTAGCCCCGACCTGCTCGAGGTGTTGCAGAAGACCGACGGTGAGATCACGCCGCGCCTGACTCCCGACGCCGCGCGCGCCTCGACCGAAGAGAAGATCACCCTCGACGAGAAGAGCTACCGCTTCCTCCACAATCAGGATGCGATGGCGGTGGAGAAGCTGTCGGACGGCATCCGCCGCTTCTATGAAGACGGCCGCAAGCTTGAGCAGTGGGCGGCGACGGCGGTCGCAACCGCGTGACCCCTCGACTTCGCTCGGGGCCGGCGCTCGAGCTACCGGCGAACTCCCCCCTGCGCGACCTGCAGGACAGTGCAGTGCTGGTCGTGCTGCTGCGATCGTTCGGCTGCACCTTCTGCCGCGAGGCGATGGCCGATGTGGCCGCCGCCAGGCCCCAACTGGAGGCGGCCGGCGTCCGCATTGCCTTCGTGCACGGCGCGCCCGCTGATGAGGCCGAACCCTGGTTTGCGAAATACCGTCTACATGACGTCGTTCGCGTGAGCGACCCCGGCCTTGAGCACTACCGGACGTTCTCGCTCGGCCGAACCGGCGTTCAGGTGCTGGCCGACCCGGCGGTCTGGGCACGCGGCGCGGTGTGCGCGCTGTCACACGGCTTTGGCACCCAGTCCGCTGGGCTGATGCGCCAGCTGCCGGGCGTCTTTGTCGTGCAGGGCAATGCAATCCTGGAGGAATATCGGCACCGGTCCCCGTCCGATCGGCCTGACTATCTCGCTTTGACCCGTCGGGCGTTACAATAAGTTCGCGTCACGGGTCTGACGCCTTTTGCGCATGGATGCGGCGGGCGGCGGACCTCTTGTCAGTTTCACTTGGAGGCTATATGACGGCTCGCCGTTTGGCGGTTTGCTTGACCCTGGCCCTCGCCAGTTCGACCGCTGCATTTGCCCAGACACCCACGCCTCCCCCCCAGGCGCCCGCGAAACCTGACGAACAGCCCATCTACGAAGAGCAGGTCGTGGTGACTGCGTCGAAGGTCGAGCAGCAGCTGGTCAACGCGCCAGCCACCGTGTCGGTGGTCACCGCGGACGTGATTGCCTCGACGCCGGCCACCAACTACGCCGAGTTGCTTCGCTCGGTCCCGGGCGTCAACCTGTCGCAGACCTCGGCGCGCGACTTCAACATCACCATGCGCGGCGCGACCTCGACGCTGGCTACCTCAACGCTGGCCCTGCTCGACGGCCGCAGCCTGTACCTCGACTTCTTCGGCTTCGTGGCCTGGGACCTGCTGCCGGTCAACCCGAATGAGCTGAAGCAGATTGAAGTGATTCGCGGTCCGGCCTCAGCCGTCTGGGGCGCCAACGCCATGAACGGCGTGGTCAACTTCATCTCGAAGACGCCGCGTGAGCTGAACGGTAACAGCGCGACCATCACCTTCGGCTCATTCGATCGCAAGGCCGACAACGGCGAGCAGCTCGATGCCGGCACCATGTTCGGCATCAACGGCACGCACGCGCGCGCCATCAACGACCGCTGGGCCTACAAGATCTCGGCCGGCGGCTATACCTCGGACGCGTTCCCGCGCCCGACCGGCAGCATCCCTGGCACCAGCACGCAGTACCCCTCGTTCGCCAACCAGGGGACGACGCAGCCCAAGTTCGACACGCGCGTCGACTACGACGCGCCGGACGGCAAGTACAAGCTGGCGATTGCCGGCGGCTACTCCGGCACCGACGGCATCATCCACACCGGCATCGGGCCCTTCGACATGACCGGCGTCGGCGTCACCTACGGCACCATGCGCTACTCGCGCAGCGCCTTCAAGCTCAACTTCTTCACCAACATGTTGAGCGGCGACGCCTCGGGCCTGCTCGCCATCGGCGTCGATGGCAAGCCGATCCTCTTCAAGTTCGACACCAAGACCTACGACTTCGAGGTCGGCAACATCAACACCTTCGGTGGCCGCCACGTCCTCAGTTACGGCGGCAACGTGCGGTTCAACGCCTTCGACCTGTCGATCGCGCCGCGCGGCGACAACCGCACCGAGATGGGTGGCTACGTGCAGGACGAAATCTTCCTGAACAACTACTTCCGCTTCAGCCTGGGCGCCCGCATCGACAAGTACGACAACATCGAAGACCCGGTGTTCTCGCCCCGCGTCGCGTTGATCCTGAAGCCGGCCGCCGATCACGCCGTGCGCCTGTCGTTCAACAAGGCGTTCCGCTCGCCATCGCTGATCAACAACTACCTCGAGACGCGCATCGTCAATCAGCTGAACCTCGGCGCCATCAACCCGGCGCTGAACGGCGTGCTCTACAACTTCCCGGTCAACGCCAACGGCAATGAGAACCTGACCGAGGAATCGACCGAATCGTTCGAGGTCGGCTACACCGGCATCATCAAGAACCGCGCGACCCTGTCGGCGTCGGTCTACTTCACCAGGAACAGCGACGAGATCTTCTTCACGCAGGTGGCCCGCTATCGCGCCTCGGCGCCGCCCCCCGGCTGGCCGCTGCCGGCCGTCGTGCTGGAAGTGCTGCCGCCCGCCTGCGCGACCGCGGTGTGCAACTCCGGCGGCCTGCCCTCGGAGTTCAGCTACCGCAACCTCGGCACGGTGAAGAACAAGGGTTTCGAACTCGGCATCGACGGCGCGGTGAATCAGGCGCTCAACCTGTTTGCCAACTACTCCTACCAGGCCACGCCCGACCCCGACTTCGCGCTGTCGGAAGTGAACCTGCCGCCGAAGAACCGCTTCAACGCCGGCATGAACTTCAGCGAAGGCCGCTTCCTCGGTAACCTGTCGGTGAGCTACGTCGACGATGCGGTGTGGCAGGACGTGCTGGACTCGCGCTTCACCGGTCCGACCGAGGCCTACACCCAGGTCAACGGCGCCTTCGGAATGAAGTTCGCCAAGGACAAGATCACCGCCAGCATCAAGGGGATCAACCTGACTAACGAGAACATCCAGTCGCACGTCTTCGGCGACATCCTCAAGCGCCAGATTCTGGGCGAGCTGCGCTTCGTGTTCTAGGATCGGCGGAACTAAAGTTCCGCCCTCCTGGCAAGCAGCTGTTCCGCCGTCTGCAGTTCGTCAGGCGTGTTGCAGCTGAGGAAGCTATCGAGATTCGGGTCGATGTCGCGCAACGCCGCGGCGTCGACCCGTTTTGTTTGTACCCGATCGAGCAGCGCCATCACGCGCCGCTCGCCGGCCGCCAGCAGTTCGTGCGCCACACCGGCGACGTGGCTGCGGTAGACGGCGCATAACGGGCTGGCCTGCCCATCGACCACCGCGACACAGATGTCAGCGTCGTCGCGCAGGTCCCACAGGCGCTGTAGTACGGCGGGCTTGATCAACGGCATGTCGCAGGCGATCACAAAGTTCACGTCCGTAGTGGAGGCGGCGAGTCCGGCAGCAAGGCCGGCGAGCGGCCCGAGGTCTTCGACCGGGTCGTGCACGATCCTGGCGGGTAAGCCGATGAAGGGCGGCGCGGCACTTTGCTCTGCCCGTGCCACCACGATCACCTCATCCGTCACTTCGCCAATCACGCGGACAGCCCGCCCGATCAGCGTTTCACCGGCGAAGGGCCGTGCGGCCTTGTCGGCGCCCATGCGCGTGGAGCGCCCGCCGCACAGCACGATGCCGGTGATGGTCACCGGCTCAGTGTCTCGATCGCCGCCAGCAGGTCGGCGCCCTTGTGCGAGCGCAGCTTCGCCCACAGGTCGCCGACCTTCGCGAGCCGCGCGGCGATGGTGTCGATGGTGAAGTCCTGCGGCGTGGGTGACTCGTGGACTTCGTTCCAGGTCAGCGGTGTCGAGACACCGGCAAAGGCGCTGGCGCGCGCGCTGTAGGCGCAGGCGAGCGTCTTGCCCTGGATGTTCTGCAGGTAGTCGACGTAAATTGTCTTGTCCTTGCGCTTGCGGACGGTGCGCTCGACGGTCGCCACCTTGGGGTGCTTCATGGCCACGAGGGTGGCGACGATCTGGCAGAACAGCATGCCGGCCTGGTACGGCGTGCCCTTGGGCAGCGGGATGAAGATGTGCAGCCCCTCGGAACCCGAGGTTTTCGGAAACCCCGGCACGTTGACGCGGTCCAGTTCCTCTTGCACCCAGCGGGCGACCTCCAGAATCTGCTCGAAAGTGGCACCCGGCTGCGGGTCGAGATCGAGGGCCACCTGATCGGCGGAGTTCAGATCGGCCATGGTTGAGAACCAGGGATCCATCGAGATCGAGGCGAGCTGCGCCATGTAGAGCAGGGTCTTCAGCGACCCCCCGATCAGTCGCGACGGCACATCGTCATCGGGCAGTGACTCGCTGCGCACACCTGGTGGCGGCACCTCGGGCGCGCGATGCTGATAGAAGAACGGCGCATCGACGCCGTTCGGCAACCGCTTCATCACCAGCGGCCGGTTGTGCACGACCGGCAGGATGTAAGGCGCGATGCGCGCATAGTGGCGAATGAGATCGCCCTTGGTCTGCTTGCCGTCGGGCCAGAAGATCTTGTGGAGGTTAGTCACCTCCAGCGTATCGCCGTCGGGCAAGAGCAGCCTGCCGTTCTTGCGCGCTTTCTCAAGCGTGGTGAGTTGGTCGACAAGGGACTCGACATCCTTCGCCGTGACGCTCTCGTTCGGCCCGCCTTCGCTCGCGGTCGTCTTTCGCGCGAGCTTCGGCGAGGTCTCGCCGTAGCGGCCTGCGGCCGCGTAGGCGGACTTGTCATCGCGCAATCCCAGATAGGTGGGATGCCGCAGGCGATGATCATCGGTCATCTCGGTATAGCGGACCTGCGCGACGAGCAGCGGCTTGACCCAGTGGGCCGTGTCCTTCACCTTGGGCTTGGTTGAGAACGGGCAGGTCGGCGTCTCGATGCGTTTCAGCAACGCCATCAGCCGGTCGAGTTCAGCGCCCGTGAAACCAGTGCCGACATCGCCCACGTAGTCGAGCGAACCGGATTCGCCCCTGGCGCCAAGAATCAGGGCGCCGAAGTGGAGACGCGTGCCCTGCGGCGCGGTCCAGCCGCCGATCACGAACTCATCCTGCTTCAGCAGCTTGAGCTTCATCCACTCGGGACTGCGCTTGCCCGCCCGGTATGGCGCGCGGGCGTGTTTCACGAGCAAGCCCTCCCAACCCTCTTGCTGCGCGCGGGCCATGAGTGCTTCGCCAGAGCCCGCCGACTGTTCGGTCAGACGCAGCACCGTTGATGGCGGAACATGCCTGGCGAACAGCGCCTCCAGCCTCACGCGCCGCTCGCTGAGGGGCAGGGCCCGCAGATCGTCCTCGTTATCCCGCAACAGGTCGAACACAATCAGCGCCGCCGGCTGTTCGGCGGCCGAGAGCTGCGCCTTGTTCGAGCGATAGCCTGGAACGCTGACATGAATGCGGTGTTGCAGCCGCTGAAACCCCGCCGGATGGCCCTGTTCGTCGAGTGCGGTGACTTCGCCATCGAGCACCACTGGCCCGGGAAGATGGCGGCCCCACTCACTGACCGCGTGAACGATGTCGGGGAACTGCGCGGTCTTCTCGTTGCCGTTGCGCGACCACAAGCGCACGCCCGCAGTGTCGTTCTCCGGAATCACCTCAACGATCGCGCGAATGCCGTCGTACTTGGGTTCGTAGACAAAGGCCGCCACCGTCAGCGCCGGCGGCTGTGGTGGCAGGGTGGCCAGCATCGGCCTGAGGTCCTTGGCGACGAACACGGGTGGAATGGTATCAGCCGGGAGACGCCGTCCGCGATTCCCAAGCCCAAGCCGCAAGCCCCAAGCCGCAAGTCGTCAGGAATACCGATCATCGAACCACGGCTCGGCCGTGTCCGAGTAGCCGCGCTCTTCCCAGAAACCCGGTTGGTTACCGGCGAGGAACTCGATCTTCCGGATCCACTTGGTGCCCTTCCAGGCGTACAACCTGGGCGTGATCATGCGGCACGGGCCGCCGTGCTCCTGCGGCAGCGGGGCGCCTTCCCAGGTGTGCACCAGCAGCACGTCCTCTTCCACGGCGCGTGTGAGTGGCAGGTTGGTGGTGTAGGGAATGCGCGTGCCCGGCATGTAGTCGTAGCCGGTGCAGAGCACGTGCGTGGCATCTGCGTCGGGCACCGCGAGCTCGGCGAGCGTCTGAAAGCGCACACCCTGCCAGCGATTGTCCATCCGGCTCCACGTCGTCACGCAGTGAAAATCGCTGACGTC
>Ga0163144_10011213_pt1 | contig 18990 bp, 13 predicted proteins | sample OliLak19BULKMAT1_FD_123175 | JGI IMG/M metagenome (GOLD analysis project Ga0163144, IMG submission 123175) | Freshwater microbial mat bacterial communities from Lake Vanda, McMurdo Dry Valleys, Antarctica - Oligotrophic Lake LV.19.BULKMAT1 | ecosystem: Environmental > Aquatic > Freshwater >... | reverse complement strand
GCGCGATTCTGACGCACTCCTCCGTGGCTCTGCGTCTCTACGGCTCTGTGTCAGGCGGTCAGTTGCACTTCTCCGCGCCTCCAGCCGCTATTCTCCGCGCGTCCGGACCGCCTGATGACCAGAAGCGCCCGGAGACCGTTCTACTCGAGGTGACGACGTTCGCGGTGGCCCCGCGGGGGGTGCCGTACTCGGCGTCGGCGGGGCGACGTCACCCTCATATGCGAAGTCGCGCTGAAGCCCGCCATTCGCCCACGCAGCGCTGACGCTCACGAGACCCGTGGCAGTATCGTTCAGCAGACCCCGAGCCCGAGCACAAAATGTCCGACGAACTCCCTACCCTCGATGTACGACCGACCGACCGCGAGCGCATTCCGCCCGGTCAGTCGCAGACACGCAAATGGCCGGTGCTCCACTACGGCCGCGTGCCAACGGTCGATCCCGACTCGTGGCGATTCGATTTCCATGGCCTCTGCGCGGCACCTCGTAGCTTCACGCTGCAGGAGATTCAATCCTTCCCCCGGCAGATCACGCGCTGCGACATGCATTGTGTGACCCGCTGGAGTCGCCTCGACAATGATTTCGAAGGCGTGAGTGTCCAGCACCTGCTTCAGCTGGCAGAGCCGTGGCCTGAGGCAACCCACGTGATGATTCATGCGGACGGCGACTTCACCACCAATCTGCCGCTGTCGGATCTCGATCGACCCGAGAACGTGCTGGCGTGGAAACATGACGGCGTCGACCTGACACCAGACCACGGCTGGCCGATGCGTCTGGTGGTGCCGCATCTGTACCTCTGGAAGAGTGCGAAGTGGGTGCGCAGCTTCGAATTCCTCAACGCCGACGAGCCGGGCTTCTGGGAGCAGAATGGGTATCACATGTATGGCGACCCCTGGAAGGAGCAGCGGCACAGCAGCATCAGCGTCTCGCAGTGGATGGTGAACACCCTCCGCAGCAAGTCGAAAGAGTGAGCCCTGATCCCGGGGAGGCACAACCGTCGTCGGTGCATGCGGGCCTGAATGCCGAGCAGCGCGCCGCAGTGGCGCACGGCGACGGTCCGCTGCTGCTCGTCGCCGGCGCCGGCACCGGCAAGACGCGAACGCTGGTGCATCGCGTTGCCGCGCTGATCGAACGCGGGGTGGCGGCGGAACGCATTCTCCTGCTCACGTTCACCCGCCGCGCCGCCGACGAGATGCTGGCGCGAGTCGAACGCCTCACCGGACACCATGGGCGACGCGTCTCTGGCGGAACGTTTCACGCCACGGCGCACAGCACTCTGCGCCAATTCGGGCAGCATGCCGGTATCAATGACGGCTTCACGATCCTCGATCAGGGTGACGCGCAGGACCTGATGCAGCTGGCGCGCGCGGCTCTCGGGTTCGGGGCACGCGAACGGCGATTCCCGAAGAAGGAAACGCTGCATACGCTCTATAGTCGCCACATCAATACCGATCGGACCGTGGAAGACCTGCTTCGTGACGGGTTCCCGCAGTACGTCGACGACCTGGCCGACATCGGACGCGTCTTCAGCGAGTACGTCGAACGGAAAGCGTCCAGAAATCTGGTGGACTACGACGACCTGCTGCTCTTCTGGGCCGCGATGCTCGAAATCGAACCGCTGGCCGGGCGGATTCGGGCGAAGTACGACCATGTGCTGGTCGACGAGTATCAGGACACGAACGTGTTGCAGTCGCGAATTCTGCGGGGGTTGTGCGCGGTGCACCGCAACGTCACCGTCGTCGGTGATGATGCACAGAGCATCTATGCGTTCCGCGGTGCGACCGTGCGCAACATTCTCGACTTTCCCGCCCAGTTTTCCGGCACCACGATCGTCACGCTCGAGCGGAACTACCGCAGCACCCAGCCGATTCTCGACACGGCGAACGCAGTCCTTGCCCAGGCCTCCGAAGGGTATCGCAAGCAGCTCCGCAGCATCGATGATCGTCCGGGCGAGCTGCCGTGGCTGGTGCCCACGCGCGACGAGCAGGCGCAGACGACGTTCACCTGCGACCGCCTGCTGGAGTTGGTGGAGACGGACGGGCTGCGCCTCGACCAGATCGCGATTCTCGTGCGCGCCGGCTACATGAGCGCCGATCTCGAGATCGAGCTGGCGGCGCGTCGCATTCCGTTCGAAAAGTGGGGCGGGATCAAGTTTCTCGAAGCCGCGCACGTGAAGGACATGCTCGCGTTTCTTCGCGTCGCCGAGAATCCACGCGATGAAGTGAGCTGGTTCCGGCTGCTGCAACTCCTGCCGGGCATTGGCGAGATCTCGGCTCGCAAGGCCATCGCGTCGCTGGAAGCCGCTTCGTGGCGCGTGGAGGGGCTCGCCGCCTGGAACCCGCCGCCACGAGCCCTGGCCACCCACGCATCCCTCATGGCGTTGATGCAGCGACTCAGTCGTGTCAGCGGCGCCGACCCCGCCGGCGATATCGCGAGCGTCCGCGGCGTGTATGATGATATTCTTCGCCATCGGTTCGATGATGCGGAGGTCCGCCTGCACGATCTCGTGCAGCTCGAGCACATCGCCAGCGGCTATCCGAATCGTGGCGCATTTCTCAGTGCGCTGGCCCTCGAGCCGCCATCGGCCACGTCGGATCTGGCACAAGGCAGCCAGACCGAAGACGACGACGCACTGGTCATCAGCACGATCCACTCGGCCAAGGGGAAGGAGTGGGATGCGGTGTTCGTGCTGTGGGCAGCCGACGGCTGGATTCCGTCGTCGCGCGCCATCAAGGACGCGCAGCAGGTGGACGAGGAGCGACGCCTGTTCTACGTCGCCCTCACACGTGCCAGGCGACACCTGCACGTGAGTTATCCGCTGTACGCATACGCATCGCGCTGGAGCGCCGACGTTGCGCTCGACCAGAAGTCCCGTTTCCTGAGCGACCAGGTGCTGGCCACGATGCAGCACGTGCAGATCGCGCCGCCGCCGGCACCTGAGCAGCCGCCGGATGCCGTCCCGCTCACACCGACCATCGATCTGCGAGCTGCACTGCGATCGCGGTTCCGCTGAATGGCTCGGTGCAACTGGAACTGCAACTGGAACTGAAACTGCTCAACGCAAAGAAGCAAAGCCGCAAAGCCGCAAGGAACAACGAGACACTGGGGAACAGAAAGAGTCGCCATCGTCGACGGAACGAAGTGTGCGCGAGACAACCAATTCAATCTCGTTGGACCTGCACCGAATACGCTGAGTATTGGACAGCTACGGAGCGCGTTGCGCCTTTGCGCCTTTGCGCCTTTGCGCCTTTGCGTCACGCAGTTCCCGTCACCGCACCGTCGTTCGCGCCGAATCCGGAATCGCATCACCGAGCGACCGCCTGACAGCGTTGTACGGCGCCTTCGGCTCGGACCGCGCCAGTGCGAGCAACTCGGCAATCGTCGAGCGAATCGCCCCGCCGGCGCGCCGATGCACGCGCTCGAACACCGACAGATCGGTGAGATAGATCCGCCGCGCCATGACCGCGGCGGTGTTCAGGCGCACCCTAGCGATCGACGTCGAATCCATCGTCCGCAACCGCGGAGCGAGCGTCGTGCGCAGGTGCACGCGCGCGCGAGCGAACACTGTGTCGCGCGCGATGAGCCGGGCCGGCTTGTCGCCCGGATGCGCCTGAAATGCAGAATCGAGTGCCCCGTACAGCCCTGACCAGAATTCCCCGAACACCATCTCATCATCCCAGCGCCGCACCACTTCCTCCGCCGCATGCAGCTGTCCACGCGCACGGAAGAACCGTTCGGCACCGCGTGACCCCACGAAGTTCGCCAGACTCTCGTTGAAGACCGCCTGCCCTGGGGCGTAGTACGTCGTGTGCACCAGTTCGTGTATCACCGTGTTCGCCAGTTCGAGCGTGTCGAGCGCCAGCGTCGTTGGCAGCAACGGATCGTTGAACCACCCCAGCGTGCTGAACGCCGATGCCGGGCGCAACACCGCATCGAAGCCAGCCGAATCAACCGCTTTCGCTTCCCGTTTCCCCTGTTCGAAGTCGAAGAACCCCTTGTACGGCACGCTGCCGATGACCGGAAACCACCAGGTGCGGAACGCCAGCGAGTCGCGGTACGCTGCGCTCAGGACGAGCACCAGCGTGTCCCGGTCGAGCCGCGAAAAGGTCGTGAACTCCTTGCTCGCGTGCAGTCCGAGAGAATCGAGCGCGAACTGCCGCGCATCGAGCACCAGCTGGAGCTTGGCGCGAAGCACGGCGTCGGTCGCCGAGTCGGCGATGATCGCGGCGATCGGCTGCCGACGTGCGAGGATCTTTCCTTCTTCGAAGCCGGCGCGTGCGAGGTACCGGCCGATCGGCACCAGTCCGAGAAACGCCGCAGTGAGCGCCAGCAGACCGAGCGTCACGCGACGGGCCCATACCAGGACACGCCGCCACGTCATGAACGCACCATGACGCGGCGGCACCCATCGACGATCAACTCGAGACCATCACGTTCGATACCCAGCACTCAGTTCGGCAACCTGACCACGGTCACCTGTGCGTTCAGGTTCGCCTGGAAGGTGCCGACGGCCGGCTTGAAGGTCAGCCCCGTCTGCCCCGTCGTCGAGGTAAAGCTGAACAGATCCAGCGAGCCCGGCTTCATCTGCCGCGAGAGAATCGGCGAGGACGGCGTCAGACGCTCCGCCGACAGCACGTCGTTGATGTCGAGCGGATATGCCGTCGGGTAGACCTGTGGCTGAATCGTGTTCAGCCGGGCATAGATCGCGCGCAGATTACGGCTCGTGTATTGGTAGCGCGGCACGATCTGGCCGGCCGTGGCGCCCGGGAAGTCGTCGAGCAGTGTTGCAGTGAGGAAGTCTGCGTACAGATCCGGGAACCTCTCCGCCATCACCGCCTCGATGTTCGCGGTGCCGATGTTCCGCGTCTGGACCAGCTCCCGCAGTTTGGCGTCGCCCTTCTGGTCGGTGAGATAGCGAAGGAAGAGCCACGACACCCCACGCTCTTCGATCGTGCCAAACCCGGTTGGCGACGTGAGCGAATACTCGAGGCGCGAGGAGAAGAAATCATACGCGTTGCCGAAGTTCGGCGGCAGGAATCCCTGAGCCGAGTCGGGGAAGATCTGTGCCGTACTCCCTCGGCCCGCTGGCGGGCATGGCGGCAGGTTGGGGCATGGATACCGTGCCTCATACAGCTTGCCACCCAGTTCTTCCGCCATGTGGCTCAGGCCCTCGTTCAGCCAGACCGCTTCCGTACCCGCGCTCCGCGTCAGCACATGCTGGTTGTACGAAATCATGTGCTGCAGTTCGTGAATGAACGTTGCCGGCGCACTGCGCCGCACGACGTCCAACCCGAGGTTGCTGCAGGTCGGACCACCGGCCGGCTCGCCAGGAACCGACGAGTAGAAAATCTCGGCGCGGTTCGCATTGGTGTTGCCCGAGAGATCGGCACCATTGAAGAAGCCAGCCACGTACGAACCACACTGCCCGGACGTCAACGTCAGTCGATTGACCAGTGGGGTGAACAGGACGAACGTCCGGCCATTGGCGTCGATATCCGAGACCGAACCAAACGCGCTGATGTCGATCGGATACAGATCCTGATCGAACTGCCGGCCGAACGACTGGTACTCCGCGTCGGTGAACGTCGTCGAGGTGGTCGGCTGATTGTCGACGTAGAGCAGAATATTCGTGCCGGTGTAGACCAGCCGCGCGGTCACCGTGCTGTATGTGTTGGCCGTCAGCGAGGACAGCACCTTGAAGTCCCGAGGCACCGCTGCCTGCGCCGACTGCACCCTGAGATTCACCGGTGGCCTGGACCGCAGCTGCTGCATGAAGGCCATGGCCCGCGGCGCCTCGGCCTCTTCCAGCGCGCGCAGTCGCATGTGGAACGCCTCGACGACACTGAGGTTCGGTGCGTCCGGAGCGGCCCGATCGATACGGGCCGTCGCGCTCGAGCGGCCGCCGATCGTGAACGGAAAGTCCGCCACCGTCGATCGGCCCGTGCCGGTCGCGAAGTCGTTCGTGGCGGCAAACTGCGGGATCACGGCATACTTGCCAGCGTTCACGAACGTGACCCCGCCGCTTCCCACGACCGTCTGCGCCCCGAACACGTTCAGCGTCACGGTCGTCGCGGTGAGTACCGGCGGAATTGGCTCGACCGGCTTCGTGTCGCTGCCGCAGGCGGCCAGTCCACCGGCGAGCACCGCTCCGCTGAAACGGGCCGTCCGGCGAAGCGAGACGTTCAAAGTGTTTGGCATCAAGAAGTTACGCTCAGGCTGGGGTCAGGCCGATCGGCTGCTGCGACTGTCGTGCACAGTTAGATTATCGGTCCTATGTCTTTCGTGCACCTGCATTGCCACTCTGAATACTCGCTCCTCGACGGCGCCAACCGCATCGATGACCTGATCCGACGCGCCCAGGAACTGGAGCAGCCGGCCCTCGCGATCACCGATCACGGCAACATGCACGCCGCCTGGGAGTTCCAGGAAAAGACACGCAAGGCCGGCCTCCGCCCCATCCTGGGCATGGAAGCCTACGTCGCCACCGGAGACAGACGACTCAAGGCCCGCCCGGGTCCCGGATTGCGACCGTACTACCACCTCGTACTACTCGCCCGCGACCTCGTCGGATACCAGAACCTCATCAAGCTCTCGTCCCTCGGCTACACCGAAGGGTTCTACACCCGCCCCCGCATCGACCGCGAGCTCCTTGCCAGGTACTCCGAAGGGCTGGTGGTGAGTTCCGCCTGCCTGGCCGGCGAAGTGGCCACCCACCTCCAGAACAACCGTTGGGATGAGGCACGCGCCACTGCGGCATGGTATGCCGAGGTATTCAAGGACCGCTACTACCTCGAGGTGCAGGCCCACGATTCGGGCGGTCAGGCGCGGCTCAACGAACAAATCTTCACCCTCAGCGCCGAAATGGGACTTCCCGTCATCGCCACCAATGACGCCCACTTCCTCCGGCACTCCGATCACGACGCCCACGACGTACTCCTCTGCATCGGCCTCGGCAAGGACCGGAACGACGCCAACCGCATGCACTACGACGGTGGACTCTATTTCAAGTCCGCCGACGAGATGCGTGCGCGTTTTCCCGATCGGCCCGACGTCCTCGAGAACACGCTCCGGATCGCGGAAGAAACGAACGTCCAGTTCAAGAAGCAGTACTTCGTGCCAGCGTTTCCACTGCCCGACGGTGTCGAGACCGAGAACGAACTGCTGGTCCGGCTGGCCGAGGAAGGCGCCCGGGAAAGATACGGCACGCCGTACTCGGACGAGGTGCGGGATCGGCTCAAGTACGAGCTCGAGGTCATTACCACGACTGGGTACGCCGGCTACTTCCTCATCGTCTGGGACTTCATCAAGGCGGCGCGCGATCGGGGCATTCCCGTCGGACCGGGCCGCGGATCGGCCGCCGGATCACTGGTCGCCTACGCACTGAAGATCACGAACGTCTGTCCACTCAGGTTCGACCTGCTCTTCGAGCGCTTCCTCAATCCGGAACGCGTCTCGATGCCGGACGTGGACGTCGACTTCTGCTTCGAACGACGTGGCGAAGTGATCGAGTACGTGCGGCAGAAGTACGGCAAGGAAAGCGTCGGCCAGATCGTGACCTTCGGAACGATGAAGAGCCGTGCCGCGGTCAAGGACGTTGGCCGCGTGCTGGGTTTCACGCCGACGGAAACCGACGCGCTCGCGAAACTCATCCCGAACGCACCGAACTTCTCGCTCACCGTCAAGGAAGCGGTGAAGGACGTTCCCGATGTGAAGTCGCGCTACGAGAACGAAGAGCGCTACCACCAGCTGCTCGACTATGCGGCCGCGCTCGAAGGGCTGTCGCGCCACACCGGCGTGCACGCCGCCGGCGTCGTCATCGCGCCGGGTCCGCTCGACAACTACGTCCCCATCTGCACCCAGTCGTCCAAGGGGGCAGGGTCAGGCGACGACGAGTCGGTGGTCGTGACGCAGTACGACATGAACAGCCTTGAGAAGGCCGGCATGCTGAAGATGGACTTCCTCGGCCTCACCACGCTCACCGTGGTGACTGATGCCGTGAAGAACATTTTCCAGCGCACGGGGATCCAGATCGATCTCGACACGCTCGAGCTGGATGACGAGGCCACCTATCGCATGCTGCGTGCGGGGCGCACCGCCGGCGTGTTCCAGTTCGAATCAGCGCTGGCCACCGACGTGTTGCGCAGCATGCGCTGTGACCGATTCGACGACCTCGTCGCGTCGAACGCGCTGCTGCGTCCGGGGCCACTCGATGCCGGCATGCACAAGGTGTACATCCGGCGGAAGAAGGGCGAAGAGCCGGTCTCGTACGCGCTCCCGGAGCTGGAGACGATTCTCTCCACCACCTACGGCGTCATCACCTATCAGGAACAGGTGATGCGCATTGCACAGGTGCTGGCGGGTATTTCGCTTGCCGAAGCCGACGTGCTCCGCAAGGCCGTGGGCAAGAAGGACGCGGTGCTGATCGGCCAGGAACTCGGCAAGTTCGAAACGAAGGCCGTCGCGCGCGGGCACGATGCGAAGATCATCAGGGAATTGGCCGGACAGATCGAAACGTTCGGGCGCTACGGATTCAACAAGAGCCACAGCGTCGCCTACTCCATCGTCGCCTACCACACCGCCTATCTCAAGGCGCACTATCCCGCCGAATTCATGGCGGCGCTGTTGTCATCGCAGATCGGCGACACCGAAAGTGTGATCAAGTACATCGCCGAGGCCCGCGAAATGGGCATCGAGATCCTGCCGCCAGACGTGAACGAGTCGAACTTCAAGTTTACCGTCATCGGTGACAAGCGGATCCGGTTCGGCCTGGGTGCCGTGCGCAATGTGGGTCGCGCGGCGATCGACTCGATCCTCGGCGCCAGGCAGACGGGGCCGTTCACGTCGCTCTTCGAGTTCTGCGAGCGAGTCGACCTGCGGCTCTGCAACCGCCGTGTCTTCGAAGCACTGATTCAGAGCGGAGCCCTCGACGCGTTGGGCGGTCACCGGGCTCAGCTGATTGCCGCCCTCGATGCGGCGATCAGCGAAGCCGGTCTCAAGCAGGAGGAGGCGAGCATCGGGCAGGGGTCGCTCTTTGGCGATCTGGGGCCGGCGGCGTCACCGATCGACGGACAGCCGAAGCATGGCCCGACGCTCCCCAATACGCCCGTCTGGTCAGACTCGGAGCGGCTCTCCCAGGAGAAGGCGATTCTGGGCTTTTACATCTCGGGGCACCCGCTGGAGCCGTTCCGGACCGAATGCGAACTCTTTGCAACGCACACGGTTGCCCAGTTGCAGGGCTGGAGTGCCGACAAGATGGCCCTCGGCGCGGTCATCACGGCAATCAAGCGCCAGACGAGCAAGAAGTCCGGCAACGAATTTGCCCGATTGACCGTGGAGGACTTCTCAGGCTCGGCCGAGGTTCTAGTATTCCCTGAGGCGTGGGCCGTGCTTTCCGACCGGATCAGGACAGACATTCCAGTCCTGATCAAGGGAGGGTATGGCCGGCGGGATCAGGACAACGAGAAGCCGACGTTCATTGTCGATGAAGTGACCCCGTTGGCCGAACGTCGGACGAACGGGGCAGTGATCGTGTCGTTGCGGTTGGAGTCGAGTGTCGGGCTGTCTCCCGCCGTGATGGGAGACATTCGGGCGGTGGCCGAAGGCCATCCCGGTACGGCACCACTGGAAGTGAGCTGGAATGACGGGCGCGGCAGCTCGTCGCGCTTCCGTTCGCGTACGCTGACCATGGCGGCCGATGGGGCCGCTCTGACCGAATTGCGCGCCTTGCTGGGGCACGAGCGAGTCCGGCTCGTCCGCGGCAACTGAGCGCGCAGGAGACATAGACAGATGGCGACAGCTGCAGCACTCGAGTTCGAAAAACCGATCGCTGAACTCGAACAGCGCATCGACGACCTGAAGCGGCTCGCCGGCGACGCATCCTTCGGCGTCGCGCTCGAGATCGAGCCACTCGAGAAGCGCCTCACCGAGCTGCGTCGCGAGATCTACAGGCAGCTCACGCCGCTGCAGCGGGTGGAAGTCGCGCGATACAAGATGCGGCCGTTCATGCTCGACTACGTCGAGCGCATCTTCACCGACTTCATCGAGTTGCATGGCGATCGGGCATTCCGCGAGGATGCCGCGATCGTCGGTGGCTGGGCGCGCCTCGAGGGGGAGACGGTGATGGTCATCGGCCATCAGCGCGGGCGCGACATGAAGGACAATCTGAAGCGCAACTTTGCGATGCCGCATCCCGAGGGCTATCGCAAGGCGCTGCGTCTGATGAAGCTGGCCGAGAAGTTTCAGGTGCCGGTGCTCACCTTCATCGACACACAGGGCGCCTGGCCCGGGCTGGGTGCCGAAGAGCGCGGCCAGAGCGAAGCCATCGCGCGCAACATCTTCGAGATGACGCAGCTGGCAGTACCGATCATCGCCACCGTCATCGGTGAAGGCGGTTCAGGCGGCGCCCTGGCACTTGGCGTCGCCGATCGCGTGCTGATGCTCGAGAACGCGGTCTACTCGGTGATTTCGGTCGAAGGGTGCGCCGCGATTCTCTGGAAGGACAACAAGTCGATCGAAGCGAAGGAACGGGCGGCCAGGGCGCTGCGCATCACGGCCCCGGATCTGGTCGAACTGCGAGTGATCGACGAAATCGTGCCCGAGCCGGAAGGGGGCGCACATACCAATCATGATGCCGCCGCTGCCACGCTCAAGTCGACGCTGGTGCGTTTGCTCGACGACCTCCGCGGCCTGCGTCCGGAGAAGCTCGTGCGCCGCCGCCGCGAGAAGTTCCTGCGCATGGGCCAGTTCATCGGCTGACGAGACCGCGAGAATGTCGGACCTGATCGAGGTCGCCTTCAAGGGCAACCGCAAGGAGTTCTTCACGTGGGAGGATGTCGTTCCGCCTCCCGCGCCGCCGGCGCACGTGATCGTCGAAGGCGACCGCGGTGAGGATCTCGGGCAGGTGCACGCGATCGGAGAGCTCGCCGAAAAGCGTTTCGCTGGCGTCGCGCACGGCCGGATGATCGGAGAAGCCACGCGTCGAATTCTGCGCCTCGCGACACATGACGAGATCCGGCAGTCACTCGCGCTGGCCGAAGAGAACGAGATGACGCGTCGCGCGGCGATGGCGCAGGCACGCGCGTTGGGCCTCCAGATGAAGCTGACCGACGCCGACTGGCAGTGGGATCATCGCAAGCTGACGCTGTTTTTTACCGCCGACAAGCGCGTGGACTTCCGCACGCTGGTGCGGGATCTGGCCGCCACCTTCAAGGCGCGGATCGAGTTGAAACAGATCGGCGTCCGCGACGAAGCCAAGCGACTGGACGGCATCGGACGGTGCGGGCGACAGTACTGCTCGGCGTCGTGGCTGCCCGATCTGCGACCGGTGAATCTCGGTGTCGCGAAAGATCAGAAACTGTCGCTCAACCCGACGCAGATCAGTGGCGCGTGCGGGCGCCTGATGTGCTGCCTGCGCTACGAGCACGAGTTCTACGTGCAGAGCCGCAAGCGTTTTCCGAAAGAGGGGAAGATCATCACCACCACCAGGGGTGAAGAGAAGGTGATGCTGAACGACATCTTCCACGATCGTGTCACCTTGCGCGGCGCGGAGGGAGAATCGCGCATCCTGACGCTGATCGAGTTGCGCCGCGAGACGTCGGGATGGACGCCCGGGGTGACGGAGGAGTACAGCATCGCTGATGCCCGTGAACTGGCGGAGGAAGGGGTGCTGGCGTTTGACGACGCACCGACGATCACGGAACGCACGCGCGTGCCGGCCTCCGACCGTTCGCTCCCCGTCCTGCCCACCGCGGCGGCGACGATGGCGCCACCGTCGAAGACCGCTGTGTCTCCGCTGCCCACCACGACGGCACTCCCGACCGTGCCAGGCATCGACTCGCCTGTGACACCAGCCACGGAGTCCGAGGCAACCGGCGTGACGCGCGGCACACCACCGGTCGGCACGCCACCCATCGCGGCGACAGTCGTTCCCGGTCCGGTCGACGACACCGAAGTGGATGCCGATGATACCGACGACGGCGATGCGGAGGATGGCGACGACGGCACTCTGGCGGCCGACACGGCCAGTGGCGAGGCACCGAAGCGCCGACGGCGCCGTGGTCGCCGTGGCGGTCGACGCGGGCGAGGCAGTCGCCCGCCCACCGGTGACGATTCACCGCCGCAGTAGCTTGCACTGAAGATTGCACTGATCGCCGCCAAGCTGCGCGCGACGGCTGCTCACATCGCACATCACCGGATTCATCGTGTCGCGCTTCTACATCACCACCGCCATCGACTACGCAAACGGTGACCCGCACATCGGCCACGCCTTTGAGAAGATCGGTGCCGACGCGATTGCGAGGTTCCAGCGCCAGCTCGGGCGCGATGTGCATTTTCTGATCGGCATGGACGAGCATGGCCAGAAGGTCGCGCAGACGGCGGCGGCAGCGGGCATCTCGGAACAGGCCTTCGTCGACGAGATTGCACGCCACTTTCAGGCGATGTGGCTCACGCTGCAGATCTCGAACGATCAGTTCATTCGCACCACCTCGCCCACCCACAAGGCCGGCGTGCAGGCGCTGATCGCACGCATCTTCGAGCGTTCGCCCGACGCGTTCTACGAGAAGAGCTACGCCGGTTGGTATTGCGTTGGTTGCGAAGCGTTCAAGACCGACGCGGAAATCGTCGACCAGCACTGCGTGTTGCACCCGACACGCGAACTCGAATGGGTCGAGGAGCGCAACTGGTTCTTCCGGCTCTCCGCCTACGCCGAGCAACTCCGCGCGTTGATCGAGAGTGTGCCAACCTTCGTGCAGCCCTCCAGCCGACGCAACGAAATTCTCGGCCTGCTCGACGTCGGACTCGAGGATGTATCGGCCAGCCGCTCGCGAAACACGTGGGCAGTGCCCTTCCCTCGCGCCACGAGTGACGGGCAGCCGCAGAGCACCTATGTCTGGTTCGACGCGCTGCCGAACTATCTCACTGGCACCGGGTTCCCGGATGCCGAGGGATGGGAAACGCGGTGGCCGGCACAGGTGCACGTCATCGGCAAGGACATCACCCGCTTCCACTGCGTGATCTGGCCTGCGATGCTGATGGCGGCACAGTTGCCACTGCCCGAGCGCGTCTGGGGCCACGGCTTCGTGCTGCTGGGCGGCGAACGCTTCAGCAAGAGCGCGGGCGTGAAGCTCGACCTCGCCGAGGCAATCACTCGCTTCGGCTCCGACGCGTTCCGCTATTTCCTGCTGCGCGAGATCCCGTTCGACGGCGATGGCAGTTTCTCATGGGAGCGTTTTGGCGAGCGCTACAACTCCGATCTGGCCAATGCCTTTGGCAACCTGGCCAGCCGGGTGACCTCGATGATCGAGAAGTACAACGACGGCGTCATTCCATCGGCCGGCGCATCCGAACTCGAGACCGCCGATCTGCATGACCTGCGGGACGCCGCGGCGGCGATGGACGGCTCCCGCGGGTACCTGCTGCACGAGGGCCTCGCGTCCATCTGGAAGACCGTCGCCCGCGCCAACGAGTACGTGCAGTCGTCGCAGCCGTGGGCGCTCGCCAAGGTGCCGGAGCAGCGCGAGACATTGCTGGCCGTACTCGGTACCCTCGGCCGCTCACTGGCACGCCAGGCCATCGCCGTCGCCCCGTTCATGCCGACAAAGGCGCAGGCGCTTTGGGAGGCCCTCGGCGCACCGGGGGACGTGCACGAACGCCCCTGGCCCACGCTGGCACCGGTCGACGCCGCCGGCTGGCGCGTGACCAAGGGTGCCGCCCTGTTCCCACGGGAAGAGACCACCGCGGCCTGAAAGGCGCTCCGGACGACCGGGCCTCTGACCCTCACGTCGCTGGGGCCCGGACGCGTCTGAGCGGGTCGCGGAATGATCATCGGTGCCGACCCGCGTACCCCGCTGGTCAAGCGAGCGTGCTCATCGCCCTTGAAAAACGCTCGAGTGTGATCCACGGAGCCAGGACTCGGCGCAAGCCAGGCCAAGACTACCGCAGATCGCCAGAACCCTTGCGAAACGCTGCGTCGGAAACACAAGGCCGGAAGTCGCGGCACTGTGCTAAATCTTTATTTTACAACGCCTTACACTGGCAGCCATCGTCTGGCGCGTCCAATGCCTTACCTCCGGGCACGGAACGATTGAAGGTCCCCCCACCTCCTCCGGAACCGCCACACCCAGCGACCCGCAGCGCCCCACTTCGACCGACCCCATGGCAAGAACCACCTCCAGAGCCAGACTCGGCTGTTACCAGTGTCCCACGTCCATCGTCCACTGGTCGAGCCTGCCTCTGGAGTGTGGTATGTCGAGTATTCGTCCGAGCCGCCGCCGGCTTGAACCGTCCGCTAGCCTGCACGTCGTTCGTCGTGGATTCGCGCTCGAGTCCACGCTCCTCCTCCTGGTGTTGTTCGGGGCATTGATTGGCGTCGCGACCGCTGCGATTGCCGTCTCTACCAGGACCTCAGGCGTCGATCTCAAGTCCACCCGGGTTGCCTATGCAGCCGAGGGTGCCGGGGATCAGATCATGGCGCAGCTGGATGCCGCCATGTCTGACGGGATCATCACTCCTGGCGACATCACCAGTCTGGCGACCCCCTCTCTGCCGGGATTCAGCTTCACCCAGCAGACGGCGATCGTGGGTGTGCCTGTGAACCGGGTCATCACGCGTGGTGCGTTCGCGGGGCTCTATGCCCTCGAGCAACCGATGCGCGTCCGCATCAACGCCACCGACGCCACCCAGAGTCGTGCCGCGGTGGAATTGGGCGTCTCGGTGCAGTCCGTTCCGATCTTCCAGTTCGGCGTTTTCTACGACCGCGACCTCGAGATCAACAACGGTCCGCCGATGACCTTTGCCGGCTGGGTGCATTCCAACCGACATCTGTACCTGAGCTCCGCCAATGCCAACTATCTGAATCAGATCACCGCGGCCGACAGCGTCTTCTGGTCGCGGAAGGATGTGGCGACCACACTCGCCGGCGTCAACATCGCGAACAACGCGAGTGTGCTCACGGCGCTCGATTTCGACAGCCGCAGCAATCCCGGTGCGACGTTCGTGGCACGCAGCAATCTGCGGTTCAACGGCCGCCTGAAGAGCCGGGTCAGCGGCGTACGCCCGCTGCGCCTGCCACTGCCTGGCGGCATGGATCCGGTGGAGCTGGTGCGCCCGGCACAGGGTGGCGATTCGCCCGATGTCGCTGCCGTCCGCATGGCGAACAAGGCCGATCTCAGAATCGTGATCAATCTGGCCAACCCGCTGACCGACATCTGTACCGAAGCCACCTTCTTCCGCGGCGCCGGTCGCACCCCACTCGGCGCCTCCTGCCCGGCCGTCCTGCAGTTCGTGCGCAACGTGTTCTGGGACGGTCGCGAGATGCGCCGACCCGACGTGCTCGAGCTGGATATGGCGGCGCTGCGCACCTTCGTCAACGTGAGTCCGGCCGACCGCCAGGTCAGCATCATCTACGTCGAGTTTCAGGGTCGCGATACCACGATCCTGAATCGTGACTATCCGGCGATCCGGATCCGCAATGGCGCCGAACTGCCGTTGCCGCCCGCGGTCGGCGAACCCGGTGGCATGACGATCACCACCAACGCCGCAATGTATGTACGTGGTAACTACAACACCGCGAACTGGAAACCAGCCGCGCTGATCGGCGATGTGGTCACCTTTCTGTCGAACACATGGACCGACGCCGCCTCGGCCACATACCCGCGACCGAGCACCGCCACGGCAACCAGTGTGTGGGCCGCCTTGCTTGCCGGCAATTCGGAGACACCGTGCGACGCCAGAGTCTGCGGTGGACCGCAGCAGTACGGCGGTGGTCTCGAGAACTTTCCGCGCTTTCTCGAGCGGTGGACGAACATCCCATTCAACTACACCGGGTCCCTCGTCTCGCTGTTCGTGAGCCGCCAGTCCGGACGGGTCTGGGGTCACAACCTGAATACCGGCGGCAATGCCTACTACAACCCGCCGAATCGTAACTGGAGCTTCGAAACCCGCTTCCAGAACCCGATGCTGCTCCCGCCCGGAACGCCGCGCCTCGGCTCGGTGCTGCAGATCTCCTACCGCAACGTGTTCTGATGTCGCGCCGCGGAACCTCGTTGGTGGAGATGCTGATCGTGCTGGTGGTGCTTGGCATCATCACCTCGATCGCGGCTCCGCGCCTGCGCCCGTCACCACATGGGCAGGTGGAGCAGAACACCCGCCTCCTCGCCCAGGATCTCGATCTCGCCCGCACGCAGGCGTATGCATCGCGCGCCTTGGTGCGGGTGGTGGTCGGCGACACCATCTGGCAGTCGTTTCTCGATCACAATCGTGACACCACGATCGCCGAAAATGCAACCGAGCGCACCGCATTCGGCAGCATGAACTCGAGGATTCTCGGCGCGCACGTGCTGTTCGGGCGCGGCAGTGTGCCACCGATTCCCTCCGACACCGGCGCCACTCCACCGCCAGGCGTGCGGCGGATCCAGTTCGGTCCGCGCGGCATCACCGATCCGTTCGGCACCAGCACCACGCTCTACCTCACGTACGACAGCGACAACACCGCCGTCAGTGCTGTCGAAATCAACCCTGCTGCCAACGTGCGGGTCTGGCGTTGGGTGGATGGTGCCTGGCAATGACACACGAATCCGCAAATACGCCGCTCCAGTCGCGCACAGGAGCGTCACGCCCTGGTTTCGCGCTGCTGTCGCTGATGGTCGCCGTCGTACTGCTTGCCACCGGTGTGATGGCGATTGGTGCGGCGAACACCGCTCGGCTCCGGTCGCAGACCAGCTCGACGGCGCGCAGTGCAGGGCTCAATGTGGCACGCACCTATCTCGAGAATGTCCGAGGGCGCGACCCCTGGAGCCTGGCCACGGAATCGCCCGCGCAGGTTGACGGCGCCGGCGCCGTGAGCCCGAGTGGAGAGTTCACGCGGGTACTCAACGTGACGGTGATCCAGGCCAACCTGCTCACGATCGAAGTCGTGGTGACCGGTCGCCGGCTGTCAGCGCCGATCCGGTTGCTCACCAACGTCTATCGCGGCGGAACGATCGTGGTGACATCATGAGTCCCCGATCGCGCCAACACACGTCGTCGCGTTCCGGCTTTACACTCATCGAGCTACTCGTCTCAATGGTGCTCGGCGTCATCATCCTCGCCGTCTCGGCCAACTTCGCGACCGCCACGCTGCGCTCGAGTCGTGGCATCGACATGCGTGATGGCCTGAACCGTGACGCCCGGTTCGTTGGTCTGGCCGTCTCACGCGACATTCAGGACGCCGGCGTCGCGTTCGAGTCCACGCAGGTCTTCGGCAGTGTGGCGTCACGAGGCGACACGGTGGTTGCGATCTCGGTGCCCTTTATGCCGAACGAAGCCGAGACGTACTCGATGGTGGTACCCGCCGACACCACCGATCCATTGCCGCCTGGCGGTACCTGTGGCGCGACCTGTATCGACGTGGTTGATCCGAACACGGTGCCGTTTCAGCTCAGCCCAGGCGACGTCGCGCTGTTGCAGGTGCAGAACGAGCGTCGGCTGATCGTGCTCACGGCCGTCACCGCACCGTCGGCCGGCGTGCGTCGCCTCACCTTCTCGAATGCCGATACGTTGTTCGTCTACCCGGCCGGCCTCTCCGGCGGCCTGCGGCTGACGCGCAACGGCGTCGCGGTCCAGCGTCTCAGTGTGACCGCGTGGTACCAGAACAACATCAACAACACGCTGATCCGCGCTGACGGCTTCCTGCCTGACGGAACACTGCGCACCTCGATCACCGCGCGCGGCGTGGACGTCTTCGCCACCCGCCTGCAGTTCACCAACGGTGTCGAGCGGACAGAGGCCAACGGTTTCGATGCCGACACGACGAATGACTACGACCGGATCGTCTCGGTCATCGTGCGCGCGAGAATGCAGGTCGAACGACTGGATCGCTCGGTGAACGGTGGTGCGCCACTCTTCCGCGACTACGAGTGGCGCATCACACCGCGCAATCTGATTTTTGAGAGAAACCGGGTGATCTGAGGTGCAAGCAGAAGTCCTTTAGTTGAGACTCCAGAGACTCCAGAGACTCCAGAGACTCCAGAGACTCCAGAGACTCGCAGAGCTTCAGAGGGCAGAGCAGGTATGTATTCTGCTTCCTCTGCGTCTCTGCGTCTCTGCGTCTCTGTGCCAATCAGTTTGTTTGTATGCTTCAGGATTCGTGCGCGCGGCGAGCGGAGAAACTGGACTACCTCACACAGAGACGCAGAGACGCAGAGACACAGAGAAGTACAAGGTCGGAGTGTAGGGCGACAAGATTCGCGTCAGATGGTCGGGCGAATAGACTTTGGGGTTGCTCCGAAGCCCCACGCCCTGCGCCGAGCGTATGTCTCTACCACCCTTCCGACGTATCGCCGTGTTCTGCGGCTCGAGTACCGGTTCTCACCCGCGCTTTCTGGCGGCCGCATCGGCCCTTGGACGCGATCTCGCTGCGCGAGGCATTGGTGTGGTGTATGGCGGCGCAGCGGTAGGGTGCATGGGCGCGCTGGCGGACGGTGCGCTCGGCGCGGGCGGTGAAGTGATCGGCGTACTCACGCGTGGGCTCGCAGAGCGTGAGATCGCTCATACCCGGCTCACATCGCTCGAGTTGGTCGACACCATGCATGTTCGGAAAGCCCGGATGGCGGCGATCAGTGATGCGGTCATCGCGCTGCCTGGTGGGTATGGCACGTTCGATGAGGTGTTCGAGGCGATGACCTGGTCGCAGCTTGGTATCGACCGGAAGCCGATCGGACTGCTCGACGCCGAGGGGTACTGGACGCCACTGCTGTCGATGCTTGACGCGTCCGCCTCAGCGGGCTTTCTGCAGCCATACAATCGCGCACTGCTGCAGAGTGCCGAAACGCTCGACGAACTCCTTGAGCGCTTCAAAAGTGACCGTCAATCACCGCTTGCCGACGCACACGCCACCGGCCGCGAACTTCGTGCCTGATGGGGCGTCGGTGTCGCTCTGTTACCGAAGCGAAAAACGACGCGGGGCCGGGAGAACACTCTCCCGGCCCCGCGCTCCGTGCATCACCTCACCCGCTC
>Ga0163144_10011212_pt1 | contig 18991 bp, 18 predicted proteins | sample OliLak19BULKMAT1_FD_123175 | JGI IMG/M metagenome (GOLD analysis project Ga0163144, IMG submission 123175) | Freshwater microbial mat bacterial communities from Lake Vanda, McMurdo Dry Valleys, Antarctica - Oligotrophic Lake LV.19.BULKMAT1 | ecosystem: Environmental > Aquatic > Freshwater >... | reverse complement strand
TCTCCTTCACCACGTACGCGTCGCGCGGCACGCTGCTACCGTAGCGCAGATGATCCGCCGCGGCGCCGTGCTCGCCCTCGCGCTGTGCGCGTGCAACCGAGGCGAGGCGAAGGTGCGGTCGGACGACAAGCCCGCCGACGACGCGGCGGATCCGTGGCGCCACGGCGCGGCGATCATCGCGGACGAGCCGTGCGCGCGGCTGCCGTTCGCCGAGACGCTGCCGATCGCCGAGGCGTCGGCGGCCGTGTTCCTGGCGGACGGGATGCTGGTGGTCGCCGACAGCGGCAACGCGGGCGCGTACGTGATCCTCGATCCGGACACCGGCGCGGTGCGATCGCACGGCGCGCTGCCGCTCGGCGCCGGCGCGAGCGACGATCTCGAGGGCCTCGCGGTCGCGCCCGACGGCGTGCTGTGGGGCGTGACGTCGTCGGGCTACCTGCGCGCGTGGAGGCGCGACGGCGCCGGGTTCGCGCTGATCGACGGTCCGTACGGGCTCGGCGCTCGCCTCGCGTGCGAGGCCGGGAGCATCAACTGCGGCGCGAACCTCGAGGGCCTGTGCCTGTCGCCGAAGGTCGAGCCGGACGACGGCTGCGTGGGGTTCGTGGCGTCCAAGACCGACGGCAAGCTCCACTGCCTGGTCCGCGACGGCGCCCGCCTGCGCGCCGAGCCGCGGGTGACGATCGCGGTGACGGATCCCGAGGCGCTCGCCGACTGCGCGTTCGATCCTACCGGCGACGCGGTGTGGACCGGCGGCAACCTGTTCGACGGCGGCCTGGTCTCGAAGGTGACCGGATGGCGCGATCCTGCGGACGTGACGGTGACGGCGATCGGCAGCCTCGGCGTCGGGCTGCCGGAGGTGATCGCGGTCGGCGACGCCGGCGTGATCTACCGGTTCAGCGACTCGGGGACGACGCCGAGCCTGGCCGGACGCTGGAACTGTGGCGCGAAGTAGCGGCCTGCTACGATCGCGACGTGCGTTGTCCGAACTGCGGCGGTGACACCAACGTCTCCGAGACCCGCGAAGGCGGCAACAACGAGCTACGCCGTCGCCGCGTGTGCAGCACGTGCAAGCTGCGGTTCACGACGCGCGAGCGGATCGCCCCGCCCCAGCTCCGCGTCGAGAAGCGCCGCGGCGGCACCGAGCCGTACGATCGCGCCAAGCTCCGCGTCGTCCTCGTCCGGGTCTGCCGCCACGACGCGATCGGCGACGATCAGCTCGACGCGATGGTCGATCGCATCGAGGCCGAGCTGACCCGCGCGCAGGCCCGCACGGTCCGCTGGTCCCACCTCGTCGTCCTCGTCCTCGACGCCCTGCGCGCCGTCGACCAGCTCGCCGCCCGGCGTCTCGAGGCCAACTACCTCGACGACACCGGCGTCCTGCGCCTCGACGAGGCCGCGCCGCGCGGCGACGCGCGCCCGCAGCTGGGCCTGTTCGAGGACCCGGAGAACTGACCGGTCAGGGCGGCAGCTGCCACGTGTCGCCCCACAGCGACTGGGCGCCGTCGATGCGGAGGGTGGCGCCGGAGATGTAGGAGGCGGCGGGCGAGAGCAGGAAGACGATCGAGGCGGCCACCTCGTCGACGGTGCCGGCGCGCTTGAGCGGGGTCTCGGCGACCGCCTTGGCGATGATCTCGGGCGGGTAGCGCTTGGTGCCGCTCGACAGGATCACGCCGGGCGCGACCGCGTTGACGAGGATGCCGAACTGCGACCACTCGACGGCGAGCGACATCGTCATGTTCTCGACGCCGGCGCGCGCGGCGCCGGTGTGCACCATGCCGGGGAAGCCGCGGTAGATGTTCGCGATCACGTTGACGATGCGGCCGCGCTGCCGCGGGATCATCGACTGGTTCGCGACCTCGCGGGTGACGTGGAACGTGCCGACCAGGTTGTTCTTGATGACGGCGAGGAAGCCGTTCGGTGAGATCAGCTGCGCGGGCGACGGGAACTGGCCGCCGGCGTTGTTGACCAGCAGGTCGACGCCGCCCCACCGGTCGACGATGCCCTTGACCATCGCGGCGACCTGCTCGGGCTCGCGGATGTCGCACGTCGCGGTGTGGACGTCGCCGCCGAGCTCGGCGCGCGCCGCCTCGAGCTTCTCGGGGGTGCGCCCGCAGATCGCGATCCTGGCGCCGAGGCGCGCGAGCTCGGCCGCCGTCGCGAGGCCGATGCCGGAGCCGCCGCCCGTGATCAGCGCCACCTGATCCGCGAAGATCCCGGGCGCGAACACGCGCTGCGACTCGGGCGACGGCGCCTCGCGGTTCATACCGCCACGCCGCCGTCTTTCGCGGGATCGAACTCGACCTTGGTGACCGCGAGGCCTCGCAAGGTCAGGGTCAGGATCGTGCCCGGCCCGTTGAGCATCACCTTGGGCAAGAACAGGAAGTAGTTCTTCACCGCCTCCTCTGAAGGCGGCTCGCCGTGCGCCTTGGTGCCGGGGTTGCCTGTGACCATGCGCATCTTCTCGCCTGGCAGCAGCACGAACCCGGGATCGATCACGCCGAGATCGGAGCGCTTCTTCTGTCCGCGACGCGACACGGTCACGCCGCAGCCGCGTGTGTTGAACGGCAGCTTGCCGTTGTTCTCGACGACGACCCACTCCGTGTTGAGCTGCTCGGGGTCAGTCGCGCTGTGGATCTCGACGAAGCGAATCGCCATGGCGAGCGCACGTTGCCACCGGGCGGCGGTCGTTGCAATCGCGACGGATCCATCGATAATGCCCCGCATGCCGAAGGAGGTCATCCGCGTGGTCGCGGCCGTGATCGAGCGCGAAGGGCGCTATCTGATCACGCAGCGCAACGCGGGCGCGGTGCTCCCCCTCCTCTGGGAGTTCCCGGGCGGACGGGTCGAGCCGAGCGAGACCGAGGAAGAGGCGCTGCACCGCGAGGTGCTGCTCCGCATCGGGGTGGACATCGTCGTCGGCGACCAGCTCGGCGATCACCACCACGAGTACGCGGCGTACGACGTCCACATGATGATGTTCAAGTGCACGCTCCTCGACGACGCGAAGCCGTACCCGGCGACGGTCAACGACCTGCGCTGGGTCACGTCGCGCGAGTTCCTCGACTACGACTTCCCGCCGGCCGACGAGAAGACGATGAGCAAGCTGCTCGGCCTGATGAGGAACTGAGCCTCGTTGGACCTCCAGCTCTCGGGGAAGGCGTGCCTCGTGAGCGGCGCGAGCCGCGGGATCGGCCGCGCGATCGCGATCGCGCTGGCCCGTGAGGGCGCCCGGGTCACCGCGGTCGCGCGCGGCCAGGACGATCTCGACGCGCTGGTCCGCGACCTCGACGGCGGCCCGCACGAGACGCGCGTCGCCGACGTGTCGACGCCCGAGGGCGCCGCGATCGCGACCGCGGGCGCGTTCGATGTCGTCGTGTGCAACGTCGGCAAGTCGTTCGCGCGCACCGCGCAGGAGATGGACGAGGACGACCTCGCGAGGTCGCTCGACGCCAACCTGTGGACGGCGGTCCGCGTGGCCAAGCGCGCGATCCCGGCGATGGCCGCGCGCGGCGGCGGCGCGATCCTGATGATCGCGTCGATCTGGGGTCGCGAGGCCGGCGGCGCGCCCGGCTACAACACCGCCAAGGCCGCGGTGATCGCGATGGCCAAGGCGATGGCGCGCGATCACGCCAAGGACGGCATCCGCGTGAACAGCCTCGCGCCCGGCTCGATCCTGTTCCCGGGCGGCGGCTGGGATCGTCGCCGCACCGCGGATCCCGCGGGCATCGCCGCGTTCGTCGCGCGCGACCTGCCGTTCGGCCGGTTCGGCGCGCCCGAGGAGATCGGCGACGTCGCCGCGTTCCTGTGCTCCCCGCGCGCGTCCTGGATCAGCGGCGCCTGCGTCGTCGTCGACGGCGCGCAGTCGCGCGAGTTCTAGAAGTAGTACCGGGCGCCGAGGCCGGCGCCGAAACCGGCGGCGAGGCCCTTCTCGTCGGCGATCGAGCCGAGCTGGTACTCGCCGATGCCCGCGACCTCGATGAACACGTCGAGCGGGACCTCCTTGAAGTCGAACAGGATGCCCGCGACCACGCGCAGGCCGATCGCGAAGAAGTCCTCTTCGCGACCGTCGCGGTAGTCGATCACGCGCAGGCCGGGCCCGAGGTAGACCGGCAGCGTGAAGCTGTCGCGATCCTCGAGGATCCACGGATGCCACAGGTAGTCCGCCTGCACGGCGATGCCGCCGCCGATGAACGCGCCGCCGACGACGCCCTGGATCGCCGTGTCGTCGTCGAGGTAGAGCTTCGCGGCGATGCCCGTGGGCTCGCCGATCATCAGCCCGACGCCGAACGTGCCCTTCTCCACGGGCTGTGCGCGCGCCGCCTGGGCGAGCGCGAGGACGACGACTACGACTCCGGACGCGACGAGTGCCCTGGACATCGCGACCACGGTACCGAAGACCCGCGGCGGTCGCAATTTCGCGCGGGATCCGTTAAGAAGGCGTCGAGGGACCCGTGACCACGCGCAAGCCCAAGGCGTCGTCGAAGGTGGCCGCGAAGGCGGGCACGGCGCGGACCGGCAAGACGGCGGCGTCCAAGGCGTCCAAGGCGTCCAGGGCGTCCAAGCCCTCCAAGGCGGACAAGGACGACGCGCGCGGCGACCGCAGCAAGCGGCTGCTCGATCTCGTCATGCTGCTCCTGCGCGCGCGCACGCCGGTGACGTACCGCGAGATCCGCGAGCAGTTCCCCGGCTACCAGACCACGAACGCCGAGGCCGGCCTGCGCGCGTTCGAGCGCGACAAGGCCGACCTCCTCGACCTCGGCGTACCGATCCGCTACATCACGCCCGAGGAGGACGACTCGCTCGAGGACGGCGGGTACATCATCGACCTCAAGCGGTTTCGGATGCCGGAGGTCCGGTTGACGGCCGACGAGGTCTCGGCGCTGGTGCTGGCCGCGAGCGTCGCGCGCGCGATGCCGGGCGGGGCATACCCGAAGATCGTCGACCTCGCGCTCAAGAAGCTCGCGTTCGATCTGCCCGAGCAGCCCGACACGCCGACCGAGTTCCCGCGGACCACGGCGGCGCCGCCGCGCGAGGTCACCCCGGTGCTGGTCCACTTCCCCGAGCGCCGCGTCCAGGCCGCGAAGGAGATGGCCGAGCACTTCGCGACGCTCGAGTCCGCGATCCGGTTCCGCAAGCGCGCGTCGATGACCTACCACGCGGCGGGCGCCGGCACGGTGTCGCAGCGCGAGGTCGATCCGTACGCGCTGATCTACCGCGAGGGCGCGTGGGTGCTCGCGGGCTGGTGTCACCTCCGCAAGGAGGTGCGGTCGTTCCGCGTCGATCGCATGCGCGACGTCGTGATGGCGCCCAAGCCCAAGTCTCCGGACTTCGAGCGCCCGACGGACTTCGACGTCCGCGCGCACGCGAGCCGCTCGCCGTGGACGTTCGCGATCGAGCCGCCCGAGGCGGTCGAGCTCGAGCTGCGCCCCGCGGCGGCGGATCTCGTCCACGACGACTTCGGGTCCGGCGCCGAGCGGATCCCCGAGGGCGAGGGCACGATCGTCCACTACACCTGCGCCAACCCCGAGTTCGCGGTCTCGAAGATCCTCGCCGCCAAGGGCGCGATCGTGATCCGCAAGGGCGACGCGCTGCGCCGCCGGCTGGCCGACGAGCTGGCCGCGGTCGCCGCGCGGTACGGAGATGGTGATGCGTGACGTCGCGCTCAAGCTGCGGCGCCTGCTGTTCGTGGTGCCGTACGTCGCCAAGCACCCCGAGGGCGTGCTGATCGAGAAGCTCGCGAAGCTGCTCGACATCGATCGCGACGAGATGCTCGCCGACCTCGATCTGCTCACGCAGGTCGGCCCGCCCGACGGTGATCCCGGCGAGTACCTGCTCGTCACCGTCGAGGACGGCCGCGTGTTCGTCGATCTCGCGCACCGGCTGACCCGGCCGCTGCGGTTGACCGCGGCAGAGGGCTGCTCCCTCCTCCTCGGGATCCGCGCGCTGCGCGAGAGCGGGATCGCGCCGTTCGACGCGTCGATGCAGTCGGCGGAGCGCAAGCTGCTCGCGTCGCTCGGCCGCGACGCCAACGAGGCCGAGACCCTCGCGGTCGGCACCGTGGTCGCGTCGCTCGAGTCCGGCGAGGACCTGCGCCGGCTGGTCACCGCCGCGCGCAAGCGCACCACCGTCGAGATCGATTACGTCGCGGCGTCTCGCCACATCTCCGAGCGCCGCAAGCTCGACCCGTACGGCATCGTCCACCACGCGGGCGAGTGGTACGTCGTCGGCCACTGCCACAAGCGCGGGGACGTGCGGACGTTCCGGATCGATCGGATCGCGTCGCTGACCGAGCCCGCCGTGCCGGTCCGGTTCGAGGCGCCCGTGGGGTTCGACCTCGAGACCTATCGTCGCGAGCGGCTGTACGTTCCGTCGGCCGACGCCGTGACGGTGCGCGTCCACCTCGATCCGCTCGCGGTGACCCGCGTCGGCGCGGCGTGGCCCGAGGGCGAGGTCACGACCCAGGACGACGGCTCCGCCGAGATCCTGATCGACTGCGAAGGCCTCGAGTGGGTCACCGGCTGGGTCCTCGGCTTCGGGCGCCACGCCTGGATCGTCGGGCCCGTCGAGGCCCGCGCCGCGATGCGCGATCGCATCGCGCGCGTCCGCGGCGAGCTGTCCTGACGCGCCTGTGAATCGTCACGGTGTTGCCCGTGAACACGGGTTCCCGCGATCGAAGGTTGCCCGCCGGGTTCCGCGCGCTTGCCGCGCGCGATGTGGTGCGCACCCGGATCGGTGGCAAGAAGCGGCCGTGGCACATCCGCTGCACAGGCAGCCGTGAGGATGAAGCTCCCCGCCCTGCTGTCCTCCCTCCTCCTCTCCACCTCCCTCCTCACCGCGTGCGGCACCGATGCTGAACCCGATCCAGACCAGGACCTGAACGCCGAGTTCTCGTCCGCCGACGAGCTGCATCGCGCGCGCGCGATCTCGACGGCGCTCGGCTTCGACTACGGCATGGCGTACTTCGTCGGCGCCGCGTACAGCGGCCTCGACGAGCCCGACGGATGTCCGCGGATCGTCACCGACGGCTCCGTGACCACCGTGACCGGCGGCTGCGACGGCGACAGCGGCCGGTTCGACGGCCGCATCGTGCTCGACAACGTGCCGCAGCTGTTCGGCGGCGAGGACGCCAACGATCCCACGAAGCCGCAGGTGCTGACGTTCGAGGCGTTCGAGACCGAGGACGAGGACGGCGCGTGGACGATCGACGGCGAGATCCGGCTCGCCGACCTGACCCAGGTCTCGGCGCAGCTCGCGCTCGGCATCGACGGGCTGAACGCCAGCTCGGACCTGCGCATGACCTGCGAGGCGCAGGACTGCACCGCGGGCGCCGGCTCGTGGGTCGACGTCGAGGGCGTGGGCACCGCGTCGGTGTCCGGCACCTGGAACCTCGACAGCGACGACCCCAGCGGCAAGGTCACGCTGACCGGCGCCGAGGTGCTGGTGGTCGACCTCGACGCCGCCGCCGACGGCTGCATCCCGTACTCGATCGACGGCGCGGCCGCGGGCGAGCTCTGCGACGACGAGAACTAGCGCGTCACCCCGGTCGCGATCACTCGCCGGCCTCGGCGAGCCACGCCTCGACGTCCGGCGCGGGCAGCGGCCCGCGCCACACCGCGAGCACGGGCGCGCCGCGCTCCTCGACGATCCGGCGCAGCGCGAGGAACCGCGCGTCCTGGCGCAGCGGCGCGAGCAGCGGGCAGTGATCGAGCCAGACGAGATCGACCAGGCCGTGCATCACCGCCTCGTCGATCATCGCGCGGCCGTGCTCGAGGTTGCCGAACCGCAGCGCGATCTCGGCGCCGAGCTGCGCGAAGTACCGCCGCACGCGCGAGCCCGGCACGAGCTCTCCGACGCGTTCGGTCCACGCGGCGGCGGGCTCGTCGCGCAGCGTGCCCGTCTTCATCGCGCCGCCGACGGTGTCGAGCACCCACTTGAACCGGTGGAGCCCGGGAATCTCGGACGGGAAGCTGGGCAGGTCCCCGCCGCGCCACAGCGTCATCCGCGCGCGCGAGATCAGCCGCGCCGACACCGACTCGGTCCCGGGCGAGTTCAGCAGGCGATCGACCTGATCCCAGTCGCCGCGGAGCGCGTGCGCGCGGACCAGATCGACGAGGTTGTTGGGCAACCGCGGGTTCGCCCACCGCGCGCGCTCGAGCAGACCGAGCGCCTCGGTGAGATCGGGCTCGAGCTCGAGCAGCATCCGGCCGGCCGCGTCGACGACCTCGGCGAGCGCGGGCGCGCGGTCGAGCGCGACCCGGATCGCCCGCATCGCCGGCAGCATCCTGCTCTGGTTGTAGAACACCACCGAGAGCGCCATCCACGGCTCGCCGAGGCCGGGGCCACGCTCGATCGCGCGCCGCGCCAGCGCCAGGGCCCCGTCGGCGTCCGGCGCGGTGTCGAGCGGCGCCGCGTTGAGCCGGCGCGCCAGCAGGGTCGCGTACGCGGACAGCACGACCGGGGAGTCAGGATCGCGCTCGAGGGCCGCCTGATAGAGCGCGAGCGGGCGCAGATCGTCGAGCCACGACACCTCGGTGAGCTGGCGCGCCTTGAGGTAGAGCTCGACGACGACCTGGTCGGTCGCGACGTCGCGGCCGAGGCCGCCGTGCGTCGCCGTGGTCGACAGCGCCGTCGCGACGTCGCGCGCGACCTCGTCGGACACGCGCAGGATCTGATCGAGCGGGCGGTCGAACCGCGCGCCCCAGATCTGGAAGCCGTCGCGGGCGCCGACCGCGCGGACGTTGATCCGCACCGTGTCGCCGAGCCGGCGCAACGAGCCGCCGACGACGACGTCGAGATCGTCGCGGCCGCCGCCCACCATCGCGCGGACGCGGATCCCGCGCGCGCGCCCGAGCATGTCGATCAGATCCTCGACCAGGCCCGCGGCGACGAACTCGTCGGCCGGATCCCCGAGGTTCTTGATCGCGTCGACGCCGACGTGGACGTCACGCGCGTTCTTGGGCCCGGCCTCGACGCGCCGGACCGCTCCCGGCGTGGTGTCGACCGCGGACTCCGCCGCGGCGAGGAGCGCGCCGAGCTCGCGGCCGTCGGCCGGCCGGCGCGCGGCGTCCCTGGCGAGGCAGCGATCGATCACCGCCGCGATCGGCTCGGGGATGCCCTTGCGGGGCAGGTGGCGCGCGGTCTCGTGGATCCGCGTCATCACCTCGAGCGCGCCGTCGCGCACCCACGGGTGCTCGCCGATCAGCATCGTGAACAGGATCTCGCCGAGCGCGTAGACGTCGGACCGCGCGTCGGCGCTGCCGACCAGCTGCTCGGGCGCCATCCACGCCGGCGTGCCGGTGACCTCGACGGTGGACTCGCCGCTGGCGAGCGCCTGGGTCGCCGCGATGCCGAAGTCGGTGACGACGGCGCGGCCGTCGCGCGCGAGCATGACGTTGTCGGGCTTGAGGTCGCGGTGGACGACGCCGGCCTGGTGCGCCGCCCCGACGCCCGCGCAGATCCCGCGCGCGATCTGCACCGCCTCGCGCCATGGCACCGGCCCGCGCGCGATCCGCTGGGTCAGCGGCTCGCCGTCGACCAGCTCCATCGTGAGGAACATCGCGTCGCCGTGCTTGCCGATGTCGTGGGTGCGCGCGACGTTGACGTGGGTGACGCGGCGCGCCAGCTTGACCTCGGCCCGGAACCGCTCGAGCGCCTCGCCGCCGACGGACCGACGCAGCACCTTGAGCGCGACGTCCTCGCCCAGCTCGTGATCGCGGGCACGGTAGACGTTGCCCATCCCGCCGGCGCCGATCAGCGCGACGATCTCCCAGCGCTCCGCGATCCTCGCGTGAGCATCGAGGTCCGCGGTCTCGACGCCGGGGCCGGAGATCGTCGGTTCGTCGCCGAGGCTGGCGCTCATGATCCTTGCCCGAGGTTATCACTCTTGAGTTAGGCTGCCGGCGATGAGGGCCAAGGCACTGCTCTGCTTGCTGTGGGTGTGCGCGTGCGGCGACGACACCGCCGTCGTCCCCGACGCCGGCATCTCGCTCGACCACTGCACCTTCGAGGACATGCCCGCGACGACCAACGCCGGCGGCACCGTCGCCGCGGGCGCGCTCAGCGCCGGCGCGGGCGAGGCCGTGCTCGACGTGCCGCTCGGCACCGCGCTCGGCGGTTTCACCGGCCGCGCCAACTCGGCGGGCGCCGCCGGCAAGCTCGACAACCGCGACCGCCGGATCTCGGGCGGGTTCGTGTCGTCGATCGGGATCGAGAGCGCGCCCCGGGCCAAGGCGCTCGCGCTGTCGGCGGGCGGCGAGACCGTGGTGATCGTCAAGGTCGACGCGATCTTCGTCTACGAGGGCATGCTGTTCGACCTCGAGGAGCGGCTCGGCGACGACTTCCACGGCAAGGTGCTGCTCACGGCGTCGCACAGCCACGGCGCGTGGATGCAGTTCACGGGTCACGACGCGCTCAAGGCGGGCGGCGGCGAGTTCCGCCAGCGCGTCTACGACGGCTTCCTCGACAGCGTCGTCGCGGCGGCCGAGCAGGCGCTCGCCGCGCTCGAGCCCGCGAAGCTCGGGATCTTCGTCGACGTCGCGTTCGATCTGACCGACACGATCAACCGCGACCGCCGCGGTGAGAACGACGAGCTCGAGCACGGCGCCGAGGGTGAGCGCTACTTGGCGCTGATCCGCGTCGACGACGCCGCCGGCACGCCGATCGCGGTCGTGCCGATCTTCGGCGAGCACGGCACGTTGATGGACCAGGACAGCCCGTTCGCGTCGACCGACGCCCCGGGCGCGATCGAGCGCGTGCTCGAGGAGCAGCTCCCCGGCAGCCCGGTCGTGATGCACGTGCAGGGCGCCGGCGGTGACACCTCGCCGATCGGCCACGGCGGGCTCGCGTGCGACGACCACCCCGGCGCCGAGGACGATCCGTGCCTGCCGTTCGCGGCGCTCGAGGGCCACGGCCGGTCCGCGGTCACCACGATGATGGACGCGTGGACCGCCGCCGGCGCCGCCATGCAGGACTCGCTCGAGCTCGAGATGATCACGCGCTCGGTCGAGCTGATGCCGGACCCGGCGACGTTCACGATCCGCGGCGGGGCGATGGCGTACGCGCCGTTCGATCTGACCCGGCTCGCCGATCGCGAGATCTTCGACGGCGACGGCGCGCTGCTCTCGCCGATCGACGAGTACAACGCGCCGGTCGGCGCCGCGCTGTGCGAGATGTCGACGCCGACGCTCGGCCCCGCGGCCGAGATGCCTGGCACGTCGGGCCTGCTCACCTACGGCGGCTGCAGCCGGCTCGACGTCGCGGCCAGCGTGATCGGCTCGCTGCTCGATCTCGAGATCGACGTCGACGCGACGCACCCGATGTGCCAGGGCACGCGCACCAACGTCAGCGCGCTGCGGATCGGCGACTACGTGCTCGGCACGCTGCCCGGCGAGATGACGTCGCTGATCGCGCACCTCGTGCGCGAGAGCTCGCCCGTCGACGAGGCGCACACGATCGTCGTCGGCTACGCGCAGGGTCACGTCGGCTACATCCTGCGGCCCGAGGACTGGGTGCTCGGCGGCTACGAGCCGAGCATCACGTTCGCCGGCCCGCTCGAGGGCGAGTACCTCGCCGAGCGGCTGATCGAGCTGCTGCCCCTCGCCACCACCGCGGCGCGCGAGGACGGCACCGAGGCCGGCGTGAACAAGGTCGCGACCAAGCACGTCACCGACGAGTTCCCCGTGGACGATCCGGCGCCGATGGCGGGCTCCGTGCCCGCGACCGTCGACGCGGACCTGTGGGTCCGCACCGGCCTGCCCGCGACGACCCAGCCCGCCGCGCAGATCGCGCGCGTCGGCGGCCTCGCGACGTTCGTGTTCAACGGCGACGACCCCGCGGTCCAGAACCCGACGATCACGCTCGAGTACGAGTCCGCGCCCGGCACGTTCACCACGGTCACGCGTCGCAGCGGCCGGCCGGTGATCGACGGCGACTTCCTCGTCCAGTACTCGCCGATCCCGCTCAAGCGCGACGACGACAACCCGCAGCGCCACGTGTTCGTCGTCGAGTGGCAGGCGGTGCCGTGGCTCGGCGCGCCGGAGCTCGACACGATGGCCGATCGCGCCGGCGTGCCGCTCGGCAACTACCGGTTCCACGTCGTCGGCGACGGCTGGACGCTCGACAGCGCGCCGTTCGAGGTCGTCGCGGGCGGCGTCGAGCTCACCGCGTCGCGCACCGGCACGGCCCTCACCGCGACCGTGCGCCTGCACGCCGCGAAGGGGTTCCGGCTGCTCGATCTCGACGCCGAGTCGAACCGCCCGGTGCCGCTGCGAGCGCAGCAGGTCACGGTCGAGCTGCTCGACGGCTCGGTGGCGATCGACACCCGCATGGTGACCACCGGCGCCGATGGGACGCTCGGCTTCGACGACCCCGATGTGGCCCTGGCCACCTCCGTGCGCGTGACCGACCAGTTCGGCAATCCGGCGACGTTCGTGTTGTAGGCCTGTGGCCGGGACGGCACGTGTGGCCGCCGCTTCACGCACCTGACGTAGCGATCTCGCGACGTTAGCTGTGGACCCCTCGTTGCAATCTGGGTCCGGCGTGAAGCTGTTCGTTGCCACGCTCTTGCTCGCCGCGCTGGCCCTCGGGGCCAAGCTCGCGGTCGAGCGGCTCGCTCCGGAGCGCGTGGCATCCGCGGCGGACGGCGACACGGGAGGCGCGAAGGCCGCGAGTGATGTGGTGCAGTCGGTGCGGATCACCGGCAGCGGCCTTCGTGCCACCTCTTTGGACGAGCTGATCGAGACGCGCGCCGGGGAGCCGCTCGATCACAAGACGCTCGACGCCGATCGCCTGCGGATCGTCCGCGCGCTCGCCGCCGATGGCTACCTCGACGCCGGCGTGGAGGAGCCGAGGCTGCGCGCGTCCGACGGCGGCCTCGCGATCGAGCTGCCCGTCGTCACCGGCTCCCGCTACCTCGTCCGCGAAGTCCGCGTCGACGGCAAGCTGCTCCGCCGCCACCCCGATCTCGGCGGCGTCCCCACCCTGCGTTCGGGCCAGGACGCCGTGTCCGAGCGCATCGACGGCAACGTCGAGCTGCTCCGCGACTGGCTCGCCGATCGCGGCAGCAAGAAGGCGGGCGTCGGCGTGCGCCTCGAGATCGACCGGCGTACGCAGGTCGTCGACGTCGTGTTCACGGCGAACTGAGCATGATGCCGCAGCGCGGCAAACAGCTCGCGCGCGGGCGGCCGACGACGCCGGCCGGCGGGCGATGCAAGGTCGATCTCGCGCGTGGTAAGCCTGCGCATGGCCGCGCCGCGCTCGTTCGCGCTCTCCCCCGGCAAGCGTGTCCTGTTCCTGACCAAGGACCCCGAGCTGATCCGCCGCCAGCTCGCCGGGGAGCTCGACCTCCGCATGGAGGACCTCGAGCCGGGCGACCTGCTCGACGACATCAACACCGACGCGATGACGCCGGCGTGGGTGTGCTTCGACTTCGATCCCGCCGCGATCGCGCGCAACGCGTACGCCGGCCTGGTGATCAACGGCGCGCGGCAGTTCGTCGAGGACGCGCTGGCCGGCGGCGACTTCGAGGTGATCGTCGCGGGCGCGCAGAAGGGCGTGGGCTCGAGCCGCGAGACCGCCGCGCAGTGCGAGGTGTTCGCGGGGAGCAAGCTGGCGATCGCGAGCTCGTTCGCGCCGATCCACGCGCGCAACAACATCAACATCGGCCAGTTGATGGGCGACCACGCGCTGCTGCGCCGCTTGCAGCGCGGCGAGTCGATCCCGCTGGCCGACTTCACGCATGGCCACGACGCGATCACCGCGCAGGTGATCGAGAGCGGCGGCCTGCTGCCGTTCTGCGCGCGCCTCGCCAAGGGCGAGCTCACCGTGCCGCCGACCGGCACGACCGCGCGGCCGATGAACCTGACCGAGAAGATCCTCGCGTCGAAGCTGCTGCCGGGCCAGGGCGAGTACGTCAAGCCAGGTGACGCCGTGCTGGTGAAGGTCGACGCCGGCTACTCGCACGAGTTCACGACCGCGCAGGTCCACTGGTTCCTCGAGAACGAGTACGGCGCGGGCTATGCGCTGAAGAACCCGCAGTCGTTCGCGGTGTTCGAGGACCACCTGATCTACGCCGACTCGCTGCCGTCGATGGCGAAGTTCAAGGCCAAGATCGAGACGCTGCGCGAGATGCAGCGCAAGTTCGCGGCCCACACCGGCGTCAGGAACTACTCCGCGGTGGACGGCCGATCGCCCGGCATCTGCCACCAGGTCGCGCGCGAGCACTTCCTCGATCCCGGCGACTTCGTGCAGGCCACCGACAGCCACACCTGCATGGGCGGCGCGTCGGGCGCGCTGTCGTGGGGCGTCGGCTCCACCGAGTACGCCGCGCTGATCTACTGGGGGTTCACGCCGCTCGCGGTCCCCGAGTCGATCCGGTTCGAGCTCACCGGCGAGCTGCGCGACGGCGTGACCGCGAAGGACGTGATGCTCCACCTGCTCGCGACGTTCGCGAAGCGCGAGGACACGCTCAACCGCGTGATGGAGTTCGGCGGCGACGGCCTGTTCGCGCTGTCGCCCGACGAGCGCGCGACCCTGGCGAACATGGCGACCGAGTGCTCCGCGCGCGGCGCGGTGATGGAGGTCGACGACACGATGATCGACTGGATCGTCGCCCACCGGCCCGGCGCCGATCGCGACGCGCTGCGCGCGAAGATCGTCCGGCCCGATCCCGGCGCGCACCACGACGGCGGCGTCCACGTGATCGAGCTCGCGTCGATCCGCCCGATGCTCGCCACGCCCGGCGATCCCGACCACGGCATCCCGTCCGATCCCAAGAACGGCGCGCTCGTGCCGGAGGTCGGCCGCGTCAAGATCGACATCGCGTACGGCGGCTCGTGCACCGCGGGCAAGCGCGACGACATCGACCACTACGCGCGGGTCCTCGCCGAGGCCGACCGCGGCGGCCGCAAGCTCACCTCGCGGTTCGTCCTCCAGTTCGGCTCCCGGGACGTCGAGGACTACGCCCGCGCCAAGGGCTACCTCGAGCTGTTCCGCCGCGTCGGCGTCGAGGTGATCGCGCCCGGCTGCGGCGCCTGCATCGGCTGCGGCCCTGGCGTCAGCGACACCTCCACGCAGGTCACGATCTCGGCGATCAACCGCAACTACAAGGGCCGCAGCGGCCCCGGCCAGCTCTACCTCGCGTCGCCGCTCACCGTCGCCGCCTCCGCCGTCGCCGGCGAGATCGTCGAGTACCGCGCGGGGATGTTCGAGAAGGCCTGACGCCCGTGCCCACGCCGTGGGTCGTCACGCAGGCCAGCCTCGCCGGGTTCCTGCAGCGCGCGCGCGTCGCGCTGCTCGTGGTCGCGCCGCGCCCGCGGTTCTCGCCGGCGGTCGCCCGCGCCTTCGCCGCCGAGCACGGCGACGTCTCGTTCGGCACGCTCGCGACCGCGCGCTGGCTGCTCGAGCACGTGGGCCCGCTGTTCGCGGACGCGTCCAGCCTCGACGAGCCGCCCGATGGCTACTACCTGTTCCGTGACGCCGGCGCGCTCGCCCACCACCCCGGTGCGCTCGACCGCGAGCCCGTGCCGCTGTCGATCCGCGGCGTGATCGCCGCCGCGGCCGACGCCACCGCCAAGGCGATCGACCCGCTCGACGCCGTGTCCGCGCGCGCCGTGATCGCCGCCTTCGAGCAGGCGCTGATCGCGCGCCCGCCGCCTCGCCGCGTCGAGGAGGGCAGCCCGTACGCCCTGCTCCAGATCCCGCCGTCCGCGACCGACGCGGAGCTCAAGGCCGCGCGCGACCGCGCGCTGCTGCAGAACCACCCGGATCGAGTGGCGCACATGAGCGAGGACATCCGCGCGCTCGCGGTGCGCAAGACGCAGGCGATCAACGACGCGTACGCGGCGATCCGGGCGCTGCGCGCGAAGACGTAGCCCGGAGCGGAGGAGGGGCGGCCTGGGCGCTCAGCCGACGGCGCGGTTGCGGCCGGAGCGCTTGGCTTCGTAGAGGTTGTCGTCGGCGCGCTTGATGAGATCTTCGGGAGAGGCGGTGTTGCTCATGTCGGCCTCGGCGAGGCCGAGGCTGATCGTGCAGGCGAGGTCGATGTCGCCGGGGAGGAAGACCTCGCTCTGGACCAGCGCGCGCATCACCTCGGCGAACTGGAGGCCGCCCTCGCGGCCGGTCTGCGGCATCACGACGGCGAACTCCTCGCCGCCATAGCGCGCGATCAGGTCGGTCGCGCGGACGCGCGGCTTGATCCGGCGGCACATCTCCTTGAGGACGTTGTCGCCGGCGAGGTGGCCGTGGGTGTCGTTGACCTTCTTGAAGTGATCGATATCGATCATGATCAACGACAGCGGCGTCTGCTGGCGGGCGCTGACCCGCAGCTCGCGCTCGAGGAAATCGAGGAAGAAGCGCTTGTTGTGGACGCCGGTGAGGCCGTCGATGATCGACAGCTTGTAGATCTCCTCGTGGTAGGCGGCCTCGATGTTGTCGCCCGAGAGGAACTTGCAGATCGCGCCGCCGAACCGCACGAGGTCACCTTCGCGGAGCTGGACCCGGGACACGGTCACGTCGTTGACCTGCGTGCCGTTGGTCGAGCCCAGGTCCTCGACCCACCAGCCGGTGTGGTCGCGGAGGATGCGCGCGTGCTTGCGCGAGATCCCGTCGACCTTGAGGCTGATCTCGAGGTCGTCGAGGCGGCCGATGATCGTCTCGGCCTTGTTCAGCTCGAACCGACGGCCCATGCCGACGCCGGTCGGATAGATCGTGAGCAACACGGCGTTGTTCGCGGTCGACGTCGCCTGGGCCAGCGGGATGCCCAGGTTGATGTACGCGGTCGCGTCCTTCTCGTCCTCGTTCCCGGACATAGGCCGAAGGTACGCGAGTCTCAGACCGAGCGCATCAGGGTCGCGACGGCTCGATCATCTTCCGTCCCGGTCGCCAGGGCGTCCGCGGCGGCCAGGCGGTCCACCGGCTCGCGGTTCTGCCCCACCTTCCACTTGCCCTGCAGGCGCGTGATCGGCAGCTCGAACGCGACGATCGCCTTGACCAGGGACCCCGCGTACGCCTCGTCGAGGGCCGTGACCGCCCAGGGTGCGGGTCGGGAGGCCTCGTAGTGGGCGACCAGCTGGTCGAGGACGGCCCGCGCCCCGGCGTCGTCGAGCACCCGGGGCGTGCCGTAGGCGTGGACGACGGCGTAGTTCCAGGTGGGGACCATGCGAGGCGACACGTACATCGACGGCGACACGTAGGCGTGCGGGCCGCTGAACACGGCGAGCGCATCGCCGGCGAACCCGCGCCACTGGGGGTTCGCGCGCGCCATGTGGCCGAGCAGCTTGCCGTGCGGCGAGCCGTCGTCGACATGGAGGAGCGGCAGGTGACTGGCCTCGAGATCGGCGGTCACCAGCGTCGCGAAGCCGTGCGCCTGGATCAGCGCGGTCAGCTCGGCGGGGTCGTCTCGTCCGTACAGCGCAGGGACGTACATCAGCGGCGGTTGATCCCCGACGGGTCGGTGCCGCGCGCGATCCGGCCGGCGAGGCGGATCATCCAGAACTGCTCGAGCAGGTCGCGGTAGCCCGACAGGCCGTACATCGCGTCGGTGTCGGCGTCGTAGCCGACGAGCAAGAGGCCGGGCGCGCGCGCGACGTGGACGGCGCCCTCGGCGAGGCTGCCCTCGACGATCAGCTCGTGGATCCGCTCCTCGAACACCTGGATCCGCTCCGGGTGCGCGGGCGGCTGCGGCGCGCCTGGCACGCCGTGGTGGCCGTCGATCACGAACACCCAGGTGCCGTCGTCGGCGCGGCGGCACAGCCGCTCCTCGCGCCAGTAGCCGTGGTCACCGCCGACGACGAGCCAGCCACGCGTGTACCCACCCTCGACGATGCGCTTGGCGAGCGCCTCCTTGAGCGCGGCATGATCCGCGGCGACGATCGCGCCGAGCGTCCACGGGCGTTGGTGCGCACTCATCCACATGCGTGGCGGGTCCCTCCGGGCCGGACCATAACGCCAAGCCGAGATCGGGGCATCAACATAATGAGGGCTACCATCGCGCGCGGAGCTCCTCGGCCCAGCCGAAGACGTCGTCGAGCTCGACGTCGAGGACGCGGCCACGCCAGGTGCCGAACGCGACGTCGAGGCGGGTGCCGAGCGCGGCGAGCGGCGCGGGCAGCACCTCGATCAGCTCGGGCGTGACCGTGACGTCGACGTCGGGGCCGACCAGGTGCCACGGCCGCCGCGGATCGCGGCGGTCCCAGCGGAACTCGACCTCGGAGCCGAGCTTGGTCAGCTTGCCGTCGACGCAGATCGCGTTCTCGTTGGCGCCGCCGCCGTCGGTCCAGCGCGCGCCGAGGTTGACGCCGATCGTGCGGCCGCCGTGGACACCCGACGCCGACGCCCAGTTCCACGCGGTCCGCACCGGCCACACGCCGCGGCCCCAGTCGAGGGTGGCGAACGCGCCGGGCGCGATCGCGCGGCGCTCGCCGTCGACGGCGATCGTGCCGGTCGCGGGCAGCGTGTTGTGCTTACCCGTGTACGCGAATCGGCGCGGGCTCCACGCCACCGCGACGCCGAGCGTGTCGTGATCGGCGGGACGCGTCACCGTGACGTCGACCTCGAGCCGCGGCGTGCGCGCGCTCAGCCGCGCGTGGTCGCCGTGCTCGGACAGCGCCAGGGTCACGCCGCCGTGGCGCACCTCGACGCGCCCGCGATCGGCGACGTCGGGCAGCGCGAGGCCCCAGCCGCCGGGCCGCACCACCGCGTCGCGCACCGACGCGCCGGTCGCGCGATCCGCGATCACCACGGCGGCGGCGCCGGCGTAGTCGAGATCGGCGAGCGTCAGCGACACGACCTCGCGCGCCGAGGTCACGCACCAGTAGTGCCAGCGCTTGCGGCGGCCCCACGGCCCGTCGACGCGGCAGCGGTGCACCGGGCGGCGCGACCACCCGACGGCGGCCGGGTTCACCGCGCCGTCGGCGTCGCACAGATCGACGAGCTGCGTGATCACCTCGACTCGGTGTCCACGCTCCATGCGCGTAGCCTAACCCGACCAGCGCCC
>Ga0163144_10011211_pt1 | contig 18991 bp, 5 predicted proteins | sample OliLak19BULKMAT1_FD_123175 | JGI IMG/M metagenome (GOLD analysis project Ga0163144, IMG submission 123175) | Freshwater microbial mat bacterial communities from Lake Vanda, McMurdo Dry Valleys, Antarctica - Oligotrophic Lake LV.19.BULKMAT1 | ecosystem: Environmental > Aquatic > Freshwater > Lake... | reverse complement strand
TAGTTACGTCTTTCAACGTCACGGTAAACGTGCAAGATTCCATGTTCCCGTTGCCATCATCTGCGTTAAGTGTCACCGTTTCCACGTCGTTGTGTCCGCTCAGCACGGTAGTCGATACCGGGCTTTGGGTTACTGTTGGGTTTGGGTTGCAGTTGTCGCTAACCGAAACGGGTGAATAACTTCCCAACAGACTGCTGCAATTGGCATCTGCTGCAAGCGTAGTATTGGCCGGGCAGCTGATGCTTGGTTTGGTGCTGTCTTTCAAAGTCACCATAAAAGTGCAGAACTGGGTATTCCCGTTTCCGTCATCTGCCGTCAACGTCACCGTTTCAACATCGTTGTGGCCGCTGAGCACCGTAGTAGGCGCGGGGCTTTGGGTGACGCCCGGATTAGGATTGCAATTGTCGCTGACCGAGACGGCAGAATACGATCCCAAAAGGCTACTGCAGTTTGCGTCTGCCGCGAGCGTGGTATTGGCCGGGCAGCTGATGATCGGCTTAGTAACGTCTTTTAACGTGACGGTAAACGTGCAAAACTCGGTGTTTCCATTGCCGTCGTCAGCCGTGAGGGTTACAGTCTCCACATCATTGTGGCCACTGAGCACTGTAGCGGCTAGCGGACTTTGAGTCACCGTTGGGTTCGGGTTACAGTTGTCGCTGACCGAAACAGGCGCGTGGGCGCCAACTACTCCACTACAAGTTGCATCCGCTGCAACGGTCATATTGGCCGGGCAGCTTATGTTCGGCTTAGTTACGTCTTTCAAGGTCACGGTAAACGTGCAAGATTCCATGTTCCCGTTGCCATCATCTGCGTTAAGTGTCACCGTTTCCACGTCGTTGTGTCCACTCAGAACGGTAGTCGATGCCGGGCTTTGGGTTACTGTTGGGTTCGGATTGCAGTTGTCACTGACTGAAAGGGCTGAATAAGTGCCCAATTGGCTGCTGCAATTGGCATCCGCTGCAAGGGTAGTGTTGGCCGGACAAGTAATAACAGGCGCTACAATATCGCCAATGATCACCGTGGTAGTTCCAAGCCCACTGCATCCATTTTCTGTAATCGTCAATGAATAAGTTCCAGCAGCAGCTGGTATTGCTGGAAATCCTGCTGGTATCCTTTGGGTGGACGAATAACTATTCGGGCCTGCCCAGGAATAGGTCACGCCTGGATCGATAAATGGCCCACCATCCAGCTGGATCACAGCGCCAGGGCAAACCGGACTATTACTGGTGGCATTAACTACCGGGCCGTTCACAACAACAGATACCGAGGTGGTGCCTTTACAGTTTTTGTTGTCTGTTACCGTCACGGTATAAACACCAGCACCATTGCTAAACACGGTGAAGGGCGTTGGATCTTCCTGACTGGAAGCATAACTATTGGGCCCAGCCCAGGAAAAAGCCGTATAAATACCAGAGCCTCCGGAGGGCGTTGAATGGAGTACTAAATTCGATCCGCCACACAATGGGCTGTTGCTAGTAGCTGTAATACTAGGGGCATTCAGGGAAGACACCGATACGCTGGTAGAAGCCGTTGCTGTGCAACCCGCATTATCGGTTACCGTCACGCTATAGGTACCTGCGTTGGCAATGGTGATTGGGAAATCGGTCGGGTCTTCCATAGCAGAGCTGAAACCGGCCGGGCCTGTCCAACTGAAAGTAGAATAGATGCCGGAGCCACCACTCGGGGTGGAATTCAGGTCCAGGTTTGCGCCCGTACACACGGGAGCGTTGCTGCTTGCGGCAAGGGTAGGTTTTTGATTGATCGTTACCGTCGTGGTCGCAGTGGCTGTGCAGCCTTTGCTATCGGTCACTTTAACTTGATAAATGCCCGCAGAGGCAGCAGTGGTGGAGAACGGAACCGGATCTTCTACCGAAGCTACATAACTATCCGGGCCTGTCCAAAGGAAGCCACTGTATAGTCCAGAACCACCGGAAGGGGTAGAGGAAAGCGTAATGTTCGATCCCTCACAGACGGGGCCATTGTTCATGGCCGTAATGGATGGAATGGAATTTACAACTACCGTTACGCTACTGGTGGCGGTACAACCGGATAGGTCAGTCACCGTTACAAAATAATCTCCTGCCACTGCAGGCGTTACCGGGAAAGCAGCCGGGTCTTCCACATTGGCTGAATAGCCGTTAGGGCCTGACCACTGAAAACCGGAATACTGCCCGGAACCGCCAGCAGGGGTAGAGCCCAGGGCAACCGTGCCGCCGGTACAAACTGGTCCAAGCAGGGCCGCGGTGATGGTTGGAAGGCCATTCACCGATAGGCTGGTAGTCCTTGAAGCAGTACAACCTGCATTGTCGGTAACGGTGACGGTATATGTGCCAGCCGCATTGATCGTAGCTGGAAAGCCCGCAGGATTCTGGACCGTTGCGGTAAAATTGTTCGGGCCCGCCCAGTTGTACTGGGAATAAGACCCGGAACCGCCAGCAGGGGTAGAGCTTAGTAACACCGTTACACCTACACACACAGGGCTATTACTTGCTGCTGTAACCGTTGGAACCGGATTCACGATCACAACCGTGGCTCCAGAGCCTGAGCATCCAGCATTGTCTGTCACCGTCACGGTGTAAGTTCCCGCTTTTACCAAAGTGGCGGGAAAGCCAGGAGGGTTTTGCGCGGATGAAGTATAGTTATTTGGACCGGCCCAGCTGAATTGGGTATAATTTCCAGAGCCACCGCTGGGGGTAGAACTCAGGGTAATATTGACGCCTACACAGACGGGACTATTGCTGGAAGCGGTGATCGTCGGGGCAGCGTTGGCAGTTACGGTTATGCTTTTTGTCGCGGTGGCTGTGCAACCTGAAGCATCGGTCACCGTAACGGTATAAGTGCCGCCGGAGCCCGAAACTGCCGGAAAACCTGGAGGATCTTCCACATTGGCAGTATAACCATTAGGCCCTGCCCAAGAGAAAGCGGCGTAGGGTGGCGTGCCGCCAGAAGGGCTTGAACTCAATTGGATGGTAGCGCCAAGACAGACATTCCCGGTGTTGCCGGCTGCGGTAATCGCAGGGGGTGGCGCAATCAAAACGGAGGCAGTGGCCGTGCAGGCACCTGTGCTCGTTGCTGTCACGGTGTACGTTCCAGCGGTATTGACCACGATAGTAGCAGTGGTTTGCCCGGTGCTCCAGAGATAAGTGACGCCACCGGTAGCACTCAGATTAACACTTCCTGTGACGCACAACAAGTTGACGCCTCCATTGATCTGAGGATTAAATGGTTCAACTGCCTGGTTGGTGATGGTGACGATCAGGGCCAGCATATCCGTCAGGTTAGACGAATTGGTGACCTGAATATTCACCTCGTATTTGTTGTCGGTATTGGCATCTGCCGGGGCTTCAAAATCAGGGGAGAAACCTGCCGCCCAACTCAAAATGCCGGTGACTGCATCTATGGTAAATCTAGCGGCATCTGCCCCACCTGCCAGTGCGTAGGTAAGTCCAGCGCCTTCACTGTCATTTGGGTCGGAAGTTTGCGTGTCATAAAGGACGGTGCAGGCGTTTTCCTCAAAATTCACTGTAGCAGGCGAGGTGAGGTGTGGCTGTATGTCGTCGGTAATGGTAAAAATAGCCTGTGTGGTGTCGCGCCGTTGATCGGGATAATCACAATCCCAAACGATAAAATCAATGGGATACGCCCCTAACCAAGTTGGGTCAACAATAGCAATCTGGATAACGCCGCTTGGCGTCAGTGTCGGCACCAAGGGTGAAAGTTGTAATAGATAAGGGGCAGCAACCGAACCCACCGAACCTCCAGCGGCAAAGACCAATGTTGTGGTTTTTTCGTATAAATACTGGTTTGGCGCGTGGAAGAACTTGAATGTTATCGGTCCGGCGCCCACATTTTTCAACACTAGGGTATAGGAAATATTGGGTGCTACGCCGGAGGGGCTGGCCCAGCCAGCCAACACACCGTTGACAAAACCTGCCAGTTTTGCACCTGCACCAGTCAGTTGAATGTCCGCAAACAGCGGACGTGCAATGACCGTCATAGGTTGCGAACCAGGAATCACCACTGGCCAGCCAGGATCAACATCGGATCCCGTATAAGGAAAAACATCAAAATCAAATTTTCGGCATGGGCCATTAAAAACGAGGTAATCGTCCAAGTCAAAGCTCGTAAACATTTCACCTAGAAAAATCGTCTGATCCGGAACTGGCTGTAGCACAGGCGCTCCATAATCTGTAAGCACAGTAAATAACGCAACAACGGTGTCGGCCAATTGATTTGGCGTATTTTCCGTAACGATAATTTTCACCATATCCGTGCCAATCCATGCATTCGAAACAGGCGTGACTGTTAAAACACCGTTGACGATACTGGCCGTTAAGTTTGAGCCAGCTTGGGCAGTCCACGTTACAGGATCACCGTCCAGGCTTATAAAATAATTCGCCAATACTACCGGGTCAAAAGGAATATTTTGAAGGGTCGTATCGGGTGGAATGGCCAGTAACTCAGGCGGAAAATCAGCATTTGGATCAATATTTACCCAAAATGGCGAACCTGGGTTGCCAATACTTTTGTGGTGTCGGAATATCGCAGTCTCCGACGTAGAATACACCAGATCGTCGGGGGCATAATACACCCGAAAGTTCAACGTTTCACCGGAATACACGTTTGAATACACCGTAACAAAGTAATAGGCCAAGCCGCCGCTGATAACAGGGGTCGCTACGCCCCGCAGCGATGCTCCGACAAACACCCCCAGCACATTGCCGGGGTTGTTGTCAGCAACATTATTATATCGTACCCGGACGACCATGTTCATGCCGTATTCGAAATCGGCTGGGTTGACCGACCAGTTGGGCGGCGCTGCGGCTTCAATCGAAGTCGGTTCAATAGGGTGGGGGCTTGCCCAAACGGACAGGCAGGGCAGCATCCAGGCCAGTAGTAAAAAGGCACGCGAATAGCTAAAGCACCAGGACTGCATTAATTGATAAAATATACTTGGTCTTTTGGCGCAATACTGCGTTATTTTTTTCAACCGTAACGCTGCTATGCTTTCAAAAAAGGCCTTGTCTTGCCCCAAAATCCCTGCGCCTATTTTATCAATAAATGCAGTCCTGGTGCTTATGATGATGGAATTCCATTTCATTTCTTTCATTTTTTGATGAATGCCTCTATTGCAATACTACTTTACGGACAACACTGCCTCGCTCCGTTTGCAAGCGCACGAAGTACACTCCGGCTGCAAGCTTTGCGCCATTGTCCGACTGCCCTTTCCAAACCAAACTGTTCAATCCATGCGCACCACTGCTGCGCTGGCTGGAAACCATCCTGCCGTTCACATCCGTGATCGTAAGGGCGATCTCCTGAGGGCGATCCAGCGAGAAGCGGAACCAGGTCTCTGTGTGGAATGGGTTGGGCTGAACGTCGAAGGACTGCTCCAACTTTGATTCAAGCGTTCCGGTGCTTCCCAGCGTGAATGGAACGGGTGACTGGATGCTGCCTTGGTGCAAATCAGGCGTGAAGTACATCAGCTCTGCCAAGTCCTGGACACTGCCATCAGCGCTGTCGAACAGCTTGTAACGCAGTTGTTCCCCACTTGTATTGGCATAAGCCGTCAGGAAGAACTGGTATTGGTCTAGCGGTGGAATGTAAATGGCTTGGCCCGATCCGCGAACGGTATTTCGGGCGAAAGCGCCGAGTTCCATCGTAGCAGTTGTAGCATTTACCCCGTTGGCTTTAAACATGCCGATAAGGGTCGTGCTGTGCTCATACTGCGTTGGATCTACGGTCCAGAAGTTTGGAGCAGGAGGCACCTCCTCGGGTCCATTTCGAGCTTGTAGCGGCGTATCCGGACTGGCATTATCCCCATTTCCGTTTCCAGTAAAATTGGAATGCGGTGGTGGATAAAGCAGGGTGCCGGGTGCCGACAATTTCACCTGATAACCATTGGGCGCTTGCAGGTATTTCAAGTTGCCCACCCAGCCAAATGTTGGATTGATGTACTGCGCAAACGCAATTTGACTTTTTGCCAAATCACCAATTTGCGCCGGCAGCGAACTCAATGCCTCGTTGATGGGCAGGGAATAGTTCGGGATATACCCGATCCAGTTCCAACCCGCCACCATCGGTATCGGTGTCGTCGCTGGGTCGATCACATTGCCCTTCATTTTCAAGGTGTCTGCTTGGTCTGCCCGGTAGATGTACATGGTTGGGTTGCGCAAGGTATCGAGTGAACCCAACCATCCGCCGCCGTTGAGATAAATGGAAAAGGCGTTTTGGCCTTTCATCAGATCATTTTGTGGGTGTTTGAGCGAGACAAGCGCTGAGTCGATATCCGGGTTGGCAAAAGCAAGGTTAAAGGACAGCCAGTTCCAGCCATAGCCGATGGGTACCTGACGCAGCACATAGCCATCGGTGTGCAAGACCTGCGGTGCAATCGGACTGCCGATAACGGCATCTGCCTGGAAGACGAAATAATCTTCCACTACGGCATAGCGCAGGCATTCCGACGCGTCCCACACTTCAAAACGCAGGGGCAAAAGGATGTGGTTGGGATTGCCATAAATGGTGAGGTAAGCAAGCCATTTATTCACTTGTGGTACATAATGTACCTTGGCGCGGCCTACTAATGTATCACCAATATAGGCCACCACAATATCCTCTGCATCTTTGGACAAGCTGCCCTGAATATTGAGTTCCAACACCATGTTCATGGTGTTTTCATACAAAGCAGGGTTGAAAGCGGGCGTGCTTGGCCGGCAAACGACCCGGACACCGAAGGGCAAGCCTTCATCGCCACCCATAAAAAATGGGTTTTGTCCCGTAACAGTATGCAGCATGATGGAGTCGGACCAAGGGCCAAAAGCCAGGGTAGAATCCACCGTGAAATTGATGGGTCGGATTTCATTGGGCGCTAGCGTGCCTTGTGTTGGCACCACATGCACCCAGGATGGTATGTCTTTAATAATAAATGGAACCGGGTAGCCGCCGCGGTTGTGGATATTGGCCACAGCCTTGACGTTTTCATCCTCATACTTGGTTATTCCAAGGCTGTCGGTCAGCCAAGCCAGTTCGTTGCGGTCAACATAGAATTCCCACTTAAAAAAGGTACTGGAGTTTCCGGTAAGGTCCTCTATGTCGTGCAGTTCTGCCCGAAGAATTCGGTTTTCAAAAAACTCGTTCTGAAAATTGGGGTCTAGAATGATTTTATTCTCAAAACAAGTGATGTCAATTTCAATGGGAAGATTCGTAGTTGCATCAAATAGGAGCACATCATCGACAGGGTTCAATTTGCCGCAATTAACATGTTGGTTGAACGTAAACGAAATCTCATCCCCCACATTAAAGACGCCATCAGATGGTTGCGGCACGCCTACCAGGCTCGGCGGTTCGCGGTCAATACGGCCTTTTATGAGATGCGAATAGCCATTTTTGTCGCCCCCCCCAGTACAGACACTGACAGCTCTAATCTCGTAGGGCCCGTCTGGCAATGCGTCATTTCCAGCGGTGTTCCAAAGGTACGAGGTATAAACAGGCCCTAGGTTTAATTTCAGCAGGGGACTAGGTGTAATATTGATCCATGCACCGTCACCGTTTTCGGGTCGGTATTGCAGCAGAATTCCAACGAGATCAACGTTAGAGGGATCATACCCTGAAATAACAATGGATACAATATCCTGCGCCGCCGGGTTGAGCAAATCCTTCTTGACAACCCATCCCTGTTGTGGGTTGGTTAGCTCCACCTCGCTGCATGGTTTTAGAAAGTCCACGTCGAGATAACTGGCTGCATAAAGGTAGGTCTCTGTATCGGGCGCTGAGCCCAGGGTGTTGCAGCGCTCGTAGTGACATCCGGAAGAAAAGGACACTTTGAGGCCCGAATAGCTATAGGCCTGGGGCCCGCGCTCTACGGTGACAGTAATGGGAACAGTTTGGCCGTAGGCCACCGGATACGAGATCGGATGGTCCAATACAGCCCCGTTTAATTTAATAACGGCGCCATCCGGATTGTTTTCCGGTTCGGTGTTGAAATCGTATATCCCGTCTTCAAATGTTGAAGACCGGTTGCCGAGATCAAAGTGGAAAACGGCCGCTTCGTTGGAGGGTACGTTCGTGCGCTGTGTGCCGTCCTTCGGGATCAAGGCAACTGCCTCCCGGTGTGCCGTACCGAGTTCCCAAGGGCAGGAAGACTGGCCTGCAATAATTTCAAAAACGGGGGTGCCATACAGTGGATCTCTTTTAATGTCCACACTCCAGGTATCGCCCGGATCGTCGTCTTTGAGCACATAGCCGGTCGTCAGTGTATTTTCGGAAATTTTCCCAAATTTTTGAGAACTATTCGCCTGCCATTTTATCCCGCCTTCAAAATGCTCAAGGGCAACCACGGGGCTTACTAACCCAGTTACAAGTATTCCATAGAGCGCGCCTAATTCTTCCTGGGTATGGGTTGTGTCTGTGGTGATGGTAGTATCCAGGGTCATAGAAGATTCATACAGGACGCCTGCATCAAAAGAGATGTTTTTACTTTTTTTCGCCAGTTTCTTGCTCTCCTGATTCATTTTTATAAAACTCTTCCAACTTTTGATAGATTTTTCAACACTGTCTTGTTGGATTCCGTTTTGATACAAGGTATCGAGGTAGCGAATTACATTGTTTACAATGTTCCATTCCGAATATTTATAGTAGGTAATATTCTCTCGATCCAAAGCCGCGGTCACTACATTGTCCAAATTGACCCCACAAATTGTATCGTTGAATGAAATCCTTTTGCTGTCTGAGAAGATAAAATTGAATCCTGTGCCAATATAAACATCATTTCCGGGAAGTGTATCAATTTGTGACAGATCAGCCGGAACGCTCAAAGCCGTAGCTCCGCCTACGATCAGATCCCCATCATCTGTAGTAACGCGCTCTTTAAATGTTGTGCAATACTCCATGGTCCTTTGGTTGCCATACGTAAACATGGCCTCGAGCTCCGCATGTGCCGCAACGGTCGCGATACCTTCCAGGTTGATGGTTAAATTAGCTACCGCAGCAATGCCTATTCCAAATTGAGGGTTAATCCCAACTGTGATCTCGTTCGCAAAATAAGGTCCAAGCCCTCCGGAACTTTCGATTTCAATAGTATTACAAATCTTCGATTCCGTTTCGAGAAAGGCATAACTACCATCGCCGGGAGGGTCATGCAAGACACAAGTTGGCACCATGGGCAAAGCGGTGGTGAATTTTGCCTCGCCAATGATCGTCCCCTCTATGATCGCAAAATTGGTATAAGGACTGCTTTTTCTGCCCTGATCATCGGCAGTTATTTCAATGATGCGAAGATGTGGGGCAAACTGGTTGGGATGGTCAACTACAAATATATACTTGAACACACCACCCGAAATACCTTTAATCAGCGGGGTAGAAACATCGAATGCATTATCAAATGAATTGCTGATCGTTAGTGTGGCAGTGTCCAGGTAGCACCGGTCGGCTGGGTCCTGAATAGCACCATATTGTCCAAATACTTTTATATCGAGGCTTGCCACCAAAAGTTGATGCAGCACGATGGGTTGGCCTGGGCAGTCCGTCTTGATGTAAGGCGCGAAACCAGTTACTTCCAACTGTGGCGGAGCAACGTAAATAAAATCTACCCCCAGGGAGTCTTTTGTTGCCAAAGAAATGGTTCGACCTCCTTGCGACTGAAAGTCCTGATTGATCAACGGATTGTTGTGGTTGGTGACGGCGATGGTTACTTCAAAGGGCGGCAGGTTGTTGAATTCATATAGGCCATCTGTTCCGGTTATCTGCATTTCTTTTACATAGCAGCCGTTTTTGCTCCGCACTTTAATCCGGCAGTTTTCTGCAATCCCCGATATGATTGATTTTTTACAATTGCCTCCTGCTATTTGGCCGCTGATCTTACGGGTCTTGGTATCGTTAAATAAAATACCCGAAATTGGGCTGGAAACATTGGTCACATCCCAGAAGGCTGGAACAAACACATGGTCTTCAAATTTTGGCGTAAGGGTGGCGGTCATGCCCGGTTCAAAATCGGCTACAAATCGGCCTGTCGAATCTGTAATAATTGGCGGACTGAAGGGCGCCCCGTTGACCCAAATCTCTATGCCTTTCGCAAAACAGTCTGTGTTCTGATACCGTACAAAACCTGATACGCCTATGGTACTGCGGTCGGTAAAATCTACCTGGTCCACCGAGGTAACGCTGGGATTAAGGGTCACTTGCCGGGTTTTTGGGGTAAATACGTGGGGGCTTGTCATTTGATTTGGCGAAAAGGTGATCCACTCAGCCCCAAAATTAGATCCCGAAGGAATCAAAAGCGAGCCGGCGTTGTTCAAGCGGTTGCCCGTACCTTCATCGAAGGCGAAATAGACGCGCAATCCGCGTTCCTGAGGGTTGCGAGAGTTTTGAAAATGCTCCAGAATCCGTGTTTGCGCCAGCGTGGTATCGTACACCGCAATTTCGTCTATCAAGCCATCGTAGTAGGCTGTCTGAGAGGCACCACTTGGCCGGGCGCCCACCATCCAGTTTCCTGTGGTGTCAGACCAGTTACCCGTTACGCCCACAAATGTGCTTCCAGTGCCAAAAGGTATTCCGTTTTTATAGGCTGTTACAATGCGGTCATTGCCACTGCTGTCTATGGTGAATGCCAAGTGTTGGTAACCCATTCCCAACAGGCCAAAATTGTGTTCCTGACCGTTGAGATAAAAAACGACGTCATTGTCTGTGCCATTGGGCTTGAGCAGCAACCGGAAGGCATTGCCTGGCCAGGCTTTGGAAAGCAGGCACTGATCCCCATCCGGCCCTGTGGTTCTCGCCCATATTTCGAGGGTCGCTTTGGGCGGCAGGGCAAAATTGGGCAGTGTGACGTGGGCCGACTTCGCCGCTACGAATTTGAGCGCCCGGTGGAGGTAAAAGTGCTTAATCGGCTCCGCCAAAAAAGTTGTACCGGTACCATAACTGGCCGATTCGATGCGATAATATCCTTCATCATTGGTTATTGCAGCGGTACGCACTGCTGGGCGATCTATGTCGAAAGAAGCCCCGCAGAAATTTAGTTTCGTGCGATGGAGCAGGTCAAAAGATATAGAGCCTTTCTCTTCGTCCATTTTCCAGTAAAACTGCAAGCCGGGCGTGAAGGAAGAGGCGGTTCCCTCCATCACCATAGCGAGATCAAGCTCATCCAAATGACGGTGATATATCCGCAGTTCGTCTAAATAGCCAGTCCAACCGCTGCTATCGGTGCGCGCGCCAAGTTTCAAGTCAGTTGCCGAGGGAATAGAACCGGTTGGGGCCAGTGCAGACAAGGCACCGTCCAAATATAAGCGCAATGTGCCATCGTAACTCAAGGCAACATGATGCCAATCATTTTTGGTAGCGGTTGGAAAGTTGGCGGTAAATAAGGGCGCCCCTCCCATGTCAACTGCGATACCTTCCAGGCCACTTGGCGTATTCCGTATGGTGAACGGAAATGGCTGGAATTGCAGGATGCCTGCATTGGCGGTACTGCCTGCATTCGTTTTGATCCAAAAAGTTATCGTCCAAGGATCATTTGATACGGGCAACATACTGGGAAGGCTGGAACCGGTTGTATCGGTTAGCGCCCCGTCTGTCGGCCCGAACTTGGCCGAAAAACCCTGCATGGGCATGAGCGTGACCAGCGCGTTGGGCACAGGGTTGTCGTTGATGGTCCGCACCCATCCGGTCACTACACCGTTGGGTACCTGGAAGCCGAGCGCTTTGCCACTGATCCCTTCGCCATATTGGTTCATCCCGGCCACTTCATAGTTGTATGGAACACCGGCAATGACATTGAAGTCATTGTAGTTTGTGATCGAACTGGCGACATCGGCCAGATAAACGCCATTACGGCGTATGCGCCACCCTTGGTTGGGGGCCGCGCCCAGCACGTTGTTTTTCCAACTGACCTGAATACGGTCGAGCAAATCGCCTTGTGTGGCCGTGACCATAGGGGCCTGAGGGGGCAAGATAAAGCCTGCCCAAAAACCAAACGCGCCCTCCTTTCCATTCTCTGTTGCCTCAAATAGCTCGCCAACCACCATCTGTCCGATGGTCATGCTGGTGCGACTTTTCGTATTCTTGGCATTCGTGAGTGAACCATAGTTGAAATTAACCTGGCTGAGGATCGTCGTACTTTGGGTGCTTTGGGTGCATTCTGGGGATGATTGGGCCGACAATACCTGCGCCAAAGCCAAACACCATCCGATGAGGATAAGCGTATAATATATATTTTTCATAAAAAAACAGCATTGTGAAGAATGAAGATCCTGGAGTTAACAGCCCTGTCTTAGTACTACTTTGAGTCGCTAATGGGGATATTGTTGGCCTCAAGGCGCTTCAGCCGCATGGCAAAAGCTTCCAACACCTGGGCGGAGGCGTCCTGACGGGCGTACAGGCCAGCGATTTCGGCTTTTAACCCAGCGATTTCATCTTTCAGTGCCGCGTTTTCAGTTTCAATCAGCCCCTGCCTACGCGCGAGCTCCTGCGTAGCCGAAACGTTCAAGGTGAAAATGCGGTCGTAGTCCACCGCGTTTAAGTCCTCTACTTTTTTTCCGTAAACAAATACTTTGTCGAGCGCAGGTTCAGCCCATTCCACGCTGAAAGACTGCTCGGAGGGCGTTGCCGCTACGGTGGCCGTTCTTTCGCCGTCAACCAGCATCAATTTCACTTCGTCGCCTACAACGAAGCCGTGGTTTTTTCCCAAGGAAAGGGTCATTTTGCCCTCGGAGCAAAGGATACCAGTGGCCTGAGCGTAAACGTCCGGAATAAAATCTGCTGTCTGGATAACGGCTTGCGGGAACACCTGTTTGACCTCCTGTGCGATAAAACCTTTCGTAAAGTCGTTCCCTTTTTTCACCTCATCTATGTAACGGTAATCGGTTACGTGCAATTTTTGCAGCAAGGACAAGTCTTCTTTTGCGTTGGCATTGCAGATATCTTTTTTAATTCGACGATCAGAGCGCGCTACAATGCCACGGGAGTCTATATAGTGAGTCGTTGTAAGGGAAATATTTTGAGTGCTAGGATTGGCCCACCATGTAGCCCCTCCAGACCCGTTGTTAAGATCATAAAAATACCAAATGGGAGGTAGGGATCTTGAAGTAAAGCCTGCAATTGTTACAGTCCCGTTGACCGTTTGACTTCCAAAGACCGTTTGATTTTGAGTCACTTCGGAGGTCGTTACATAGGAAACGCCATAGACCGATTGATTTCCAGTCACTACGGAGCTCGCTGATGTAGCCGTCCCATTGACTGTTTGATTTCCAGTCACTACGGAGCTCGCTGATGTAGCCGTCCCATTGACTGTTTGATTTCCAGTCACCACGGAGCTCGCTACCGTAGCAGTCCCTGCAACCGTTTGATTTCCAGCTACATTTACATTTCCATTAACGTCCAATTTGAAACTGGAGTTAGGGGCATTGGGTGGGGCAAATCCAATCCCTACGGTTCCGCTGGAAGGGAACAAATTTTCTGTGCCCCGAATCGCGAGCGTGTATGGCGAGGAACCCAATTGCGCGCGGGGAACCATTTCAATGCCGGCGCCGATTGTCACACCTAACCAATAGGGTTTATCAAAGGGAGCGGTGATGGGCCCCACCTTGCCAAGGTAGGTACTGTAGATACCGCCAGTCACTTGCACGGCGCTTGCAGGGGCCTTTTGTTGTTCGGTGTAGATCAAGTTACCGCCAGCTTCCGCATCCCAAAGTTTGAATGTTAAATCGTAGGCTCCGTCGGCTAAAGCGGTACCATCCGAATTTCGGAGCACACCCTGCAGAGACAGGATTTGCGCTTGTAACGAGCCGGCGAGTGCCAGCAGGAGGAAGAGCAAGGATAGGAAGCGGAATGTTTTCAGGGTGCGCTGGATGTTGATTTTTGGCACCTGAGCATTAACCTGTGCCGTAAATGCGCAAATCAACAATAGCGGCATGCAGATCTGCGTCATTAAGGTGCTTAAAAAACTAGAAATGCGTTGAGCAAGTAGTGCTTTTTTCATGAAAAAATATTTTGTTGTATTTGTTAGTAAACGAAATTGGTGCGACAGCCTTCCGCGCGCTCGCAACCGAGTGAACGAATTTCAACTAGACATGACCTTAAGGAGGCAAACGTGACAGCAGGTTTAGATTTATTTTTGAAAAAGCAGCTTATTTCTTTTCTTTGACGGTAGAACAACCTTTGATAAATGAAAAAAATCTTCACTCTTGGTATCTTTCTGCTGGTTTCCGTTCGGATGTTGGCTCAAATTTCCCCTGGTACAGACACTATAGTTGCCTATCGCTTGATCCTGCAAGGGGATTCTCTTAACGCACAAAACGAGAAAAAACAAGCTTGTGATTCCTACAAAAAGGCCGTCAATCTGATGTCCCTGGACCAGGATGGTCCAAAAATAACACAGTGCCTTCGCCTTATATGTCTCTATTATATTAGCGCATCGGAGTTCGATTCCCTCCTTGTATATGCCGAACGCGGTTATCAAATATCACATCAACTCCAGGAAGCCGGGCATCCGCCATTGGAGGGCTTTTGCCGGTTTAAGGCCGTCTATTACAACCAAAAAAACCAGTTCTCGGAAGGGCTTTATTGGGCTCAAAAAAATTTAAGCTACCACAGCCGGAATTTTCCGGACAATGTTTTTGAAATCGCGGAGAGCTATGGATTTTTGGGGATCGCGTACTATTATACCGGACATATAGACAGTTCTATACTTATGTTTACCGAAAAGTTGAGACTGCTTTACACATTGCCCCAGGACGACCCAAAAATCCAATTAAAGATTGCAAATGGTTTGCAAGATCGGGGCGCCATGTACAAAGAACTGGGCAATTACGAAGAGGCTATTTCCGCTTATAACCAAGCCTTGCTTATAGCAAAAAAACTGTTTAACGAGGAATCTACCTGTACAATACTCTACAATTTGGGATTTGCCTATGAAACACAGAATGATCTTGATCGAGCGCTGGATGTTTTGCAAAAAGCACGCGAAATTGCATCAAAACTCCACGGCGATAACAATGCTTTCCATGCGCGTTTGCTCGGTCGATTGGCTACCGTCCAAGGTAAACTCGGCAATTTTGAGGAGGCAACAGCATTGTTCCAGAAATCAAATGCCATCAATTCGGACCTATTTGGGCCTGATTATTACGAAATTGGGATCAATAAGTCGAACCTCTCCCTTTTGATGCTCAAGATGGGCCGCGCCCATGAGGCTATGCAATTGGCGCGTGAAAGTGTTGAAATCTGCGAGAAGACCTTCGCTGCTCCGCACCCCAGAAAGGTCGAAGCCTATATTATCCTGGTTTACGCTTATGCTAAGAATGATATATTCAATGACTCCCTGGTTTATTTTTCCGAAAAAGCTATTTCAGATGTCCGGGAATTATTGGGAGAAAGAAATGATTTGGCTTCGCAAGTATGGCATGCCCGCAGTTTGGGAATGATAGCCTTTCCCGATCATGGAAAAGAGGCCTTGGAAGCCATACAGGAAGCGCTTATTGCGACCTCAAAGCAATTCAACAGCAGGGATATCCGGCAAAATCCTGCTCCGGAAGATTTTTTCAGGGAGGAATCCACCATAGGAATCCTAACGACCAAAGCATCAATCCTGGCCCAACTTTGGCGAATAGAGCAACGAAAGGAGCACATCGAATTGGCTTTACAATGTCTGGAAGACGGCAACACGATGATGCAGCGTTTTCTGCGCCGTTTCGGCGGCCAAACAGGTACTGATTTCGAAGCTTTGGAAAGTTTTACAGTAGTTTGCAAAGACGGCATTGATTTCGGCACAGCATATTACAAAGCCTACCCGACTGCCGAAAATTTGGCTCGTTGCTTTCTTTGGATGGAGCGGGATAAAGCGCAAAAACTACTCCTTGCCGCTCAAAATGTGCAAGCAAAAAAGTTTGCCGGCCTGCCGGATTCCCTGCTCCAGCAAGATGCAGCGCTTGACCTGCATTTGGCTCAGCTGGAAAAAAAACTGCTGGACGCCGAAACAGAAAAGGACAGCGCCGCGATTGCTCAGATCAGAGACGAACAGTTATTCGCGGCCAAAAACGAACGCAGTGTTTTTGTAAAAGACCTGGAACGCAATTATCCGACCTATTTTTCGCTAAAGTATCAGACAACCACCGTTGATCCAAGGAAGGTCCAAACACAGCTTTCGGAAGGCGATATGCTATTGGAAATTTCATATGTGGATTCTCTCAATGAGGGTGCTGTTTTCTTATATACCATAACCCGCAGCGCGCAAAAACTATTGAAAATTCCGCAACAGAAAGGATTGTCAGACAAGATTGAACGCCTCAACAGCCTCCTGAAAAACCCTTCGCTTGCCCAGGATTCCCGTCGAAAAGAATTTATCGCAATAAGCAGTGAATTATATGCGCAGTTTATCCAACCAATTCAGGATCAATTGACGGGCATTAAAAAAATCATTATCATTGGAGAAGGCAACACCCATTTATTGCCCTTCGAAGTTTTGCTCCCCAAAAACGAGGATAAACCATTTCAACAAATGGATTTCCTGATCAAACACTTTGAAATCTCCTATCACTACTCGGCTACACTATGGTCAACCCCAGCGGCATCTACCCCTACGTTCAAGCAGGAATTGTTGGCATTTGCGCCAGTTTTTGACCAAAAAAGCGACACATTTTCTATTTCTGAGGCTTATACACTGACGCAACGGGATAGCTCCCTTCGGGCATTTACATCGGATGGCGATTGGATGGCATTGCCCTGGACAGAAAAGGAGGTCAGCAACATCGCACAACTGTTCAAAGCAAAAGGTAAAGGGCCTGTCGAATTGTTGCTTCGGGAAAATGCAGATGAAAAAAATCTGAAAATTGGACTGGAACAAGGCGCTCGTTGCATCCATATAGCCAGTCATAGTTTTGCCAACCTTCAAAATCCTAAATTCAGTGGCATCGCCTGTTCTTCCGATAAAAAGGAACCTTTAGATGGCACATTGTACGTTGGAGAGGTTTATAATCTTTCCATACCAGCTGATTTAGTGGTACTTAGCAGCTGTGAGAGTGGTAAAGGAAAACTGCTACGGACAGAGGGCCCTTTAGGACTGAACCGCGCATTTTTATATGCAGGTGTACCCAATGTTATGTTTACCCTTTGGAAGATCAACGACCGTGCTACCATGGATTTTTCCAATTATTTTTACCGGTCAATGCTTCAGGGTCAATCCTATGCAGCAGCACTACGCAGTGCAAAATTGGAAATGTTGGCGAACGCACATACCGCTTTGCCCATGCTTTGGAGCGGTTTTTTGCTCATTGGCAAATAATTTTTAATAAAAACTGTCACATTTCGCTTCAAAGTGCATGTTATGGAAGGGGATATTAAAGAATCCGTGCGTGAAATGGAATTCAAGGTGACGTTGCTTCAGTTGCAACAACGCGACCAGGCAGCCTGGAATACATTGGTAGGCCAATTGCGAAGGGTGACGCTGCCTTGGATTGCAAAGCGATTGGGGGACTTGCCCGCATACGCATTGCTTACCAAACAGGAATTAGCATTAGAAATTTTTGCAGACAGTCTTTTCAAATACTATGAATTATTCGAAAAATCCACCTTCACCAAACCTGAAGCGTTGCAGTCCTTAATGTTCAAAGTAGCAGAATTGAAAACGCTGGAAGCCTTTCGTCGCCTAAAAAAAGAAGCCCTTATCTATTTCCCTAAAGATGATGAGGATTTTGAAAAAGCTTTGACCGATATTCCCGATTGGACGACAGAGGACCAGCAGACAAAAGAACGCGTCCACGCCTTGCAGCAACATTTGGCGAATTTAAAAACAGCTGACCGAACCTTATTGGAAAGATTTTATGCAGGAGAGAAAATGAGCCACTTAGCGGAACAAATGAATACTACTGAAGAGAATTTGCGCAAACGCAAACAACGAGCCCTGGAACGCTTAAAACATCTTTTTGGCGTTGCCTCCATTGTATTTTTATTATTTTGGCAAACATGGATCCACTAAAAACATACGACGAAAAATCAATCGAAAGGTTTGTGCTAAACCAAATGTCTGATAAAGAACTCGACGTTTTTCTCGCACACATAGCACTTCACCCGGAAATTCAACCCAGCATCAACGCCTGCCGGGAGCGCGTAAAAGCTGTCCGTGCAGTTTCGCAAGCTGCTGCCACCAATTCTTTCCGAAAATGGCCCTGGCTTATAGCCATTCTATTGGGGAGCATTGGGAGTACTTGGTTTTTCCTGCATGAAACAACTGAAAATTTGCCGGGGCCAGTTCCAGCCGTACCACAAACGAGTCCACCGCCAAGCTTTCCAAAACAGGAACCCATGGCTCAAGTACAAGATACCCTTCATGATCCTCCAAAAGCGCACACCAAGCTTCTTGCAACAAACTATCGTCCAAATGAATACCTGGAAATGCACGTGAACGGTGGCATGCGTGGAGAAGCCCTTGAGTTTACGGTTGAATCCCCGTTGCCAGACGCCCATTTTAGGCTTCAATCAGGTACGGTAAACTTCAATCTTTCCGGTACGGTAAAACAGAAAAAAGCAGAAACCCCCGGATCGTTTCAAGTTTTTATTTTCGACAATCAACAAGTGAATGTGGAAGCGATGCGCTTTTTAGCAAGCGCTAAACTTCCTATAATAAGCAAAGCGAATGGCATCAATTCCTTTCAGTTAACCCAAAAAATAAATTTGGGGCGCGGGTTATTCTATTTTATCATCGAGGATGCCAATGGAGATTGGCAATTTGTTGGACGATTCAGTGTGAAATAGGGATTTTGTACCTGCCGAATGACGTGCAGTGGTTTGATGAATGAATTGTTTTGATTTTTGTCTTGGTTGACTTCAATAGGTGTATTTCAACCAGGTGGTTGAAATATTTCTATTATCCTTTCCCATCAACGGGGGCACTCACGACGTGCCGACGTTTAGGAGGCATGAAAGTGAGTGCATTGATGGCGGCGGCTATTGTTTAATTATTTTATAAGTTACATGTAGCGTTTTTTCTTGCATTTTGAGCAAATATACT
>Ga0163144_10011210_pt1 | contig 18992 bp, 15 predicted proteins | sample OliLak19BULKMAT1_FD_123175 | JGI IMG/M metagenome (GOLD analysis project Ga0163144, IMG submission 123175) | Freshwater microbial mat bacterial communities from Lake Vanda, McMurdo Dry Valleys, Antarctica - Oligotrophic Lake LV.19.BULKMAT1 | ecosystem: Environmental > Aquatic > Freshwater >... | reverse complement strand
GACGCTCGCGTCCCGTGTCTTCGCGCCCGCCGCGATCGACGCCCAGAACCGCACCCGATCCTCCCGCCACGCAACCGACGGCCGACCCGGTGACGGAATGTGTCCCCGATACTCTCGAACTTGATTCTGCCGTTGCCAGACACTCACACAACACCTCCATAATCAGGTGTTGCTTCGACCGGTTGAATACGGCCAATTTCGAAGCCGGAAGTTCCTCCGTGCTCTGGCCGCTCATCGCCTGGTCGGATCCATGGGAAGGGTTGCCTCATGCGGTGACAACGCCGCGATGGAGTCCTTCTTCAGTCTGCTGCAGAAGAACGTCCTCGATCGTCGTTCCTGGACCCCCGCGAGCAACTGCGCATCGCGATCGTGACCTGGATCGAACGCACCTTCCACCGGCGGCGGCGACAGGCGGCCTCGGGCGTTTGACGCCGGTCGAGGTCGAGGCCATCATGAACACGCCAGCCGCACTGGCTGCGTGATTAGAAAATGTCACCTAACCGTGCAGCAGACCCCTCCGGCATTGCCCTGTTCTCACCCAACCAGGTCCACGACGGCACCTGGGGCGAACTCTGGCAGCAGCGAGACAACAGTCAACAGGCCTTACTACCAGCGGCATCCGGAACGATTCCGCAGGCGCCCGTCCACCCCGGCACCACCAGGCATCGTCGGTATCAACCTGCCCAAGCCGGCCGCCGACACAGACACGGACCCCGAACGGCTCCAGGCAGCTTGACAACGCCCGCGTGAACTACTTCCCCGGTCAATTTGTTGGCCACCTACACCGGGCGATGGTCTACAAGTGGGTCAAAGCGTTGCTTCCCAAGTACAGCATTCACGACCTTCGTCACCCTGCCGGCAGAAACGGTCTCCACAAGACACACGACGTGCGAGCGGTTCAGGAACTACTGGGACACGAATCGCTCGACACCACGATGATCTACACATTCGTCACCGACGACAGCATCCGCGCCGTCGTCGAGGCCAACTCCCTGGCACGATTCTGCACACCTATTCCTCCAAGAGCAGAGCCGCTTGCCTCAAGCGCTCTAGGACGCGACAACTTAGCGACCACAATTGTCACCCTTCAGCAGTGGATCGCGAGCCAACCACCTGAAACGGTTGCGAATGCGCGTGACCCTCACTAAGCGCGCGCCCCGTCACTCCGGTCCGTGTCTTGCCCCAAGGCCCAAGAACCCCGAACTTTCTGCCGATGGCCTCTGCTCAACGCTGAGGGGGAATCAGGTTGTTTGTGTCGGCCAGAACTGAAATCCCGGGGAACTAGGCGCACGGGTATCGAGTTGAGTCCAGGGTAGTGAGGTCGCGCCTGTTGGACGACGGCGTCGCGGTCACCGGCTAGGCGCATGCTCAACGTCCGGTTGGAGGCAATCGCCGACATCCTGTTGGACCGCGCGGACTAGTCGCCCACCCCTAGAGGAGCATCCCGACCGGATGCTCAATGCAGCGCACAAACGCGGCCAGCCATTGAGCGGCGAGCGCGCCGTCCATGATCCGGTGGTCGGCGGACAGCGTGACCGTCATGATCGTCCCGACCTCGATCACGCCGTCAACGACAATGGGTTGTTGGCGGGCAAGGCCGACCGCGAGGATAGCGGATTGCGGCGGGTTGATAATCGCCGAGAACTCGGCGACTCCGTACATTCCGAGGTTGGAGACCGCAAAACTGCCGCCCTCTAGCTCGTGCTGCTTGAGGCGCCCGGTGCGGGCGCGCTCGGCAAGGTCGGCCACGCCGTGCGCGATATCGGTGATGCTCTGGCTCTCGACCGACCGAAGAACCGGCGTGACTAGCCCACCGTCGATCGCGACGGCGACCGACATGTCGACGGTCGAATAGCGGGTGACGGCGGTTTCGCCCCAAGTCGCGTTAGCGTCTGGCACGTCGAGGAAGGCCAGCGCGGAGGCCTTGAGAACGAAGTCGTTGAGCGACACCTTGATCGGCGCGACCTCGTTGACTTCCTTACGCAGCGCAACGAGACGGTCGACGCGACAGTCGGCGATGAGGTAGAAGTGCGGCACCGTCGACTTGCTCTCGGTGAGCCGGCGAGCGATCGCACGCCGCATCCCGGTGTGCGGGATCTCGAGATTCTCAGCGCGCGGAGCGGTTGACGGAGCTGGCCCTGCAGCCGGAGCCTGGGCAGGAGCCCGTGCTGCCACGGCACCGGTCGCCGGGCTCAGCCCCGCAAGGTCGCGGCGCACGATGCGTCCGCCGGGACCACTGCCTGCGACACCGCGGAGATTGAGTCCTTGCTGCTTAGCAATTCGACGCACGAGGGGGCTGGCGAACTGGCGGCTGGAGTCGTTCGTGGGTGGGGTCTCGACACGCTCAACCACGGGTGTGGGCGGGGTCTCAACAAGCTCGACCACTGGCACAGGCTCGACCGGCGGGGCGTCGGCATCCGTGCTCTCGTCCTCAACACCGATCAGCAGGATCGGGTCGCCCACCTTCACGTTGACCCCTTCGGCAACCAGCAGCTTGAGTACCGTACCCTCGACCTCGGAGGCGTACTCGACGTTCGCCTTCTCGGTCTCCACTTCGGCCAGCGGCATCCCGACGGTGAGCGTCTGACCGGGCGCCACGAGCCACGTCTGAATCGCCGCTTCCTCGCTTCCGGCGAGTACTTCGGGCATCCGCACGATGGTAGACATCAGCGGCCGCCCATTCCGACGCGCACGCGCTCAAGACCCGCTACGACCTCTTCGGTGCGGGCGATCGCCGCGCGCTCGAGCACCCGGGAAATGCTGGGACTCGCCTCGCCACCGGTCACCCGTTCGATGGGCTGATCGAGCCAGTCGAAGCATCGGCGCTGCAGCTCGTCGGCGAGCCAACCGCCGTACGAGGTGCCGAGCGCACCCTGCTCGACGATCAACACGCTGTTGGTCTTCTTGATGGATGCCTCGAGCGTCTCCCAGTCGATCGACGCTCGATCCAGCCAGCGCAGGTCGATCACTTCGGCGTCAATACCGGTCTGTTCGACGGCCTCCAGCGCGTGACCGACCATCGACAGGTAACTGATGACCGTGACGTCCGATCCAGCGCGGCGAATGCCGGCCTTGCCAAACGGCAGCTGGTAATCGAGGTCACCCGCCGGGATCTCCTGGATCTGGCCGTAGAGGTCGACGTGTTCGATGACGAGCACTGGATCTTCTAACGCCAGTGCGGTGTTCATGAGTCCGATGTAGTCCGCCGCAGTGGACGGCGCGACGATGCGCCAGCCGGGGCTCGTGGCGAAGATGCCAGCCGGGTCCATGAGGTGCTGGGACCCGTAGCCCGAGCCCATCGCGACCTTCGTGCGCAGCACCAGAGGCACGGGGTTGACGCCACCGAACATGTGGCGGGCCTTGCCGATCTGGTTGAAGGCCTGGTCCGCGGCGACCCAAATAAAGTCCGGGTACATGAACTCGATGACGGGCCGGAAACGTCCGTCAAGCGCAAGGCCGCCTGCGAGACCCGTGAAGGCGTTCTCGCTGATCGGAGTCCCCAGCACTCGGTCGGGATACTTGTCGGCGAGACCCTTGGTCGCGCCGTTGGTGCCGCCCTTGAGCCGGTGGATATCCTCCCCCATGACCACGATGCGGCCGTCCTCGGCCAAACGACGATCCATGACGGATGCCACGGCGTCAACGAACTTCACGGTCTCAGTTACCCCACTCGCGCCGATCGGCTCGAGGGTGCGGGCGTCGGCGAGCTCTGAGGCATCCCCCCGCACCCCGACGTTGACGAAGTCCACGTCGGGCCAGAGTTCGGGACGGATCCGGCGCTTGCCTTGCGCATCGGGGTCGGGCTCGAGAAGCTGCCCAGCGGCGGCGGTCATCGAGGCCTGGGCTTGTTCGCGCACGGAGTCCACCCCGGCCTGGTCGATCTGGCCCAGAGCGATCATCTGCTTTGCCACCAGAAGCAGCGGGTCGCGCTCGCGCCACCTCGCCTCTTCCTCTTTCGTGCGGTAGCCGAAGGCGCTGCCGGGGTACGGACCGTTCTGGTGGAAGAAGCGATAGACCTCGGCCTCAACGACCGCCGGGCCATCCCCCGAACGCATGACCTTGCACGCTTCCTGCATCGCGAGGTAAACCGCGAGGGGATCCATTCCATCGACCCGCCAGGAGGGAATCGAGAAGCCCTGGCCGCGCACCGAGAGACGGGTGTCAGCGACCGACTCCTCAATCTTGGTCGCGACCGCATAGATGTTGTTCTCGATAAAGAAGCACAGGGGGAGTTTCCACGCGGCTGCGAGGTTCATCGACTCAAGCACGGAGCCGATCTGGCTAGCACCGTCGCCGAAGTAGTTGATTGTCAGGTCGGTGGTGCCCGAGTGCTTCTGGGCCCACGCGTTGCCGGCCGCCATCGGTGCACCGCCCCCGACGATGGCATTGGTGCCGAGCGCACCCGCCTCGAACCACTGAAGGTGCATCGATCCGCCGCGGCCCGCACAGTAGCCCTGCGCGAGGCCGAGGATCTCGGCGAGGGTGCGCTGCAGCACTGTCTGGATCGACTCGGTGACGAGCGAGCCGAGGTCGAGGGACCCGCCAGAAACGTGAGTGATGGCCTTGGCGAGAAACTGGTGGTGTCCGCGGTGCGAACCGTTGACGGCATCCGACGAAGTGAGACCGACGATCGAGCCGACGGCGCCGCCCTCTTGACCGACGCTGGAGTGGGCTGGGCCGTGAACGAGGGACTCACCGGCGAGTTCCAGAACGGTTTCCTCGAACGCCCTGATCAGGTGCAGCTCACCCAGCATCGCGGCGAGAAGCCCCGGATCGGCGGCCTTCCAGTCGGCAGAGGTGGTCGTGAGTTCGACCCACGGCTTACCAGTCTCCAAACGACGTTGTTTCGGCATACGGGCCACGATAGCGCAGGATTGAATCCAATCCAAGGGCTTGTTGTCGATTTTGTTCCTTTATTGCTCCTGGATAGGGAATAATGTTTCCAATCAAGGGTTCGATGAGGGAGTGGAGATGAGCGCGGGATTGCCGGGAATGCGCGGCATCGATCACATCGGTGTCACCGTGCCCGACCTCGACGAGGCCGTGCGCTTCTTCGTCGACGTGCTCGGCGCTGAACTCCTTTACACGCTCGACACGAAGCAGGCCGACGACGACTGGATGCAGGTAGCGCTCGGCGTTCACCCCCGAACCGTGATTCGAGAGATTCGCTTTCTCAGGCTGGGCAACGGCAGCAACATCGAACTCTTCAAGTACGACGCCGCGGACATCCAGGCGCCGCAACCGCGCAACAGCGACCTCGGGGGGCATCATCTCGCGATCTATGTCGACGATCTGGATGTCGCGATCGCGCACCTGCGAGCGCACGACGTGGACATCATGGGCGAACCAGTTGCCAGCAAGCAAGCAAGCGAAGGTCAACGGTGGCTCTACTTCCGCTCCCCGTGGGGCATGCAATTCGAGCTCGTGAGCTTTCCGGAAGGAAAGGCGTACGAGCGCACCGCGACCCGGCGGCTGTGGCATCCGGCACATCCATCAGAATGAGTGGCATGTCACTCGCCCAGCCCCTCGCCCACGGCGGAGCAGGAATGCGCATCGCCGACGACCTGCGTCAGGCGATCCTTGACGGGCACTATGCGCCCGGCGCTCGCATCCGTCAGGAAGATCTCGCCGACCGGTATGGCGCCAGCCGCCTTCCGGTTCGCGAAGCTCTTCGGATGCTCGAGGGCGAAGGTCTCGTCACGCTCGTCGCCAACACAGGCGCCTGGGTTACCAGCCTGAGCCTCGCCGACTGCGACGAGATGTACCAGATTCGCGAGCGCATCGAGCCGCTACTGCTGCGCTACAACGTGCCGGTTCTCAGTGACGAGGCGATCGACCACCTCGACGACCTTGCAACCCACATGGAAAGCGGGGATGACGTAGAGCACTTTCTCGTTCTCGACCGCGAATTTCATCTCGGTGCATACGATGCCGCGCCGACGACGCTGCTAGCCGACACGGTGCACCAACTGTGGAATCGAACTCAGCACTACCGCCGTGCCTTCATGCAGGTCTTCCGCCCTCGCGATCGCAGCGTGCATCACGAGCACCACCTCCTCGTCGCCGCGATAAGGCGCCGCGACGAGGACGAGTCCGAGCGCGTGCTTGCCGCGCACATCCGCCGCACCAGATTCGAGCTGGCGCGGCATCCCGAAATCTTCGCAGACTGACCCCCGCACCACCAAAGGAGAGCACCATTGTGGCCATAGCGACAATCAATCCCACCTCGGGGATCACCGAGCAAACCTTCGAGGCGCACGATGCCACCGAGATCGAGCGACGCATCACCGCAGCACAGAGCGCGTTCGTCGCGCTCAAGTCCACGAGCTATGCCCAGCGTGGTGGATGGATGCGCAGGGCGGCCGAGCTGCTCGAAGCTGAGGTCACCGAGACGGCCCGCATGATCACCGTCGAGATGGGCAAACCGATCGGCCAGTCCGAAGCCGAGGTGCTCAAGTGCGCGAAGAGCATGCGCTTCTACGCCGACCACGCCGAGACGTTCCTTGCCGACGAGACCCTCAGCAATCACGCGTCGGTGAACGCCTCGGCGGCGTGGACCCGCTACGAGCCGCTCGGTATCGTTCTCGCGGTCATGCCGTGGAATTACCCGCTGTGGCAGGTCATCCGCTTTGCAGCGCCCGCCCTCATGGCTGGTAACACGGGGCTGCTCAAGCACGCCTCCAATGTTCCTCAGTCCGCGCTGTACCTCGACACCCTGCTCGAGCGCGCTGGCTTCCCTGCTGGATCATTCAGCACCCTCCTCATCGGATCGGGCGAGGTCGCGGCAGTACTGGAGGACTGGCGCGTGAAGGCCGTAACGCTGACCGGGTCGGAGTCGGCCGGTCGCTCGGTGGCTGCCACCGCTGGAGCCCAGATCAAGAAGGCGGTGCTCGAACTGGGTGGTTCAGACCCGTTCATCGTTTTGCCGTCCGCCGACCTGGACGCCGCATCGACCATGGCCGTCAAGGCTCGCATCTCCAACAACGGGCAGTCCTGCATCGCGGCCAAGCGGTTCATCGTGCACACAGACGTCTACGACGAGTTCGCTAGCCAGCTCGCCGCAAAGGTGAACGCTCTCGTAGTCGGTGACCCTTTGGATCCCGCCACAGAGGTCGGACCGATCGCGACCGCGGGTGGCCTCGCCGACATCGCGGAACTCGTCGATGACGCCGTTGCCAAGGGTGCCGAGGTTTTGGCCGGCGGCAGCGCGCCCGAGCGTGACGGCTTCTTCTACTCCCCAACCGTGCTGGCCGGCCTGACGGACGACATGCGCATCGTGATGGAAGAGACCTTCGGGCCGGTCGCCTCGCTCTACCGCGCCAGCGACAAGGACGAAGCACTGCGCATCGCCAACCAGACCTCGTTCGGTCTGTCGAGCGCGGTCTGGACGACGGATGCTGCGGAGCAAGACTGGTTCGTGAGCCACCTGGATGCCGGTGCCGTCTTCATCAATGGAATGACGATCTCCTACCCCGAGCTACCGTTCGGCGGCATCAAGGACTCCGGATACGGGCGCGAACTCGCGGCAGCCGGCATCCGCGAGTTCTGCAACCTGAAGACCGTATGGAAAAGCTGACGCCTAGGAGGCCTACAAGCACTCGTTGTCCACGAAGCGATCTTTCGCAGGAAACTCCGTGATTAGAACTGGGCGGTCAAGTCCCTTGGAGTGGATGCTCCTATGCGGGACTCCACTAACTGGGCCGAATTCAGTGAGCGCCGTCATTTCTTCAGATGACCTGCGAAATGATCGGTCGCTGCTTGCGTCCCGTCGAGGGTTGCGAGCGAACCCTGCGCCGAAGGAAAGGCTAGTCAGGCGGGCCGAAACCTTCAGCGAGCAGGCCAGCTGCCGACGTTGCTCGCAATTGGGGCCTCACTACACGTAGCTCTTCGATATTCGCCGATGCCCCAGACGCCAACGTCCCAAGATTCGAACATTTGTGTGTCCTGCGCGGCACCTTGAAGGCTGCCGACAAACTTCGTAACCAATGCCCGGCGAATTTAGGTGGTGGGTGCCACGCCTTAGTTCGACTCCGGTCCGCGTATTGTGCCAACCCAACCCCAGATCCCGCGGGCACCAACAATCTTGTTTTGCACGAGTGACAGGATGGAGCAGAACACAAGCAACCCCCAAAACACCGCTAGATCGGAAATTGTTTCGGCCGATTTTGCTCCGAACCCAGCCCGAAGGACAACCAGCCACCATCCACCGGAATACTCGCACCAGTCACCCAACTTGACTCATCACCGAGGAGAAATCCAATTGCCTTCGCGATATCAGACGGTGTTCCCCAGCGGCCCATAGGCGTGCGGTCCAAGACCAGCTCGTCATCGATGACGCCGCTTGCGATGTTGGCCCGCGCGATGTCTGTCATCACGAATCCAGGCACGACCGCGTTGACGCGCACCTTAGGTGCATACTCGGCTGCGAGCGCGCGCACAAGTCCATCGACCCCTGCCTTCGAGGCGGAGTATGCAGCTCGGCCCGCGAAACCCTGCATGCCGGTCACTGAAGAGATTGCGACAAAACTTGCTCCGTCTGTGGCCGTTCGAGCCGCGATTCGCATCAGCTCGAACACTGCAGTCAAGTTGAGGGCGAGAATCGCATTCCATTGCTCCGTCGGGTAATCGTCGCTTGGGCCAGGTCTGCTGATGCCGGCACTCGCGACAACGCCTGTGATCGGTCCAGCGAGACGACACGCCTCCTCAATCACACGGACCTCGGTAACATCACCTTCAACAAGGGCCAGTTGGTCGGACTCCCGGCCAAGCAAAGGCTCGACATTGACATCGACAACCACGACCCGATCTCCTTGCTCAAGGAGCAAATCGACTACACCGAGGCCGATGCCGCGCGCTCCGCCCGTGACAACCACAGTCATTTGAGTGTCGCCCTTTCTGAATCAGCTGTACTTGGCATCTGGCAAAGATCCGTCCATGATGTAACCCCCATCGATGTCGAGGGTGGTTCCAGTGATGTAGGACGCGTCTGCCGACGCCAGGAAGCAGATGCCCGCGGCGATCTCTTCGGGAGCCCCAGGACGCGTCATCGGTATCCTTTGGGCAAGTGCGGCCAGGATCGGCTTCGTGTACAGCTTGTCCGTGAGTGCAGTGCGGGTGGCACCAGGGCGAACCGTATTCACGCGAATTCCATGCTCGGCCCATTCCGAGGCGAAAGTACGCGACATGGCCTCGATTCCACCTTTGGCGGCCGTGTAGGCCGAGGCGTTGGGTTCAGAAATAACCGCGTGGATCGAGGACACGTTGACAATTACGCCCGGCTGACCCGCATCGACAAGACCGCGCACAACCGCCATCGTCGTCACGAAAACGCTCCGGAGGTTGATGCGAACTACTCGATCGAACGCCTCCGTGGTTGTTTCCAGAGCCGGGGCAACATGAAGAATGCCCGCGCAGTTCACGAGTACATTAGGCAACCCGAATTCGCCCACAACTGAAGCGATAGCCTCAGCAACCGCGGATTCGTCGCTCACATCGACAGCGAGCGCGATAGCGATACCGCCTGCATGCCTAATCGCCAACGCAACAGCTGATCCAGCTTCCCCATCCAGGTCCAAGATCGCGACGGAAGTGCCCTCGGCGGCCATACGACGGGCAGTTGCTTCCCCAATGCCCGAAGCACCCCCCGTCACTATCGCTACCCGCCGGGTCATGTTCTCACTCCAGCGACATTCGAGCGGGCCAACATGGATACATCGTGCACAAAACGTTCGACTCCTGTTGACTCCGCGAGAATCAAGAACTCAGCCTCGACTGACTGCCCTGGTGCAACCAGCAGTGACGTTCCTTGGGTTATCTCTTCCTCAAGTGCCAGAAGCGGCGCCGACGTATGCGGTTCAACACCGACCAAGTGGTGCCGGCCCCACCAGGGATAGGCGGTCTGGCCCCTGCACTCTTGCCACAGCCAAATCTTCGGGAACAGCTCAACCGGCCACACAACAGCCGCCGAATAGCCAGACTCCCCCGAAATGACGAACCAACCTTCCGTCGCTTCAAGATAGGAAAGGTCAGATGTCCCGGCATGGCCATCGATAAGGCGCAGCCTCCCCACTCCTATGTCCGAGTCAACCGGTAACTCCTGACCGGGCACGTAAGTTTGAGCGAGCCCGAAGGGGCGCCCATCCGCCGTGCCTTTGCTGAAACCGCCGTAAAGCTCGCCCCCTGCAGTGAGATTCTCCGAGAAGACTGGATGCAAACCCCAATGGACGGGACGCTGTCGCGACGAAAGGTTGGTTACCTTCGAACGAATCCGAACCCCTGCCCGATCCGAGAGCAAGCCGATCTGCCGATCAAGCCGAAACGGATAGCGGCGTAGATTCACTGTCAAACTCAGCGCTCCCCCGTCGTCGTCGACCGGTTCCGCGGCCCATCTCGCACGGCAAGCCTCACCGTGGAAGGGGAGCGATGCGCCTTCAACTGTTGTGAGAGGCCCCGCATTAGGGAATAGCTCCTGGACCCCGCCGTGGTAGTGGTCAAAAAATCCGATCTCGCCATCATCACCGGCGCCCGCCGGCTCGATGAACTCGTCGCGCCAAAGGATCTCAACGTTGGACGGAGTCATCGTGATTGATCGAATGTCTCCGCCCCTGGTCGCGTCTACCTCCACACTTAGTCGCTCATCAGCGAGACACCAACGCCCCGCGCCTATCGCAGTGACTTTAGCCACGTGAGCCTCTTCTCCGCATCGGCACCAATGCAAGGTGGTTGTTTCGCACATATCCAGATACGTACTCAAGGTGCGTGGTCATCGCCGCTCGCGCGCGCGACGGATTACCAGCAACGATCGCATCGAAGATCGCCTCATGCTGCTCATCAGAATGGTCAATCGCACGGGGTATTAGGGTTCCAAAAGTCATGCTGGACGCGACAGGTTCGTGCACTGCCTCAACGATGATCGAGAACACGGCATGCTGAGCTAACGATGCGATCTCACCGTGAAACCCGAGGTCTGCGGCGACGTGCGCAGCAGGTTCATCAGCGGAGCTCACTAGGCGACGGAACCAGTCTCCGAGCAGAGCAAGGTCTGCGCCCACTGCTCGTTCCGCAGCGCGAGCCGCAAGTTCAGGTTCGATAAGAAGCCGCGCATCGCACAACTCCCCGAGACTGACGTGGCGCAGGCGAAGAAGAAGCCCCAGAGAATCCCGCATGGTGTGAGGCGATGGTTCTGCGATCGTGGTGCCTTTGCCTGGCCTGATGGTGATCAGGCCTTTCTCGGCGAGCACTCCGAGAGCCTCGCGCAAGACATTGCGGCTTACGTTGAACTGTGCAGCTAGGTCGCGCTCAGAAGGCAAGGTGTCGCCGACACGCAGTCGGTTCTCGAGGACCAACTCTTGGATGCGCGCAACCACGGAGTCAGTCGCCCGCACCCGCCCGAGATTCTCGAAAAGCTCATCGCCAGTCATTATGCCTCCGCAGGGATCAGGGTTGAGGGGTATTGGAGTGGTTGACCAGCATCGCGCGTCGTCATACGGCCAATGTGCCATCGCCCGAGGCTCGCGATGAACAGTTCCTTCATCGCTTCGCCGCCAAACGCAAGGTTTGTAGGCGCAGCAAGCACTGTCCCCTGAAAATCGTCTGCGAGCACCAGAAGGCGGCCGTCAGTTTCCAGTGTGAAGAGCCGGTCCGGTCGATAGCAGCCGATGTACAGGCGGCCCGTGACATCGAAAGCCAAGCCGTCGGGCACGGTCTCTGGCATGAGAACGACTGTCTCGGCGGCGCCTGCAGATCCGTCAGCACGTATGGGAATGCGGGTTATGCCCGGCAAGGTTGACTCGGCGACGTACAACGAGTCCCCGCTGACGCTGATGGCGAGGCCGTTAGTGAACTGAGGCGCACCTTCACTCCACACCTCTACATCGCCGTTTGGGCTGAACTTGTAAATGCAACCCCCGCCGTCTGGCCAGGTTCCGGAGTCGGACACATAAAGGGCTCCGTCGGCGTCAAAGACCGCGTAATTTGGTGTCACCATTGGCCGTTCAGAGGTACCGCAGCTGATGGACGTTACCTGACCGTCAGGCGCCATGCGCACGAGCCCACCGACCTTTGTATCGCACGCGTATATGTTGCCGTGAGCATCCAGGGCGATTCCGAGAACGAACCCGCCGGTGGAACCCACGGTCTCGGTCGCCCCAGTTCGAGGATCGACTCGGTACACTTGCCCCGCTTCCCCGCCGGCGTATAGCATTCCGTCCACCCCGACTGCAACGCATTCAGGATGATCGAGCCCACTGACGACCGTTGTAATCACTCTGACGCACCGTTGCGGCCCGACTTATCGCCCTCCTGTTCAGGGGCCTGAGGGGCCTGCGACAGCCCCGGCCTGATACCGCTGGGCTCCCGACTTGCGAGACGGTCGAGAACGACCGCGACGACGAGAGCGGTGCCCTTTGCCACGTACTGCCAGAACGGCTCAACGCCAACCAAGTTCAATCCATTGCTGAGAAAACCGACGATGAGGGCACCAAGCACGGTGCCGCTGATACGGCCTTGCCCTCCCGCGAGACTCGTGCCCCCCAGAATAACAGCGACGATCACATCGAATTCGAAGCCGATTCCGATGTTCGGGTCACCTGTACCCAACCGTGAACTGAGGACGATGGCCGCTAGCCCCGCTGAGGTTCCAGCCATGAGGTACAGCAAGAAGAGAACGCGATCTACTCGCACACCGGCCAGCCGAGCAGCTTCTTCATTGCCACCAATGGCATAGACATGACGGCCGAAAACGGTGCGGTTGAGAAGCCAGCTGAAGAACAAGATCACCAGCCCCGCGACGATGACGGGGACAGGGATGCCAGCGACCCTCGAGGTTCCCAGCGTCTGCCAAGCGGCCGGGAGCCCGACCAAGATTGCACTTGGAGTTATGAGATATGCGATGCCGCGCGCGATATTGAGCGTCCCTAGCGTTGCAATGATCGGGGTCACCTTGAGCCCAACGATAATCGCACCGTTAAGGGCGCCAATGAGGGCACCGAGGGCCAGCGCCGCTAGGTAGGCAATCCAGAGCTCGACACCGTTTGCAGCGAGAAACGCAGCCAGCACCCCCGTTGCGGCAAGAATACTTCCGACCGAGAGGTCGAGGCCACGAGCGATCATCACAAGTGTCACAGCGCATCCAACGGTCATGACGGCGGCCGAAGATCGCGTCACGTTCTGAATGTTCTCCCAGGTGAGGAATCGATCACTCATTAAGGAAAATATGACTCCAAGTACCAACAAAATGATGACGGTGGCGACAGCCGGGTTGCGCCGCTGACGCCCGATCCATTGGCGTATTGAGACTGCTTGATTGGTCACGATGCATTTCCTCCATGCGACATCGCTAGCGCGACGACGTCCTCTTCTGACGCGGTCCCGGGCAGCTCGCCTGCCACTGTCCCGTCTTTCATGACAACGATCCGATCAGACAACCCAAGAATTTCCGGCAGGTCTGACGAGACCACAACAACAGCAAGCCCTTCCCTGGCTAGCTTGTCGATTAGACGATAGATTTCGGCCCTAGCCCCCACGTCGATACCTCGTGTCGGCTCATCCAGCAACAGAACCCGGGGCTGAACCGCGAGCCATCTTGCGACGATCACCTTCTGCTGGTTTCCGCCCGAAAGCAGACCGATCGGCTGTCGTAGAGAAGGGGTCCTCACGCGTAACTCGCTCACGAATCGGCTTGTAATTTCTAGCGCCTTCCGCCGCCAGCCGCGTGATCGCTCTTGGTCGGTCCAGGTAATGGTGAGGTTCTCTTCGACACTTCGCAGTGCGATGATTCCCTGGCTACGCCGGTCTTCAGGGACCATCGCGATACCTCGCCCGATCGCGTCCCGTATGCCGCGCAATGAGATGAGTTGGCCTGCCACCTCAAGCGTGCCGGCCCGTATTCGATCAATGCCGAACAGCGCGCGGAGCGCCTCAGTTCTGCCCGATCCCACGAGGCCTGCGATTCCCAGCACCTCGCCAGACCGCAGATCAAGCGTGAGGTCACGTACGCCGACCGTGCCAACCCCTCGGGCCGCCAGGACTACTGATCCTGCAGTTCGATCTTTTGGCGGGAAGAAGTTACTGATCTCACGACCGACCATGAGCCGAACCATCAGAGACTCGCTCACCTCGGATCGTAGAAGTGTTTGTACTACTTGACCATCCTTGAACACGGTCACGCGATCTGCCACCTGCATGACCTCTTGAAGCCGGTGAGTGACGAAGACTACACTCGTCCCTTTATCCCGCAACGTTCGCATCACGTCGAATAGACGACTGACTTCGTCAGCGTCTAGAGTCGACGTCGTTTCGTCAAGAAAGACAACGCGAGCCTCTAAGTGCAAAGCACGGGCGACCATGACGGCCTGCTTCTCTGCAGTCGAGAGGTCCCCGACCTTCGCTGCCGGGCTGAGGTAACCGAAGCCGATTGTCTTGAGTAGCTCTGCGGCACGAGCGTTAGACGGTGCCCGGCGTATTTCTGGGCCACGACGCACCTCATGTCCAAGCAAGATGTTGTCGGCGACGGTGATGCCATCGACCACGCTAAGTTCCTGCAGGATAAAGCTCAAGCCCTCGTGCATTGCGTCTGTAGGAGATGAGAGCGCAACATCACGGTTATCGAGCTTTATGAGCCCAGAGTCTCTCGACTGGGCGCCCGCAAGGATCTTGATGAGGGTCGACTTGCCAGCACCGTTCTCGCCAATCCAGCAATGAATTTCTCCTTGCAAGATATCGACGCTGACGTCGATAAGCGCGTTGACGCCAGGAAACGACTTACTCACGCCACGTATGACGACCGCGGGTGCTCCCGGACCGTTGGTCCGGGCCGGGAGCACCATTGCCGTCATTCTGGGTACTGCTCGTTCAGCCACTTGTCGACGTCTTTAGGACTGATCGGCGGGTAGCCGACGACAACCTGTGTATTGGGCGTAGTTTCCCCGGCTAGTGTCGCCACCAGCAGGTTGAACGCGGCGAAGGCGAAGTCACGCGGCGGGTATCCGGACTCGGCCTTGTACGGCGAGTTCGGATCTGCCACTGCCTCCATCGCTGGGCGCGAACCATCAACTGCGGCGAGCACTCCCCAATCGCCTGTGTACACGCCAGCGGACTTCATCGCCGAGACCGTGCCCAATGACGAATCGTCGTTGATGCCGAAGATGACGTTGATATCAGGGTTCGCCTGAATCAGGTCGGCAGCAGCTGGGGCAGCTTGGTCGATGACTCCGCCGCCGTTGACGCTCTGCACCACTACAGCGGTCGGAACCTGAGATAGGAAGCCCGTGAGGAACCCGTTCTTCCGATCCTGCACCTGCGGCAGTTCAGGAAGGTCAACAATTCCGATTCGCGCTTCGGTGTCACCGAATCGCTCCGCGAAATAAGCGCCAGCGTTACAACCAACGATTTGGCTCCCGAGGAAGTCGTCCGCAAACACTCGCGGCGCTGCGACCTCTCGAGGCTGAACATTGTAGGTGACGGTAGGGATGCCTGCATCCAGGAACTTCTGAACCTGAGGCACTGAAGCATCAGAGTCAAGAGGCGCAAAAACTACCGCATCCGGCTTGTTCACGATCACGTCGTCAACAATCTGCTGGACTGTCCCAGCGTCAAACCTGCCGTCGTAGATCGTGACCTCGAAGCCGTACTGAACAGCCAGGTCCTCCCAGTGGCCGGCAACAGCGAGGAAGAACGGCTGTCCCAAGCCCATTACGGTGACGGCCACGCGCTTACCGGCGAGGCCCTCGACCGAGGCAGGGAGAGTGAGCCAATCGCCAGCCGCGGACTCGTATCCGGTGAAACCGGAAACCGCATCGGGGATATCAGCGATCGCTGACTCATCCTTCGGCACGCAAACCTCCGTACTGAAAACGGACGCGGCGATAGCTGCACCGTCTACGTCGGAACTCGCGTCTGTCGTGTCGGTTGTGCAGGCAGCGAGGACGAGAGCCGCGGCAGCAACCGCGGCGCCCGTAGCCACAAGGCGTCGCCGCTGTGGCATCGATAAAGCACTGTGAGACATGAATCCTCCTTGATTCATAATGATCACCGACATCGCGGCGTGAGCCAGTACATCGGCATGAATTGGTTACGGTACGATGGTAGTCTGGTAGTACCACCGATAGCAAGAAGTAAAGTTCTCAATCAGCTCGATTGCTCATAGATGTCAGCGAGGGCGGGCCACAGAGTGGTTGCTCTCCAGGGCGGTGGCCTCCTGAGTGATCCCGAGTCTCATGGAACTTCGACAGGGCAGACCGGTCACGGCCTCAGTCGCGATCAGGGTTCGCGTCGTTTCCAGTTCGATCCAAATGCACATTGTTCCGCATTGGCAGCTTCAACCCCTCAGGTTTCTTAGGGGAGAACGGGGGGTCGCGTGCTGCTAGGTCCTTTGCAGTCGACGCAAGCGGACCAGGCAGAGGCCCACTCCGATTCCCTCGGAAACCAGAATGGGCACCGCACGATCAATTGAGCGTGGACCGCGCCAAGAGGGTCGAAGTATTCAAGATCAGCGCCGCCATCATCAGTCGGGCAGCTGCATCATTGTCGGCGGGAAACTGATTCGACCGCACGGCGTGCGCGCGTTTCAGCCCGCCCTCGCAGTCACCCCAGACCCCTCGCTCACAGACGCGCCACGCACCCATGCCGCCAAACAAGCCGTGACTCGCAGATCACAGATCGCATGCAACAGATAACGACAGCACGTCTGGCACTCAAGGGGATATTCGTTTCACTCATACTTTCGTTACATCGCGCAAAGTGCGCGGCTTCGGCATCTTCCAGTGACAAACTCCCGCACTGATAGAGGACTCTCGATGCCCCAGCAGCTCCCCACCGACTGGACCGCCACAGCGCCTGACGCAGACGGGCTCTACTCCAAGCGGTGTGTGTCATGTGGTGAACGCTTTGCGTCACGACGCGGTGACGCACGGTTCTGTTCTGCGTCGTGCCGCTCGCGTGCCTCACGCGGTGATGCACGATTCAGTGACGCAGCGCTGATGGTGATTGCGTCACGGTGTGAGTCATGCGGTGACGCATTCTTGACGCAGGGCCGCGGGCGTCGGCCACGGTTCTGTTCGCCGCGGTGCCGGGTGACGCACCACCGACTCATGCGTCATGACGCAGCCGCGAGTGATGACTCATCCGTGCGTCATGACGCACCGATGACGCATGAGGCATTGCGGCGGGTGCGCTCGTGTGAGTCACCGGGATGCGTCGAGACGTTCGTGATGACGCACCCAGCGCAGCGGTTCTGCGTGAATCACCGTGCGTCACCCCCGGTGACTCATGACGCATCAGTGACGCATGAGGCACCGACACCAACGGTGACGCACCCTGCGTCATTGACCATGAATCATGACGCATCCGTTGGCTCACACCGTGGCGCACTCGGTGACGCATCCGCCCGTTGTGTTCACTGCGGTGAGTCACTGGTGCGTCACTTGAGCGGGCGGCCGAAGCGATTCTGTTCGGTGCGGTGCAGGGTGGCGCACCATCGAGCCGTCAACGCTCGGCGTGCGTCACCCACTCACGCTGACGCAGCTGAGGCAGTCGTGACGCACGTGAGCTTCGGCCAGGTCGACCGGAGTGCTCAGTCATGATCTCGATGCGTATCCTGAACCCCGCCAGCGCGGCCGGCCAGATCGCGTACCTGTCCGAGACGGTGACGCACGATGCGGCTCCTGAGTCATCGCGGGAGCTGTCTGCGCTGACGCGCTACTTCCATGACGCAGGCACCCCGCCGGGCCGGTGGATCGGTGCCGGCACTGGCGCACTCGGGCTTACCGCCGACTGGACTGTTTCGTCGAAGGCGATGGAGCACCTTTTCCAGGACGGCACTCACCCGCTCACCGGCGCCGCTCTCACCGCGCACGAGTATGTCAAGCATGTGCCTCTGGAGCAACGGGTCGCACGCGAGGCGGCCGCACTGTCGCCCGAGCTGACGGCAGACGACCGCGCTGCAGCAGTGGCGGCCATTCGTGCTGAGCAGACAGAGAAACGTCAGCGGCCGTCAGTGTCGGGTTTCGAGATGGTGTTCTCCCCGCCGAAGTCATTCTCGGTCGCGTGGGGCTTGGGAGATGTGGCGATGAAGGATCGCCTCACGGCCGCGCACGATGAGGCCCTGGCCGAGACGCTGAAGGTGATGGAGGACCAGTATCTGCGCACTCGCGCCGGGGTCGCCGGCGTTGCCCAGATGAGCACACGCGGGGCGGTGGCGGCGCGCTTTGATCATTGGAACTCGCGCGCCCTTGACCCGCACCTTCACACTCACGTCCTTATCGCCAACCGCGTGCAGGGCGAGGACGGCAAGTGGCGCACAATTGACTCCCGAGGCACCCTCGCTCCAGCCGTCGTGACGCTCTCGGAGACCTACACGAGCTTGCTGATGGATGCTGTCACCCGCGATCTGGGTTGGGAGTGGGCGAACACGACACCGGAGGCTGCGGCCAAGAACGCGAAGTGGGAGCTCGACGGCGTACCGGCTCAGCTCGTCACCGCGTTCTCGCAACGATCAAACGCGCTCAACGCTGACGCCGACCTCGCGATCGCAGAGTTCGAGAACAATAATCACCGCCGCCCCAGCGCCCCCGAACTGCTCCGCATTCGCGAGCGAGCGCGTCGCAACACTGCCCCGAAGAAAAAAGTTCGTTCACTGCGCGACCTGACCGCGGCGTGGCAGGAGCGCGCAACCTCAATCATGAACGGTGAGTCCACCGGGTGGCTTGCCCGCCTCGAGCAGCGCGCGATCGCCAACATGCCGGCGCTTCGCAAGACCCTGTGGCGTGCCGATGACTTGCCCAGCACCCGCGTCGACGAACTGGTCGCCCAAACCCTCACCACCTTGAACGCTGAACGCTCCACTTGGCGCCGGCACAATGCCGCCGCCGAAGTGCAGCGGCTGGTGAAGGGTGACCGCTTCGCCTCCGCTAAGGACCGGCAGGCGTTTGTCACCTTCACTGTCGAGCGTGTAGTGGAGGCCGCTGTGGCGCTCACTCCCCCGGCTCGCTTCAGTG
>Ga0163144_10011209_pt1 | contig 18993 bp, 8 predicted proteins | sample OliLak19BULKMAT1_FD_123175 | JGI IMG/M metagenome (GOLD analysis project Ga0163144, IMG submission 123175) | Freshwater microbial mat bacterial communities from Lake Vanda, McMurdo Dry Valleys, Antarctica - Oligotrophic Lake LV.19.BULKMAT1 | ecosystem: Environmental > Aquatic > Freshwater > Lake... | reverse complement strand
GATCTCGCGACGCAGGCCGCGCTGGGCGTGACGAGCGTGGAGCGCAACGGCCACCACTACTTCGCCGGGCTCGCGCAATTCCCGAAGGCGTGGCAGGCGCACGCGCTGGCGGCGCATCCGGATTTGTATCGGCGCACGGACTCCGGTTGGCCCCGGCTGGATATCCGCGCCGGCAAACTGGCGATCGCGTCGGTGCATGCCGCGCCCTTCGGCGTGCCGGGCGAAATCGATCTCTCGATGCTGAAGCGCGAGCGGGCGTGATCGATGGTGGGCGCTTCCGTTTTGGACAGGATTTACAGGATTAACCGGATTTCGGGCCCTGCGTTCGGATGCTTCCGGAACTGCGGTCTCCCATCCGGTAAATCCTGTTAACCTGTCTCAATTCAGATGGGAGCAAACGGCGTTTCGCGTTCACCGCCGCGCGGCTTCGACGAGCAGGCGGAGATGGAGGCGGGGCCGGGACGCGGCGGCCCGGCGCCGGCGACGAGCAGCGAGCCGTCTTTGAATTTCGCGGTGCCAACGGCGGCGGCGCGCAAGCCGCTGATCGGACGGGGTGCATCTGCCGGTTGGCGGCGGGCGGCACCGCGGCGGCGAAGGGACTCGCCGCCCTACCGATCCCATCGCGACCTTTGGAAAGGTAGGGCGCGGACTCCGCTCCGCGCCGGGGCTGGAACCGCCAACCGGAGATGCACCCGATCGGACGTTGACGAGAGGAACACGGTTGACCGCGCCGCGGCGGCTCGTGAGCGTTCGCGCGGTTCGCTGCCCCTCTTCCCCATGGTGAAAAAACTGTTCCGGCCAATCGCGCTCGCGGTGTTCGCCTTGCTCGCAGGCTGCGGGAAATCGCCCTCCGGCGCGCCGGCCGCTGGCGGCGGCACGGCCGCGCGCACCGAGATTCGCTTCGCGCATGTGCATGCGCCCGATGTGGCGGGCGAGCTGCACTACACGGCGGTGGCGTTTGCCGAGGCGCTGGCCGCGAGCTCGGAGCGGCACACGGCGAAGATTTTCGCGCAGGGCACGCTCGGCAGCGAGCGTGAGGTGTATGAAGGCATGCAGCTCGGCTCGGGCGCGTCGGTGACGGTCTCGGGCACGGCGATTCTCAACAATTTCGATCAGCGTATCGGCGTCGTGGATCTGCCCTATCTTTTCCAGGATTTCGATCACGTGCATCGCGTGCTCGATGGCGAGGTGGGCCGCGATCTCGCGGCTGGTCTCGAGAAACAGGGCATCATCCTGCTGGCGTGGATCGATGGCTGGGGCTTCCGCAACCTGGTCACGACGAGCAAGGCGGTGAAGCGGCCGGAGGACTTGAAGGGCCTGAAGATCCGCACGATTCCGACGCCGGTGTATCTGGCCGCGCTGCGGATGATGGGATCGAATCCGACGCCGATGGCCTACGGCGAAATCTACCCCGGACTGCAAACCGGCGTGATCGACGGTTTCGAGCAGGCGCCGGCGATCCTGATCGCGGAGAAGTTCTACGAGGTGGCGAAACACCTCACGACGACGCGGCATCTGTTTCCCGCGATGGTGGTATGCTACTCGAAGGCGCATTGGGACCGGCTGAAGCCGGAAGAGCAGGCCCTGATCCGCAAAGCCGCCGCGACGGCGCGCGACAAGGGCCGCGCGCTGGCGCCGGTGCGTGAAGCCGAGGCGTTGAAGACGCTGCGCGAGCGCGGCATGACGATCCACGAGATTGATACCAGCGGCTGGCAGCAGGCGGCGATCAAGCTGCAGGATCAACTCGCGGCCGAGCGCGGCGCGACGGACCTGCTGGCGAAGATCCGCGCGGCGGCGAAGAAATGAGCCCGAAAGACATCGAACTGTCATCGGTGACACCTCCGTTCACTCGCGCGAAATTTTTTGCTTTGAAGCGTGCATGTTTCTTCAAGCCCAGCCGCCCGGAAACCACGGATCGCACGGATGAACACGGATCAGGGCAGAGCCCATTGGTGGTTTGATCCGTGTCGATCCGTGCCATCCGTGGTGAATGCTCTTCCGTCATTTGGATGCGGTTCCGCCGCATTGGAATCTCTGGGTCAAAAATCGCATGACGCGCATCGCTGACGCATTCGGCCGGGTGCTGCGGATCGCGGATCGCGCGAGCGAGATGCTGATCATCGCGCTGTTTGCGGCCATCGTGCTGGCGGGCGGGTTGCAGGTGGTGTGTCGCTACGGCTTCAACGCCTCGCTGAGCTGGAGCGAGGAGCTGCAGCGCTATGGGCTGATCTGGATCGTGTTTCTCGCGCTGGTGGTCGGCTACCGGCGCAGCGCGCACATCGGAATGAGCCTGTTCCTGGAAAAGCTGCCGCGCGCGGTGCAGGTGCCGATGGGCTGGTTCATCGATCTGCTCTGGCTCGTGCTCGGGGTGGCGATGGTCTTCTACACCGCGGCCTACAAGTCGGCGGCGGGGATGACGTTCATCTCGAGCGTGGGCCGGCAAAGCAGCGCGGGCCTCGGACTGCGGATGGATATTGTCTACGCGTGCATCGTGATCGGCGGAGCGTATCTCACGCTTGCCGCCGCGCACAACCTGCTGCGCCGCGCGGCGGGAGAGGCGCCGAAGCTCGTCGTGGAGGAGCCGCCATGCTGATCACGCTCTTCGTCGCGCTGCTCGCGCTGATTTTTCTCAGCGTGCCCGTCGTGGTCGCGATCGGGATCGTCGCGCTCGGCGGCATCCTCGCGCTGCCGGAGCTGGCGCCGGTGGAGTTTCCGCGAAAAATGTTCGCGGCGGTCGATTCGTTCAGCCTGCTCGCGCTGCCGTATTTCATTCTCGCCGGCGAGCTGATGGTGCGCGGCGGCATGAGCAAACGACTCGTGGAGTTTGCCGAGACGCTCGTCGGCCATCTGCGGGGCGGGCTCGGGCACGCGACGGTGCTGGCCAACATGATTTTCGCGAACGTCACCGGCTCGTCCGTGGCGGCGACCTCGGCGATCGGCTCGTTGATGGCGCCGGATATGAAGGCCCGCGGCTACAAGGGCGGGTTCATCGCGGCGCTCGCGGCGACCTCCGGGGTGATCGGCGCGATCATTCCGCCGAGCATGGTGATGGTCGTCTACGGTGCGATGGCGGGCGTGTCGATCGGCGGGCTGTTTCTCGGGGGCTTCCTGCCGGGTCTGCTGATTACGGGCTTGCTGATGCTCGTCGTGCACCTGCACGGGTATCATCCGTCGTTTCCGGAGATTCGCGCGACGAGCGGGAAATTCCGGCTCGCGGGCGTCTTCGAGACGCTGCCGCGCGTGTGGGTCGCGGTGCTCGCACCGGTGATCATCCTCGGCGGGATCATGGCGGGCGTGTTCACGGCGACGGAAGCGGGCGTCGTGGCGTGTTTCTACGCGTTGATCGTTTCGATGTTCGTTTATCGCTCGGTCAAGGTGAGCGATCTGCCGCGGATCCTGCTCAACGCGGCGGTCACGACGACGACGGTGCTCGCGATCATCGCGGTGGCGGGCGCGCTGGGCTGGCTGCTGACGTATCTCAACTTCACGGAAATCGTCGGGGCCTGGTTGCTCGGCGTGTCGTCGAAAGGCTGGGTGGTGCTGCTCGTGCTGATGGGAATCATGCTGGTGCTGACGATGTTCATCGAGTCGCTGGCCGTGCTGATCATTTTGACCCCGCTGATCGTGAAGATCGGCGTGACGTTCGGCTACGATCCGATTTACCTCGGCATGCTGGTGGTGATCACGACGCAGATCGGCGCGACGACGCCGCCGGTGGCCGTGTGTCTCTTTGTGGGCACGAGCATCGCGGGTTGCAGCTACGACGAGACGATCCGCCGCTGCTGGCCGTTCATCGGGGCGCTGCTGCTCGCGCTGCTGGCGGTCTTCCTCTGGCCGCCGCTGGCGACGTTTATTCCCAATACGTTTTTGAAATAACGAAGCTCACAACAAACCAAATGTGGAACTCAGGAAGAAGAACAGAGGTTCCAAAACAGCTCCTCCCCATGAAATCGTTCTCCGCTCTCGTCACCGCGGCCGTCGTTTCGCTCACCGCGGCGGCGCTCGCTCCCGGCGCGGTCCCGGCTCCGGCGCCCGCCTATCCTCGTCCCCTGGCCGAATTGAACACGGGCTATTTTCCGTTTCACCGCGAGGGGCCGATCACGTCGGAGACCTGGCCGGCGCGGCAAAAGCAGATCCGTGAACGGATCCTGCTGGCGAGCGGGCTTTTTCCGCTGCCGACCAAGACGCCGCTCAACGCGGTGATCCACGGGCGGATCGAGCGCGACGACTACACGGTCGATCGCGTTTTCTTCGAGTCGTTTCCCGGCCACTACGTGACGGGCAATCTCTACCTCCCGAAAAATCCGCCGAAGGACGGCAAGATGCCGGGCATCCTGTCGGCGCACGGGCACTGGCCGAAAGGGCGGTTCACGGACTACGGGGAAGGCACGGCGGCGACGAAGCGGGACCTGGCCATCGGCGCGGAGCGCTGGGAAAGCGGCGCGCGGGCGCCGCTGCATGCGCGCTGCGTCCAGCTCGCGCGCATGGGCTGCGCGGTGTTTTTTTACGACATGCTGGGCACGGCGGACAGCATTCAGGTGCAGGAGCACCGCAGCGGCCGGCGGCCGGACTTGAACGGTCGCGAGCCGGGGACTTACGGGCTCTTTGCCGTGGCGGCGGAGCAGCGGCTCCAGTCGAACTTCGGGTTGCAAACGTGGAACAGCCTGCGCGCGCTCGATTTTCTCCTGACGCTGCCCGGCGTCGATCCGGCGCGCCTGGCGATCACGGGCGAGAGTGGCGGAGGCACGCAGTCGATGATCCTCGCGGCGATCGACGATCGGCTGGCGGCAGCGTTTCCCTGCGTGATGGTCAGCACGGCGATGCAGGGTGGCTGCACCTGTGAAAATGCGAACTACCTTCGCATCGGCCAGGGGAACATCGACATCGCGGCGGCCTTCGCGCCGAAACCCATGGGACTGACCGCGGCGAACGACTGGACGAAGGAACTCGCGACGAAGGGCTTTCCTGACCTGAAGGCCGTTTGGACCCAGCTCGGCAAGCCGGACAACCTCATGGCGACCTTCAACATCCACTGGGCGCACAACTACAATCACGTTTCGCGCACCACGATGTATGGTTTCATGAACAAGCACTTCAAGCTGGGCTTCAGCGAGCCCGTGCTCGAGCGCGAGTTCGTCGTGCCGACCCTCGCGGAAATGAGCGTGTGGACCGCCGAACGGCCGAGGCCAACCGGCGACAAGGTCGGCGGGCCGCACGAGCAAGCGCTGTTGAAACACTGGAGCGACGACAGCGATCGCCTCATCGCCGGACGCGACGAAATCGTCGGCCGCGCCTGGGAAATCATGATCGGCCGCGCGCTGCCCGGCGAAGGCGAAGTGCGGGCGGAACGCGGCGCCCGCAGCCAGCGCGGTAGTATCGCGGTGACAATGGGCACGGTGCACGACACGAAGCACAACGAGTCGGTGCCGTTCGTGTTGGCGCGGCCGGCGGACGATAAATGGAATGGCACGCTCGCGCTCTGGCTCACGAGCCGCGGGGCCGGGACCCTGCGGGGCGAAGGTGAAGATTTCAGTCCCGCGGTGCAGAAGCTGTTGGACGCGGGGATCGCGGTGGCGAGCCTCACGCCGTATCTGGCTGGTGCGACCGAGCAACCGCTGAACCCGCCGAAGAGCAAGGATCCGAAGCGCAGCGACTGGCAGTGGACGCCGTCCTACACGTATGGATACAACCCGACGCTCGTCGCGCATCGCGTGCACGATGCGATGACCGCCGTCGCCGCGGTAAAGACCGGCGACGCGCAGACGCGCGCCGCGAAGATCATTCTGATCGGCAGCGACGGGGCGGGGGTCGTAGCCGCCGCAGCCGCGGCCTTGCTGAAGGACTCGCTGGCGGGTGCGGTGATCGACACCGAGGGATTTCGCTTCGCTTCGCTCGACGACCCGTGGCACCCGCAGTTCGTCCCGGGCGCGGTGAAATACGGCGACGTGCCCGCGCTTCTCCGCCTGAGCCAGTCGCTCAGGCCAACCGTGCTCGGCGAGGGCGGCGCGCCAGGCGGCGCCGACGCCGTGGCGTCTGCGGTGTTGAAGGTGGCGGAGCGGATCGCGCGGTGAACCCGAAGTTCGGCCGCGTGTGACCGGGGACGGTCGCGGTCCCCTCAGCGGCGGCGTCCCGCGTGCGGATCCTCCGGACCGGAAGGCTTGGCCGGGAAATGGTAATTGCGATACCGGGTCCAGTTCGCGTCCCACCATTTCCGCCAGTCGCCGGCAAACGGCGTCCGCCAATGCGTGTCCTGATACAGCATCGCCATGAGCGCGTCGGTCACGGTGCGACAGTCGCCGCCCGGCGCGGCGGCGGTGGCGTGGTAACGGCCGCCGCTCCGATCGAGACGGAAGTGAAGCGGCGGGTCGTCTTTTTTCCAGATGTTCTCCTTCACCCGCCAGATGACCCAGTCGTAGGCGGCCCATTTCCGCAGGTAGCAGTTTTCCAGTTCCTGCCAGCTACGCATGGCCTTCGCGCGGTCGGTCAAGGCGAGCGCGTCGACCTGGCGTTGCCACCACCACGGCGCGATCACCGGGTGATTGAGCAACGGATCGGCCCGGAGCCACAGGACGCGCGCGGCGACGACGGAGCCGGCGAGGAACAGCGTCCAGAACACGATGCGCGCGAATGCGCTTCGCCTTGGGGGTCACGGCGCTGGCAGCATGGCCGCGGGGCCGGGCGGGGCCGAGTCAAAAGCCCGGGGGCCTCCGGCGCGGGGTGCAACTGAAAGTGAAGTCACTTGCCCAACCAAAGCCACGTCGGTGCGGCCGACCCACCCCGCCTGTTTGTCACGTAATACGTGACAAACCTATCGCTCTGTCCCAGCGGGGGCGGGCTCGTTTGTCACTTAATAAGTGACAAACCGTCGCGGCGGGACGGTGCGGCGGTGGCCGGGGGCACTGACTTCACTGTAAATTACACCCTCCGGCGCGCCGGGTGTCGCATCGCATTCTTCTAAGAAACCTGCGGGTATCGTGTCTTCTCGGCTGAAGGGATTTCCTCCGCTCGCAACCCGTCACCATGGAACCGCTGGCCATCGCCGATGCTCATATCGCCGCACCGCATTCGATTTCGAGTGCGGTGATTCCCTTCCCCGAGGTGAACCCTTCCAAACGGCCGACTCTCGCCGCTTTTTTTGCAGCCGAGGAAAGCAGTCTTCTCCGCTATGCCATCAGCATGGTGCGGCGGCGGAGTGTGGCGGAGGACTTGGTGCAGGATGCGTTTCTCCGGCTGCACAAGGTCTGGGCTGACGTGGAAAATCCGCGGGCGTGGGCGTATCGCAGCCTGCGCAATCTCGCGCTGAATCACCTGCGCGATCACCCGCACGCGCGCGAGTCCGAGCTGCACGAGACAACCGCGGCCCACGAGGGCACGCAGCCGGCGGAGCAGCTCGGTCGCGACGAAGCGGTGGGCAACATGCGGCTGCTGCTGGCCGAATTGCCGGCGGAGGACCGCGACCTCGTCCGGCTGAAATACCAGGAGGGGTTGAAGTATGACGAAATCAGCCGGCGCACCGGACTCAGTGCCGGCAACGTGGGCTACCGGCTGCACCACGTCTTGAAGCACCTCGCCGATGCGCTGCGCCGCACGGGGATCGAGGGGAGCCGGGGTTAAAGGGAGGACAACACGATGAAACACGACGAAACGAATTTTGACGCCAACGCCGGGCACCGCGCCCCGCTCGATGCGGAGGTGGAGGCGCGCGTGGTCGCCTGGGTCGCAGGTGAAATGTCGGCGGACGAGGCCGCTGCGCTCGAACGGTTGGCGGCGACGAATCCGGCGGTGCGGGAATTTCAGCGGGAAATGGCGGCAGTCCAGGGGCTGGTCGTCGAAGGGATGCGCGCGGAGACGGAGCCGTTGCGTTTGGCGGACAGCCGGCGCGAGCAACTGTTGGCGACGCTCAGCGCGCCGCGGACGGGCGCGGCGCCGGTGCCCTTGCGCGAGCGGACTGCGAAGCTGCCGAAGCACCCTTTGTGGTGGTCATGGCGCGGACCGCAGATCTACTTCATGAGTTCGGGCCTCGCGGCGGCGTGCCTCGTGGGGCTGCTGCTCTTTCGCATGCAGATGCCCGAGCTCTACGAGGCGAGGGCGAACGGGCAGAGTGTGGTCGATCGGGCGGAGGGCAATGCTGTGCCCACCTGGAGAGACACGGTTTTTGACGCAGAAAAGCGAGCCGTGGCACCGAAATCACGGGCGCGAGGCTTGGATGATCGCGCGGCTGAGCTGACAGTAGCGGTGAATCTCCCGGCGGCGGCGGCGATGGATTCCGACACGTCGAACCGTGGCACGCGTGCCACGGGAGACTTGAGCCAGGCGAGGCTGGGCGCCCCGGAGCTGCAGGGGCTGGCGATTACGAACAAATCACTCGTGGCAAAAGAGCGCGAGTCGGTCAGCTATGCGCCGATGGCGATGCCGTCCGCGCCGCCAGCGTCGGTGGCCCTGGGGCTGGCACGGTCGACCCCGCCGCCTACGTTAATCGAATCGAAGCGCGTTGGGGCGGATGGGCCGGTGAAGCTGGATGCTTTTGTCGTGAACGAGGAGCGCGCCGGGTTTGCCGCAGCCGCATCGAGTTCGATGACGAGTGGCGCCAACCCGGGCGCTACCTTCGGATTCAACGACGTGTCGACGGCCGCGGCCAAAGATCTGAGCGCGCCGCTGGTGACCACCGGCACGATCACGCTCAACTCAGGCGCCAGCATGTCCTCCACCGTGGTGGACGGGACACTCGTATTGAGCGGTGCGGGTCCGGCCCCGGCGGCGTCGACCAATCCGGCAAACAGCATGGTGAGCTTCGACGTCGTCGCCCCCGCTGCGCCACTGCCTCCGGCCGAGGGTTTGGTGGGAAAGAAGGCCGAGGCGCAGTTCGCCGGCAACGCCGGCGTTGCCGGCACAGGATTCTCCCCTGTTCCGGCCAGATCAGAGAATGATGTCGTGCGGCTGGACGCGTTCACCGTGTCGGCGCCGCCCAAGACCAAGGGCCTGGCTGCGCTCGGCCGGGCGTTTTCCTCGCTCCTCGCGCCGGCACCGACGGGCGAAACCGCGACCGCGCAGGAATCCGTATCCACGTTTTCACTGCACGTCAGCGATGTCTCGTTCCGGCTCGCGACGGCGGCGGTCGCGGCGATGGTGCGCGGCGAAAACGTGACCGAGCCGAAGATCCGCGCGGAGGAATTCTACAACGCTTTCGACTACGGCGATCCGGCGCCGACGACGGCGGAAAAAATCACGGCGCGGATCGAACAGTCGGCGCACCCGTTTCTGCAGCAGCGCAATCTCGTGCGGATTGGGCTGAAGGTGGCCGCGACCGGTCGCGCCGCGGGCCAGCCGCTGCGGCTGACGGTGTTGCTCGACACCTCGGGTTCGATGGAGCGCGAGGATCGCGCCGCGGCGGTGCTCCGGGCGCTGGAAGTGCTCGTTTCGCTGCTCGGCTCGAATGATCGGCTGACGGTGATCGGATTTGCGCGGCAGCCCCGGCTACTGGCGGAAAATCTCGCCGGCGATCAGGCGCGCGAGGCGCTCGCGGTGATCGCGCGCACCCCGGCGGAGGGCGGCACGAATCTCGAGGCGGCGCTGAAGCTCGGCGGCGAGCTGGCGCGGCGACATCTCACGGCGGGCGCCCAGAACCGGATCGTGGTGCTCACGGACGGCGCGGCGAATCTCGGTGATGCCGAGCCCGCGCGGCTCATGGCGGCGGTCGAGACGCTGCGGCAGCAGGGCATCGCATTCGATGCGTGCGGCGTCGGGCTGGAAGGCACCGGCGACACCCTGCTCGAGGCGCTCACGCGGAAGGGCAACGGCCGCTACTACGCGCTCGATTCCGCCGAGACGGCCGATGCTTCGTTTGCCCGCCAGCTCGCCGGTGCGTTTCGCCCGGCGGCGGAAAATGTGAAGCTGCAAGTGCGCTTCAATCCGGCGCGCGTGGGTCGGTATCGGCTGATTGGATTCGAGGAGCACCGGCTGAAGACGGAGGACTTTCGCAACGACCAGGTGGACGCCGCCGAGCTGGCGGCGGAGGAGGGCGCCGTGGCGCTCTACCAGGTCGAAGTGTTGCCGCAGGGCGCGGGCGAGCTCGGCGAAGTGTTTGTGCGCTTCCGCGACGCGGCGAGCGGCGAGATGGTCGAGCGCTCGTGGAGCATGCCCTACGAGGCGCGCGTGCCGTCGTTTGCGCGCGCGACGCCCTCGTTGCGCCTGGCGGGGATCGCGGCGCTGCTCGCGGAAAAATTTCTGGAGACGCCCGCCGCCGACCAGTTCAAACTCGGCGATCTCGCCGAGCCGGTGAACGCGCTGCGCCGCGAATATGCCGCCCAGCCACGCGTCCAGGAGCTCGTCACGATGTTTAACCAGGTGCGGCAGCTCACGCGCGAGTAAGGAAACAAGAAACAGAATTGAATGTGGAAAGCGGGAAAGCAGGAAGAAGGCAGCGGAGTGGGTCTCGGTGGCTTGGTGTTTATCCCGCCTTTCCCGCTTTCCACATTCAAAATGGTTTTCTCCGACGATCCTTCGACATGACAAATGCCTGACAACGATCTGACACCGCGCTGACAATTTTTCCGGGAGGATGTGAGAGCATCGGCACCGCCGAGTATCCGCCCGACATTCCAAATCCGCCCTTAACGTAAAGGAGCCTTTCCCATGCATGCGTTAGCTATGTCCAAAAATATCCCAGTTCGCCGCCCTGCCTTTAGGCGGAATCCGAACCCTGCACCGCCTAAAGGCGGGACTACGAACACCAGGCAATCGCTCCTGCGATTGTTGGTCACCGTGATTTTGAATTTGATCGGCCAGGCCTCCGCCGCCGATCGCGCCAATGTCACCACCGCGCTCGCGCCCGAAGCGGGGCGGCTCGTCGTCGACGTGCAGGGGGTGCCGCCGCCCGCGCCGGTTTTCTTCTCCGTGGCCGTCGACCAGGTGGTCCGCATCAGCGCGGCGGAAAGCGCGGGCGACCTGCGCGTGAAGCTGCGGGTCGTGCAGGGAAAACCGGATACACTTACCCTCGGGCTCGCCGGCGACGGCGAGGTCACGGGCGTCGTGGGCGCGGGACTGCGCGACTGGGCGGTGCGGCAGGGCGGGGCCGGGAAACGTTTTCTCGACCTCCGGCTCGAGCCCGGTGCGCCGAGGGACGTGGAGCTTGTCGTGCACACGCGCGTCGTGCGTCCGTCGTTGCCGGGCGCGCTGGCCGTGCTGCTCGCCACGCCGGGCGAGGCGGTGGGCTTCGTGTCGCGCGTCACGTTGCAGCCCGACCCGGCGATCGATCTGCGGGTGACCGCGGCCACGGGACTGACGCCGTTGGGCGACGCGCTGCGTTTCTTCGCTGCGGGCGAGGCGCGGCTCGAGGTGAAGTTGCTCGCGCGCGGCGGCGGCGTGCCGGATGCCGAGTTGGCGGGCGCGCGACTGGGTGGCCGCGTGAATGAAGCGGCGGGCAGCGTGGAATTTCACCTGCGCGGGGAATTGCGGGCGGCAAAAGCCGGCGCGCGCGTGCGCCTGCTCGCCGGGCGCGCAGCCGTGATCGATCGGGCCGCGGGCAACGGCTGGCGCGTCGAGCTCGTGGCGCTCGAGGCCGGCGGGTTCGCTTACGAACTCGTGGCGGAGCGCGTGGGAAATTTCCCGGTGGAGTTGAAATTCGCGGCGGCGGTGCGCGAGCGCGGCGACTGGCGGGCGCTGGATTTCACGATGCCGGCGGGGGCGGTGGTGCCGCTCGTGCTCGAAGGCCTCGGAGCGGACGTGAGCTTCAAGCCGGATGCGAGCGTGGTGCCGACCGCGTTGCCGTCGACGGCCGCTGCCGGCGAGGCCGTGGCACCGGGCTGGCGGGGCTTCCTGCCCGCCGATGGCGCGGCGGAGCTGGCGTGGCGGCGCACGCGCGAAGCGACCGAGGGGGCGCTGGCGTTCACGAGCACGGAACTGGCGGAAGTGCGCGTGGGCGCCGGCCTGTTGCGGCAGACCTCGCAGCTTTCGTTTCGGATCCTGCAGGGAAAGCTCGCGGCGGTGCGCTGCCGCGTCGAAGGCGCGGGTGAAATCGTCGGCGTGGAAGGCGCCAACGTCGTCGGCTGGACCCTGCTCCCCGCGGCAGGCGGTCGCGTGCTCGAGATCCGGCTGAGCCGGCCGATGGAAGCGCAGGGGGCGCTGACGGTGCATGCGCAGGCGGAGCTCGGATCGTGGCCGGTGCGCGCGGAGCCGTTGCGGCTCACGCCGGAGGGCGGCGTGCGCCACTCCGGCTTTGTGCGGGTGGCAAATCGCGGTGCAGTGCGGCTCGAGGTCGCGGACGTGGCCGGCATGATGCAGCTCGCACCGACGCAGTTTCCCGGTGCCGCGATCGAGGCGGGGGCGCGGCAGGTGTTCGTGTATCGGTTTCCCTCGGCGAGTTACGGCTACCGCGTGCTGGCGGCACAAATCCAGCCGGAGATCGGCGTGTCGGCGATCGTCACCTACGAACTGGCGGAAACGGCGCGCGTGATCGCCGCGAAGATCGAGCTCGAGGTGCGCGAGGCGCCGTTGCGCGACTGGACGCTGCGCGTGCCGGCGGACTACACGGTCGTGGCGGTCAGCGGCAGCGATGTGACCGATCACGTGGTCGAGAGCGAGGCGGTCGACGGCGCGCGCGCGTTGCGCATCCTCTTCGGCCGCGCGATCGAGGGGCGGCAGTTGGTGCACCTGAGGCTCGAGCAGAATCAGCCGGCGGCGGCGGGCGACTGGACGCTGCCGCCGCTGCGTTTCCCGGGCGCGAAATCCGTGCGGGGGCACGTCGGGGCGATCGCGGCGCCCGGCTACCGGCTGGTGCCGGTGCGCGTGGACCGGCTGGTCGAGGTGCCGCCGAGTTTTTTCCCGCAGCCGGTGGCGCGACTGCAACAGGCGTGGCGGTTGCGCGAGGCGGACTGGACGGCGGAGCTCCGCGCCGAGGCGCTGGGGCAGGCGGTGCAGGCGGATGTGTTTCACCTCTACGCGCTGAAGGAAGGCGTCGTAACGAGCAGTGTGTTGCTGAATTATTTTGTGGTCGGCGCGCCCGCGAGCGAATGGCGGATCGAAGTGCCGGCGACGGTGGGCAACCTCGACGTCACGGGCCAGAACGTGCGGCGCGACTGGCGGCGCGAAGGCGACCAGGTGATCGTCTCGCTGCACCAACCCGTGCTCGGCGCGGCGACGCTGCTGCTGACGTTCGAGCAGCCGATGAGCGCGCGGGGCGGCCTGATCACGCCGGGCCTCGTGCGACCGCTGGGGGTCGAGTCAGAGCGCGGCTTCGTGCAAGTCGTCAGCCCCTTGCAGGTGAAGCACGAGATCAGGCGGGCGGAGGGTGCGCTGCTGAAACTGGAGCCGGCGGAGTTGCCGGCGGAGTTTCGCACGTTCACGAGTGCGCCATCGCTCGCGGTGTATCATTACACGGCGCGGCCCTTCGCGTTCGAGATGGCGATCGAGTGGCACGCGCCCGGCGAGACGATCGATCAGGTGGTGGATTTCGCGAAGCTCGTGAGCCAGGTGTCGCGCGACGGACAGATCGTGACCGAGGCGACGTATTTTGTGAAGACGCGCGGGCGCAAGGCGCTGCGCCTCGTGTTGCCGGCGGGCGTGACGCTGTGGGAGGCGCGCGTGGACCGTGAGATCGTGCATGCCCGCGTCGATGGCGACCAGACGCTGATCCCGCTGCCACCGCGGCTGAACCCGAACGAGCCGGCCGTGGTCGCGCTGCGTATCGGACAACCGGCTACGGCCGGCACGGCCCTGCGGCTCGTGGCACCGCGCGCGGCCTCCGCACCGACGATCATCAACGAGTGGATCGTGCGCGCCGACCCGGGCCGCCTGCTCGTCCCGCACGGCGGCAATGCGGAGCTGACGCGCCCGGCGCTGGCGGAAACCGGTTTCGAGTGGCTGTCGGCGCGCGGTGGGCCGGGGGCTTTTGCCACGCTCAGCCTCTTGGGGCTGGGGGTTTTGTTGCGGCGGGCGCGTTTCGGCTGGGGCGCGCCGTTCGGTTTGCTGGCGTTCGTGCTCGGCACGGCCGGCGCGCTCATGCTGACGCACACCGCGCTGGTGAATCGGCGGGCCAACGTGCCGGAACTGAACTTCGCCACGACGATCGTCCCGGCGGGTGAGGCGGTGGCGCTGGACGTGGCGAACGTCGCGGAGTGGCGGGTGTGGTTCGTGAGTTGGGGCGTGGCGGTGGTCGTGGTGGGAGTGCTGGTGCTGATTGGAGGTTGGAGATGGCGTAGCTACGAGCGTGAGCGAGTGAAGGGCTGGGGAGTGAAAAAGGGACCACTCGCTTACGCTCGTAGCCACATCGCTTTGCTCGCAGGCGTGTTGCTCGTGGCGGTCGGACTACTCGCGCAGCGTGGCGGGGCGGCGGCATTTTTTACGGCCGGCAGCGTTGCGATTTCCGGTGGAATGCTCGTGCCCGGCGTCATCGCCTGGCGTCGCGATCGGCGGGAGCGGGACGACGAGGCGGGGCGCGCGGCCGAGCCGGGCTCAGGCGCGGCGACGATCGCTTCGCTGACGTTGCTGGCTGGCCTCGCGGGTTTCGCGACGAGCGAAGGTCCGGCGTTGCAGGCGGCGGAGTCGCGGCGGGTGGAGCCCTCGGTGAACGTGTTGCCAGCGCTGCCGGCGCCGAAAGGAACACCGGAGGCTGCGACGGCCGCGGTGCGGCCGGTGGCCGACGCGCCCGCGCTGCGCTCGGACGGCAGCCGACCCGCGCAGGCGATGATCCAGCACTGGTCGATTCGCGGGGAACGGCTCTTCGGTGAAATCGCGCTCACGGTGCAAGGCTCGCCCGGCGAGAGCGTGCGGTTGTTGGGGGCGCCGGCGGTGCTCACCGATTTCAGCGGCGAAGGGCTGCGGCTCAGCAAGGTCGAGCGCGAGGGGCGCGCGGCGTATTACGTGACGGCGGAACGGGACGGCACTTTCACGGCCCGCGTGCGCTTCGAGTTGCCCGTGCCCGATCGCACGCAGCCGATCGCGCTGCCGACGGGCCCCGCGGTCACACAGCGGCTCACGATCGAGCTCGATCAGGCCGGTTGGGAATTTGTCTCGCCGATGGCGATGCTGGTGCTGCGCACCGACGACGGCTCAACCACTCGCAGCGGGGCGACGCTCGTGTTGGCCCCGCACGCGGCCGCCTACGTGCAACTGCGCCCGCGGCAGCGCGACCTCACGACGGAGGCGACGCAGTTTTTTGCGGAAGCGACGAATCTCTATGTGCCGGGTCCGGGCGTGGTGAACGGCTTCGCGCGGGTCACCGTGCGGCCGGTGCAAGGGCGCGTCGCGGCACTCGAGCTGGAGATTCCCGCGGGCCTCACCGTCGGGGAAGTCGGCCGCGGACCGGTGGGAGCGTGGCGGTTCGATCCGCAGACGCGACGACTGCAGGTGGCGATCGAGCCGGCGCAATCGGTGGTGTTTCAGTTTGAGGTCGAGACCCAGCTCGGTGCGGGCGAGCTGCCGTTTGCAGTCGCGCTGGAGCCGCTGCGCGTGCGCGGCGCGGCCGGCGACGCGGGGTTGCTGGCGCTGGCGTTTGGCGGCGACGCGCAGCCGGAGGGCGTGCGGGCGGCCGAACTGTCGGCGGTGAACATCCAGGATTTCGACGCGACGCTGCTGCCGCGCGCGCGCGATGGGCAGCCTCTCGCCGCGGTGCAGCACGTCTGGCGTTACGGCCCGACGGGTGGCCGGGTGGAATTGAAGATCGCGCCGGTCGCTCCCGAAGTGCGCGTCGCGAGCAAGCAGGTGCTTGCGCTCGACGACGATCGGATGCTGATGGCGGTCGATCTGCGCGTGGCCATCACGCGGGTGGGGCTCTTCAAGTTGAGCTTCGCGCTGCCCGCCGGCCTGGAGATCGAGTCGGTCAGCGGGACGGCCCTCAGCCAGTGGATCGAGGCGCAGGAGGGCGCGCAGCGCATCGTCACGCTGCACCTCAACGGCCGGACGATCGGCGAGCAGGCATTCAACCTGACGCTCGCCGGCGCCGCGCCCGGAGCGCAGTCGGCGTGGTCATTTCCCCGGCTGCTCGTGCGCGAGGCCACGCGGCAAACGGGCGAGGCGCTGGTTGTGCCCGGAAAAGGGATACGCGTGCGGGCGGTGGAGCGCGCCCAGGTCACGCAGCTCGATCCGCGCTCGGTCGGCGGGATGCAGCCGGGCACCCTGGCGTTTCGGCTGTTGCAGGACGACTGGGTGCTGCGGCTCGGCGTCGAAATGCTCGAGCCGTGGGTGACGGTGCAATCGCTGCAGGAGGTGACGTTGCGCGAGGGCCAGACGCTGACGCGGCTGGCGGTGCGTTACCGGGTGGAGAACGCCGCGATCAAATCGGCCCGCGTGCGGCTGCCCGGGCTCGACGCCGAGCGCACGCGGACCGTCCGGGCCTCCGGCGCGGCGGTGAGCGAGATCGTGCCGGTGGCCGGCGAGACGGACCTCTGGGAGATCCGCTTCCAGCGCGGCATCGCCGGCGAGAGCGACGTGCAGATTGAATTCAGCGCCACCGCCGGCGCGCGCGGACCGGCGCCCGTCGAGCGGGCGGGAGCGGCCGCGGTGCCGGCGCGGGAGACGGTCGTGACCCCGGATTTCGTCGGGGCGCGGCAGACGGTGCAGTTCGTGGCGATTCGCAGCGGCGGCCGGCTGGAAATCGAGGCGCCGGTTTTGCCGCGCGGCTGGACGCGCACGGATTGGAGCGCGGTGCCGGTGGCGTTGCAGCAGCGGAGCGACCGCAGTGTGCCCGCGCTGACGTTGCGCGTGGCGGAGCCGGAGGGCGCGCTGGCCGTCGTGGTGCGGCGCCATGCGGTGGCGGAGGCGCTGAAGCTGCACGTGACGCGCGCGGATTTGATGACGCTGTTCGCGCCGACCGGCGCGGCGCTGACGGCGATGGACCTGAAGGTTGACGTGCTCGAAAAAAGCACGCTGCGGGTGCGCCTGCCGGCGGGGGCGCAACTCTTCAACACGCTCGTGAACGGCGAAAGCGTGACGGTGGTGCGCGAAGGCGACGCGTGGCTGTTCTATGTGACGCCGCATCACGCCGGAGAGCGCACGGCGGCGGTGCGGCTCGTCTACGCCGCGACGGAAGCGGCGCAGGGCGCGGTGCGGCTCGCGGGGCCGAGCCTCAGCGTGCCGCTGGAAAACGTGACGTGGCGCGTGGTCGTTCCGCCGGGGTATGCGCTCGACGATTACCGCGGCGCGCTGCGGTTGCAGGACCAGCGCGCGGGCGACGTCTTCGGCGTGGAGCAATATGTTTCGCTGGTGAGCTCCAAGCGTTCGGCGGAAGCGAAGGAAGCGATGTCGCAGCTCCAGCTCGCGAGCTCGTGGCTCCAGAAGGGCGAACAGGACAAGGCGGCGGGCGCGTTGATGAACGCCTCGAACCGCTTCGCGCTCGACGAGGCGACGAACGAGGACGCGCGCGTGCAGTTGCGCAATCTCAAGACCCAGCAGGCGATCCTCGGGCTCAACACGCGGCGGCAGCGTCTCTATCTCAACAACGTGGGCGACACGACGCGCAACGCGCAGCTCGAGCAGGCGGTGACGCTGAATCCGTTCATGCAAGGCAAGGTGAACTTCAATCCGCAGCAGGCCGAGCAGCTCCTCGCGGGCAACACCGCGGAGGAAAACTCGGCGCTGCGCGGCATCGCGGCGCGGATCGTTGACCAGCAGCTCTCCAGCGATCCGGCGCCGGGCGCAATCGACGTGACGCTGCCGGAGCGCGGCCGCGTGCTGACGTTCACGCGCAGCGTGCAGGTGGATGGCAGTGCGCCGCTGGAGCTGTGGCTCGACGTGGAGAAGATCGCGCGAGTGAACCGGGGAGTGATCGCGATCCTGCTGCTCGGGCTCGCGGTGATCGCGGCGATGGAGTTGAATCGGAGAGCGGGCGCTCAGACCTGAGTTGACACCGAGGGCACGGAGTCCGGTCAAGAGCGCACGGAGCAAGGCAGAATAACTCCGTCGGACTATTCACGAACGAAGACCAACATGTTGGTCTTCGTTCTGATCGGCGGAGCCAAACGAGTCTTTCATTTTCGAGAGGATTTTCGCCTCACCAAACAGAGTTAACCGCTAATCAGCGCTAATCTCCGCTAATGAAACCGCGTCCGCGCCTCGCCGATTAGGCGAGGCACGCACGCTTTCAAAACGCCCTATGATCGCTGAAAAATGGATTGGCGTTGGAGATTGGTTGCGGCTTCGCCCCGCTAGGTTCCACTCCGTGTTTTCCGGATGAACCTCCGCTTCTCTCCCTACACCCTCGAGCTCAAGCACGCCTTCGGGATCGCGTCGAATACCCGCACGTCGACGCCCGCGATGCTGGTCGAAATCGAACACGGCGGCGTGATCGGCTACGGCGAGGCGGCGATGCCGCCCTATCTCGGCGAAACACAGGCGACGGCGGCGGTGTTGTTCACGAAAGCGGCGGCGCTGCTCGAATCGTCCGTCGCTGCGGATCCGTTTCAACTCGAGGAAATCCTGCCCGCGATCGACGCGCTGGCGCCGGGCAACACGGCGGCGAAAGCGGCGGTCGACATCGCGCTGCACGACTGGGTCGGGAAGAAACTTGGCGCGCCGTGGTATCGCATCTGGGGACTCGATCCGGCGAAGGCGCCGGTGACATCGTTTACCATCGGCATCGATACGGCGGAAATGGTGCGCGTGAAGACGCGCGAAGCCGACATCTACAAAATCATCAAGGTGAAGCTCGGTCGCAGCGAGGAGAGCGACCGCATGATGATCGACACGATCCGCGAGGTGACGGACAAGCCGATCACCATCGATGCGAACCAGGGCTGGAAGGAGCGCGGCGCGGCATTGCGGATAATCGAGTGGGCGGTGACGCGCGGCGTGGTGTTCATCGAGCAGCCGATGCCGAGGGAGCAGCTCGACGACACGGCGTGGCTGCGCGAACGCAGCCCGCTGCCGCTCATCGCGGACGAAAGCTGCCAGCGACTGGCCGACGTGAAGAAATGCGCGGGGGCATTCCACGGCGTGAACATCAAGCTGATGAAATGCACGGGGCTGCGCGAAGCGCACAAAATGATCCTGCTGGCGCGTGCG
>Ga0163144_10011208_pt1 | contig 18994 bp, 18 predicted proteins | sample OliLak19BULKMAT1_FD_123175 | JGI IMG/M metagenome (GOLD analysis project Ga0163144, IMG submission 123175) | Freshwater microbial mat bacterial communities from Lake Vanda, McMurdo Dry Valleys, Antarctica - Oligotrophic Lake LV.19.BULKMAT1 | ecosystem: Environmental > Aquatic > Freshwater >... | reverse complement strand
CTTGTCGTTGCCGGGGGCGGCCATCATGACGTTAGTCGCAGGCGCGATTTTCGGTCTCGTCTGGGGCGTGATCATCGTCTCGTTTGCATCCACCATCGGCGCCACGCTGGCGTTCCTGGTTGCGCGCTTCCTGCTACGCGATTCGATTCAAGCGAAATTTGGCGACAAACTGAAGGCCTTCAATGCCGGCGTTGAGAAAGAGGGTGGCTTCTATCTATTTACGCTCAGGTTGGTTCCGGCCTTTCCGTTTTTCATGATCAACGTCGTCATGGGTCTGACCACCATGAAGGCGACGACTTTTTTCTGGGTGTCACAAATTGGCATGCTGGCGGGCACAGTCGTATTCGTCTACGCGGGGCAGCAGCTTTCCGAAATCACCTCGCTCAAGGGCATACTTTCGCCGGGCCTGATCGGCGCGTTCGTGCTGATTGGCATTCTTCCCCTCGTGGCCAAGAAAATCGTCGGCAGCATACGCGCCCGCAAGGTCTACGCCAGATGGGCTGACAAGAAACCCGCGCACTTTGACCGCAATGTCGTCGTCATCGGCGGCGGTTCAGCGGGTCTCGTCACCAGCTACATCGCCGCGGCGGTGAAGGCCAAGGTCACGCTGGTGGAGCGCCACCAGATGGGTGGGGATTGCCTCAACACCGGCTGCGTGCCGTCAAAGGCGTTGATACGCTCGGCAAAATTGCTGAACCACATGTCGCGCGCCAAAGAGTTCGGTATCGCCTCGGCGTCGGCGCAATGGGATTTTGCGGAAGTGATGGAGCGCGTCCAAAACGTCATTACCGCCATCGAGCCCCACGATTCTGTCGCGCGCTACTCCGGTCTGGGTGTAGATTGCGTAAAAGGCAGTGCCAAAATTCTCTCGCCATGGGAAGTGGAAATCACGCTTGAGAACGGTACCCGGCAAAAGCTCACTACCAAGAATATTGTCATCGCCGCCGGTGCAAAACCATTCGTGCCGCCGATTCCGGGCTTGGCGGAATGCAAGCCGCTCACCTCCGACAACGTATGGAACATTCGCAAATTGCCCAGGCGCCTCGTGGTGCTGGGCGGCGGACCGATAGGCGCAGAACTCACGCAGTGTTTTGCGCGTTTTGGCTCAAACGTGACGCAAGTCGAGATGCTGCCGCGCCTCATGGTTCGTGAAGACCCCGAAGTGTCTGCGTTGGTAAAAAAGAAATTCGAAGCGGAAGGCGTGACGGTGTTGGTCAGCCACAAGGCCAAGGAAGTGGTCATCGAAAATGGTGAAAAATTTCTCATCGTCGAAAGTGAAGGCCAGGAAAAACGTATCGCTTTTGATGAAATCCTCTGTGCAGTCGGGCGTGTCGCCAACACTACCGGCTATGGTCTGGAAGAGTTAGGCATACCGGCAAAAAAAGTCGTCGAAACCAACGAGTATCTGGAAACGATTTATCCGAATATTTTCGCCTGCGGCGACGTGGCAGGCCCCTACCAGTTCACCCACACAGCGGCACATATGGCGTGGTTCGCCTCGGTAAATGCGCTGTTCGGCAAGTTCAAGAAATTCAAGGTCGACTATTCAGTGGTGCCGTGGGCAACGTTTACCGATCCGGAAGTTGCGCGCGTCGGCATCAATGAGCAGGAAGCCATCGAGCAGAAGATCGAGCACGATGTATTTGTGTATGGCATCGATGATCTGGACCGCGCGATTGCCGACGGCGAAGCGCACGGTTTCGTGAAAGTGATCACGCCCAAAGGCTCGGACAAGATTCTGGGAGCCACCATCGTCGGGGAGCATGCGGGCGACTTGTTGGTGGAATTCGTTGCAGCGATGAAACATGGCTTCGGGCTGGAGGGCATCCTCAACACGATTCATACGTATCCCACGTTCGGTGAAGCCAACAAGTACGCAGCGGGCGTCTACAAGCGTTCGACCGCGACGGTGGGTAAACTTGCTGTGGCAAAGGCGTTAAACGACTGGACACGCGGGGAGGGTAGCTTCTTTGCCATTCTCGGTAAGGCAATTGCGCTGGTGGTGTCGCCGGACAAAACGCCGGCGTATCCCAAAGAGCCAACGCACCATTAAGGAGCGCCCCACCCGTTGCTGGGCGTCGGCCACTGCCGAGGGAGAGGCAACAAAGTCCACTCTCCATTGGATATTGGAGTGAGGATGAAGGCTCGCTAAACTATCAAGAACAACTGTGAAAGTCGGAACATGAAAAAATTCTTTGTATTTCTGGCCGCTGCTTTTTTTTCAGTTGCAGCAACCGCACAAACCTTTGACCACACCCATGCAGCATTTACTGTGCTGCTGAAGAAACACGTAGTCGTTGTTGAAAACGGCAAATCCAACAAGGTGAAATATGCCGATTTCAAGAAGGATGAGCCGCAGTTGAAAGCCTATCTGGATGGACTCTCGGCCGTAAAGGAGGCCGAATTCAGCGCCTGGAACAAGGCGCAGCAGATGGCTTTTCTCATCAATGTCTATAACGGCCAGACGCTCGCACTCATCATCCAGAACTATCCAGTGAGATCGATCAAGGATATTGGCGGCGTATTCGACAATCGCTGGAAGCGCAAATTCTTCAAAGTGTTCGGCCAGGATTCTTTCCTAGACAAGATCGAACATGAAATACTGCGTAAACCCGGCGTTTACAACGAGGTGCGCGTCCACTACGCCGCCAATTGCGCTTCCATTGGTTGCCCCGCGCTGCGTGAAGAGGCTTTTGTCGCAGATCGACTCGACAAGCAGCTCGAGGAGCAGGCGGTTCGCTTCCTCTCGGACCGTTCGCGCAATCGCTATGCAAACGGAAAACTGGAAGTCTCGATGATTTTCAACTGGTTCAAGGAAGATTGGGCGGGGGGCTATAAGGGTTTTGATGGCAAGACGCCAGCCATAACCAGCCGCGAAGACTACTTTTCACGCTACGCTAAATTGCTTGCCGACAGCCCGGCAGACCAGCAAATGATCGCAGATAAGAAGGCGACGATTTCGAATCTGGAGTACGACTGGAATTTGAACGGCGCCAATTAACGGGCGGAAGCCGGTTTCCGACGCCTAGTTCAACTCTGTGGATCGGTCATGTACCGTGCCAAAAAGGGCGAATGCAGCCATCGGTTTCGGCATTGGTTAGTGTGGTTAGTATGTGCGGCAACGTACATACGCGGCAATCGTGACCAGTTAAGCTGGCGGAATGCTGCATGACTTCATCACAGAGAACCGCCAGGAATTGATCAGCCGCTGCCGCGCGAAGGTGGTGCACCGGTTCGCACCCTCCGAGGTTCCGCCCACGGTAGACCACGGCGTGCCCATGTTGCTGCAACAGATCATCGCCACGCTGCGCTGCGAGGAGCGAAAACCGGTACACGAAGAAATGGCTTCGATGCCCACACCGGCACCGACTGAGATTGGGCGCACGGCCGCGCTGCACGGCACTGAATTGCGGCGTCTGGGTTACAGCGTCGATCAAGTTGTCCACGACTACGGGGATGTGTGCCAGTCCGTCACCGAGTTGGCCGGGGAGCACCAGACCAACATTTCAGTCGATGAATTCCGCACGCTCAATCAATGTCTCGACAACGCCATCGCCGACGCGGTCACTTCCTTCGGGATCGCGCGTCAGTTACAAATCGACAATCAGGCGCAAACGTTACATTCGCGTCTGAATAATTTCACCGAAGAACACCGTCGCCTGGTGGATATTGCCATCCAGTCGTTTTTCGCGATCAAAGGGGGGGACGTGGGTTATTCCGGGGCGACGGCGTCTTTGCTGGTGCACACCCTTGGTGAACTGCGCTCGCTGGTCGAACGCACATTGCCCGAAATCCATCTGATCACGGATGCAACGACAGTAACTTCTCGTTAAACGTCGTTTCAAAAAACACCAGCATCCGCGCGCCTTGCGGCAAGAAAATGCTCGGAACGCCGCACCAACGCTTGAGTCTGCAAATTGAGTTTTCGAAATAGCCTTGGCGACACTGGGCGTTCTTTTTCGCTTTGGTTATGTACGGGTTCAATCGCGTTTCACCTACACCAGAAAAAGACAACCACACCTCGTCTGCGACGCGGACATATTCATAGAATGGAGTAATATTTCAACGGGCAAATTAGCCATGCAGCGTCGGCAACGATCAACATGAAGACCATGCCGGGCAGGAAAAAGCCAAAAACCAACGGCAGGGGTGTGGCCCTTAAAAAAGCGATACACGAAAATGCGCGCACCAGGGAGTTGGGGGCAAGCGCACACGAAGAGCCTTCGGCGTTAAAGGTTGTGGTCAAACAGAAGCTTACTGAAAAGACGCCAACGCCCGCTGAAGAAAACGCGGTTGAAAAGAGCGCAGAAGTTGAGGGAAAGGTACTAAAGCTTTCAGAAAAATTGACTACCGTGAGCCGGACGCTGGCGGTTGAGGTTCGTGCACGGATCATGCTCGAACATCAATTTGCTGCGGCTAACGAGCAGGGAGAAGCTTTCCGCCATGCAGCTTTCCACGATGCGCTCACGGGTTTACCCAACCGGGCATTGTTCCAGGATCGTCTCGAACACGGACTCGCGCAAGCGGTGCGCCAAGGATGGAACCTTGCGGTGATGTTTGTAGACCTGGATGCGTTCAAAGCCGTCAACGACACGCACGGACATGGTGCCGGTGACCAGGTGTTACAGACTGTCGCCGAACGCCTCGAGAGAAGCATTCGATCCGACGACACCATCTGCCGTCATGGCGGCGATGAATTTCTCTGCCTGTTGCTGGAAACCGGTGATCGGCTAGAGCTCAGCGCGATAGCGAAAAAAATGATCAATGCAATTCAGGCGCCCTGCAGAGTTCGCGTCGGTAACGACGTGATTAATCTGTGTGCCACCGCGAGCATCGGAATTGCCATGTTCCCGCAACATGGCACCACTCCGGAAGATTTGATCAAAAATGCGGATACTGCGATGTACCGTGCCAAACACGGTGCATCAAAGGTCGAGTTTGCGCGATAAATAATGTGACGAGTCTCTTCGGCAGGGTGCATACGCCGCAATCGATATGGGCTAATACTCGCGCGCGTCCCACCACATCTGCCTGCTGAATCGCGAACAACTGATCTGCCGCCGCCACGGGCCACTGCGGCGCGGCCACCCACCATTTGCGACCACGTTGAGTACCTCGCTACAATGAGGCCATGCGACTGTCCATTGTCATTCCTGCGCTCAACGAGTCCGGCAATATCGTTGCCACATTGGCTCTGCTGCAATCAATGCGCGCACGCGGCGCAGAGGTCATTCTGGTTGACGGCGGCAGCAGTGATGCAACAACCGATCTCTCGGCGCCGCTGGTTGATTGTTTGATCAGCGCAAGCAAAGGCCGCGCCTTGCAAATGAATGCAGGTGCCGCTGCCGCCGCAGGCGATGTCCTGCTGTTCCTGCATGCTGATTCCATGCTGCCGCCAGGCGCAGACCAAATGATCCTGAATGGTCTCCAGTCAGGATCACGAGCATGGGGCCGATTCGACGTCGCCATTGAAGGCGGGCACTTTTTCCTGCCGGTAGTCGCCGCATTCATGAATATTCGTTCAAGACTGACGAGCGTGGCGACCGGTGATCAGGGGTTGTTCATGACGGCGGACGCATTTTCGCGAGCCGGTGGTTTCGCAAAAATCCCGCTGATGGAAGACTTGGCGATATGTGATGCGCTGAGCAAAGTCGGGCCACCGCTTTGCTTGCGCCAAAAAATCATCACCTCTGGCCGTCGCTGGGAAAAGCATGGTGTTTGGCGCACAATCCTTCTCATGTGGCGGCTCCGCCTGGCCTATTTTTTTGGCGCCGATCCGGTCGATCTACACCGCACCTACTATGGCCCAAAGTAAATCCACCCGTGTGATGCTGTTCGCCAAGGCGCCCGTCGCGGGAAAGGTAAAAACGCGGCTGATTCCAGCAATCGGTGCGGAGGCCGCTGCGATGCTGCACCGGCAACTGGTGGAGCGTGCCCTGCAATGTTTGGTCGACGCCGATGTCGGTCAAGTTGAATTGTGCTGTGGCGCCGATTCCGCGCATCCATTTTTCATGGCGTGTCAGCAGCAGTTCGGTGTTTCCCTGACTCAGCAGCGCGATGGTGACCTGGGAGACCGTATGCGCGCCGCGTTTGACCGTGCCCTTGGGAACAGCCCTGCCGCTCTCATCGTCGGCGCAGATTGCCCGGCCATCACCATCGCCGATGTGCGGTCGGCAGCGGCGCAGTTGGAGAGCCATGATGCGGCTTTGATCCCGGCAGACGACGGCGGTTATGTTCTGATCGGCGTACGGCAGACGCATGCAAACATGTTTGATCATATCGAATGGGGAACGGCAAGCGTGCTGGCCGCACAGCGTAAGCAATTTCGCTCGATTGGCTGGCAATGGTTTGAAGGCGCAACACGTTGGGATGTTGATCGGCCTGAAGACCTCGCGCGCCTGGCGGAACTTTCACCGCCGGTCAATTTAGAACGGCAATGAAAAACACTCTCTTCCTTTTAGTGCTGCTTCAGCTAGCCGTTGGCACCGTGAATGCAGCGGATGCCGTCAAGGCCGGGCAGACGTCAACGTCATTCGCGTTCTCATCGTTGTCAGCGGGGCAGGCGCTGCCGCCGCAGTTTCGCATCGTAACCATTCCTAAAATTGCGGTAAACAGGTTTTCACTGGTTGCTGATGACGGCAGCACCGTGTTGCGGATTGACTCCGATAACAGCGCTGGCAGTGTCGCCTTGCCGCTGGCCGCGAGCCTGGCAGCTGGCAGCAATACGCTTGAATGGCGCTGGAAAGTCAGCCGCATTCTGGAAAAAGCCGATATGGACCATAAGCTCGGCGACGATTTTTCAGGAAGAGTGTATGTGTTTTTCGACGTACCTTTGGCTTCACTGCCTTTCGTCGATCGTAGCAAGATTCGCCTTGCCCGCATAGTCGCCGGCGCCGACGTTCCCACCGCAGCGCTGTGTTATGTCTGGGATAACAAACGCCGCATCGGTCATGCCGCGTGGAGTCCGTACACTGATCGTGTACGTATGATCGTGCTACAGAGTGGGCAGTCGCATTTGAACGAATGGATGCTGGAGTCGCGCGATGTCGCAGCCGATTTTCGTGAGGCGTTCGGATTTGACGCGCCCGCCGTGACAGGGGTTGCCGTGGGCAATGATACGGACAATACCAGCGACAAAGTAACGACGTGGTTTGGGGATGTGAGATTCCGGAAGTAGGGGATCAAGTGCGCGTCGGGCGCTACAAGCCCAAGGAAATTCGCTGCGCCGTAATCAACTCCGCTATCCCTTTCTCCGCCAGTCCCACCAGACTCTCCATATCCCCACGGGAAAACGGCACGCCTTCCGCCGTTCCCTGAATCTCCACAAATTTTCCCGCCCCGGTCATGACGACATTCATATCCGTCTCACCGGTAGAGTCCTCGATGTAATCAAGATCGAGTAAAGCACCCTCAGCGCCGATGCCAACCGAAATCGCCGCGATAAAGTCGGTAATGGGCGTCTCTCTCACCAGGCCTTTTGTCATCAACACCGAAACCGCATCGTGCAACGCCAAAAACGCGCCGGTGATCGACGCGCAGCGCGTTCCACCGTCTGCCTGCAAGACGTCGCAATCGAGCGTGATCTGGCGCTCACCGAGCTTTTTCAGGTCGACTACACAGCGCAGCGAGCGACCGATGAGTCTCTGGATTTCCTGAGTGCGGCCGGTCTGCTTGCCACGGGCGGCTTCCCGGTCTGAGCGCGTATTGGTCGAGCGCGGCAGCATGCCGTATTCCGCCGTTACCCAACCCTCGCCCGAGCCTTTTTTATGCGGCGGCACGCGCTCCTCGACGCTGGCAGTACAAAGTACCTTGGTGTCTCCCATCGCGATGAGCACCGAGCCTTCGGCATGCTTGGTGAAATGGCGGGTGATGACGACAGGGCGCAGTTGATCGGCGCTGCGATTGAATGAACGTGCCATGGTTTTCCGTAAAGGTAAAAATCGATTGCCAAATTACTTCGGCGCTTTTTTGATGGCTTCCTGAATTTCCGAAATCGCGCGTTGGATTTCCTCGTCAGAAATATCGTCCTTGAACGCCTTCATCTGTTGACTACTGTTCATCGACGACGTCGTGAAGCCTTCCATCGGGCCGGTCACCGTGACGCTGGAAGATGCCGGCTCTTCTTCTTCCTGACGCTCCCAAGTCAGGCCGATGACAGAGAGATTATCGCAGTCCGCCCCTGCCTTCCGTTGCGCCTCTTCCATCAATTTTGGCACCAGTGTGAGCATGTCTTCGCGCTGCAGCTTGGCGGCGATGAAATTGGCGTTGAGCGGTCCCCAGAAGCCATCCGTTGTGAGAAGCAGGGTGTCACCTACTTTTAATACCCAGTCTTCAGACAATGTCACGGTAGGCGGCAGCACCCCGCCCAGACAGTTGTAAATTTTGTTGCGATCCGGATGCACCAGCGCCTGCTCCTCGGTGATCAGGCCAGCGTCAATCAATTGCCGCACGCGCGAGTGGTCTGCGGTCGCGACCGCAATCTGTCCTTCGCGCACGCAGTAGAGCCGTGAATCGCCGGAATGCGCCCAATGCGCTTTGCCGTTTTGAACCACGCAGGCCACGATTGTGGTGCGCGGGCATTCGAGCATGTCGTGCTGGTCGGCAAAGGCGACGATGGCGCGGTGTGCCGAATGGATGGCGGACTCTAGAAACTCGCGCGGGCGCCGCAGCGTGGTGCGCGCTTCATGCTGGAAGCGCTGGGTCATGGTGTTAACGGCGACCTCGGCGGCGATTTCGCCGCGTGCGTGGCCGCCCATGCCATCGGCAATCACCAAGAGCAAAACGTCTTTGGAGTAGGAGTAGGCGAGCCGATCCTGGTTCGATTTGCGACCGCCGATGTGGCTGTCCTGAAAGATGGTGAAGCGCATGGTCAAAAAATCTTCCGGTTCAGGGTCTTCTTCAAGCGTCCAGAAAAACTCTCATCGATCAATTCTTCTTGTGCCGCTTGAGGCGTTTCTCTGGCTTCCACAACACCCTTCATCAGCTCCTTTTGCAACTCGAATGCCGTTTGTGGGCGTGCTAGGTGGTCAAGCTTGAGGCAACGTTCGATTATTTCCAGTAGCTCCGGCGAAATCGCCGGGCCCGCCAGTTCTTTCACCGGCACCATCTGGTCGTCCTTTTCGCGTTCGCTGGCCGGCTGCGGATGCACACCAGCGACACAGGTGTACATCGTCGCGCCGATCGCATAAATGTCGGACCACGGTCCCAGTTGCTCATTGGCGCGATACTGCTCCGGGGCCGCGTAGCCAGCGGTATACATCGGCCGCAATCTGGGCGCGTCAGCGTTAAGCGCCTGACGGGCTGCACCGAAATCGAGCAATACCGGCGCGCCCTCCATCGTGATGTAAACGTTAGCTGGCTTGATGTCGAGGTGCAGTAGCTTGTTTGCGTGGACTTCACGCAGACCATTAAGCAAATGCATGAAAAGGCGGCGTACAAAACTGTCGGTAAATTCGTGGCGATGCCGCTGCACGTGGAACTGCAGCGTACGTCCGCGCACATATTGCATGACCATGTAAACGGTCTCGTTAGCGCGGAAAAAATTCTCCACTCGCACGATGTTGGGATGAGAGATGGTCGCCAGCGAGCGGCCTTCCTCGAAGAAGCACTTGAGGCCATGGCGAAACACCGACAGGTTTTCTTCGGAGTTGATTTTGACTTCGGCACCGCCAACGCGAATGACCAGCGCCGCTGGCAGATACTCCTTAATTGCGACCGGCGCGCCGTTGTCGTCGCGCCCGAGATACACGATTGAGAACCCGCCCGATGACAGCAGCTTTTCAATGGTGTAATTGTTGAGTCGGTAGCCGTCTGGTAACGGTTCGTTGGATTGCGATGCCATTTTTTTGAATCGAATCTCCGCGTCGCGACAGGACGCGCGAAATCACTAAGTTATAATTGTCCAGTGTTGTATTGGGTAAGTAAAGCGGCGTTGTAAATAGTGTGGTCGCGCGCTTTTGTCGCGGGTTCGTTTCTCGTGACCGTCATTATCCCTTTCTTTTTGCTCAATTTTTCCTGCCGTCTAACTCCTCCAACAGCTCGGAGCCGCCATGATTACCAGCATGACTGGATTTGCCGCCGTGAGCGGCGAGGTACCCGGTGGGCGGTTCGCACTCGAGCTTAAAACGGTCAATCACCGCTATCTCGAATTCCAGACCCGGATGCCAGAAGATCTGCGCTCCCTTGAGCAAAGCATGCGCGAACTCATCGCGGCGTCGCTGACGCGGGGCAAGGTTGACTGTCGCATTACGTTCACTGCAATCGCGACGCGGGACTCGCTGACGCCGAATGAAGACGCACTTGCAGCACTTGCCGATACACAGAAACAGATTCTGAAGAAGTTTGACGCGACAAGACTGTCGGTCTGGGAAATCATGCATGCGCCCGGCGTGATGTCGGCCGAGGCGCTTGGCACGGACGCCGCCAAGCTGGTGCTGATGGGGCTGTTCAAGAATGCCATCGCCGAACTCACCGCGACTCGCCAGCGCGAGGGCGAAAAACTTGGCGCAATGATTAACCAGCGACTCGATGGCATTGAAGCGCTGGTGAAGCAAGTCACACCCCTGATTCCAGAGATGGTGGCTGCATACCAGGAAAAACTGGCCACCAAGCTGGCAGAGGCGATGGTTAATGCGGCGTCGGACGAGCGGCTGAAGCAGGAAGTCGTATTGTTTGCCTCGCGTATCGATGTAAGCGAGGAATTGAACAGGTTGACCGCACATATTTCCGAAGTTCGCCGCGTCGTGAAATCCGGCAGCGCCGTCGGCAAGCGCCTCGATTTCCTGATGCAGGAGTTGAATCGGGAGGCCAATACGCTAGGGTCAAAATCGGTCTCGACCGAGAGCACCAAAGTAGCTGTTGAGTTGAAGGTGCTGATCGAGCAGATGCGTGAGCAGATCCAGAATATCGAGTAAAACTCGCGATGAGTGACCCCCACGCTACCGCGACGAACCCGCCGGTCTCTGGCTGCCTCTATGTGGTGGTGGCGCCATCCGGCGCCGGCAAATCGAGCCTGGTGAATGCGTTGCTCGAAAGGGAGCCGGATATTGGCCTGTCGATTTCGTATACGACGAGGCCGCCGCGGCCGGGTGAGGCATCGGGCCGCGAGTATTTTTTCGTCAGCCGTGAGGAATTTGGTGCGATGGTCGCCCGGGGCGAGTTTCTCGAACATGCCGAGGTCTATGGCAACCTCTACGGCACATCGCGACTCTGGATTGAAAAAACTCGCGCCAACGGGTCGGACGTGTTGCTCGAAATTGACTGGCAGGGTGCGCGGGCGGTGAAAAAACTGTTCCCCGACATGACTTACATCTACATTTTGCCGCCGTCGATTGAGGTACTGCAGGAGCGCCTGGTCAAGCGGGGAAAAGACTCCAGGGATGTCATTGCAAAGCGGCTCGCGGCAGCGCGCGAGGACCTCGACCATGTCCACGAATCGGACTATGTTATTATTAACGAAGACTTTAGCGTTGCCCTGACCGACTTGCAGTCGGTCGTTCGTGCGCTTCGGGTGACGGCGGCCCGGCAACTGCGGCTGCACGCGCAGCTCGTTTCATAATCTTATGTGTGGGAATTTGCTGCGCGTTGGCAACAAGGCGGGCGTTTCCTTTATTGTTGTGGTTGCAGGCACTTCGTTGCATGATTGGCGGAGGTCGGCACCGTTTGGAGTAAGAAAATGGCACGTATTACCGTTGATGATTGCATCCGATCCATCCCCAACCGTTTCGAACTGACGCTTGCCGCGACTGCCCGGGCCCGCCAGATTGCGCTGGGTTCAGCGCCTTATGTGGAAGCCGGTCGCGACAAACCATGCGTGATTGCCTTGCGCGAAATTGCGTCCGGCCGCGTGGGTGCAGAAATTCTGAATCCGTTGCCCGTCGTCGCGGCACCGCAATCAGAAATTTGACGCAGCACGCTGAGAGCAGGATGAGACATCGTGACGAATCTCTCCTCCTCCCAGAGCCAGCCTGCGCATACGCCGGCAAATCAGGCGGCGACGTCACCGATTAGCGGTTTGCTGGGCGCGTCGCAGAGCGTAGAGTCTGTCTGCGGCACCAATGCGGTCGCATTCAAGGAGCTGATCGCCACCTATCTGAAGCCCGCTGACATCGAAAATGTCGCGGCTGCCTACGAGATGGCGCACGCCGCGCACGAAGGCCAGACGCGCAACTCCGGTGAAGCTTACATCACGCACCCACTCGCCGTTGCGACCATTCTGGCGCGTTGGCACCTTGACCCGCAGGCACTGATCGCCGCGCTGTTGCACGATGTGGTCGAAGACACCCCCACGACCAAGACCGACATCGCAAAAAAATTCGGCAAAGCTGTTGCCGAGTTGGTCGACGGTGTTTCCAAGCTCGACAAATTACAGTTCGCCACGCTCGAAGAAGCGCAGGCCGAGAATTTCCGCAAAATGTTGCTGGCCATGGCGCGCGATGTCCGCGTGATCCTCATCAAGCTGGCTGATCGCTTACACAACATGCGCACGCTCGACGCCGTGCCGCAGGCAAAGCAGGAACGCGTTGCCAAGGAAACTCTGGAAATTTATTCGCCGATTGCAAACCGTCTTGGCCTCAACGCGGTGTATTACGAGTTTGAGGACCTTGGCTTCAAATACCTGCATCCACACCGCTTCTCGGTGCTCGAAAAAGCGGTCAGGAAAGCGCGCGGCAATCGGCGCGAAGTGGTGGGAAAAATTCTTGACTCGATCAAAGCGAGGCTGAAAGAATTCAATATCGATGCGGTGGTGACGGGCCGCGAAAAATATCTGTCATCGATCTACAAAAAGATGGCCGAAAAACAGATTTCGTTTTCGGAAGTGCTCGATATTTATGGCTTTCGTATTATCGTCAAAGATCTCGTCTCCTGCTACACCGCGCTCGGCGCCCTGCACACGCTTTACAAACCGTTTCCGGGAAAATTCAAGGATTACGTCGCCATCCCCAAGGCCAACGGTTACCAATCTCTGCACACGACGTTATTTGGCCCCTACGGCACGCCAGTGGAGCTGCAAATCCGCACTGCTGACATGCACAAGATCGCCGAGGCCGGCGTCGCCTCACACTGGCTCTACAAAACGCTGGACGCGAAAGGTGAAAACGGCAACCACCAGTCGGACATCCAGCAGCGCACTCATCAGTGGCTGCAATCGCTGCTGGAGCTGCAGTCTGAATCCGGGGATGCACTCGAATTTCTGGAGCACATCAAGGTCGATCTGTTCCCCGACGAGGTCTACGTATTCTCGCCCAAGGGCAAGATTCATCCCCTGCGCAAAGGCGCCACGGCGCTCGACTTCGCGTACGCCATACACTCGGATGTCGGTAATCGCGCGGTCGCCGCGCGCATCGACGACACCAATGTTCCCTTGTCCACCCGCCTCAAGAATGGTGACCGCGTGGAGATCGTGACCGATGCCGCCGGTCGTCCGAATCCGGCGTGGCTCAACTACGCCACCACCGGCCGCGCGCGTTCGCAAATTCGCCATTACCTGAAGACGACGCAGCAGGCCGAATCGGTCGAACTCGGTGAATTGCTGCTGATCCAGGCGGTGGGATCACTCAACTTCGATCCCAACGACATCGGCAAAATACACTGGACGCGCTTGTTCAAGGGTGACAGCGCCAAAACCAAGGAGCAGGTCTTATCCGAAATCGGCTTGGGCAAACGACTGGCGATCGTCGCGGCGCGGAAGCTTTTCGCCATAACAGATCTGGTCTCGCCGGAACATCGGCAGCGCGACTCCATCACCATTCGTGGCACTGAAGACATGGCGGTGCAATTTGCACCGTGTTGCCGCCCCATTCCGGGCGACCCCATCATCGGCCAGATTAAAGGCGGGCAGGGCCTGGTCATTCACACACATGATTGCCCCTCGATTCACCCCTACAAGTTTGATCCTGAAAAATGGATCGACGTGCAGTGGGACCCCACCATTGATCGGTTGTTCAAAGTGAATATCCGCATCACGGTGACCGATGGCCGCGGCGTATTGGCGAAGCTCGCCGCCGCAATTGCCGCAACCGATTCCAATATTTCCTATGTGAACATGGAAGACCACATGGCCGAGAGCGAGAATCGCTACACCACCGTCGGCTTCACGCTGGAAGTGCGTCATCGCATGCATTTGGCCAGCCTCATGCGGCAGTTGCGTCATATGCCGGAAGTCGTCAGGATGTCACGTGTAAAATCCGGTTCGACCAAAGATCATCAGAGGCATTGACTGTGAAACAGATCATTTCCACACCGCTTGCACCCGCTGCCATTGGCACTTACTCGCAGGCCGTCAAGGTTGGGGACACCGTTTACCTCTCGGGACAGATTCCGCTCGATCCTGTGTCGATGCAGCTCGTCGATGGATTTGAAAATCAGGTGCGGCGTGTATTTGAAAACCTCAAGGCCGTTTGCGAGGCCGCCGGCGGATCGCTCAATGAGCTCGTGAAAGTAAACGTGTTTCTGATCGATCTCGGCAATTTTGCCAAGGTCAATGAAATCATGGCGACCTATATCGCAGCGCCTTACCCGGCGCGTGCGGCAGTCGGCGTATCTGCGCTGCCGCGTGGCGCGCTAGTGGAAATTGAAGGCGTGATGGTTTTGCATTCTTCCGCCCAGAGCAATGGTTGATTAAGTAACACGTTTGACCCGCTCCAAACCTCAAAAAAACAAAATGCGCACGGCGCCCAAAGCGGGCGCAGTGGCCAATACCCTTGCAGCCAAGCTGCAGAAGCTCGATCTGCACGAGGACTGGGATTTCGCCCTGCATCTGCCGATACGCTATGAAGACGAGACGCGGCTGACTCGCGTGAAGGATGCGCAAGTCGGTGTGCCCTGCCAGTTGGAAGCTGAGATCGTCCACACCGAGATTACCTATCGGCCACGCCGCCAACTGGTGGTTCAGGCCAAAGACGGAGACGACATCATTTACCTGCGTTTCCTCAATTTTTACGGCAGCCAGATCAAGCAACTGGCACTCGGCAAACGGGTGCGCTTGTTCGGTGAAGTGCGTCAGGGGTTCTTTGGTGCCGAGATGGTTCATCCGCGCTATCACATGGTGACCGCAGGTGACCCCGTGCCAGAAGCATTGACGCCGGTGTACTCAACGACCGCCGGACTGTCGCAAATTCAGTTGCGGCGACTGATTGATCGATCATTGGCGCAACTCGAAAGCAAGCATCAGCTCGACGATGCAATGCCCGACACTCTGCGTCAAAAACTCGCGCTCGATGATTTTGCGCCAAGCATGCTCACCCTGCACCGCCCGCCGCCCGATGCCTCGCTCGCCAGTCTCGCCGAGCGCACGCATCCAGCGTGGCGGCGCATCAAATTTGACGAGCTGCTTGCGCAACAACTGGCCATGAAAAAAGCCCGTGCCGCGCGCGATGCAAAGACAGCGCCGAAGCTCATCACCAAAAATAAACTCACTGATTCATTCAGGAAATCACTCCCTTTCGAATTGACCGACGCGCAGTTGCGCGCGTGGCGCGAGATCGCCATTGACCTCGCCGCGCCGCATCCCATGCAGCGCTTGTTGCAGGGAGATGTTGGCAGCGGCAAGACCGTGGTCGCGGCCCTCGCGGCAGCGCAGGCAATCGACAACGGCTATCAGGCGACATTGATGGCGCCGACTGAAATCCTTGCCGAGCAGCACTACCGGAAATTATCGACGTTGCTCCTGCCGTTAGGTGTCACCGTGACCTGGCTCACCGGCAGCCTGAAGGCCGCAGAGAAACGAGCCGCGCTGGCGGAGATCGCCAGCGGGCAAACCCAGCTCGCCATCGGCACCCACGCGCTTTTTCAAGATAGCGTCACCTTCGCAAAACTAGGGCTTGCCATCATCGACGAGCAGCATCGCTTCGGGGTCGGCCAGCGTCTGGCGTTACGCGAAAAAGGCAAGACCGGCAGCGATACCGCCGAGCCGCACCAGTTGATGATGAGTGCCACGCCGATTCCGCGCACGCTTTCCATGAGTTACTTCGCCGACCTCGATGTCTCGGTCATCGATGAGCTGCCACCGGGCCGCACACCGATTGTGACCAAGCTCGTTTCCGATTCACGGCGCGATGAAATCATCGCGCGAATCCGCAACGCCTGCGAAGATGGCGCGCAAGCGTACTGGGTGTGCCCGCTGATCGAAGAATCCGAAACCCTCCAGTTAAAGACCGCCGTAGAAACGCTGGCCGCGCTCACCGAGGCATTACCGGGCCTTCATGTCGGCCTCGTGCATGGGCGCATGAAAACAGCGGAAAAACAGGAAGTAATGTCGCGCTTCCTGGCCAACGACATCCAGTTGCTGGTTGCCACTACCGTCATCGAGGTTGGCGTCGATGTGGCCAACGCCACGCTGATGGTGATCGAGCATGCCGAGCGCATGGGACTGGCACAGTTGCACCAGTTGCGCGGGCGCGTGGGACGCGGCGCCAAGCAAAGCACTTGCGTGCTGCTCTATCAACATCCGCTGGGCGAAACCGCGAGAGCGCGCTTGAAAGTGATTTTTGAAACCACCGATGGCTTCGAAATCGCCCGGCAGGATTTGCTCATTCGCGGCCCCGGTGAGCATCTGGGTGCGCGCCAGTCGGGGGCGCCGCTGCTACGCTTTGCTGATATCGAGCGCGATGTCGATTTACTTGAAGCCGCGCGCGCTGCAGCCACCTGGATGCTCAAACATGCGCCGCATAATGCCGAAACTCATCTTGCACGCTGGCTCGGTTCGCGCCAGCATTATCTGAAAACATGAGAACGCTGCGCCTCTTGAAGCTGGATGCGTGGCGTGCCGCACCGCCGCCGCATCCACATCCCTTGCACGCGTGGCTGACCTCTCGCGGCTCGTTGACGGCGCGCATCAAGTCGCATTTAGCAGACTTCAATCTGGTCCGGCTTAAACAATTGCCGGAATCACCGAACATCGACGAGCGCCGCGAACTTGGCATGCGCCGTGGAGAGTTAGCCATCGTGCGCGAAGTACTATTGTGCGATAGCGAGCGCGCGCTGGTGTTCGCGCACAGTCTGGTAACGCCGCGCGATTTGCGCGGTGCGTGGCGCGGACTTTCGCGCCTGGGCTCCCGTCCACTCGCCGAGATGTTGTTCAACGATCCCACCGTCGTGCGCTTGCCGATGGAATACCGGAAAATAGACATACGCCATCCGCTCTATCGCCGCGCGCAGCAAGTTGCACCGTTTGCGGCCACGGGCGTGTGGGCAAGGCGCAGCGTATTTTTGAAGCAGGGCAGACCGCTACTCGTGACGGAAGTATTCCTGACCAATATGGCGACGCCTGCATGACATCACGCCATTTGTTGCGGCGTGGTTTGGGAAATTATCGATGCCACCCAAAATAAAAATCTGCTGTATCAGTTCCATCGAAGAGGCGCATCTTGCGATATCTTGTGGGGCTTCCGCGCTAGGCTTGGTCTCGGCCATGCCCAGCGGCCCCGGTGTCGTCGATGAAGATCTGATCGCACAAATCATTCGCACCGTGCCGCCACCGATCGCCACCTTTCTACTCACTGCGCAACAGAGTGCCGATGCAATCATCGAGCAGCAACACCGCTGCCGGCCAAATACCGTGCAATTGGTCGATGCAGTTGCGGCGTCCGAACTCATGCGCCTGCGCCGCGCACTGCCGGGTATCGCGCTGGTGCAGGTGATTCACGTAACGGGAATGGAGGCGATCGATGAAGCCTGCGCGATCGCACCGCATGTCGATGCGATCCTGCTCGATTCGGGCAACCAGAAACTAGACATCAAGCAATTGGGCGGTACCGGCCGCGTGCACGACTGGTCCATCAGCTGCGCCATTAGCGAGCGCTGCGGCAAGCCGGTGTTTCTGGCGGGCGGTCTAAACCCGGACAACGTGCGCGCAGCTATCGCAGACGTGAGTCCATTCGGACTCGATCTCTGCAGCGGCGCGCGCACCGCAGGCAAACTCGACGAATTTAAATTACGCGCATTTTTTGCGGCTGCGAGACAATAGCCGCATGTCGGAGCGGCTCAAACACTACATCGCACTCACGCGCATCAATCGTCCCATCGGCATCCTGCTGCTGCTGTGGCCGACGCTGTGGGCGCTGTGGATTGCCACCGACGGCCGTCCAAACGCGACGATTCTGCTGGTGTTTGTGCTCGGCACGATCCTGATGCGCTCGGCAGGCTGCGCCATCAACGACTACGCCGACCGCGACTTCGATTCGCACGTTAAACGCACTGCCGACCGACCGCTCGCGGCGAAGAAGATTTCCACGAAAGAGGCATTGGCGGTTGCTGCCGCGCTGGCCTTGGTGGCTTTCCTCCTCGTTCTAGTTTTCCTCAACACGCTTACCCTTTACCTGTCTTTCGCCGCGCTGTTCCTCACGGTTAGCTATCCGTTTACCAAGCGATTTCTCGCCACCCCGCAAGCCTACCTTGGCATTGCGTTCGGCTTTGGAATTCCCATGGCGTTCGCGGCTGAGACCGGCGCTGTACCAGCACTCGCGTGGGCGCTGCTGGCCGCCAATATGTTCTGGACCATCGCCTACGATACCGAGTATGCAATGGTGGATCGCGACGATGACCTGAAAATCGGTATCAGGACTACCGCAATTTTGTTCGGCAAATATGACGTGGCCGCGGTGATGTTTTGTTATCTGGCGATGTTGGCCATTCTTACCGGTATCGGCAAAGTGATCGGCCTGGGTTGGCCCTACTTTATCGGGCTGACGATTGCCTGCGGCATTGCGTTGTTTCATTACACGCTCATTCGCAAGCGTAATCGCGAACAATGCTTCAAGGCGTTTTTGCATAACAACTGGCTGGGGTTCACGGTGTTTGCGGGAGTGATGTTTGATTACGCGGTGCGCACGTAATTTTTCGTTGAAACTCCAGCACTGGCGCGCCTTCTGGCATTAAACAGGCTGGGAAAGCCCGCCAAATGGCGTTCTGAGAAACGCCGTCGTCCCAGCGCAGGCTGGACCCCGTCCGCCCACCCTCTGGCTAAATGGCACTGCTAAACGCCTCCCAGCCTGCG
>Ga0163144_10011206_pt1 | contig 18999 bp, 17 predicted proteins | sample OliLak19BULKMAT1_FD_123175 | JGI IMG/M metagenome (GOLD analysis project Ga0163144, IMG submission 123175) | Freshwater microbial mat bacterial communities from Lake Vanda, McMurdo Dry Valleys, Antarctica - Oligotrophic Lake LV.19.BULKMAT1 | ecosystem: Environmental > Aquatic > Freshwater >... | reverse complement strand
GATATGGGCCATGACGACACGACTGATGCGATGACCATCATCAAGCAGTTTAAGCGTGATGAGTTTCCTAAAATCCTTGTCAGCGTGAATATGCTGGATACTGGATTTGATTGCCCTGAAGTCGTCCATCTTGTGATGGCACGTTTCACGAAGAGTGCGATCCTCTACCAGCAAATGCGTGGCCGTGGCACGCGCAAGGCGGATCATATTCACAAAGTAAACTTCACCATGTTCGACTTTGTGGGCGTGTCTGACTTTCACGGAGATGACGAAGCGCCGGGAGAGGGCGGCTTCGTAGTCGTCCGCCAGAAGAAGAAGGACAATACACCTAGAAAGCTTCTAGTGCTGGACGTGAATGACCACATTGATCCCGCTAGTCGTGATTGGGTAACGCTGGATGACAACGGCAACTTTGTTCAAGAGCCTGAAGTTGAAGCACGGGCCAATAGCCTGGCTTTGCGTTTTGAGGCGTGGTTGGAGACATTCGATGCAAACAGTGACCAGCTGCGCTTGCTCAGAATGATTGGCGAGCAACTGAAGGCGAACGCCGCTGATATTGAGCAATGGGAAGAATATCGGTTTGTTATGCCGCCATTTTCAGCAATTGGAGGCATTGCGCGCATGAAGCAGACGTTTGGTGGAGATGAAGGCCTAGCGATGATGCTTAGAAGCCTGAACGCAGCGGTATTTTCTGATGCCGATGCCAACGCTAAGGGCGCGGCCAAGGAGAGCTAGGCGCTACCTCCTGGCAAACAGCCGAACGCAGACATTCAAATTTAGACACTTTTGGTAGTCGTCCCAGTCTGTCGCTGACTTAGGCCAAGGCGCAGCGAATGCAATCCGGTCCAGCCTAGCAATCTCCTGCTTACTCGCGATGTAGCTTCGGTCGGCAGGCTGATCCCAAGGCCAACTTCCATCGAAGTTGATGAGCTGCAGCCAGGCATTGAACAACATGAACATTCCAACGCTGCAGAACATTGCTCGACCAACTTGCAGCCCGGCAAAGCAAGCGAGAGCAGATATGCCTAAGCCAGAAAGAACAAGTTGGAATGCTGTGAACATGGCTTAGAAGGCCATGCTGAGGAGTTTGATGATGGCACTGCCGACGAACAGCAGAGCCCAGAATGCCATTGCAAATCGCCAGCCGACTTTCTCCACGATAAGCATCGGTATAGCGAAGAGGATGGCGATGAAGATCGGCATAGCCCAGCAATTGCATGGTCAAATGCCGTGCCCGTCAACCGAAGATGGAACTCGTGAGTATGGGAATTGCTGAACTGACCAGAACTCTAATGCTTCGCCTCTAAGGATTTTTTGGGTCCAGTCGATAGCCACAAATATTTTTCAAAAAGAGCAAGCCAATGGGGCGGGGGCCACGGCCAGCAGGGACCGTAACCTGGATTTGGCTGCGAGTGTTCGCTGTCAACGTCTTGAAAGAGGCGCTTCCGTCTGCTGACAACGGAACTATTGTCCCCTCTGCGATCCCGTCAGAATAAAGCAGAAGCCTACCATTCTCTTCCGTAATGTTGCCCTGCCATCCACTAGAGCAGCCGATAGATGGCCCAGACACTTGCGTTACGGTCATTCGCCAACGTTGTGGCTCGTTCGCATAAGCAGAACTCCAGCAACAACAAGCCAATATGACAAGTAAGAGGCGTTCGGTTGTCATTCAAAAGTCTCCCCAGCTTACGACGGTGCTCTCGTTCGCTCAGCGACGCTGTCCGGTGCTATGGCAAAGGCCAACGGTTGCACAGCACATGAAACATGCACATCTTTTGGTGTATGTCGCAACCGGATGTGTGGGAACCGCGGGCAAGGTTCGCTAGCGTTGGTAAAGCCTACGCTGCTTGGAAGGTGTAATGGCTAACTCGATCAGCGTGCTCTATCGTTTCGTTCCAGTGCGCTTTGCAGTTTTCTTCGCCTTAGGCTTTAGATCGATCGTAATTGGATCGTACGAACGCTCAGCCTGGACGCCATAACCACTCAGTTTACGAGCACGTTCAGGCGTAATGCTGTGCTTGCCGTAATGCTGTTCAATCATTTGAATTGACGTGCCCATATTACGGGCCACATCGTAAACGTCAGTGCGTTCGAGCGAACGAACGGCGTAGTAGTGGCGTAGGCTGTACAGCGTGTACTTCTCGCCCACGCTGTTGTGGGTCAGTTTGATATGGGTAAGAAATCCGTTGAACTGGTCAATTAGCGTAATGATCTTGCCGCCATTCGGCATTCTGAATAGCCAGTCGTCGTCGCTTCGCTTCAATTCGCGATGGGCCTTGTCCTGGAAAATCTGCATCAGATCGTGATGCGGCAGCACCATGCGCTTGCCAGTTTTGCCGGTGCCCACAGCGATGCGGATGTTGTGGTTGCGACCTTCCTGATAAATCTCGTAGTCGCGTACTTTCAGATTATTGATTTCGTTAGGCCTTAGGCCGGACATTCCCATTGTTAGCGCGTAGTCGTGCAGCAGCCAGCGCGACTGTTTCCAATGTTCATTGTCTGTTTCATCGATCCATTTACGTAGGCCGCTGCGAACTTTCTTGAATTCGCCGGGCGTGAACGCAGGTCGCACAAGTTTGTGCTTGGCCGTAAACGTGAAGGTTGGTAGCGGCTTGTTCCCTAAGTAGTTTTGGTCCTTGGCGTACTTGAGGATCATCTTCGCCAGCATCATTTCCCACTGCAGCGTCTTGTCAGCGGGATCGAGCTTCGCGTTGTGATGGATGTTCTCGCGCTTGTGGTAGTAGGCCTTGCGCCAAGGAATGAAGTCGCGAAGCACCTTGTCGTCGATGGCGTCTACAGCGCGCTTGCCGGCGTACTCCTTCCAAAACTTCGACACGCGCTTGATCTGCCTAAGCATGCTGTCGCTAGTGTGGTTGATGCTGGAGCCGCGCTTCGCGTCCTGGCCGATCTTGTGGTCGCGTTCTCGATCAGCGATGTACTCGTCAATCACGTTATCGAATGAGCGGGACTGGACCGGCAGACCTTCGTCGAGCTTGTATTCGGTTTGGTGGAACAGTCTCAGCCCGGCCTTCTTGGCTTCGGCTTCGTTGCTCGTCTTGAGACTTTTCCACAGATACTTGCGATTGCCGATTGAGATGCGGGCCTGCCAAAGGCCATTCCGCCTGAATAAGACAAGCTTCCCAGCTTCTAAACGAACCTCATCGTCCATTCAGCAATCTGCCTAACATTTGCCTAGCATCCAGCCATTTTCGGCTAGTGCCTAACAAGTGCCTAACAATATTTTGCTGCTTATAATTTCCTAATGCGTTGAAAACAAAGGAAATTAAACCCGGCCGTGGCAGTGCTTGAACTTCTTGCCTGAGCCGCAGGGACAGGTGGCGTTGCGCGCGACCTTGCCCCAGGTCGCGGGGTCGTTGACGTCGAGCGTCTGCTTGGCCGGGCGCGGACGGTGAAGCGTGGCGACGCCGCCGCCCTCCGGGTCGGCCGGATCGAAGGCGGGGTCGTCGCGCATCGCCGAAGCCAGGGCGGGGTCCTCGTGGACCTCGTGCATCTGCCGCGGCATCTGCATCTCGGGCATCGGCGGCGCGTCCATGCGCAGCTGCAGCGTAGCCAGGAGCGCCACCACCTGCTCGCGCAGTCCGGTCAGCAGGTCGTTGAAAAGGTTGAACGCCTCGCGCTTGTATTCGTTCAGCGGATCCTTTTGGCCGTAGGCGCGAAGCCCGATGCCCTGGCGCAGATGGTCGAGGTGGAGCAGGTGGTCCTTCCAGCTCTGGTCGAACAGTTGCATCAGCACGCTCTTCTCGACCTGGCGCCAGACTTCCGGCCCGTACTGCGCCGCCTTCTGGGCGAACAGGCGTTCAGTCGCCTCGTTCAGCCGCGAGCGAATCTCCTCGTCGGCGATGCCTTCTTCCTTCGCCCACTGATCGACCGGCAGGTCGAGGCCGAACAGGCGCTGCACCTCGTCCTTGAGCTCCGCCACCTTCCACTGCTCGGCGTAGACGTCCTCGGGGATGGTGCGGGTCACTAGCGCATCGACGACGTCGCGACGCATGCCGGCCACCGTATCCGACACGTCCTCGGTGCCCATCAGCTCGATGCGCTCCTTGTAGATCTCGGTGCGCTGGCTGTTCATGACGTCGTCGAAGCGCAGTAGGTTCTTGCGAATCTCGAAGTTGCGCGCCTCGACCTTGCCCTGCGCCGTCTGCAGCGCCTTGTTGAGCCAGCGGTGCGTCAGCGCCTCGTCGTCGGCCATGCCCTTCTTCTGGACCCAGTCGAGCACCTTGTTGTTGCCGAAGATGCGCATCAGGTCGTCTTCCAGCGACAGGAAGAACTTCGACGCGCCGGGATCGCCCTGGCGGCCCGAGCGGCCGCGCAGCTGGTTGTCGATGCGCCTGCTCTCGTGGCGCTCGGTGCCGACCACGTAGAGGCCGCCGGCGGTGAGCACGATCGCGCGGTCGCGCTCGACGCCGGCGCGGATCTCCGCCGCCACGCGCTCTATCTCGGCCTTGCGCTCGGTCTCGTCGGGGAACCTGGCGTTGATCTCGGGCTCGCTCTGGCGCAGCAGCATGTCGACGTTGCCGCCGAGCTGGATGTCGGTACCGCGGCCGGCCATGTTGGTGGCGATGGTGACCGAGCCAGGCCGGCCGGCCTGGGCCACGATCACGGCTTCCTGGTCGTGGAAGCGGGCGTTCAGCACGTTGTGCGGGATGCCTTGCTTCTTGAGCTCCGCCGCCAGCTCCTCGGACTTCTCGATCGACACCGTGCCGACCAGCATCGGCTGGTTGCGGGCGCGGCATTCCTCGATCAGCTTGACGATGGCGCGCGTCTTGTCGGCGAGCGTGCGATAGATCTCGTCGTCGGCGTCCTTGCGCAAGACCGGCACGTTGGTCGGGATCTCGACCACCTCGAGGCGGTAGATCTCGCCGAACTCGGCCGCCTCGGTCAGCGCCGTGCCGGTCATGCCGGCCAGCTTGGGATACATGCGGAACAGGTTCTGGAAGGTGATCGAGGCCAGCGTCTGGTTCTCGCGCTGGATCTCGACCTGCTCCTTGGCCTCGAGCGCCTGGTGCAGGCCCTCGGAGTAGCGCCGGCCGGCCATCATGCGGCCGGTGAACTCGTCGATGATGACGACCTGGCCGTCCTTGACGATGTAGTCGACGTCCTTGGCGAACAGCTTGTGGGCACGCAGCGCCTGCGTCACGTGATGCAGCACCGAGACCATGGTCGGTGCGTAGAGGGTGATGCCCTCGGCCAGCAGGCCGTCGCCGCGCAGGATCTCCTCGACCGCCTCGACACCGGCGTCGGTCAGCACCACCGTGCGGTTCTTCTCGTCCTTTTCGTAGTGCTCGGCCTTGAGCCGCGGGATCACCGTGTCGGCGCGCCGGTAGAGTTCCGAGGAATCCTCGGCCGGGCCGGAGATGATCAACGGCGTGCGCGCCTCGTCGATCAGGATCGAATCGACCTCGTCTACGATGGCGTAATTGAAGGGCCGCTGCGCCATCGCATCGAGGCGGTACTTCATGTTGTCGCGCAGGTAGTCGAAGCCGATCTCGTTGTTGGTGCCGTAGGTGACGTCGCAGGCGTAGGCGGCCTTGCGCTGCTCGTCGTCCATCTCGTGCACGATCACGCCGACGCTGAGGCCGAGGAAAGTGTAGATGCGGCCCATCCACTCCGAGTCGCGGCGCGCGAGATAGTCGTTTGCCGTCACGACGTGCACGCCCTTGCCTTCGAGGGCGTTGAGATAGACCGGCAGGGTGGCGACCAGCGTCTTGCCTTCGCCGGTCTTCATCTCGGCGATCTTGCCCTGGTGCAGGACCATGCCGCCCTTGAGCTGGACGTCGAAGTGGCGCTGGCCGAGTGTGCGCTTGGCTGCCTCGCGCACCGTGGCGAACGCTTCGGTCAGGAGATCGTCCAGCTTCTCGCCCTTGGCGAGCCGGTCGCGTAATTCAGGTGTCTTGGCGCGCAGCTCCTCGTCGGAGAGCTTGATGAATTCAGGTTCGAGCGCATTGATCCTGGCCACCGGCTTGTCGAAGCCTTTGACGATGCGATCGTTGGCCGTCCCGAACAGGGTTCGAGCGAGCGCCCCCAGCATGAAAACCTCGATATTGTAATGACTTAGGCGGGCACTTCGGCCCGCCGTCCTAGGGAGAGATAGAGAGCGTGTCCCCAAGTGTCAACGCACCGCCAGCCGGGCTGCGACCACTACGATCTTCATGGCGGTCTTGATGAACGATATTTAATCCAGGCTCACGGAAAAGTGCCGCAATTGACCGGCATCAACGGCCTTGTCGCGGAGGCGGTGCTTGCTTGGCCCGAGGGGGCTTGTGTAAACCCTGTGCGCTGCCTTCCATCCTCGAGACAGAAGTTCCCGGAGCCCGTCATGAGCCATTCTCTGCGCCCCCTGCGCCTCGTCGTCTTGTGTTGCGCAGCCGCCGCGATCGCGGGCCCCGCCCTGGCACAGCCTCAGAATCCGGCACAGCCTCAGAATCCGGCACAACTGCAGAATCCGGCGCCACCGGCCGCGGCGCCGGCGCCTGCCGCCAAGCCCGCCACGCCACCCGCCGGTCAACCTGCGGCCCAGGCTCCGGCCGCTCCGAAGCCGGCCGCCAAGCCGCCGGCCGCCGCCCAGGCGCCCGCCGCCGCTCCCAAGGATCCCATCGTTGCCACGGTCAACGGCGTGCCGGTCCGGCTGTCGGAGCTCGAGGTCGCGCAACAGTCGCTGCCGCCGCAGTATCGCAGCATGCCGCTCCAGGCCGTCTTTCCGGCCCTGCTTGACCGCCTCGTCGACAGCAAGCTCGTCGTCCAGGAAGGCAAGAAGAACAAGGTCACCGAAGATCCCGCCTACAAGAAGCGTCTCGCCTTCGTCGAGGAGCAGGTGCTGCAGGATTTCTGGATCCAGCGCGAGATCGCCCGCAAGGTCACCGCCGACAAGTTGCGCCAGCGCTACGAGGAGCGGCTGAAGTCGATGCCGGCCGAGGAAGAGGTGCATGCCAAGCACATCCTGGTGACGACCGAGGACGAGGCCAAGGCGCTGATCGCCGAGATCAAGAAGGGTGCGGCTTTCGACAAGCTCGCCAAGGAGAAGTCGACCGACAAGGCCTCGGGCGCCGAAGGCGGCGACCTCGGCTGGTTCAAGAAGAGCGACATGGTGAAGGAATTCGCCGACGCCGCCTTCGACCTCAAGAAGGGTCAGCTGACCGAGACGCCGATCAAGACGCAGTTCGGCTTCCACGTCATCCAGGTCGAGGATCGCCGCAAGGCGCCGCCGCCGGCCTACGAGGAACTGGCCGAACAGCTCCGCGAGGAAATGGCCCGCGAGGCCGTGACCGCCGAGCTCGACCTGATGCGTTCGCGTGCCAAGATCGAGAAGTTCAACATCGACGGCAGCAAGCCCGAGCCCGTCGCGGTCACGCCGGCCGCGCCTGCCGCTCCCGCCCGGGCGCCGGCCGCTGCCCCCACCACGCCCGCTGCGCCTCCCAAGTAGAACTCACGTTTTCCGGCGTTTCTGGTGTAGTCTCCCCCGTTCGGATGGGTCGGGGATAAGCCCGGCCGCCGAAAGGGGAGCCCTATGTCCGCCACGTACGCCCTATCGCCGCTCGCGCCCAAGACGACGCCGACGCTGCCCCGCATCGCCGGCGTCAAGCTCGGGGCCGCGCAGTCCGGCGTACGCTACAAGGACCGTGACGACGTCTTCCTGGCGCTGGTGCCGGCCGGGGCCACCATCGCGGGCGTGCTGACCCGGTCCAAGACCTGCTCGGCGCCGGTCGACTGGTGCCGCAAGAACCTGGCCCGCGGCAAGGTCCGCGCCATCGTCGTCAACGCCGGCAACGCCAATGCCTTCACCGGCAAGGCCGGCGACAAGGCGGTCGAGGAGAGCACCCGCGCCATCGCCCAGGCGCTGGGCTGCCCGCGCAACGAGGTGTTCATGGCCTCGACCGGCGTGATCGGCCAGCCGCTCGACTGGGAGAAGATCGTTTCGGTCGTGCCGTCGCTGATCAAATCGGCGCGGGAAGACGGCTGGGCTGCCGCCGCCGCCGCCATGATGACGACCGACACTTTCCCCAAGCTCGCCACGCGCCAGGCCAAGATCGGCGAGAAGCTCGTCTCCATCAACGGCTTCCTCAAGGGCTCGGGCATGATCGCCCCCGACATGGCGACCATGCTGGGTTTCGTCTTCACCGACGCCAAGGTGCCGGCCGGCGTCCTGCAGAAACTGCTGGCCGATGCCGCCGACAAGTCGTTGAACTGCGTCACCGTCGACGGCGACACCTCGACCAGCGACACGCTGCTGCTGGTCGCCACGGGTGCTGCCCGCCATGCGCCGATCGAGGAGGCTGACGATCCCGTCCTGGTCGACTTCAAGCGGGCGCTGGACGAGGTGCTGATCGAACTGGCGCAGCTGCTCGCCCGCGACGGCGAGGGCGCGACGAAATTCGTCACCATCAACGTCGGCGGCGCCTCGTCCAACGGGGCGGCGCGCAAGATCGGCCTCGCGGTGGCGAACTCGCCGCTGGTCAAGACCGCCATCGCCGGCGAGGACGCCAACTGGGGCCGCGTCGTCATGGCGGTTGGCAAGTCGGGCGAGCGCGCCGATCGCGACAAGCTCCGCATCTCGATCGGCGGTGTCCGCATCACCGACGGCGGCCAGGTCGTGGCCAACTACGACGAGGCGCCGGTGACCAAGCACATGAAGGGCACCGATGTCGTGATCGACATCGACCTCGGCATCGGCCGCGGTCGCGCCACCGTGTGGACCTGCGACCTGACGCACGGCTACATCGACATCAACGGCAGCTACCGCTCTTGAGCGGTTCCCTGGCCGAGGCCAGCTTCGAGGGGGAATGTCCGGGCGGCCCGCCGTCGCTGGGTTCCCGTCCGCTTGTGCTGGTGGCGGCCGTCGCCCTGGTCGATCCGGACGGCCGCATCCTGATCGCCCAGCGGCCGGCGGGGAAATCGATGGCGGGCCTCTGGGAGTTTCCCGGCGGCAAGGTCGACCCCGGCGAGACTCCCGAGCAGGCACTGGTGCGCGAACTGCACGAGGAACTCGGCATCGAAACCGCCACGAGCTGCCTGGCACCCATCGCCTTTGCCAGCCACGGCTACGAGACGTTCCATCTGCTGATGCCGGTCTTCGCTTGTCGTAAATGGAACGGCGTGCCGCAGCCGCGCGAGGGCCAGGCCCTGAAATGGGTCGCGCCGATCGACCTCGCGCAATACCCGATGCCGCCCGCTGACCTGCCGCTGGTCGGCCTGCTGCGCGACTTGCTCTAGCCGCGTCTCACGTCGTCGCCGGCAGCGGCGCGCCTTCGCGCCAGCCGAGAAGGGTGCGGAAGATGATGGCCTGCAGCGTGGCGGCCACCGCGGCGCCGGCATAGGAGACCAGCAGCGCCACCGTCCAGGTGACGACGACGGCGGCCTCCTGGGCGCCCAGCGCGCCGCGCATGATGCTGAGCGTGATCAGCGTCGCCATCGTGGTGACGATGGCGCTCAGGAAGAAGGTCAGGAACAGCGTGCCGATGATGGTCCAGCCGTTGCCGCGGCCCCAGGCCCACGACAGGCGCGGCGAGAACGGCACGTCGACCGCCGTGGCGGCAAGGCCATAGCTTACGCGCAGCGCCAGCAGCACCGACACCATGAAGCCGGCGCCGAGCGGTGCCGCCAGCGCCTGGCGCTGGGCGAGGGCGGGATCGATCGGCGCCCCTGGCGTCGTCAGTGCTCCGTAGTCCATCGTGACGATCGTGAGGACAAAGGCGGCGATCAGCACGAAGGTGATGCCGCCGATCTTGATCAGGTGGATGAGATACGCCGTCTCGCGCGGCGACCAGCCGAGGCCGGGCAGGCGCTCGACGCGGTTCGGTCCCAGCAGCACGAGGCGCTGCCAGGCCAGCATGAACATCACCGTCGGCACGATATCGAGCGCCTTCTCGACCAGCACCGCCATCATCGAGTCCTGGCTGAGCGCAGCGCCCAGCAGGCGGATGGCGAGCGAGACGATCCACGGGATCGTCACGAGATGGAAGAAGAGGCGGATGTTGTTGAAGAAGAAGCTGAAGCTCTCCGACAACAGGGCGCCGAACGACAGTTTGATCACAGGCACGATCTAGCTCCGCTCCACTTTTTCACCGGCGCTGTATTCGGCAGTGCCGAGCGCCTCGGATAATCTCAGTGCCGCGCTGCCCGGCTTCAGCGCCTTGGGCTGCGAGGCATGCGGCGCCCAGCCGTGCAGGAACAGCACTTCGAAACTCGCCATCACCCGGCCGGATGGCCCGGCAAAGCGCTCGCCGTAGATTTCGGCCGCCCGCAGGAACGTGGCGCGGCGCGCCAGCCCGCGACGGCGCTCGAGGACGAGATTGCCTTCGCCCATGGCGCCGAGGTCGCGCATCAGCGCCAGCGCGCTTTCATATTCGACGTCGATCGTCTCGCCGTCGGCCACCGGCAGGGCGAAGCCCGCCCGCTGCAGCAGGCCCGCCGCGTCGCGCAGGTCGGCGAACGGCGACACCCGCGGGCTCAGCCCACCCTCGATCTCGCTCTCCGCCGCGGCCAGCGCCTGGCGTAGCTGCCACAGCGTGCCGCCGCCCAGCATGGCGCCCAGGAACAATCCGTCGGGCTTCAGGATGCGGCCGATCTGGATCAGCGTGCCGGGAAGGTCGTTGACCCAATGGAGCGCCATGGCACTCATCACCAGGTCGAAGCTCTTGAGGGCAAAGGGCAGGGCCTCCTCGTCGGCCACCACGGCCGGGCCGGCGGCCCGCCGGGCGAAGGCCTCGCCGAGGTCGCTGCGCACGAGCTGCCCGACGGTGGTTGCATCGCCAAGCGCCGTCGCGATCTCGTCGCCGTGACAGCCGAGATCGAGCGCCAGCGCGAAGCCCCGGCGCACGTCGCCCAGCCGCTCGACCAGGCGCTCGGCGATCTCGCGCTTGAGGAAGGCCTGACTTGCCCAGCCACGCGCCGCGCGGTCACGCCGCCGGCGAAGGACGGCGCGGTCGAAGACCAGAAGGGGGTCGGGAGCAGCCACGGCCCGTATGTAAGGCGAAAGTGCCGGCGCCGGTAGTAGGGCGCCGCCATCCTGTCGGCGCAATTACCCCACCCAATTGCTTGATGCTGTCCCAGGCCCTGAGTGTCTGCGCGAACGCCGGCCGGTTGATGCTCGACGCCGTGCTGCCACCGCTCTGTCTCGGCTGCGGCGAGATCGTGGGGGCCTCCGGCGCTCTCGGCGCCGCGGGCGCGCTCTGCGCCGGCTGCTGGCAGGGTTTCTCTTTTATTTCATCACCCCAGTGCGCGTGCTGTGGCGATCCCTTCGTCGAACATATCGGCGACGAAGCACTGTGCGCCGGCTGTCTCGCCCGTCGGCCGAGATTTCGCAGGGCCCGCGCGGCGCTGGCCTACGACACGCAAAGCCGACGTCTGGTCCTGCCGTTCAAGCATGGCGACCGGACCGACATCGCCCGGGCTTGTGGCGGCTGGATGGCGCGGGCCGGTTCGGAGCTTCTGGCCGAAGCCGATCTGATCGCGCCGGTGCCGCTTCATTGGCGGCGGCTTCTGACGCGCCGCTACAATCAGGCGCTCCTACTGGCCCGTGCCGTTTCCCGCGCGAAGCCAGAGGAGGCCAGCGCGCGCCTGGTCCCGGATCTGCTGCGCCGGCACAGATGGACGGGATCGCAGGCGGGCCTTCGGGCCAAGGAGCGGCGGCGCAATGTCCGCGAGGCCTTCGCGATCCATCCGCGCTGGGCCGCCGAGGTCGCGGGCAAGACGGTGGTGCTGGTCGACGATGTCCTCACCACCGGCGCCACGGCCGAGGCCTGTGCCCGCGTTCTGCAACGCGGCGGCGCCCGCCACGTCGATGTGCTGACGCTGGCGCGGGTCGTCCGGCCGGCGGTATAGTCGGCGCCCCAGGAGATCACGATGGCCAAGATCGAAATCTACACCACGCAGTTCTGCGGCTACTGCGCCCGCGCCAAGAGCCTGCTCGACGGCAAGGGCGCCGCGTACGATGAGATGGACGTCATGATGGACGACAAGAAGCGAACGGAAATGCGCGAGCGCGCCAAGCGCACGAGCGTGCCGCAGATCTTCATCAACGGCCGGCATATCGGCGGCTCCGACGAACTTGCCGCCCTCGATCGTGCGGGCGAGCTGGACGCGCTGCTCGCCCAGCCGGGCTGAGGAACTTTAGCATGACCGTGTTCAAAGCCGGGACTTTCAGGGCCGGTCTGATCCAGACCAACGTCAGCAACGAAATGGCCGATAACGTGGCCTTTGTGCAGGACCAGGCACGGCTTGCCCGCGACGCCGGCGCCGACTTCATCATGACGCCGGAAAACACCGGCCTGATCGGCGCCAACCGCACCGAGACGCTGGAGAAGGCGCAGACGGAAGAGAGCCACGGCATGCTGGCGGCCTGCCGCGCGTCGGCGCGCGAGACGGGCGCCTGGTTCCTGCTGGGCGGCATCCATGTCCGCGTGCCGGGCGAGGAGCAGATCCGCAACCGCTCCTACTTGATCGACGACTCGGGCGGCATCGTGGCGAGCTACGACAAGATCCATATGTTCGATGTCCGCCTGGCCGGTGGTGAGAACTATTTCGAGTCGGCGACCTTCAAGCCGGGCGAGCGTGCGGTGCTGGCCGAGACGCCGTGGGGCGTGCTCGGCATGACCATCTGCTACGACCTGCGCTTCCCCTATCTCTATCGCGAGCTGGCGCATGCCGGCGCCACGATGCTGTCGATCCCGTCGTCCTTCACCGTGCCGACGGGCAAGGCGCATTGGCATACGATCCTGAGGTCGCGCGCCATCGAGACCGGCTGCTTCGTCTTTGCGCCGGCCCAGGTCGGCACGCACAAGGGTTCGGGCCGCAAGACCTACGGCCACTCGATCGCCATCGCCCCGTGGGGCGAGGTGCTGGCCGATGCCGGCGGCGAGACCGCGGGCTTCGTCGTGGCCGATATCGACCTCGCCAAGGTCGAGGAAGCGCGCAAGATGGTGCCGTCGCTGCAGCATGACCGGAAATACGCCGCGCCTATGCTGCACAAAGCCACGGTCGCCAAAGCTGCCGAGTAAAAGCGCTGTTACATCAATATTGTCATCTCGGGCGGGGTAGTCCCCGCCCTGGAACGAAGCGAAGGATCCTTCGCTTCGCTCAGGATGACAGGAGACGTGCCGCGATCCGCCGCCGAAAGAGCATGGTGCCCCGAGACGGGCTGCTGCAAGCGAGTCAGATCAAGGACTTAGCGGCATGTGCGACATGCAAAAGTCGCACTGTTTTGCAAGCTTTCCCACCCTGAGGTGTCGCACCTTACGACCGAGGCCGTCCTCAAGGTCCGCTACTGGGGCCAGGCCCGAGTACAAATTCATGAGGCGTGCGATGACGCGACGATTTCGGCACAGTACACGTAGTTTATATCTCTGTGGGATGCTGGCGGGGAGACGGTCGTGAGATGCTTTATGGGCGCGGTTGCACTAAGTTTCCTGTTCGCAGCGTCGGCTACGGCACAGACCGCGGAAACGGACATCGGCACGATGGACAAGGCGGCGGCGGACAAGGTCTTTCCGTCCAAGCCACCCTACTCGCCCTACGCCGGGCGCAATTTTCCGGCCCGCCCGCTGTTCGGCGATACTCATCTCCACACGGCCTATTCGATGGATGCGGGCGCCTTTGGTGCCCGGCTCACGCCGAAGGATGCCTATCGCTTTGCGCGCGGCGAGGAACTGACCTCGTCGACAGGGCAGCGGGTGAAGCTGTCGCGTCCCCTCGATTTCCTGGTCGTAACGGACCACTCCGACAATATGGGCTTCTTCGCTGATCTGCTCGCCGGCAAGCCCGAGATGCTGTCCGATCCGCTCGGTCGCAAATGGTACGACCTGATGCAGAGCGGCAAAGGTGGCGAAGCCGCCCTCGACATCGTCAGCAAGTTCTCGCAGGGCCAGTTTCCGAAGGCCCTCATTTACGCGCCTGGAACGCCTGCCTATCGTTCGACGTGGCGCGAAACGATCAAGGCTGCAGACGAGGCCGACACGCCGGGCCGCTTCACCGCCTTCATCGGCTACGAGTGGACGTCGAACACAGGCGGCAACAATCTCCATCGCAACGTGATCTTTCGCGACAATGGCCAGCGCGCCAGCCTCGTCGAGCCATTGGTCACCATGAAGCCATGGGGCAGTGACAATCCGCGCGACCTCTGGAAGTGGATGGCAGCCTACGAGGAAAAGACAGGCGGCGAGCTGCTGGCGATCGCTCACAACGGCAATCTTTCCAACGGCCGCATGTTCCCGGTAATCGAGCCCGGTACCGGTAAGCCGATGGACCGAGAGTATGCCGAGCAGCGCGCCAAATGGGAGCGCCTCTATGAGGCGACGCAGATCAAGGGCGACGGCGAGACACTTCCTTTCCTATCACCTAACGACGAGTTCGCCAATTTCGAGCGCTGGGACAAGGGCAACCTCGACCTGAGCGAAGCCAAGACGAACGCGATGCTGCCACACGAGTATGTGCGTTCGGCCCTGAAGCTCGGCCTGAAGCTCGATAAGGAGCTGGGCACCAACCCTTACAAGTTCGGCCTGGTGGGTTCGACCGATTCGCATACTGGTCTCACCACTGCCGAGGAGGAGAACTTCTTCGGCAAGGCGAGCATCTCCGAACCCAGCCCGGACCGAGCCGCCCATCCCTTCATGGCCAACCCTACGACCAAGCTTAAGATCATGGGTTGGGAGACCAGCGCCTCGGGCTATGCGGGGGTGTGGGCGCAGGAGAACACCCGTGAGTCGATCTTCGACGCCATGAAGCGGCGCGAAACCTATGCCACGACGGGCCCGCGCATGGTCGTGCGCTTCTTCGGCGGCTGGGAGTACGAGGCCAAGGATGCCGGGAATCGCCTGCCGGCGGCGATTGGCTACGCCAAGGGCGTGCCGATGGGTGGCGATCTTTCTGGTGCGCCGGACGGCAAGGCGCCGACTTTCCTCGTCGCCGCGCTGAAAGACCCGATCGGCGCCAATCTCGACCGCATCCAGATCGTGAAGGGCTGGCTCGACGCCCAAAACAACATGCAGGAGAAGGTTTACGACGTGGTGTGGTCGGACGCCGCGACACGCAAACCCGCCGCCGATGGCAAGGTGCCGGCAGTGGGCAACACGGTCGATGTTGCCAATGCAAGCTGGACCAACACGATCGGCGATCCTGAGTTGATCACCGTGTGGAAGGACCCTGATTTCAGCGCCGCCCAGTCAGCGTTTTACTACGCCCGAGTGCTTCAGATTCCGACACCACGCTGGACGGCCTATGACGCCAAGGCCTTCAGCATCACCATGCCGAAGGACGTGACCATGACGCTGCAGGAGCGCGCCTACACATCACCGATCTGGTACACGCCGCCCAAGTGAGACGCCTTCTCAGGGAGCCACTGCTTCACTTCTTCCTGCTGGGCGCGGCGCTCTTTGTTCTTTACCAGGCGATTCCGCGGACGCCATCGCTCGAATCGCGCACCATCGTCGTAAGCCAGGGCCGCATCACAAGCATGGCCACGACCTTCACGCGGGTCTGGCAGCGCCCGCCGACCGCCGACGAACTTGAAGGCCTGGTCCGCGATTACATCCGAGAAGAAGTTTACTATCGCGAGGCCGTGGCGATGCGGCTTGACCGTGACGACAACATCGTGCGCCGCCGGCTCCAGCAGAAACTCGAGTTCATATCGGAAGGTGCCGCTTCGGCCGAGCCGACGGAAGAGGAGCTCGATGCGTATCTTGCCGCGCACGCCGACGCATTTCGCAGCGACCAGAAGGTGACGTTCCGTCAAGTTCATCTCACCCGCCAGCACCACGGCGATGCCTTGGACAAGGATGCGGCGACGACGCTCGTCGAGCTGCGAAAGGCCGGCGCCGCCGCCGACATCACCCAGTTCGGCGATCCGTCGCTCTCGAGCAGGCGTTCAAGGATGTCCCCACGAGCGAGGTCAGCAAGCAATTCGGCATCGCGTTCGCGGCAAAGTTGCCGGGCCTGCCGATCGGCACCTGGCAGGGGCCGGTCGAGTCGCCGTACGGTCTGCATCTTGTCTTCGTCGACGCCCGAAGCGAAGGCCAGAAGCCGTCGCTCGACGCAGTGCGTGGTGCGGTGCGGCGCGCCTGGGCCGACCAGAAACGTATCGAAGGCAACGAGAAGTTCTATCGTGCGCTGCTGGATAATTACACGGTAAAGATCGAGAAGCCAAAGTGAAGCGTCTGTTGGTCCTTCTGATGCTGTTGTTGGTCGCGACCCCGGCACCGGCGCACGAGGTGAGGCCGGCCTACCTGCAGATCCGTGAAACCGAGCCGGACACCTTTGATGTGCTGTGGAAGGTGCCGGGCTATGCGGACGAATTCCGGCTGGGACTTTACGTCGAGTTCCCCGCTGACGTGATCCGGCTCGGGGCGCCGCGCGGCGAATTCAGTGGCGGCAGCTACAGCGAGCGCTGGTCAGTGCGGCGGCCGGGCGGACTGGCCGGCGTCACGATCCGCATCGACGGGCTCGCCAATACGCTTACTGACGTGCTGGTTCGGCTGCAGCAGCGCGACGGAACGGTCCAGACGCTGAGGCTCATTCCGTCCGCGCCGTTCTTCGTGGTCGAGGCGACGCAGGGCAAGCTCGAAGTCGCGAGCACCTACCTGAAGCTCGGCGTCGAGCACATCCTGCTAGGCGTCGACCATCTCCTGTTCGTGCTGGCGTTGCTGATCCTGGTGCAAGGTGCGCGCCGGCTGGTGGCGACGGTCACGGCTTTCACGATCGCGCACTCGATCACTCTTGCCGCTGCGACGCTGGGGGTCGTGCACGTGCCCGCCCCCCCGGTCGAGGCTTGCATCGCCCTCAGCATCGCCTTCGTCGCAGCCGAGATCGTGAAGGGCGCGCGTGGCCGCCCGAGCCTCACCGTGCAAAAGCCGTGGTTGGTTGCCTTCGCGTTCGGCCTGCTGCACGGGCTGGGCTTTGCGAGCGCCTTGAGTGAAGTAGGCTTGCCCCAGACCGCGATCCCGGTGGCGCTGCTGTTCTTCAATGTCGGCGTCGAGATCGGCCAGCTTCTGTTCATTGCGGCGGCACTCACCGTCATCGCGGCGTTGCGCCGTCTGCCAGCGAGCCACCGGGCCGCGGCGGTCGCAAGACTCGCGACCCCCTATCTAATCGGCAGCGTAGCGGCCTTTTGGCTGGTGGATCGAATGACGGTGTTCTGGGCCTGACGCGCTACCACCGTCTATGTCCGCAATTGGCACAAATGCGGACATGGCGGATTGAACTTTGAATACCCCCAGTTGAGTGAAGTCGGACCTTAAGCACGCCGCGTTCAACAAAGTCCGATACGAGCACGCCGCCAACACTAACAGGGGTGTGATTCGGTTTTTTCCAAGGGTGTCGCACCAGGTGCTAAGTGCCTGATGCCTTTGACAGAATGAAGAGTAGTTGGTGCCCCGAGACGGAATCGAACCGCCAATACTGCAATTTTCACAGAAGACGCGCCGCGATTCGCTGCACCATCGCCGTCTTGGGTTCGCTGATCATCCGCGCCTCGTAGGCGATCACCGAGAAACGGCCACGCACCAGCTCCAGCAGCTCGCCTTCCCTCAGCAGGAACTCGGGCCGGCTCGGCTTTCCGAATAGTTCGTTGCCGATCATGAAAGTCTCGTAGAGCAACACGCCGCCCGGCCCGACGCTGTCGAGCAGCACGGGAAAAAGCGGCCGGTGCAGGTAGTTGGTCACGACCACCGCGCCGAACGCGCGACCGGCCAGCGGCCAGGGCGAACCGTCCTCGAGGTCGGCCGCGATGACTTCGATATTGTCGGTGGTGGCCAGGCCGCTCACATCGCGGTCGACCGCGGTGATTGGGTGGCCGCGCTCGGCGAAGAAGCGCGTGTGCCGGCCCTTGCCCGCGGCGATGTCGAGGACGGCGGCGCCCGCCGGCACGAGGCCGGCCCAGGCCGCGATCCAGGACGAGGCCGTCATGGCTTGCGAGCCCCCGCGCCCTTCAGGTTCAAGAGGTTGCCCGACAGGATCAGGGCGGCACCCAGGATCGTGTAGGTATCGAGCCGCTCGCCATAGATCAGCCATCCCGTGAGCGCCGCCAGCGGCACGCGCAGGAAATCCATCGGCACGACGATGGTCGCGTCGGCATGGAGCATCGCCCGCGTCAGGCAATAGTGCGAATAGGTGCCGAGGAAGGCGATCACGAGGATCCAGACCCAGACGTAGGGGGAGGGCCACTGCCAGACGGCGATAGCGGGCAACAGTCCGATCACTGATTGAATCACCAGCATCCAGAACAGGATGGTCACGACGCTGTCGGTGCGCGTCAGCGACTTCACCATGGTGACGGAGATGGCGAAGCCGACGGCGGCGGCGAGCGCGATCAACTGGCCGGGCACGATCTCGTTGGTCCCCGGCCGCACGATGATGACGACGCCGACCACGCCCAGCACGACGGCGAGGTTCTTCCAGAGGCCCATGCGTTCGCCCAGGAAGGCGACGGCCAGGATCGCCGTCCAGATCGGCATGGTGAATTCGATCGAGATGACCTGGGCGAGCGGGATCAGGGTGAGCGCCAGGAACCAGCAGAACTGCGCGCCGTAGTGCGCCACGTTGCGCCAGATATGCTGCCAGGGCCGCGACGTCTTGAGGGCCGCGAAGCCGCCGCCGAGGTAAATCAGCGGATAGAGCATGAAGAGGCCCAGGATCGAACGCATCTCCATGATCTGGAAGACATCGAGTTCGCGCGTCGCCTCGCGGCCGGCGATCGCCATGACCAGCATCGCCGATAGCCATCCGGCCATCCAAGCGGCGGCTTTGAGGTTGGAAGGTTGGCGGTCCATTGGGCGCACTGAGGGGCGGGCTGCGACGAAATCGGAGGAGGGGGCGAGACAATCGGGCCTTGCGTCCGGTGCGACAAGCCACCATTTTTGAACTGTCATGATTTTGGTTCATCAGGGAATCGAGTGGGTGTTTTCGGCGACTTCAGAGCGCTGGAAGCATGCATGTGAGGACCTTGAGCCGCAGATATTCCTGGTCGCGCAGGCCGTATGCGCGGCGCTGGAT